>Ga0265342_10000231_pt1 | contig 62588 bp, 48 predicted proteins | sample 4CB327metaG_FD_203125 | JGI IMG/M metagenome (GOLD analysis project Ga0265342, IMG submission 203125) | Rhizosphere microbial communities from Carex aquatilis grown in University of Washington, Seatle, WA, United States - 4-CB3-27 metaG | ecosystem: Host-associated > Plants > Roots >...
TAGTGGCAGCGGAGTTTCTCAATAGATACCTTGGTATCCGGGAGCCGTATCGGATCCTCATAGTCATCACGACGGGTTTGGTAATGGGACTCCTCGCGTTCTCGATTGCGCTCATTGCCGTGAGGAAAGACAGGGGCTTAGGTTCCTGACCCGCGGGCCGCCTCCGCGAACCTGTCCGCAATTTCCCCGGGCGGCATCGCCAAGATACTCTCGTTCACTTTCAGATAGAAAGCCCCAAGCTCGGGTGCGGGAATTCGTATCCCGATCTCCCACAGGTTTTTGCGCATGTTCTCGGCATGGACAAACGGCTCCGTTTCGAGCCTGAACACGTTGGTCCCCGCGGGGATACCGGATACAAGGAGACCGGGTATTTTGCGGAGCAACGCCTTGAATGTCTCAGAAGCGGCCACCGCGCGGGCAAACCGGTCAGGGAAGCCCGCCAGTGATTGCAGCGCCATCGCGGCGAAAATCCAGGCCTGGTTCAGCCCTCCGCCGAACATCCGCCGTTCGTGATACATGTCGTCCATAATGCCGGCGGGCCCGGCCAACACCGCGCCGGATGGGGCATTGAAATACTTGTAGAGGGAGACGTAGACCGTATCGAAAAGCGAGGCATAGGACGCAACGGGGATACCGGTGTATGCGGAGGCTATAAACAGTCGCGCTCCGTCCAGGTGAAGCCCGACCTCCCGCTCTTTCGCATGGGCGCATATCGCTTTCATCTCGTCGTTATCGAACAATTCGCCGTGCATCCGCCGTACGGGCGTCTCGATCACGATTGCACCGATGTCCGCCTTCACCCGCGCGGATGCCGAGCTTTCGAACGCCGCTTTCACTTCCTCAATGCCGAAGCTGGCCCTGCCGCGGCCCAAGGGAACCGCATTGAATCCGCTGAGTCTCTGAAGGCAGTCCCCCGAATCATTGTAGAGATGCCCCTGTTCCTGGAGGAGCACGCGGCTTTTCTCGCGCATGAGCGCCCGGACGGCCAGATGGTTGGCCAGCGTCCCGGTGGGCATGAAAAGCGCCCGTTCCTTGCCGAGGCACCGCGCGAAGCTCGTCTCGAATTCCTCCACGATGCCTCCGCGCGAGTACGAGTCCAGCTCCCCCTCCTCCGCCGCGATTCGCGCGTCCGCGGCGAGCTCGCGGGCCGACTTCTCGGGAGCATCGAATCGGAACGATACGCGGCAGGCGTCGTCAGGTTTGCTCATGGCTTTGAAACGATGCGATGAATGTGATTATGTCCCCGGCCATCGCGTCCAGGATTTTGCGCCCTTTTTCGGCGCTCGCCTTCCGTGGGTCGCCGTTGATCCCGCTTTCACCGCCCATTTTAGTCTTCAAGGTGATCTTGTGGACGCCGCGCGGGCCGCGCGTTGCATAGGGAGCGGGAGACACCTCCTTCACGGCTTCATTCATTCTGACGAGGTCGGGCCGAATCGCCAGCATGTTCGAGGTCTCGCTCTCGTCTCCGTGTCCGCCTTCCCGCGCCTCGCACACGACCTCCGCCGTCTCCGCGCCGAGCCCTCGAATATCGGTGACAGCCACTTCGATCCCCAGCTCGTTATGCAGGTCGTAGGATAGAATGGTCAGGGGGGGATGCGTGGACACTCCGCCGTCCAACACGAGAAACTTGCGCGCCCCGTGACGGGCATAGCTGCGGATGATATCCGCGACGAATCGCTTGAAGGTTTCCGCTTCGATCGAAACGCTGCCCGGCCAGTCGACGAATGCGGGGAAATAAGCAAAGTTCAGGGTAGGGAGGAGCAGCACATCCGCGCCCCTCAGAACCGCGCCGGCAAGCTCGTTGACCACCATCATGTCCGTTCCCAGGGGGAGATGGTTCCCGTGCTCCTTCACGCCGCCGCCGATCGGCAGAACGACCACCGGGTTTCGTTGTAGGGCCTCCGCGGCCTCGCTCCAGGTCATTTCCGAAAGAAGCCTGCCTGCCACAGTGCCCCCCCTAATCACCGGTCATTTTCGACTTGGCCGCGTACAGAGTGTTTCTCAGCTTCGGATCCAGCACGTCCCGAAGCGTATCTCCAATCAGCGTCCAACCCAGCACGAAGGTGACTATTGCAATAGACGGGTACACGTAGGTGTACCAATACAGAAACGGCTTGCCGCTTGCACCGAGCAGCCAGTTGCGGGCGAAGTTGATCATCTGTCCCCAATCGGCGTACCCGGGCTCCGCCCCGACACCGAGAAAGCTCAGCGACGCGGCGATCAAGACCGTGACCCCAACGTCCAGCGAAGCAATGACAAAGACCGGGAATATCGAATTGGGCAGAATGTGGCGAAAGAAGATCCGAAACGAGCTCATGCCGATGCTCCGCGCCGAGCCGATGAAATCCTTCGCCTTGACGGACAAGACCTCGCTTCTCATGATCCGCGCATACTGTCGCCAGCCGAATATGATGAGCGCGATTATCACCTTGTCCAGACCCTTGCCGAGCACGATGCTCATGACGATCACGGCTATCAGGAAGGGAAAGCTCATGAACAGATCCGTGACGCGCATGGTTATCTCGTCCGCGATCCCGCCGGCGAACGCCCCCAGGCCGCCGAGGAGTATCCCTATGACGAGGCTGCTCGCGACTACCAGCAATCCGACCCGAAACGCGTTGCGGCTGCCCCAAATGAGACCATAGAAAATATCGTATCCGCCGCCGGTGGTCCCGAGGACCGCTTTCGCCGAAGGCGGGCTGGGAAGGGAGGAGTAGCTCAGCCGAGCAATGGCATACGGGCTTCTGGCGTTTTTTGGCGGACATATGATCGGAGCGGCAAGCGCTATCACCGCCCAGAAGACTATCAGGACAAGTCCGATCAAGCCGAGCGGGTTCTTGAGGAACTTCCGGAGGCTATCCATGCGTCACCCCAATGCCACCGTGGGATCCAGCGCCGCGTAGAGCAGATCTACGATCATGTTCGTCACGATGATGAAGACGCCGATCACGAGCGACACGCCGAGTATTGCCGCAAAGTCCAGGCCTTGCGCCGCGGTGACGATGAACATGCCCATTCCCCTGAAATTGAAGACCGTCTCGACAATGACCGCCCCGCCGAGCATGCGCGCGACTATCGAGCCTGCAAGCGTGACGACGGGGAGCAGTGCATTTCTGCGGGCATGCTTCCTGATGACCACCCTCTCCAGCAGCCCCTTGGCCCTGGCGGTCATGACGTATTCCTTGCCGAGTGTTTCCAGGAGAGACGACCTCATCATGCGAAGCATGGTGGAAAGCAGCCCAACGGAATACGCGAGGGCGGGGAGAAGGAGGTGCTTCAAAGCGTCCCAAGCGATATCGAATCTGCCGTTGAGCATTCCGTCCACGGTATACATTCCCGTATACGCGTGGAATGAGGGGAGATAGGCTACGTCCTCCGCCCACTGGCTGAGCCGTCCCGGCGGCAGCCACCCAAGCCATCCATAGAACAGAACGAGCAGCGCGAGACCGAAAATGAACTCAGGCAGGGAAACACCGAAGATGGTGGCCACGCGGGTGATCTGGTCGGGAAGCTTGTTATGATGAGTGGCCGCCCACGTGCCGAGGCTGATCCCGCCCCCGAACACCATCAGTGCGCCGACGATCATCAGCTCCACCGTCGCGGGAAAATACTTTGCCAAGGCCTCGCCTACCGGCATCTGGGCCGATGGCGACCAGCCGAGGTTCCCATGCGCAAGATCTTTCAACCACGAGTAGTATTGAACGTAGAATGGCTTGTCCAGGCCATACCGTTTCACCAGCTGGTCGAAGGGAATACTGCCGCCCGCGAGGTCCGCATTGGGAATGAATACCGCAAGGCGCTCGTAAGGGCTCAGGAAAAAGACGAGAGAAAAGATGAGCGCAGAAAGCAACAAGAGGAGAAGCGGCAGCACGGCCAATCGCCTGACAATATAGCGAAACATCTGATGACCTCGACTGCCGGGATGCCGGGGCGGAGGGATGCCCTCCCCCCCGGCGTGAGCTTTTCTATTTCTTGCTGAGTGTGGAGTAATCCACGTCCGTCGGATGCGCCCCCGGCACGTATCCCTTGACCCAGTCGCGAAGCGCCACGTTCTCCACCGCCTGGAAGTACAGGATCGCAAGCGCATTTTCGTAATACAGCCGCTGCAGCTCGAAGGAGGCGGCCTTGCGCTTGTCGTTGTCATAGCTGCTTGCGACGATGTCGATGAGAGGATCGAACTTCTGCTTTGCCAGATCCACGTATCCGCCCCAGTCCGCAAATCCGCCGGCGGAATCCATGTTCTCGAAGAGAGATTGGTAGGGATCGAAGACGGTGGGCAGGTTCCCGAACAAAGTCAACGGAAGCTGCTTGTTCGACACCGCGCCCACGTACCCGGCCCAGGGAAGCGATGCCAGATCGATCTTGAACTTTGGATTCAGGGACTCGATGTTGTCCTTCAGGATCTCCAGTGCCATCTGCCGGTGCTTGGAGCCGCTCGAATAGACGGCGGTCATCTTGAATCCCTTGTCCCAGAGCTGCCCGCCCCATGCCTTCTTGAAATAGTCCCGGGCCTTGTCCAGGTCGAAGCTGTACTTCGGGTTGGCGGGGTTGGCGGTAGGGAACCCAATGAGCACGCTTCCGTAGGGCACCAGGGCTGCCCCCTGGAAAACGTCCTTGATGAAGGTGTCCCAGTCGAAGCTGTACTCGAACGCCTTCCGCACGTTCATGTCGGCGAAGAAGTCCTTGGTGATCCCGTTCGGCCCCAGCTTGCCGTCTCCGATATAGCTGCTTCCGTCGGCAATGTTCATGACGAAGTTGATCTTCATGAGCCACGCGGAGGGCAGATTGGCAATGACCTTGACACCATCGGCGCCCTGCACCTGGCCTATCTCGTCGACAGACACCCCGACAAAATCCACGTCCCCGGCCTTGAGCTGCAGGATCGCGGTCTGGTTGTCCGGCACGATCTTGCGGATCACTCTTCCAATAGAGGGGGCCCCGGACCAATGGGAAGGGAACGCCGTGAGGACCACTTGAGCCGAGAAGTCAGCGCTTTCCAGCTTGAAGGGCCCGGTGCCATTCATCTTCTTGAACAGGGGGTCGTTCTCCGTCTTCATGTCCATGAACTTCTGGCCCGTCTCCTTGGTGCCCGGCCAGTCCCCTTGCGCTACGCACCACGCCTTGTTGAAAATGGCCGCTTCCATGCCATGGTCGGCCATGATGCCGAGAAAAGGCACGAAGGGCTTGGGAAGCTTGAATGTCACCGAGTCTGCTGACGCCGTGGCTATTCCATCCAGGGTCGCATAGGCGGCGTCATACCCGACCTTCTTCACCAGATCGTCGAAGGAATCCTCTCCCAGGAGGTTTCGGCAGATTATTCCGATACCGGTGCTCTGCCCGCCCACCAGGATTGCGCGCTTGAATGTGTAGGCGACATCCGCGGGGCTGAGAACCGATCCGTCCTGGAACTTTACCCCCTTGCGGATGGGGAAAGTGATGAAGGTCATTCCGTCAGCGGAGACCTTTATGAGCTTATTGGCGATGCTCGGAACAGTGGTTGCCAGGCAAGGAGTCAGTGTGGACATGTCGCCCGCGGGGTGCGTGAGCAGCGACTCATACACATTGGAGGACAGCTCCATGGTAGCCGTGCTCAGCATGAACTGGGGATCCAGAGTCTCCACGGAATTGGTCGTGGCCTCGATGAACGTGTCGGGGTTTTTTGGCACCGTCCCCTGCGCGAAGCTCGAGCCGAGGCACAGCAAGCCAAAAACCGTCAGCAACAGGACAAGATACGAGCGTGACCTCTTCATGTTTCCTCCCCTTTTTCCGCGATGGTCGCATTCAATCCGACACCGAATCCAATGTCAAGGTCTCCATGAAATGACATGCCGCGAAATGCCCATTGCCGGCGTCATTCAATCGCGGCTCCTCATTCGAGCACCGCGTTTGAGCGTAGCGGCAGCGAGGATGAAACCGGCACCCCGATGGCGGGTTCATCGGGCTGGGCACATCGCCTTGAAGCGCTATGCGATGCATCTTGAAGTCGGGATCCGGCACGGGGATCGCTGACATGAGCGCCTCCGTATACGGATGCCGCGGGCGGTGGAAAAGGTCATCCGTGCGCGCCATTTCCACGATCTTCCCGAGATACATGACCGCGATTCTGTCGCTGATGTGCTTGACCACCGAAAGATTGTGCGCAATGAAAAGATAGGTCAGCTTGAATTCTTTCTGGAGATCTTCCAGCAGATTCAATACCTGCGCCTGGATTGAAACATCAAGAGACGACACGGGCTCGTCGGCGACAACCAAGCTGGGATGAAGGACCAGGGAACGGGCGATCGCAATACGTTGACGCTGCCCGCCGGAAAACTCGTGCGGATATCTTCGCGCGTGTTCGGCCTTCATCCCCACCGCATTCAGAATGGACAGGACACGCTCTTTGCGCTCGGCTTTTGACTTGGTCCCGTGCACGATCATGGGCTCTTCGAGCAGGCTTCCGATTGTCATGCGCGGGTTGAGCGACGAATAGGGGTCTTGATAGATTATCTGCATCTGCCGACGAACGCCCTTCAGCTTACCCTGGGAAAGTGAAGTAATATCGAAACAGTCATCGTCGACCCTGAAATAGATATGACCGGATGTCGGTTTGTACAGACGCAGCACCGTTCTGCCGACCGTTGTTTTACCGCATCCGCTCTCACCGACCAAGCCGAGGGTCTCACCCTGGTCAATGCTGAAGCTGACGTCATCCACCGCCTGGACTAACGATTTTCCCCGTTCCTGGGCGTTCCTCCGAACCGCGAAGTACTTCTTGAGACTATCGACAACAAGGAGCGGAGGAAGTGCGCTCATGAGCGCACTTCCATCCGGGACCCGGCGTGCAGCCAGCAGGCGACCTTGCGGCCGCTTGGCATTTCCATCAGCTCCGGCACGATCTTGACGCACGTGTCCATCACGCGGGGACACCGGGCGGCAAACGCGCAGCCTGCGGGGACATTGTAGGGGCTCGGGACGATGCCGTTAATCGGCACGAGACGCTTCCCCTTCTTGTCATGTAACGACGGTATCGAGCTCATGAGTCCTTGCGTATAGGGATGCAGCGGTCCGTGCAAGACGTCGCGCACGGCGCCTTTCTCTACGATCTTCCCCAGGTACATGACCGCCACTTCGTCCGCGATATTCGCGACGATGCCCAGGTCATGGGTAATGAACATGAGCGACGTATGAAACTTGGCTCGCAGCGAAGTCATAAGCTCGATCACTTGCGCCTGGATTGTCACGTCGAGGGCGGTGGTCGGCTCGTCCGCAATAAGAAGGCTCGGATTGCACGAAAGCGCCATTGCCACCATTGCCCGTTGCCTCATCCCCCCGGAAAGCTCGTGGGGGAAAGAGTTGACGCGGCGTTCCGGTGTGGAAATGCCGACGGCACGAAGCATCTCCACCGCCCTCTCCTTTGCCTCCCGCGGCCTCACTTTCTGATGGAGCATGACGGCCTCGACGATCTGGTTTCCAATGGTGTAGACGGGGTTCAGCGAGGTCATTGGCTCCTGAAAAATCATGGCGATTTCATTGCCGCGGATGGAACGCATCACGGGACCCCGTGAATTCTGCTTGACAATATCGAGGATACTCTCGGACCTATGATACAGGATGCTTCCCCCAACCACTCTGCCAGGAGGGTCGCGGACAAGGCCCATGATGGACAAAGCGGTCACGGATTTCCCGCATCCGCTCTCACCAACGATTGCGAGTGTCTGCTCTCTTTCTATTTCGAAGTCGACTCCGTCCACGGCTTTCGCGGTGCCTTCTTCGGTATAGAAATACACCCTCAGGGCTTTCACCTGGAGCAGAGGCTCCATGTCTTCTCCTTGCATTGGTTGATAAGCGAGAAAACACTATTGCGTGCTCACGCGACGCTGTCAAGCAATGTTCGGGACCTTGCGCGCATGGAATCTTTCATGCCACATTGCCTGCATGTCGTTAGCGGATGGGACCATAGTAGAGCGCCTCCCCTTGGAAATTCCCGTCGATTTTTTCAGCGCCGGATCCACGGACTTCCTCCCGGAGTTTTCCTATCTCAACCAGGTCGAAATCCATCGGATCGTCTATTCAAGCGACGGGCTTGCGGTCAAGGGCTTCGTGGCAAAGCCGAGGAGGCCCGGCCCCCATCCCTGCGTCATCTACAACCGCGGCGGCAATCGGGATTTTGCGGCCATCACCCCGGCGGTCGCGGCCGGCATGCTCTGCAGAATCGCCTCCTGGGGCTATGTCGTCGCCGCAAGCCAGTATCGTGGCGCAATGGGAAGTGAGGGCGCCGATGAGTTCGGCGGGGACGACCTGAACGATGTCATGAACCTCATCCCCCTGCTCGAATCGGAGCGCGGGGCCGACGCCTCCCGGATTGGCATGTTCGGGGGGAGCCGAGGAGGCATGATGACCTATCTTGCTCTCACCAAGACCGACAGGATCAGGGCGGCGGTAGTGCGTTGCGGCGTGTCCGATCTCACCGGATGGGTGAACGAGCGGCGCGACATGGAGACCGTGTATTCCGAGCTCATTCCCGGCTTCGATCCCGCGGACGATTCAACGCTGATCACACGAAGCGCCGTATACTGGCCGGAAAGGCTCTGCAAGAGCACCCCTATTCTGCTGCTCCAGGGAACGGCGGACTGGCGCGTCAGTCCATTGTCGGCGCTCCGCTTCGCGGAGGCGCTGCTAGCGGCCAAACATCCCTTCCGGCTCGTTATGCTGGAAGGCTCCGATCACGCTCTCACCGAACATGGCGACGAGCGCGATCTCCAGACCTGTCAATGGTTCGATCGATACGTACGCGAACGCGCGCCCTTGCCGCGCCTGGAGCCCCACGGGGACTGAGCGGATTGCTTCTTCAACGAGCTTTGGCGCACTAGACAAAAAGTTCCGCAAGCGACCATCATCTCATGCTATTTCCCCGGCACCAGGTCGCACGCCTCGGCGGGCATCCAGTGCTGATCCCGATCTTTCCATTTTACATTGCACCCGATCGGATTGGTCAGAGGAATGCTCACGGGTGTGCCGGCGTAATACTCCGACAGGGCCAACTCGAGATTGTTGACCGTCGACTTTTCCGCTTCGCGCGGGTTATCGATTCCGCGCCCCGTATAGATGAGTGTTCTCGCCTTGTTGAATACATAAAAATGGGGGGTCCTCAACGCGCCATAGGCCTTGGCAGCATCCTGCGACTCGTCGTAGAGATAGAGCCAGGGAAACCCACATACCTCCATGCGCATCACCATATGGAAGAAACTGTCATTCGGGTGCGTCGCGACGCTGTTGGAATTGATGCCGACAAATTTCGTGCCCTTCGCGATATACTTTTCCGCGGTTCTCCTGGTGACTTCGTCTGAACCGACCACAAACGGACAATGATTGCAGGTAAAAAAAACGACCAGCGCGTTTTCTGTGTCAAAATCCGCGAGCCGATAGATCTTCCCGTCCGTTGCGGGAAGCAGAAAATCCGGAGCCTTCTGACCGATCTGCAGGGTAAATGCCATGCGTGCCCCTCCTTGTGAAAAAACTGATGGCGTATAAGGACGAACCTGACGTGAGATACTCTCTTTGATTGCTAGCCGCGCTCCACGCGAGTGGCGGGAGTGTGCTGATTCAAGCGCCTTTGCCTTCGTATGTCAATCATTCCACGATCACCCTGCCAAGCCAAGGTAAAAATGCAAGCCCATCGTCGATGTGCGTCCCGTGTCCTACAAAGCACCGAGCAGGCAAATCCTTGTTGACTGCCGCACTCTTGTTCGCGCGGAGCACCTCAGTGAGAATCTGCTCACACTGCCTGCCCCACCGACAGTTCGTCTGGACAATTCATTCCGCTGGGCGCCAACGAGGACCCGACGGTGATCCGTTACGAGACAGGGGAGGCGGCTTCAGGATCGTCAACCTATTGTCAACATCTATCACTTTTCATTGTCAACAACGTGGCGGATGACCGCTTCGATCCCCGGCGCGACATTCACTCTCTTCAGGGTCACCCCGGGGTGGGCGGTGACGAAAACCCGAAAGACTTCGTCCGCGAATCCCTGGCCCAGGGAATTCACCCCCGAAAAATCAAGAATGACCTCGCGGAACCCGTCCAGACGGGCAAGGAGCCGTCGCGCTTCCGACCGGGCGACATATGGACCGGCATAGAATCGCACGAGGATCTCGCTGCGCTCGAACTTGAAGTCGAAGTCCTCGGGAGCGAAGACACTGAACACCTCTTCCAGTTTCCTCCGCGCCGAACGGCTCACGGAGAGCGTCACCTCCGTACCCCGGAGAGAGGCGCGGAGGTTGACGAACACGTCCTTCCTGCGGTTATCAACCACGAGCTCAAGGCCGTGAGACCTGAGCGCAAACGCATCGCACGCTTTGGAGGTGAAAAAGATCCCTTCTCCGGCGTGACGATCCGGCAGGGAAGTCGCTTTTCCCTTCAGGAGCTCGCCAATGGATTGGTTTTCGTCATCGAGTTTTTGATAGCGCGCGATGGACGCGAAGACACCTACCCCCTGGTCGCGAATCACGGCACGCAGCTCGCGCCCGGCCAATGTGACATCAACCCTGCACGTGGGTGAGCCCGAATGCTCAATGGCATTGTTCAGCATTTCCGTGAAGGCATACGCGAAAATCCTGTACGCGGGAGCGGAGATGACGCTCTTCAGATCGAGGCGGAGCACCACATCCGCGAACACCACGTCCTCCCTCAGGCTGTCAATGGGAAACGTTCGGCGGTAGGTCTTTTCGTTTGTCACGACGGGTGGGTTGTCGCGGCCGGGCAGAGCATACAGGAGACCGCGCGTTCTGCCGGTTCGAATCACGGCACCGCCATCAAGAAGGCGGATGAGGTGGCGATGCGCCGCCTGCCGCGACATTCCGAGGATCGCCGCGATCCGGGCTCCGGAAAGCGGGCCGCTTTTTTTCAAAGCCCGCAGTATCCGCTCTGTCGTGTCCATGGAAAAAGCCTGCTCAATTGTCAACGTATTGTCAACAAGCGACAGATTCTATTGTCAACAAGCTCCACGCGCCTCCGGGACCTATGGAATTGACGCTGTGAGTCCTTGGTGTTATCATCATATCAGAAGTGTTATCATGGTGCGAACCCAGATTCAGCTAACCGAAGATCAAACTCAACGGATCAAATCCATTGCTGCGAGAAAAGGCATTTCCATGGCGGAGCTGATTCGTCAGTCCGTCGAGATGCTCCTAGCCAACGGGGCGGAGAAATCCGGAGGAGAGCTTCGTCTGCGCGCTCTGGAAGCCGCGGGAAGGTTCCATTCGGGCCATAAGAACGTGGCACGGAATCATGATGAGTTCCTGTCGGAGGACTTTTCACGATGAATGTCTTTGTGGATACCTCCGCCTTCATTGCCGTTCTCGATGCTGATGATGGCATGCACTCCCTGGCGAGAGATGTATGGGAACGCGTGCTTGACGGGAATGATGCGTTGCATACGAGCAGCTACGTACTCGTGGAGACCAGTATGCTCCTGCAACGTATAATCGGTATGGACGCGCTTCGGGCTTTCACGGCGGACATTCTCCCCGTGGTCAATGTCGCGTGGGTAGATGAAGCCATTCACCGTTCCGCTTTTCACGCGCTTCTGGTCGCTTCACGCCGTGACATGAGCCTCGTTGACTGCGTAAGCTTCGAAGCAATGCGACGTCTGGGCATAGAACATGTCTTCTGTTTCGATCCCCATTTCGCCAAGCAGGGCTTCCACGCGCTGCCCAGCGCGTGATAGGAAGATCGATTCCCACCGCTGCCCCTTGATCACGATGAGCTACATCCCGGATCCAGCCCGGGTAAAAGTCAGAGGATTAATTTCGTAGGTCTTTGCGATCAGCCTAACACATGCCGAACGAGGGGAGCGCGGCAGAGCTGTCCATGCGTGATGAGCCCCGACTTCAGAAACAGGCCGTTTGTGGCCGGCGCAGGCACTCGGCCGTGCGCGCGGTATCGTGGATGCGCAAGTGGTCACCAGGATCTCCCGCCCCGTATCGCTTTTGCGCGAATGGTGAATCTGTAAGCATAGTTCTCGTACGTTGCCTTCAGTCTCCCCTATCGTGACGACTTTACTATTCCCCAGTTTGGGAGAAAAAACGAACATTCGAAATACTTCGCAAGCAGCAACGGTCGTCCAAGTATATGATGCCCAGCAACGCCCCAGACAAGGCACGCATTGTGATGACGTTTATGGTATAATCAGCTTATCACAATCTAGCGAGTGCCACTTTGTAACGGACCGTCGGCAAGACCGGAAAGTTTTTTGGGGAGCACTATGAAGAAGGTCGCATTATTCTTGTTCTTCTCAGCTACGGCCTGTACGGCCTTTGCTGTAGACGCAATCGCCCCAACACCCTTCTCAATTGTTGCTTCGCCTTCGGTGACGATCCCTATTGGGCCAGGAACTAATGTTTTCGATCTTGGGGGTGGCGGAAGAATCGTTCTCGAATACGCCCTCCCCACCCTGAAAAACCTTTCCTTGCAGGTAGGACTTTTATATGACTACCAAGCCCTCCAGTCTGCAGCGGGGTCAATCTCGAATGTAGTGGCACTGTCCGGAGTTGCCTGGAGGTTTCCAGTTGTCTCGACACTTTCTGCCCGAGCGTTTGCTGGTGCAGGATATTGTTTTGGTGTCATGAATGGAGACAGCCTCTTGGATGGTAGCAGCGGCGTTGTCGCAGAAGCGGGGGCTGGTCTGGCTTATGCATTCAATTCCAGTCTTGCACTCAGGTTTGATCTCTCATATCAGTACTATTTTGGCCTATACGGAGGGCTGACCGCATCTTTGGCATTCGCAGTGACCCCGCCTGCGCCCAAAGTGAATGCGATAATTCTCCAATCCAAGCCCACTGACCTCGAGTTCGGTGACATCACGCTGGGAAGTGTCTTTCCGATATTCCATACATGGTACGACCAGAATCCTGTGGGCAAAGTCGTGGTCAAAAATGTGGGAAAAGAGCCAATCACAAATGTAAACCTCAGCTTTATCATCAAGCAGTATATGGACGGTCCCAAGGAATGCGCCGTTATAGACCAGCTAAGACCCGGGGAGACGCAAGAAGTTTCTCTCTACGCTCTGTTTAACAGCTCAATTCTTGACGTTACCGAGGCAACAAAGGCAACCTCACAGGTTGATGCAACATATAGCGAAGCTGGGGAGAAACAAAGCCAGAGCAAGACGGCAACGATCCGCATCTACAACCGCAACGCCATGACCTGGGACGACGACCGCAAGGCGGCAGCCTTTGTATCAGGAAAGGATCCTTGGGTGCAGGATTTCGCAACTAATGTCACCGGGACAGTGAAGGAGTTGATGAACACCAATGTCAACAAGAACTTTCAGTTGGCAATCGCTTTTCATGACGCTCTTAGGTTGTATGGCTTGAGCTACACGCCCAACCCCTCGACTCCCTATTCGCAGACTTCCGCGCACCCCGAGATTGTGGACTTTGTCAGATTCCCCCGGCAAACACTCCTCGGAAAGGCGGGTGATTGTTCGGATCTGTCTATTCTTTATGCTTCGTTTTTCGAGTCAGTTGGAAAGGAGACGGCATTTATCACCGTGCCCGGGCACATTTTCATGGCAGTCTGTCTTGACATGAGTTCCGAAGAGGCGAAGGCGGAAGTGACGAACTACGACGACCTCATCGTTCAAAACGGAAAAGTATGGCTGCCGATCGAAACCACTTTGCGCGATCAGGGTTTGATGGACGCATGGCAAGAAGGGGCGCGCGAGTGGAGGCAGTGCTCTACTGACAAGACAGCATCGTTCTACCCGATCCACGATGCATGGAAGCTTTACGAACCGGTAGGGCTTGCCGCCGATAGCACCACGGTAAAGACGCCTCCAAGCGATTTGGTCACGCAAACTTTTACCTCGGAATTGTCGAAGTATGTTCAGCAAGAATTGAACGCACGAGTGTCAGCAATCAACAATGCTATGGCAAAAACGGGGGAAACCGCAAAGGGACTCAACGATCGAGGTGTCGCATACGCTAAATACGGCAGTATTGATCTCGCTACGAAGGACTTTCAAGCGGCAATATTAAAGCAGCCGAACTACGTGGCTGCCTTGGTTAATATGGGAAATCTGGCAAGGCGGAATTCAGACAATCAAGGCGCATTCGCGTACTACCAGCAGGCGGCAAAAATCGTTCCAGATAACTCCAAGGTATTGATCAATCTCGCTCTTGCAGCGAGCGCTTTGGGCAAGGATACGGAAGCCAACGCGTCTTATCAATTGGCGAAAAATATCGATCCGACCCTGGCAGCCAAGTATGCATCTATTGGAGAGAAAGCAGGCTCAGGAACACGAGCTGCCGAGGCGGATTCAAATGTTGTGCTTTGGTTTGAAGAGTAGGCCGTGTGAAGGTCTGTGCAGAATGAGAAAGGCGAACCGATGAAAGTAAGAGTGAGGATGTCCTCTGTGGTTTTTGGAATCCTCCTTGTCATGGTCTCCTGTTCGAACCCGCTCTTGGATAAGGCTACTCTTGCTGTTGCAGTGGCCACGGGCCCACAGATAACGCTTGCAGCAGGTGCGACGGCAATTCCGGCTGGCGTGACCCAGGATTTCGGCTCGGTTCATATTGGCAGCACCGGAATCACAACCTTCACTGTAAAGAACGGCGGGAAATCGGACCTGACACTTTCAGGTGGGGCCACATCGGTGGTAGTGAGTGGGACGAATATGGACCAGTTCTTCCTTTCCACACCTCCAAATATGACCACAATTCCAGTGGGTCAAAGCACGACATTCACTCTTAGCTTTTCTCCGACGAGTGTAGGAGCGAAGATGGCGACGGTGACAGTTACCAGCAACGACCCTAGCGCAGCTGCATTCGCTTTTACGGTAACGGGGACGGGGGCCTATAACGGGACGGTTTCGACACCGGCGTTCAATCCCGGTGGAGGCAGCGTACCGCCCGGCCAGGCAATGTCCATTCTATGCTTGACGGCCGGGGCAACTATCTTCTACACGACTGATGGCAGTGATCCTACAACCGTCAGTGCCCAGGTATTCAACCCTGCATCCCCTCTTGTGCTGACGGTAAGTACAACCATCAGGGCAATGGCCACTAAACCAGGGATGGCGAACTCGGCGATTGTGATGGCGATATATATAGTAAACAGTAATGCACCTAGCATACCGGTCATCTCAAGCGCTGTCGGAGGAGCCGGGCAGGTGACTGTGACATGGGAGGCGTCAACCGGATCGACATCCTACTATAATCTGTATTGGGCGCAAGGAGCCAGCGATCCAAGAAGCGGTGGGATAAAGGTCCAAGTCCCTTCCGGTTTGACGGCGACCATAACCGGGCTATCCGACGGAACAGAATATGCATTCTGTGTGACGGCTGTCGGCAGCGGTGAAACCCCGGAAAGTATCGTTGCAACCGCAAATACCTCGATAGCAATGCCGCAGTTCAGTTCAGGGAGTGGCAGCTACGTAGCAGCCCAAAGTGTGGCAATAACCTGTACGACAAGCTTTGCAGCAATTCGCTACACTACTGATGGAAGTACTCCCAGTGAGACCGTGGGCACAGCAAATTCTGCCCCCGTCAATATCTCCGCCAACCCTACAACCCTTAAGGCGATCGCCTACGCGGGTGGATACCCCGACTCTTCAATAAATTCGGCTACTTACACTTTTACGCCTCCCGCCACGCCGACAAGCGTCGGTGCGACTGGAGGCGCCCAGCAGGCGTCGGTCGGCTGGGCGACGGTCACGGGAGCGACTTCGTACAATCTATACTGGCTGCAGGGTTCGACGGTAACCACGGGATCAGGAACAAAGGTATCGAATGCCGTCTCTCCGCAGGTAATAAGTGGTCTTGCCAACGCGACGCAGTACGCCTTCATCGTAACAGCGGTGGGCTGTGGTGGGGAAAGCGCGCCAAGCTCACCAGTCGCAACAGCAACTACTTACTCGCAGGTTGCTACGCCTGGCTTTAGCCCAGGGGGTGGCAGTTATGTGCCCGCCCAGAGTGTGACGATCAGCTGTGCGACAGGTGGAGCGACTATTCGCTACACCACGGATGGAAGTGCGCCAAGCGAAACCGTAGGCACAGTGTATGGATCAGCCGTCAACGTCTCGGTTAGTCCAACGACCATCAAGGCGATTGCTTACAAGTCTGGGATGGCGGACTCTTCAATAGACTCCGTCACTTACACCTTTACGCCTCCTGGTGCGCCGACGAGCGTCGTTGCAACGGGAGGCGCCCAACAAGTGACTGTCAACTGGGGGGCGGTGACAGGCGCTGTTTCTTACAATTTGTACCGACAGCAGGGTTCAACGGTAAGTACAACGAGTTATGACACAGAGGTCTCAACTGCTGGCTTGTCGCAGACTGTCAGCAACCTTTCAAATGCGACGCAGTACGCCTTCATAGTAACCGCGGTGGGGTGTGGCGGAGAGGGCGTGCCAAGCTCGCCAACCGTAACGGCAACTACCTATACGCAAGTTGCCGCTCCCACCTTCAGTCCAGGGGGTGGGACCTACACAGCCACACAGAGCGTGACGATCAGCACAACAACCCCTGGTGCTTCCATCCGATACACAACCGACGGAAGCATACCTACAAGCACTTCCGGCACCGTTTACTCAGGGCCAGTCAGCGTGTCTTCGACGAACCAAACCCTCAAAGCCATCGCGTATAAGTCGGGGTGGGTGGATTCGACTGTAGCCACTGCCGCATATGTCCTCCAAGTTGCCACTCCCACATTCAATCCGCCTGCGGGGGCCTATACGAGCGCGCAAACTGTCACGATCAGCACCACGACCCCAGGGGCTTCCATCCGCTACGCTACAAATGGAAGCATCCCCACAAGCACGTCTGGCACAGTTTACTCGGGGCCTGTCAGCGTGCCGATGAACGAGACCCTGAACGCCATTGCATATGAGTCGGGGTGGACCGATTCAATCGTTACCGCGGAGGCATATGCCATCGAAGGGGCTGTCGTGACTACGTTGGCGGGCACCGCAGGCAACACGGGGAGTGCAGATGGAACAGGCAGCGCTGCGCAGTTCAACGCTCCCTACGGCATCGCCACTGATGGCACCAATCTTTATGTGGCAGATACCGAGAACTACACGATCCGCAAAATTGTCATTTCCACGGGAGCCGTGACCACGTTGGCGGGCAGTCCGGGCCTGGCCGGCAGCGCCGACGGCACGGGCGGCGGCGCCCGGTTCAATGCCCCCATGGGCATATCCGTAAGCGGCAGCAACCTTTACGTGGCAGATAGCCAGAACTACACGATCCGCAAAATTGCCATTTCCACGGGAGCGGTGACCACGCTGGCGGGAAGCGCGGGCCTCTGCGGCGGCGCCGACGGGACGGGCAGCGCCGCCCGGTTCTGGCAGCCCATGGGAATCACGACGGATGGCACCAATCTCTATGTCACGGATTGCTGGGGCGCGGTTCGGAAAATCGTCATCTCCACAGGGGTGGTGACCACCTTGGCGAGCCCGTTCTATGGCCTAATGGGCATCGCCTTCAGCGGCTCCAATCTGTACGTGGTGGATGGTTGTGCAATTCGGAAGATTGTCATTTCTACAGCAACGGTCACGACGCTGGCCGGTGGGGGCACATTCGGAAACATCGACGGAACAGGAAGTGCCGCCGCGTTCGATGCTCCTCAAGGCATTGCGACGGATGGCACGAATCTCTATGTTACGGATTCCACAACTTATACGATTCGAAAAATCGTCATCTCTTCGGCACTTGTTACCACCATGGCGGGCAGTGCCTATACTTACGGCGGTTCCGACGGCACGGGCTATGGCGCCACATTTTGGGGCATATCTGGCGTTGCCAGTTACGGGACTAATCTCTATGTCGCGGACTACAACAATTGTACGATTCGAAAAGTTCATTGAAAGGTATATTGAGCACAGACTCTGGGACAATGCGCATGTGCCGAAGAATGTGGCTGCCCCGTTCAAAAAGAGACGCAGGGAGGCGTAGAGCGTAACCGTCAATACGACCGCACCTGGTAAGCGCCAAATGATCCGCACACCGCAGGTGGAAGGCCCCGAAAGTGAAATTCTGAAGGAGTGTTTCAGGAAGTCCGCCTGGTCAAGGTGATGCGGAGTCAGCGCGAGGTAGTCCTCTCGGCTCTTCGCAAGAGGCAGCTTCGCGAACAGGTAGCGCAGAAAGCGGTAGGGTTCGATCCCGTTGATCTTCGCCGTCTGGATCAAGCTGTAGAGGGTAGCGCTGACGTGTGCGCTGCGGGGGGAACCGCTGAACAGCCGGTCTTTCGACCAACCCCAAACGGGCGGATTGCGTTCTTCACATGGTTGGTATCGGGAGTCAGATAGGGGCTATCCAGATGGCGCATCAACTTCTCCCATTGCCCCAAGGCGTAGTGCAGCGCCTTGCTCAAGTGCGTTGATGGTAGGACCCGCCTGGTGCGGAGTTCCCTCCCTATATGGCAGAGCTCGCCGATGCGAGAGAGTGCCTCACGCGCACTACCGCTCTTGCCCGAGGCATGGAAAGCCCATTGATCTGCTTGCGCATGTCGGTGGCCTCGGGTTTCGCGAAAACCCTGATAGCGCTCCAGCCCAAGATCACGGCCGTCTCCCCAGCAGGCGAATCAGCTCGACGCTGCCAGGCCCGCTGCCATCCCTTTGAGCTCCACCAGCTCTTCCTGATTGCTTTCACGGCGAAGCCGTGCAAACCAGTAGTCGAACGTTGAAAGCTTTAGCCTAACCTGCCGGCAGAATGCTTTCCTACATAGACCGCTGTTGCGAAACTCCTCATGCCCCCGTTTCCAAATTGCAACCGTCTTTTCGCTTCCCACTCGCATCCATTCCGCCTTCGTGCGGCGAGCACGGGGCCAAGGATGCCGCCGTTACAGCGGCGAAGATAGGCGCGGATGAACTGGTGCTTACCGAAATACGACCAAATATGTCAACTATTATGTCGCATTCTGGCAGCATTATTTACTATATTAACACCACATTATTTTTCCGAGCAACTCCGTGACCGTTTTGGACCAGGGCGAGGATAGTGTCGAGGCGCCTGGAGGAGATATACGTGATGCGAAAAGCAGCATTCGCGACAGTCGTCATCCTATTGGTCAGTTTCGAGGGGTTCTCTCAATCTGAATCTCCATCGCTTTTTTCGCTCTCCTTCATCCCGAGCTTCAGTGTGCCATTGGGCAATGACGCGACTGCATTTGGACTCGGAGGCGGCGGCAAGCTGGTGGGTGAATACCGAATGCCGTTTCTGCCCATGCTTTTCGCAGGGGCGGAGGGGGGATTCTCCTTGGTGCCGCTGACATCCATCACCACGATGTCGCTCGTCAGTGGCGGCGCGGTAGTGGGAGCAAGGTTCGATTTCCTGAAGAATCTGACATTCCGTGTCGCCGGCGCGGGCGGGTATTTCTATGCCTTCCTGAATGACGGCTCCGGCAACTCGGGCTCGAATCCCTTCGCGTCGATCGGGGCCGACCTCTCCTGGGCATTCAACCCTGCCCTCTCCGTTGGGCTTGGGGCCACCTACCGCGACTACTTCGGCTTGTACAATGACCTCGCCCTTACCGTGGGTATGTCGTACAACCTCGTAGCGGGGAGCCCAGCCCCGTCGGCGATGAATTCGCAGGCTCCCGCAAAAGTCGAGCCCCTGAAGAACGATCAGCCCGCTCAAAACCCGCAGGCTCAGCAAGGCGACAAGAACAAAGGCGTCCTTATCAAAGATCTGACGCTCAACAAGGTATTCCCGATCTTCCATGCGTACTATGACAGCAACCCCATCGGGAAGATCACGCTGGTCAACACGGACACCGCCCCGGTGACCGATATCAAGGTCACGCTTCTCATAAAGCAGTACATGGACGCGCCAAAGGATTGCGCAACGATTCCCTCGCTCCAGCCCGGCGAGTCCCGAGATGTCGACCTCCTGGCTCTGTTCAAAAGCGATATCCTCGAGATCACCCAGACCACGAAAGTGGCGGCAGAGGTGGACATAGCCTACACGAGGAATGGCAAGCCGGAAAACACGAGCAAGGTCGAGACGTTGACCGTCTACGACCGCAACGCGATGACATGGGATGACAACGAGAAGGCGGCGGCGTTCGTGACGCCGAAGGAACCGGTGATCCTGTATTTTTCCAACAATGTCAATGCGACCGTGAAGTCCAGCATGAACCGGGTCATCGACAAGAATCTTCAAACCGCCATGATGTTCCACGATGCATTGCGGCGCTATGGCATCAGCTATGTCTCGCCTCCCCTGACGTCGTATGCCGTCGTCTCGCAAGACAAGCAGGCGGTCGACTCGTTGAAGTTTCCACGGGAGACCTTTGCCTACCGATCCGGCGACTGCAGCGACCTTGCCATCCTCTATTGTTCGTTGCTGGAATCGGTTCAGATCGAAACCGCCTTCATCACGGTTCCCGGACACATCTTCATGGCGGTTGCCCTTGGCATGGGCGAGGAGGAGGCTCGAAAGACATTCACGAAGACCGATGAGCTCATCTTCCTCGAGGGAAAAGTGTGGGCCCCGATCGAAATCACCGAGCGCGAAGGGAGCTTTCTCACGGCGTGGGCGGAAGGCGCGAAGGAGTGGAGAGAGAATCTCGCCAAGAAGCAGGCGGATTTCTACCCGGTTCGCACCGCATGGAAGAAGTACGAGGCTGTCTTCTTCCCCGGCACGGGCGTGATGCCTACCCTTCCGGATGGAAACAAGATGGTGAGCGACTTCCAGGCGGACCTGGCGGCGCTTGTCAGTCGCGAAATCGGCACGAAGGAGACGGAGCTGAAAGCGGCGGTCACGAAAAATCCAGCGGATACCAAAGCAATGAACTCCCTCGGCCTTCTGTACGCGCGTTATGACCTGACGGACAAGGCTGAGGCCCAGTTCCAGAAGCTGATCGTCAAGACCGAGTATGTCCCTGCTCTTGTCAATCTTGGCAACTTATCCTATCTCAAGGGAGACTACGAAAAGGCGCTTGTTTACTACGGCCGCGCGTACAAGCAATCGCCGCACAGCGCGAATGTCTTGCTGGGTATGGCCCGGGCAAACCACGAGCAGCAGAACTACGGTTCGGTGAAGAAATACTACCAGGAGCTGCAGACCGTCGACCCGGATACCGCGAGCCGATTCGCCTACCTGGACCTCCAGGGGGACGAATCGACACGGGCCGCGGAGGTAGGCCAAGTCACCGGCACAGTCGTGTGGGAGGAAGGGAAATGAAGCTCGTTGCAAAAGCGCTCCCCGCCGTGCTCCTGACCCTGGTGCTTCTGGGATGCAGCGATATAACGCTCCGGCAAATCATCAATCAGGACCTGGGTCTGAGCGGCGATGTCGCTGCTCCAACGTTCAACCCCGCTGCAGGGCCGGCGGGAACCTATACGAGCGCTACGAGTGTCACCCTGAGCACGACGACCGCGGGCGCTTCCATCCGCTACACGACCGACGGGAGCGCCCCTTCGAGCACGATCGGGACGCCTTATACAGGGCCGGTGAGCGTCGGAGTGAGCCAAACGATCAATGCAATCGCGTACCGGAGCGGCTGGTCGGATTCGACGGTCGCTGTCGCCGGCTTCGCGAATCCGGCGGCGACCATTCGCGTGGGAAGCATTGCCGCGTCGCGGGCAGGCACGACCTGGACGCTCGACGGGGCGAGCATGGCCGACACGAGGGCGAAGCTGCTGAACACGGCCAATTTCGGTCCCACGGGTACGGTTACGAAGCAAATCCTTATCACCGACACGGCTGCGACAATCGATGCGAACATGCTTGCAAACTTCGATACCGTGTTCATTTCGGATCTTCCAAACGGCACCCTGACGACCGCCGAGAGGGCGGCCCTGTCAGCCTGGGAAAACAATGGCGGCTGGATTGTTGTTACGGCTGACGACAGCAGCCACGATGATGTGGCCTCCGATTACGGCGGTTGCACAAGCTCTCCCGCTGCTTTTATCCCGCCGACAATGGTGACGGGACTCGGCATCACACTTCCGCTTTTCCTGACTCCTTACAGCAACGACTACCCGATCCAACTTGGCAAGACTTCTAACGGCTTGGTTTCGGGTGGGTTGGCGAAACTCCTCACTGACTCCATGTCCACCTTTATGGCAGTCGGCAAGATTATTCTGGGATCGGGCCAGGTCATATTTCTGTCAGATGTTTCAATGATAACCAGCACTCTGAGCGGCAGCCTGACCACCGGTTCGTCGATCACGAGTGCCGGGGACAAATTCCTAGTGAATCTCTTTGCCTACGCACACAAGTAGGCCGGACAAGGGCGATCCTGCGGAGCCCCGTCGAGCAGGAAGGCGCCCGGCAGAGGAGCCGCTCTATTGCTACTTCCCTCCGGCCTGCTCTTCCCTCTTGATCCTGATGGCCGCGGCTATGGAGCCGTCGGCCTTCTTCTCCAGGCGCTCGGCTTCCGGCCGATCCACGCCGAGGAGGACCATGATGATGGCGATCTTCGGCCGGCGACCTGAGGCCTCGAAGGCCTTCTCAGCGGCTTCCTTCGTGCAGGATGTGGCCTGGCGAATGAGCCGTTTGGACCTTTCCACGAGCTTACGGTTCACCGGCATGAGATCGACCATGAGATTGTGATAGACTTTTCCCATCCGGATCATGGAAGCCGTCGTTATCATGTTCAGCACGAGCTTTTGAGCCGTGCCCGCTTTCATCCGTGTTGAACCGGTGACTACCTCCGGGCCTACGTCCAGATAGATCACGTGCTTGGCATATTTGAAGGTCAGCGAGCCGCTGTTGCAGCTCATGGCGGCAACTACGGCGCCGATGTCACGTGCCCACGCCATCGCGCCCAGGACGTACGGTGCCTGCCCCGATGCCGTTATGCCGACGAGAACGTCACCAGCTCCAAAGCCGGCCGCCTGGAGGTCGCGTATGCCGCCGTCGGGATCGTCCTCGGCGCCCTCTATCGAGCGGACGAGCGCTGACTGGCCGCCCGCAATGATGCCCTGTACCATCGTAGGAGGCACGCCAAAAGTCGGGGGGCACTCGGAGGCATCAAGGACTCCGAGCCTTCCTGAAGTCCCAGCGCCGATATAGAACAGCCGTCCGCCTTTGCGAAAGCCGGCCACAACGTCATCGACGAGCGCAGCGATATGGTCCAGCTCCCGCTCCACCGCGACGGGGACCTTCTTGTCTTCTCCATTGATGATGCCGACGATCTCGCGAGCGGAAGCCTGGTCTATGTCCATGGAGCGTTCGTTGCGGCCTTCCGTAGTAAGTGCATCGAGTGAATCCTGCGTAAACGGAACATCGATCATTCGGCGGCCTCCGGCCACACCCTATCATCTGGCCGGGGGTGAGGCAAATGGCAGTCGCCAGAACCCCCGGGGTCAGGGTTTTTTCGCTCCCTCAGGGGCGCTTCGGAACGTTCCTATTTTCGATATTCGGGAGGAGACCGGCAATCACCCCCAGCAGAGGCAGGAATGCGGTCAGCTGGTAGACATGGGCGATGCTTGTCAGATCGGCGAGCTTCCCGAACGCTGCCGAACCCAGCGCACCCATACCGAATGCAAAACCAAAGAACAGCCCTGCAATCATGCCAACCTTGCCCGGGATGAGCTCCTGCGCGTACACGAGGATTGCTGAAAAAGCGGAGGCGAGGATGACGCCAATCAGGACCGACAGGACGGTTGTCCCGATCAATCCCGCGTGAGGAAGCAGAAGTGTAAGCGGGGCCACACCCAGTATCGAGATCCATATGACGTACTTGCGCCCGATTCGATCTCCCACGGGGCCGCCGATAAGGGTTCCCGCGGCGACGGCGAACTGAAACAGAAAAAGATGAAGCTGGGCGCTCTTTATCGACAGGCCGAACTTCTGGATAAGGTAAAAGGTGAAATAGCTGTTGATGCTCGCCAGGTAGAAGTACTTTGAAAAAATCAAGACGAGCAGGATACCCATGCTGAACGCCACGGTGGATCGCGCCAGCCGCGGGCTGCTCTCCGTGGCCTTTCCCGTGGCCGCGGCGTGGATGCGATGAGTGTTGGCGGCGTACCACCTGCCGACCTGGGTCAGGAGCACGATGCCGATCACCGCAAGCGGGATGAACCAGAGAACCCGCGATCTACCCCTCTCAGCAATGATCAGCGCGGCGAGAAGAGGCCCGAGGGCGGATCCGGCGTTGCCGCCGACCTGAAAGAACGACTGGGCGAATCCGCGTCTGTTGCCGGCGGCCATATGGGCGACCCGGGAAGATTCGGGATGGAACACGGAGGATCCGACGCCGATGAGCGATACCGAAAACAACAACATTCCAAAGCTTTGCGCAAATGAAAGGAGAACCAACCCTATCAGGGTGAAGCCCATCCCGACGGCAAGCGAAAAACGCAGATGATGCCGATCGGTAAACGCCCCGACAATCGGCTGGAGCAGCGAGGCGGTGATCTGATTCACGAACGTGACCAGCCCGATCTGCGCAAAGTTCAGCTGGAAGGCCTCCTTGATGATCGGATAACTCGCCGGTATCAAGGACTGAAGAGAATCGTTTATCAAATGGGAGATGCTGATAGCGACGAGGATGGGGATCACGGTGCCGTGAGAGACGGTGCTTCCGGAATCGACGAGTTTCCCGGGGTCAGGAGACGATGTCATGTGTTTCTGGTGCTCCCGTTCAAAGAGTCCTTCGTACAAATAGCGTCCCACCACATGCGAGGCGCAAGGAGGTTGGAGTTTATGCATGCAGGAGTGTTCGATCAAGAGCATCACAGGCGCCGGGCGAGGTCGTAGATCACCGGCGGCGGGCGAAGCAAGCTTGACACCTGTGATACAAACATCACCATGGGCGCAACGGGCGAGATTGCTCGGGCGGAAAACAGCCGCCGCACATTCTGGGGTTTGGCCGGGGATTTCTTCTTCTTCGGTGTCGGCGCGAGCTTCGCCGGCCAAACCACCGTCATCCCCTCGTTCCTGGCCAACCTCACCGACTCCGCGCCTCTCATCGGGCTGGCTTCGACGCTTCTCACGGGAGGCTGGCTCCTGCCGCAGCTCTTTGCCGCCAACAGGCTCGCCGGGCTCACCTATCGCAAAATGGCCGTTGTCGTGCCCGCTACTGTCGGGCGGACCGTCGCCTTGATCATGGCTCCAGCCATCGTTCTCCTCGCGCCGCGCAACCCGAACGCCCTGCTCGCCGCTTTCTACGTTCTCTATTTCACGTTCTATATCGCTGACGGGCTTGCAAGCGTGGCATGGCTGGACATTCTCGGCCGCTGCGTGCCGGCACAGACACGGGCCCGACTCATCAATCTGGGCAGTACGGCGCCCGGGATCGTCGGCATCGGCGCCGGCGTTGTGGTTGGCTTCATCCTCGCCTCGCCACGAATCCCGTGGCCGTACAACTATGCGCTGCTCTTCGGCATATGCGCCGTGTTCTGGTCCTTCTCGCTGCTGTCTTTTCTTTTCATCCGCGAGTTTCCGCCGGCGCTCGCGCAGAAACCCCTTCCGTGGAGCTCGTACTTCCGAAAGCTTACCGGCGTCGTACGGGCGGATCCCGCCTTCCGCAGGGCCGTCGGGCTGTGGATTGCACTTGGAGGGATGGGGGTCGCGGCGCCCTTCTACGTCATTCACGGCTTGGGTGCGCTCGGTTTCCCGCCGGCCAGCGTCGGTCTTTTCACTTCGGTGCAGCTCGTTGGCGGTGTCTTCTCCGCGTTCCTCCTCGGGCTCATTGGCGAGCGGCGGGGCACACGGTCCGTCATGCGGCTCTGGGGATGTGCCGCCCTGGCCGCCCCCGTGATCGCACTGTGCGCGCCCTTGCTTGCAAAGGCGGCGCCGGGAGCGGTCATGTACGTCTACGCGGCGGTATTCATCGTGGTGGGCATGCAGGGAAACGCGAACATGGCGGGATTCCTCAACTGGGTCCTCGAGTGGGCGCCGGGGTCAGACCGGGCCCTCTATATCGGCTTTGCGAACACGCTGACCGGCGTCTCCCTGGTCATGCCGCTCATTGGCGGCTGGATACTGGCGGCATCCGGCTCCTACATCGCGCTGTTCGCCACGGCAATGGTGGGCCCCGTCGTTGCGCTTCTCATGATCCGCGGGCTGCCCGAGCCACGAAGAAACCCGCCGACCCATCGGGAACCCGCGAGCACGGGCTGAGCCGCGCGTCTCAGCCCGCGTAGAAGATGCGGAAGAGATACCCGGAATCATCGCTCACGTACAACGAGCCATCCGCTGCCACCGCCAGCCCGACGGGACGCCCGAGAACCCGCGATGCGCCGGCAAGCCAGCCAGTGGCGAAGTCCTCGACACCCGTGGGCTTTCCGTCGGCGAATGTGACCGCCACAACCTTGTAACCCGTCGGGGGCTCCCGATCCCAGGAACCGTGAAGGGCGACGAACAGCGCACCACGGAAGCGCTGCGGGAACCGCGTTCCCTCGTAGAACACCGTCTGAAGCGGGGCCGAGTGCGCCTGGATATTCAGCGTGGTCGGGAGAACGGCCGCGCAGGAAGCCGAAGCGAACTCGGGATTCGGCAGCCGCTCTGCGCCGACGGGATAGCAGCTTGGCCAGCCGTAGTTGCCTCCATCTTGGATGAGATCCAATTCGTCCGGGGGAAGGTCGGTGTGGTCGGGGGTGAGATTGTCCCTCTGATTGACAACCGCCCAAAGCTTGCCGAACGGGTCGATGGCGAGGCCGCTCGCGTTGCGGAGGCCCGAAGCGAGGATATGGTTTTCTTTGCCATCGGCTGAATAACGGAGGATGGTTGCAAGGCGTGGATCCTGTTCCGTGCAAATGTTGCAGTCCGAGCCGGACGAGATGAAGATACCCCCGTCCGATGCCAGGGCCAGGGCTCGGGCATTGTGGTCTCCGTTTCGAGGCATGTTGTCGAAGAGAACGCGCGGGGAACCGATCCCTTTCGGATAGTCGGGGATGACCGTGATGCCGGTCCATGTAGCGATGTACAGATCGTTACCCCGGAAGGCGAGGCCGTTGGGCTTGTCGAGCCCCCGCGCGATCACCACAGGCTGTGTCCCCGCCACGGAGTCGGGATGCACGGCGACGACTTGTCCCCGTGAGATCTCTGAAACGAGGATATCGCCGTTGGGCGCGGCGGCGAGAAACCGCGCCCCCCGCACCCCGTCGGAAACCACCTCGATGCGAAAGCCGGCGGGGACGGTGATGGGAAAAGGCATGGCTTGCGGCTGAACAAGACCGACGAGCTGGAATAAAAGGGAAAACAAAAACGTCGGCGCGCCCGACGAGATTCTCCGTATGGTCATACGGAAATGTACGATTCAGGGGACGCGCGGACAATTGATCCCCTCGAGGAGGAGATCGTGGTCAGCCCCTGCGAGCGAGTGGCCTGCCGCCTGGAGCGACCCCCGCTTCGCCTTCTCTTGCCGGCAGTGCCCTTTCGGGCCACTATGGTGGAGGGTCACGATACGCCCTACCTGTCTCGACATCCCAGGAGGATTTCAAGCAATGAAGATCGCCGTGCTCGTGAAACAGGTGCCTGAAACCGACTCGCTCACCCTCGATCCTGAAACAGGTACCGTGGTCCGGTCCGTGGACACAGCCATAGTCAATCCGCTGGATCTCTACGCCATCGAGGCGGCCCTTCGCATCAAGGATTCCGATCCATCCGCCTCAGTTCTGGCTCTCTCGATGGGACCCACGCACGCCGAGACCGCTCTCCGCGAAGCCCTCTCCATGGGATGCGACGAGGCGGCCCTCGTTACCGGCAGGGAGTTCGGCGGTGCCGACACATGGGCCACGGCACGGACACTGAGCGCCGCGCTCGTCGAGCTCGGCCCCTTCGATCTGATCTTTTGCGGCGAAAAGGCGACCGACGGGGACACAGGCCAGGTCGGCCCCGAAGTGGCCGCCTTTATGGATCTTCCCGTCATCAGCTACGTCGGTGCTTTCACGCGGAGCGGTTCCGGCTCCGACCTCACTTTGCGCGCCGAGCGCGTCCTGGAGGACGGAATCCAGGTGGTCGGCTTCGGCACGCCCGCCGTGCTCACCTTTTGCAAGGCCATCGGGGAGCCACGTCTACCGTTGCTGTCCGGGAAGCGACGGGCACGTGAGGCGAGCGTGCGCCGCCTGGGAATCGACGAGCTCGGTCTGTCCCCCGAGGAGATCGGAGCAAAAGGGTCACCGACTCGGGTCGTGAAGATCGGTCGGCCAAAGCTCACAAGATCCACCGAGATGCTCGACGCGAGAACAGAGGCCGGAATGGATGCCGCCTGCGACCGGATAATCGCCCTTCTCGTCAAGCGGAATCTGATCGCGCCGGCAGAAAATGCGACTGCGAGCTCGGGGGCACGAGCATGAACGAAGTCTGGATATTGGCGGAAACCAAGGCGGGCAAGGTCTCCTCCGTGTCTTTCGAGCTCCTTTCCTGGGCGCGAAGCCTGGGCAGCCCCGAGAAGGTCCGCGTGACGGCGGTGCTCGCAGGGCCCGCCTCGGATCCCGAGGAGTTGTGCTATCGCGGCGCTGACGCAGTGGTCCATGGCTCCGACGCCGCCCTTTCCGGTTTTTCCGCACGACATCTGGCAGCGTATCTTGCCGCTCTTTTCCAAAGGACGAGGCCTTCCGTTCTTCTCGCCGCCGCAACCACCACGGGACGGACCGTACTGCCCTATCTTGCCGCCCGCGAGGGTCTTGGCCTGACAGCCGACTGCACCGAGCTCTCCCTTGAATCGGAGGGCGGTGAGCTTATTCAGACGCGGCCGGCGGCGGGAGGCAGCATCATGGCCACCATTCGAACGACCCGAGGCAGGCCGCAGATGGCCACGGTCCGACCGCATTCGCGAAAAGCTCTCGACAGAAACACCTCCCGTCCGGTAACGGTCGAAGTTCTTTCAAGCACCGAGATCGGCTGCCGCGCCGAGGCCGCCGATGTCGCTCTGCTGGAGGAGCGGCCGTTCCCGAGCTCGCGCGGCATCGCCGACGCGCGGCTGGTCATTGCCGGTGGGAAGGGTTTCAGAAAAAAGGATGGCTTCGCGCTTCTTTTCGGGCTCACGGAGCACACGGGGGGAGAGGTCGGGGCAAGCCGTGAGGCGGTGGACCGCGGTTGGGCCGACTACCCGCGCCAGGTCGGGCTCTCGGGCAGGACCATCTCACCCATCGTCTATATGGCCTTCGGCATCTCGGGTGCGATCCAGCATCTGGCGGGCATGCAGACCGCCGAGACGGTGATCTCCATCAATACCGATCCCGATGCGCCCCTGGCGGCGATGTCGGACCTGGCCATCCGCGCCGATCTCTACGAGCTCATTCCCGTCCTCACGGCGCGGCTCGAAGCCTACCGCTCGGTGGAATAGGAAAAATCATGAGCGAACAGAAATACAACAAGGTCGATCCAGCCGACGCGGCGCGCCTCGCGGCGATTGTCGGAGCGCGCAATGTCATCTACCGCGACCAGGAAAGGCTCGATCCCTATTCCCACGACGAGACGGCAGAGAAGCGTTATGCCTTCATGCCCGAGGCGGTGGTGAAGCCGGCAACGACGGCGGAAGTATCGAAGATCATGGCATTCGCCAGCTCTCGATTCATTCCCGTTACCCCGCGGGGCGCCGGGTCAGGCCTTTCCGGCGGTTGTGTCCCCTCGCGGGGCGGCATTGTGCTCTGCCTGGAGCGGATGAACGCGATTCGGGAGATCGACCTTGAAAACCTGATGGTCGTGGCCGAGCCCGGGGTCGTCACGAACTCCATCAACGAGGCGCTCAAGAAGCATGGCCTCATGTTCGCCGGCTATCCGATGAGCCTGGAGACATGCTTCCTCGGGGGAAATGTGGCCGAGAATGCCGGGGGCGGCAAGGCAGTGAAGTACGGCGTGACCTCGCGGTACGTCGTCGGCCTGGAAGCCGTCCTGGCCAGCGGTGAGATCATCAGGCTGGGCGGCAAGCTGCGCAAGGACGTCACGGGCTACGATCTCATTCACCTCCTGGTCGGCTCGGAGGGAACGCTGGCGGTGGTCACTGAAATCACGCTGACCCTCCTGCCGGTGCCGCGGAAAAAGGCCGTTCTCCTGGCCTCATTCGCGGGAGCGGGCGAGGCCATTGGCGCGGTGCCGCGGATCATACGCGAATCGCGCATCGTGCCGACGAGCGTCGAGTACATGGATCGGGCCTCGATTCTGGCAACGTGCGGTTATCTCAACGAGAGCATCCCGTACGGCGATGCCGGAGCGATGCTCCTGATCGAGGTGGAGGCGGAAGGGCCCGATGAGCTTTTCGCCGGCTATGCGGCGATTGGGGCGGTCTGCGAAGCCGCGGGCGCCCAGCGCGTCTATGTGGCGGACAACCGAACAACAATGGAACGGATTTGGAATGTCAGGCGGAACATCGCCGAAGCGCTGAAAGTACGGAGCCCCCGGCAGAGTCTCGAAGATATCGTGGTTCCTACCGCGGCAATACCGTCATTCATGGAAGGACTCCTCGCTCTCGCGGCTGACGAGGAGGTGGAAATCCCTTGTTACGGGCACGCGGGTGACGGCAACCTCCATGCGACGGTCATCAAGCCCCTCTCGTGGAGCGAGGCAGACTGGGATCAACGACTCCATCGCGTCCTGGAAAAACTGTATCGCCTGGCGAATTCCCTCGGCGGCAGGATCTCGGGTGAGCACGGCATCGGCAACAAACGCAAGGAATTCATCGGCATCAACCTGGACGCAACGACAATCGCCCTCATGAAAGGCATCAAGGCGGTATTCGATCCGCATGGAATCCTCAATCCGGGGAAGATTTTCCCGGATTGAGACACGAGCGGGCAGGGAAAACCCTCATTTGACCGATTAAGGGCGTTGCCCTAATGTATATCATTGAGAATACAAACGATGCCGGACACGACAGGACGCATCACTCTCGGACTCCTCATTGACCAGCTCGTCTCCGGATATGCGCGCTCCATCATCGACGGGGTGTCCCGCGGCAGTCAGGACCAGGATGCGAACCTCATCGTCTTCTCCGGCCGGATCCTCGGGACTCCGCTCGGTCATGAATACCAGAATAACGTTGTCTTCGACTACATCAAGCCGGGCACGATCGATGCCTTGGTAATGGCAACCGGGACACAGGGGTCGTACCTTCCTTTCGAGAAGCTTCTGGCCTATCTGGGGCGGTTGAAGGGCATTCCGCTCGTCAGTATCGGTGTCCGCATCGACGGGGTGCCGAGCATTCTCACGGACAATCGGACAGGGATCTTCGAAGCGGTGAATCACCTCGTTGATATCCACGGCGTTCACCGAATAGCCTTCCTGAAAGGGCCCGAGATCAACAATGAAGCTCGGGAGCGTTTCGTGGCGTACGGGGACGCGCTCCACGCCCGCGGCCTCGACGAGGACCCCGGTCTGTGGATGCAGGGAGACTTCAATCGCGCGCATGCACGGCTGGCGGTTTTGGAGCGATTACAGCGGATCGGGCAACCGGATTTCCAGGCCCTCATCGCGGCCAATGATGAAATGGCGATAGGCGCGATTGAAGCCCTTCGCGAGCGGGGATTGGCGGTTCCCCGTGATGTTTCGGTCATCGGCTTCGACAATATTCCCGATTCGCAGTTCGTCGTGCCTTCTCTCACGACGGTGGGACAGCTCCTGGCAGAACAGGGCCAGTCCGCGGCACGAATCGCCGTGGGGCTTGCCCGTGGAGAGGCGAGCCCGCAGGACGTCATGTTCCCCGCGCGGCTCGTCATGCGAACATCCTGTGGATGTCTCCCCCAATCGGCTACCGCACTCGATTCCCTGCCCGCCACTCCCGGGCGCGCGCGCCCGGGGGAGACAGAGACGATCGTTGATCGATGCATGAGCCGGTCTGCACTGCGCTTGTCGCCACAGTCGTTTGAGGCGGTGCGCCGACATTTGCGTGTGCTCGTAGAGAATGCCCTGGCAGACGGAGCTCTTGCCGCCTTCCAAGAGTTCTTGAATGAGGAAGTAGCGGGAGAAATCGACATCGCTGAATGGCCCGCGCTCCTCACGGCGCTCCAAAGCGAGCTCTTGTCCTCGGCACGCACATCGAAGGACGTCGCGCGCCTGCAGGCGAGCTTTCAAAAAGCGCTGACGATCCTGTCCGAGATGCTACGCCTGCAGCAAGGCAGGGCATTGAGCGAGCTCCAGATACATTTGGCGCAATTGCGCCGCGTCACCGAACGGCTTGCCTTTGCGGCCTCCCCGGACGAGCTGATAAACGACCTTGCCAACGAGCTCCAGCTCCTGGACATCAGAACCTGCTTCCTTGCGTGCTACCCCGAGGTGATACTCCACCGTCGCGGAGATTCCTGGACGGTGCCCTCACGGGCAGAGGCGGTGCTCGCCTGGGTGGACGACAAGCGGATCTTGCCCGGAGAAAGCGAACGCGTCTTTTCTCCCGCGGATCGATTCGTGCCGTCGCAATTCCTTCCCTGCAATCGGCGATCCACGCTCATCGCGACGGCTACATTCTTCCGCGAGGGCCAGATCGGCTACATCGCCTTCGAACCGGGCAAGCGCGACTACGCGATTTACGAGAACTTCTGCGTCCAGATCGGCAGTCTCTTGAGCGGCTCCCTCCTGTTCAACGCCCGGCAGAAAGCGATCGAAGAGCTGAAGCGGGAGCGGGCCTTCACGGCCGTTCTCATGGACAACGTTCCGGACCACATCTATTTCAAGGACGAGCGGAGCCGCTTCGTTCTCGTCAATCAGGCCATGGCGGCTTTTCTTGGATTGGCCGACCCGGCCGATGCGATCGGAAAGACCGATTTCGACTTTTACACGCTGGAGCACGCGCAGCCCGCGTTCGACGCCGAGCAGAAGATCATGCGCTCGGGGACGCCCATCGTCGACATCGAAGAAAAGGAAACCTGGCCCGACGGACACGAGACGTGGGCCTCGACGACCAAGATGCCGATGCGCAATGCCTCGGGCAGCATCATCGGCAGTTTCGGCCTCTCGAAGGACATCACGGAGCACCGCCGTGCAGAGGAGAAAATCGTGCAGCTGGCGGCGCTCGTCGAATCCTCCCAGGATGCGATTTTCGGGGTGGACCTGGAGGACCGCATCACGAGCTGGAACCGGGGAGCACAGGATGCGTACGGCTACAGCGCGGATGAGATTGTCGGGAAACCCGTCTCCGTTCTCATGACCGATGAGGCGTGGAAAGCTACTCTCCCCGCGTGGGGCAAAGCCAAGCGGGGGGAAGCGATACGAAATGTCGAATCCGCGGGCAAGAAGAAGGGCGGCGCGACGGTTCCCGTCTCGTACGCCATAGCGCCCATGCGCGGGCATGACGGACAGATCGTAGGTATCGCGGTCGTCGCGCAGGATGTAACCGAGGAAAGAGCCATTCAGGCTCGTCTCATCCAGGCGCAGCGCCTGGAAAGTCTCGCCACGCTGGCGGCGGGAATCGCTCACCAGTTCAACAACATCAACACGGTCATCGAGGGTTATCTTGAAATTCTGATCGGATCGCCCGAGATTTCCGCCACCATTCGGTCGTATGGACAGGAAGCGCTGAAGGGGGTCGAGCGCCTGGTGCACATCACCGCGCAGCTGCAGGGTCTCACCTCCGCATCGAAGCCCGGTGAAGATACATGTCAGCTTGACAAGCTCATCGAGTCCCTCATGCGCGATTTCAATGAAAGATTCGAGAAGATGAAAGTGACGGTCGTCCTGGAATTGAAGGAAACACCGCGTGTGCGTATGAATCTTTCGCGAGTCTGCTTCATTCTGACCGCGCTGGTGAACAATTCCCTGGATGCCCTCTTGGGTCGGGCAGGTCCGTCATTGACACTCCGCACCGGGAGCGTGCAGAGCTTTGCCTTTGTAGAAGTGGAAGACACCGGCTGTGGCATTCCTCAGCATGATATACCGCGACTCTTCTCTCCATTTTTCACGACAAAGGGCGAATGGGCGACTCCGGGCTCGCCCCAGGCCGAGGTCCGTGGGGAGGGCCTGAGCCTCTCGGTCTGTCGGAGCACGGTCATGGAGTACGGCGGGAGGATCGACGTGAACAGCGAACCGGGAGTGGGAACGAAATTTCGCATCTGGCTCCCCACCTGAAGCACTCTGCTTCTCCATGTCCTTGCGGGCTGATATAGTATTTTCATGGATAGCGCGCGGGACGAGGTCGGGTTCAGAAAAGCCTACGCTTCGAGGACCGACCATCTCATCATCGGCATCATGTCGGGCACTTCCCTCGATGGAGTAGACGCCACCCTGGTGCGCATCGTCACGGACAAACACGGCGCGGTCGATACCGTCACCTTGCTCGGGCACTCCTACCTCGAATACTCCGTCGGGATGCGTTCCCAGGTAGCGGCACTGTGCTCGCCCGAGACAGCGCGCATCGACGATCTCACCTACATTCACTACGGACTTTCTGAATGGTACGCCCGCGCGGTGGCATTGGTCATAGAGAAATCGGGTATTTCGGTCTCGAAAATCGACGCCATTTCCATGCACGGCCAGACCGTCTGGCATGCCCCCGTGGCGCGTAGCATGCCGGGCCCCGAAGGCGACATCCAGGTCAAGGGCACATTGCAGCTCGGTTCCGCCGCGGTCCTGCGGGAAAGGACGGGGCTTCCCGTCATATCCGACCTGAGGGCGCGCGACATGGCCGCCGGCGGGGAAGGGGCGCCCCTGGCGCCCTACATCGACGCCATACTCTTTGGCTCGCGCACCGAGGGAAGGATCGTCCAGAATATCGGCGGCATAGGGAACGCGACGGTCGTGCCGGCGGCGGCCAATGCCTCGGAGATCCTCGCGTTCGACACGGGGCCCGGCAACATGATCATGGACGCTGTCGTTTCCGCGGGCACCAACGGCGCCGAACGCTTCGACACGGGGGGCGCGAGGGCGGCTCGTGGCACCGTATGCGAGGAGATGGTGATCGAGTTTATGAAGGATCCCTACTTTGCCCGAAAGCCGCCAAAAAGCACCGGTCGCGAAATCTACGGCGCGGTCTTTGCGAAAGCATTCCTCAATAAGGCAGCGGAGCGGGGTCTTTCTTTCGAGGACCGTCTGGCCACCGCAACCGCATGCACCGCGCAATCCATAGCGGCCGCTTACCGCGACTTCATCCTGCCCTTTACAGCCGTCAAGACCGTTCTCGTCGCGGGAGGCGGCGCCCTGAATACGACGCTGCTGGGAATGATCCAAAGCAGACTGCCCGCCGGGATCACCGTGACCACCACGGCGGCCTGCGGGGTGCCCGATCAGGCTCGCGAAGCCATGGCCTTTGCCGTCATGGGCCACGAATCCCTCATGGGGAGGCCCGGCAATCTTCCCGCCGTTACGGGAGCGCGAAAGCCCGTGGTTCTGGGCTCCATCACCCTATGATGCGTTTTTCGATTATCTTCCAGAAGGAGGAATTTATGAGGAAAATTCTCGTTTCACTCTCCGCCATCGCGGCAATGCTCTTCATCGCCACCGCCGGCGCCTTTGCCGCGGCACCGGCGCAGAAGGTGCTCACGATCGGCGTGGACCAGGAGGCCGTGGGAATCGATCCGCACATCGTGACCGCCTTCTCCTCGATGCGCCGCATCGACCTGATGTACAACCGCCTCGTGCGGCTGGACAACAATCTGGTGGTCGTGCCCGATCTTGCGGAATCCTGGGATATCCCGAACAATCTCACCTACGTCTTCCATCTGCGCAAGGGTGTGAAGTTCCACAACGGTCGTGAGATGACCTCCGATGATGTCCAGTATTCCCTCCAGCGCGTCCTGGATCCGAAGACGGCTTCACCGGGCGCTTCCTACATCTCCCTCATCAAGAGCATCGACATCGTGGACCGCTACACGGTGCGGCTGAACCTCTCCGCGCCGCTGGCGTCGCTCCTGGACGGTCTCACCTCGAACAACCTCTCGATTGTCGCCAAGGAAGTGGTGACGGCCAACGGCAACCTCCAGAAGGTGGACGGAGGCACGGGCCCCTTCATGCTCCAGGATTGGGTCGCCGACAATTCGATGACACTCGTAAAGAACCCCGCCTACTTCGAGAAGGGCGTGCCGTATCTGGACAAGGTCATCTTCCGCGTCATTCCCGAACAGGCCTCCCTCCTCGCCGGGGTCAAATCCGGCGATCTGGACATGGCCACGATCAACGACGGGGCGGTCATCCGCCAGGCGTCCACCGACTCTTCGGTCGTCGTCATGAACAAGCCCGGTCTCAACGTCAGGACATTCAGCTTCAACACGACCCACAAGCCCTTCGACGACGTGCGGGTGCGGCAGGCTTTGTCACTGGCCATGGATCGCTCGGAGATCCTTTCCATCGCCGAGTTCGGCATGGGCCAGACCACGGGTCCCATCCCCGTGGCAGCCACCCAGTGGGCGCTGCCCGTGAGCACCCTTCCGTTCGCGACGCCTGACATCGCCAAGGCGAAGCAGCTTCTCGCGGACGCCGGGTTCCCCAACGGCTTCACCTTCAAGCTCACCTGCTCCTCCACCTACGAGGGCGGGCTCGCGGAAGCCCAGGTCGTGCAGAACGAGCTCACGAAAATCGGGGTCAACGCCCAGTTGGACGTCGTGGAGTGGGGCGTCTACATCGACAAGTGGGTGAAGCGCGACTTCGACTCCATGATCGAGCTCCGCGGCGGCTCGGGCGAGCCGGACCGCTTCCTCTATCGGACCTTCTACAGCACCGGCGCGGTCAACAACTTCCTCTTCAAGAACGCCGATGTCGACAAGCTTCTCGACCAGGGCCGCACGCAGACAAAGCCCGCTGACCGCAAGGCGACGTACAATCAGCTGCAGACCCTTCTCAGCCAGCAGATTCCCGCCGTCTTCCTCTACAGCCCGAACGAGAACCAGGTTCTCAGCACAAAGGTTTCAGGCTTCAAGCTCGTGGGCAACGGCAGCCTCTTTTATCTGACGTACGCTCAGGTCGCCCGCTAGCGACCATCGCGGGGACACGGGCGGGACGCATGCGCCCCGCCCGCACCCCGGTTCTCACCTCCGCGCGCCGCTTCGCGGGAGGCGACCGGGCCTCCCTTTCGTGAAACAACGCGGTACATCCGGAGCAGGACGTGGGCAGATACATCGCGAAAAGACTTCTCTCGTTGATACCGGTCCTTTTCGGGGTCTCGATCATCGTATTCTTCCTCGTCCGTCTGATACCCGGCTCTGCCCTTGAGATGTACATGGGGACTCAAGTGGAGGCGACGCCGCAGCAGATGGAGGAGCTGAAACGCATCTTCGGTGAGGACAAGCCGGTGCCCGTCCTGTATGTCCAATGGCTGGGCCGGCTTCTCCAGGGGGATTTCGGTTATTCCCTGCGTACCGGCAGGCCCGTTCTTCCGGATATCCTCGCGCGCCTCCCCCTGAGCCTCGAGCTCACCCTTCTGGCCCTTCTCCTGGCACTCGTCATTGGCATCCCGCAGGGCATTCTCGCCTCGCTCAGGAAAAACGCGGTGGGCGATGTCGTCAACCGCGTCATCGGTCTTCTCGGCCTTTCCCTGCCGCAGTTCTGGCTCGCCGCCCTCATCGTGCTTGCCGTGTCAGGATTCCGGGGCTGGATACCCATGGGCAACTACATCGCGTTCAGGGCCAATCCGCTACGCAACCTGCAGATGATGATCCTGCCGGCCTTTGCCATCGGCGTGGGCCTCGCGGCGGTGATCATGCGCTACACGCGCAACAGCATGCTCGAGATCCTCCAGATGGAGTACGTCCGCACCGCCCGGGCAAAGGGGCTGAAACGCCGTGTGGTGATATTCCGTCACGCTCTGAAGAATGCCATTCTCCCCGTCATCACCGTTGCCGGCTTCAATACCGGCTATCTCCTGGGCGGGGCCATCGTCATCGAGGAGGTCTTCGCTCTGCCCGGCATGGGCCGCCTGGCCCTGTACGCGATCTACCAGCGCGACTACCCGGTCATCCAGGGCATCGTCATGGTGATCGCGGCGCTGTTCGTCCTCGTGAACCTCGTCACGGATCTCATTTACGCCCTGGTGGATCCACGCATCCGTCTGGACGACGCGGGGAGGTAGGCATGGCGCACCACAGATTCGCGAAGAACAGCATAGCCGTCACCGGCGGCCTGATCGTCGGCGTATATCTCATCGCCATCGTGGTCTCTTTTTTCTGGCTCCCCTTCAATCCCGTGGCAATGGACACGAAACACATCCTGTCCGCTCCTTCACTCGCCACCGGACACCTGTTCGGAACGGACGAGTTCGGCCGTGACATCCTCGCGCGCATCATGAAGGGCAGCTCGGTCTCGCTCGTCATCAGCCTGGCGGCCACGGCCCTCGGGGCCGTGGTGGGCACGTTCATGGGGATCTGGGCCGGCTACCTCGGCGGGAGGTGGGACCATTGGATCATGCGCGTGGCCGACGTGCTGTTCTCCTTTCCGTCACTGCTCCTCGCCATATTCGTGATGGCCATTCTCGGGGAGAAGACCTACAACGTGGTCTTCGCCATCGGGATCGTCTATATTCCGCAATTCGCCCGCATCAGTCGGGGCGCGATCCTCACCATCAAGTCCAACGAGTTCGTGCGGGCGGCCCGCTCGAGCGGCGCGAGCTCGGGTTACATACTCTTTCGCCATTTGCTCCCCAATATTCTCGTGCCCCTCATCGTCCAGGTTTCCCTCTCGCTTTCGGTTGCGATACTCCTGGAGTCTTCTTTGAGCTTCCTGGGGCTCGGGGTCCAGCCGCCGGCCCCTTCCTGGGGCAACATGTTGAGCGGCGCGCGGAAAGTCATGGTCATCGCGCCGTGGACGGCGATCTATCCGGGGCTCGCCATCGTCCTGCTCGTCCTCGGCTTCAATCTCCTCGGCGACGGGCTGCGCGACATTCTCGATCCGCGCCTGCGGAACGTACGATAGGACAAATGGCATGAGCGACGAGCTGATCCTCAAGGTGGAGAATCTCAAGACGCAGTTCCGCACCGAATACGGTTTGGTGAAAGCGGTGGACGGCATCTCCTTCGAGCTGCACCGCGGCGAGACCCTCGGTATTGTCGGCGAATCCGGATGCGGCAAATCAGTGACGAATCTTTCCATCCTGCAGCTCATCCCCACCCCGCCCGGTCGAATCACCGACGGGAGAGTGCTCTTCCGCGGCCGGGATCTCCGCGAGGCCTCCGAGGAAGAGGTGCGGATACTGCGCGGGAAGAACATCTCCATGATCTTCCAGGATCCCCTCACCTCGCTCAATCCCGTGCTGAAGGTCTGGGTGCAGATCGCCGAAGCCATACGGCTCCACCAGGGGCTGGGACGGCGCGAGGCGAAGGCTGGTGCCGTGGCCATGCTGAAGCTCATCGGCATACCCGACCCCGAGCGCAGGGCCAATGACTATCCGCATCAGTTTTCAGGCGGCATGCGGCAGCGCGTCATGATCGCGATGGCTCTTTCCTGCAATCCGGATATCCTCATCGCCGATGAGCCGACAACCGCCCTGGACGTCACGATTCAGGCCCAGATTCTGGACCTCATCAAAAACCTCTCAGCCCGCTCCTCGACGGCCGTGGTCATGATCACGCACGACCTGGGCGTGGTGGCCGGAATGTGCGACGCCATCTGCGTCATGTATGCCGGCCGCATTGTGGAAAAGGCGTCGGTCGATGATCTGTTCTACGACCCAAAACATCCCTACACGCGGGGGCTTCTCGACTCCATACCCCGTGTCGACCGCGCACGGGACTACGGCTCCGACGGAACGAGCCGGCTCTATTCGATCCCCGGTTCCCCGCCGAGCCTGATCGACATGCCGAACTGTTGTCCCTTCCACCCGCGCTGCTCCAGCGCCATGGACATCTGCCGAAAAGCCTATCCGCCCGAGACCAGCGTGTCGGGAACGGCTCCTCGGACCGTCAACTGCTGGCTGCACGCCAAGGAAACAAAGAATGTCGGATGACGAGATCCTTCTGGATGTCCATGGTCTCAAGGTCTACTTCCCCATAGAGAAGGGAATCGTATTCAGGCGCCGCGTGGGATACGTACGCGCGGTGGACGGGGTGGATTTCAGCGTGCGGAGGGGTGAAGCGTTGGGTCTCGTGGGCGAATCGGGCTGCGGCAAGTCCACCACCGCCATGGCGATTGCCCAGTTGCAGCCCGTCACCGAAGGCCGAGTTCTGTTCGGCGGCACGGATCTGGGCGGTCTTTCCCCGAAGGCTTTGCGCCGCGCCCGGATGGATTTCCAGATCGTGTTCCAGGACCCGTACTCGTCCCTGAACCCGCGCATGAAGGCAGGTGACATCGTGGCCGAGCCCCTGCGGATTTTCGCGAGGCGGGGCATCGTCACGATGAGCGCGGCCGAGATTGAATCGAAGGCCCTTTCTCTCATGGAGCGGTGCGGCCTTTCCTCCTCTTTCGCCACGCGCTATCCGCACGAGTTTTCCGGGGGCCAGCGCCAGCGCATCGGCATTGCGCGCGCCCTGGCATTGGGGCCGAAGCTCGTCATCGCCGATGAGCCGGTGTCCGCGCTGGACGTCTCCATCCAGTCGCAGATCCTCAACCTTCTCAAGGATTTGCAGAAGGATTTCGATCTCACGTTCCTTTTCATCGCTCACGACCTGGCGGTGATCGAATATTTCTGCTCGAGAATCGCCGTCATGTATCTCGGACGCATCGTGGAAACCGCCGATGCGAGCGCACTGTACGACAAGCCGCTCCACCCCTATACGAAGGCATTGCTTTCCGCCGTGCCCATCCCCGACCCGAAAAAAGAGCGAAACAGACGGAGGATCATCCTCAAGGGCGACGTACCGTCGCCGAGCGTCGTGAAGGAGGGTTGTCCCTTCCGTGAGCGCTGCCCCGAGGCCATGGAGCGTTGCGCCCTCACCGCCCCTCGCCTCACGATGGTGGAAAAGGGTCACGAGGTCTCCTGCTTCCTTTATCCCGGCGCATAGCCATGGAGATGAAGCTCTTCCGACTGCAACTGGCGCTCAAGAGTCCCTTCCGCATCGCCCACGGTTCCTCCTCGTATAGAGAGAGCGTTTTCGTTTGGCTCCGACAGGGGGAGGCGACAGGCATGGGTGAAGCGCCCATCGTCCCCTACTACGGCCTTTCGACCGACGAGGTGGAAGCTGATCTGAAGCGCGGTCTCTCGCGTCGTGCCTCGGTGGACGCCGCCGTATCGGGACACGGATCCCCCCGCGGCGATTTCGCCTACCCCGTGAGCCGCTCGGCTTTTCAAGCCGCCGCCCTAACGCTGCGCGCGCGACTCGGCGGCGTCCCCATCCGGAGCGAAGCCAGGACGCCACCGAGCTCCTATACCATTGCTTACCACGAAGACCCCGAAGAGATGGTGCGCGGTGCCACCGCATCGGGATTCCACCGGCTCAAAGTCAAGGCGGGCATACCGGGAGACATCGAGAGGATCGGAGCTCTGCGCGAATGCCTTCCGACGGCGATCATTCGTGTCGACGCCAACCAGGGTTGGTCCGCCGAGGAGGCGCCGGGGAAACTGCGCGATCTCGAACGTTTGGAGATCGAGCTTGTGGAGGAGCCGATTGCCGGGAGTCCCCGAGAGGTGGAGCGTATCGCGGCAGGGACATCGCTGCCGGTGCTTCTGGACGAGAGCGTCAAGGACATGGAGCACCTGAGACTCTTCGCGCGGGAGGCACCGTCGGTAGCGGGCATCGTCGTCAAGATCGCGAAGAACGGTGGTCCGGCCGAGAGCGCGGAGCTCGCCCGTGCGGCGCGCGATGGCGGAATGCGCGTCATGGTAAGCTCGATGATCGAGACCAGCCTCGGCGTTTCGGCCGCTCTGGATCTCGGGCCTCTCTGCGAATGGTGCGACCTGGACGCACCCCTTCTGCTGGCCGAGGATCCATTTACGGGATTCTCGTACGTGGATGAGGTCCCACGGGTGGCAGGTGGAGCCGTGATGCCCACTCCCGACCTCGCCCGATTCATCGAGGCTCTCGCGCCGCTGGAGGCTGGAGATTAGCATGACGCCGATTCTGCGCCCCATGAGGAAGCACGACACCCCAGAATGCGCGGCCATTGTCTGCGCATCCGCCATCGGAGAGCGTTACGGCTTCAAGCCGGATGCCTTTTCGGACACCCTGGCGGCGGCACTGGCGGCTGGGGGTGAGCTTTTCGTAGCCGAGCAGGATGTCCGTGTGATCGGCTTTGCCTGGATAGATGCCCGGGGCGCGTTTTCCACGGCCCCCTATCTGCGGCTCATCGCCGTAGACGAGTCTCTCCGCGGCTCAGGGGTGGGATCGGCACTTCTGGACGAGTTCGAGCGCCGCACCGTCTCGGTGGGCCGCGACTGGTGCCTCCTCGTATCCGACTTCAACACCGCGGCCCGCGCATTCTACCAGCGCCACGGATATCGGGAGGCAGGGGCGCTGCCGGACTTCGCGCGCGTCGGAATCACCGAGATACTCATGGTGAAGAAGCGGGCGCAGCCATGAGGGCGGCGGGCGCGCTGCGTTTTGAGGACATCACGCGCCGATACTTGGACGAAGGATTCTTCCCCGGCGCCGTGCTCCGCGTGGAGCGCGCGGGAAAGCTTGTATGCGAAGAGGCGTGGGGTCATGCCCTCTTCACCGGAACAGAGCGCGTGCCGATGGAGAACTCGACCCTGTTCGACCTCGCCTCGGTTTCAAAGCTGTTTACGATGACCGCCTTGCTTCGACTCGTGACATTGGGCACCTTCGGGTTGCGCGACCCGGTGGCCGCGCTCTTGGGCCGCTTCGCGACGGAGCTCGGGATAGAGAAGAACCTCCTGACGCGCCTGGCCTCCGCCGTCGGCACGGTTGACGTGGCGGCGCTCCTCACCCACTCATCCGGCATGCTCTCCTGGTACCCCTTCTACACGCGAAGGAGTGAGCCCTTCGAAACCATCCTCGCCGATGTCCTCGAAGCGCATCCGCGTCGGCCCGAGGTGATCTACTCCGACCTCAACTTCATGCTCCTCGGTCGCATCATAGAAGGGGCGACGCATCTGCCCCTACCCGCCGCGCTGGAGGCTCTCGTGATGAGACCCCTCGGTTTGGCTCGCACGTCGTACAAAAAACCCCTCGGCAGCGCGGCGGCAACCGAGCTCGGCAACCGTATCGAGAGGGTAATGGTAGCTGAGCGGGGTCTCGACTTTTCAGGCTGGCGCGACGAGACGAGGCCCATCAGGGGAGAGCCTGACGATGGAAATTGCTACTACTATTTCGACGGGGCGGCCGGCCACGCCGGGGCTTTCTCGGACGCGCGCGACCTCTGCCGACTCGGCAGGCTCTACATAGAGGATGGGCGCGTAGAGGGGGCCGCATGGCTTGCGGACGGCCTGACGCGGGAAGCCATGCGCGATCATGGCGGCATGCGGGGCTTGGGTTTTCAGCTCGGTGAGAATTACCCGGGCGGGGGCTGCGGTCACACGGGCTTCACGGGGACCTACCTCCACGTAAACAGCTCCGCCGGTCTCGTCATTGCGATTCTCACCAACCGGCTCCACGTCCCCGAGCCTCGCGACATAAATCCCTATCGGCGTGAGCTTTCCGAGGCCGTCCTCTCGGCATTTGCCGGTTGAATGCCCGCGGCGCGTGCCGGGCGTGATCATTGCACCTGACGCCCTGGTTCGTTACCCTCAGGCGCACGACCTATGCCGAATCAACGCTACCTCCTTCTCGTCAATGATGCTCTGAAGACACATCTGGCATTGCTGCCTGCGGAGCGGCGGAAGCGGCTGCGGGAGAAGCTCGAGTTCCTCGAAAACGGCCTGTGGGACGCGGGTGTCCGGGTCAAAAAGCTGCGCGGAACCGCGCGGGTCGTCTTCGAGGCGCGAATAAGCAGGGGCGAGCGCCTCTTGTTCACACTCGGCAGGCACCGGGACGCTGTGGCGATTTACCTTTGGGGCATCGTGGACCATGACGCGATATCCTCGCAGGCGCGTCTCATCGAGCCTTCCAACGCCCCTTTTCTCGGCTTCGAGGAGCTGGAGCACGAGGACCGCGCGGAGCTGACTCTGGATGGCCTGCCGGAAAGCTATTTCACGCAGGAGAACGTCGAGGAGCGCGCACCGGATGACTATGGCCCCCAGCGCTGGCTCGTATTCGACGATGAAGAGTGGGCGCGCCTGCTGGCCTCCCCGGATCCTGGCTCCTTCGAAGGATTCCTGCACCTGACGAGGGAGCAGGAACAGTTGCTGGCCTCCCCGCCTCCGGTGCTCGTCTCAGGAACTGCCGGAAGCGGAAAGACGACCCTCTCGGTCTACTACCTTTTGCGCGGTGCGCGTCACGGCGGCCGCCGGTTGTTTCTCACCTACAATCCTTTGCTGAAGCGCATGGCGGAGCGGATCTACGCGGGGCTCGTTGAAAAGCGCGTCGAGGCCCCCGACACGAAGCCTCCGCGTTTCGCATTGTTTCGGGAGCTCGCGCTGGAAACCGCCGGCGGGCCGGATGCCGGCTTTCCTCCGCAGGCTGAAGTGGGGCTGCGTGAGTTCACCGCCATACTTCACGACTACCCGGACAGGAATCGTTTCGATGCCGAGCTTGCGTGGGAAGAAATCCGCTCCATGATCAAGGGCGCCACCATCCCCCTGGATCCCCGCCGATGCGCATTGCTCGTCGACCACATCGTCCACGACACCGCCGCTGCCGCCGAGCGACGGGACCTGGTGGACTACCTGGCGGGTCTGCGCAATCTCGGAATCGGCCGCAAAGCAGAAGAAATGATGACGCGGAGATCCCTGTTCAAAAACTGGGACGAGCTCCTCGACCTTCTTTCGGGTCCGGGCGATGAGCGCACCGGAGCCGTCAACACCGCGCTGCAGGCAATCGCCGACCTCGTGGCGAAGCATCCGGCGGACTTTTCCCGCCCTCTTCTCGCGCTGGAAGACTACCTCACGTTGGGTCGCAAGCGCGCGCCCAATTTCCGCCATGATCGATCCGCGCTCTACGCGGCGGCGGTTTTCTACCAGGATCGCCTGGAACGTTCAGGGCGCTGGGACGAGATCGACCTCGCGCGGGCGGCCATCAAGATGTTGGACACGACAACTGACCTTCCGGCGTGGGACCTGGTGGTGTGCGACGAGGTGCAAGACCTCGCGGATGTCCAGATAGCGCTTCTTTTTCGATTCGCGGCGGACCCGCGCTCAGTCGTGCTTACCGGCGACCCCCGGCAAATCATCAACCCGACCGGATTTCGCTGGGAAGAGGTGAAGTACCGATTCCGCGAGCGGGGTTTGCCGGCCCCGGAAATCCGACGCCTCAGCCTCAATTTCCGCTGCGTCGGGCCGATCGTCCGGTTGGCCAACGCGCTCTTGGACCTCAAGGCCTCCCTTGTCGGACTCACGGACACGGAAATGCGCGAGGAATGGAAGTTCGGCGGCAGACCACCGGTCGTTCTGGAAGGAGCGGAGGAAGAATCGATCTTGGATCGGCTCGGCGAGCGCGGTGCCGGTCAGGTCATCCTGACCCGGCGGCCCGAGGAGGCGCAACGGCTGCGCAAACGTCTCGGCACGGAGCTCGTGTTCACCGTCGCTGAGGCGAAGGGGCTGGAGTTTGACACGGTCCTCTTGTGGCGGTTCACCGCGGATGAGGCCGCCGAGGCCATCTGGCGCGCCGTGGCCTCCGGGGAGCGGCCCGACGAGGAGCGCATGCCTCACGTGCGCTACGAGCTGGCCCTCCTCTACGTCGCCGTCACGCGAACACGGAGCACCCTCCTTGTCTGGGACGGGGAGCGGCCGGCTCCGGTCTGGGCGACGGCGGAAATCGCCCCGCTGGTTTTCAGGACCGACGATCTAGGCCGTCTTGCCGAATTGTGGAAGACTGCCTCCACCCCCGGCGAGTGGGAGGGCGAAGGGGACTATTACTTCGAAAGGGAACGCTGGGCCGCGGCGCGGGAATGCTATCGAAACGCGGGCGCCGAAGGAAAGCTGGACCTCGCCATGGCGTACGCTTTAGAGGCAGACGGCGACCATGCGGCGGCGGCCCCTTTGTTCGAGCGCCGCGGTGAGACCGCTCGGGCCGCGGCATGCTGGGAGCGGGCAGAGAAGTGGGAAGCGGCGCAGGGCGCATGGGGCGCGGCGGGTGACGCGCTTCGCGCGCGGACCTGCGGCGCGCATTTCGCGGAAGAAAGCGGCCGCCTGGAGGAAGCCGCGCTTGCCTGGGAAGAGCTGGGCGAGGGTGCGCGGGCGGAGGCCTTGTGGCGCCGCCTCGGGGCCTTCGACCGCCTGGCGATTTCCGCCCTTGCGGCGGGCAAATACAGGGCAGCGGCGGAGCTGTTCGAACGTGCCCACATGAGCCGCGAAGCCGCCGACGCCTGGGAGCGCGCCGGGGAGCTCGAGCGCGCCGGGGACTTGTGGCTCCGTCTCGGTGACCACGTAACCGCGGCCCGCCTTTTCAAACGCTGCGGCAACGTGGAGAAGCTGCTGCGATGTCTGCGCCATCTCGGAAATCATCGCGAGGTAGGGCTGCTGCTCGAAAAGCGGGGTGAAATAGAAAAGGCGGTGACTGAGCTCGCCGCGGCCGCCTCGGTGTCCGCGGAAGCGCGGCTGCGTCTGGAATCCGAGGTCCCGATAGCCAGATCGGCACGCTCCGCGCTCAAGGCTGCCGTGCGGCTTGCCGCGTTAGGCCGCGACGCGGAAGCGGCGCCGCTGTTCTTGCGAGGCGGACAGGTTGATTCGGCCATGCGGCGCTATCAGAGCGCCGGTGACCACGCAGGGCTGGCACTCTGTTACCAGCGGGGCAGGCGGTGGCTGGAGGCCGCCCGAGAGCTCGACCTAGCTCCTTCGGATTCCCCGAGCAATGAGTTGCACCGAGCGGAAGACATCGAACACCTCCTGTACTTGCATCTGGAAGCCACCCGGAGGCAGGGCAAAGTGGAGCGTGAAATCGATTCTCTGGCACGGGAAGCCGATGAGCTGTTCCGGCAGGGAAATCTCGTCTCCGCATTGGCTCGTTTCCGTTTGTGCGGCCCAACCAGCTCGGTGGCTGAGCTTTCCCGCAAACTAGGATGGCATGCGGAGGCGATAGATTGGATGTTGGCGTCGGGAGACACATCGGCGGCTCTTCGATACGCGAAGGCAGGCGGGTTCACCGTTTCAATGGAGACAATCGAACGGTTCTTGAGCGCGCACGCGGCACCTGAGGAACGGAGCGGCGCCTCATGGTCGGAGCTGCGCGCGACGCTTTTGCACCTTCTGGCCGATGCCGTGGCTCTGCTGCCACCTGAGCAAGCCGGCCCACGGGTCGAGGCTTTCTTCGCGGAGGCGTACGGGCCCTTTGCTTCTACCGAGCGCGTCCCGGAGGTCGGGGTGGCGCTGCTCGTACGCTACCGCGCTTGCGCCGCGATCATGGGGCTTTTGAACTACGACCTGACGGTTTTCCCCGGGCAAAGCCCGCGTGTCCGTGAGCTCGGCGAGAGTCTGGCTCACGCTGCCGCTGAAACCCAGGACCTTCGCCTCACCGCCTGCTCTGCTTATTTCCAGGATATGGTCCAGAACGGCCACTCCGATAAGAGCTTCGAAGCGGCAGCGGACCGACTCGCACTCGCCCCGGACACCGTGGCGATAATCGGCAGAAGTCGGACGCGCTATCGTGAGGCGGTGGACTTGCTGATGACTGCCGGCTCGGTGGAGGAGGCGGAGAGATACTGCTTCATGAACGCCGATACGGGCCTTGCGGCAGCATACGCGGAAAAGCGGGGAGACCTGAAAGCCGCCGTGCGCTATTACCGGAATGCACTCGATCTGGAAGGTGCGATGCGCTGCGCGCGTGAAACGCGGGATCAGCCGACCATTGCCCGCGTGCACGAATGGCGCGGCGAAGCCGCCGAGGCGCTCCGCATCTGGAAGCAGGTAGGCAGAAATCGTGATGTGGAGCGTCTCCTGAAGAAATATCCCCTGCTCCGCGCCTGACCGTGGTCGCCTAGGCGTCGCTGCTCTGGAAGAACTCCAACACCTCGCCGTCCGGACCTTTGCAAAAAGCGATACGCACAACGGTAGGCGGGGTGCTGGGGATTGTCACGGTCTTCGGCTCGTCGGTGACCACTGCGCCGACCGCGCGCGCGGCCTCTATCGCCCGATCACAGTCCGCCGTTCTGAACGCCATGTGCAGGAGCGCGCCCTCCGGTTGCTTTCCAGCCGCGCCGCCGGCGAAGACTTCTACGCGGTTGCCGTTGCCCGCATCGAGCATGACGGCCCTGCCATCCCCCTCCCCCCAGGAGAGAACCAGTTTCAATCCCAGTCCGCGTGTGTAGAATCGTACGCTCGCATCGAAATCAGCGGCGCGGAGCGCCACGTGATGAAAGCCGGATACCATTGTCTCCTCGGATGCAGCCATTGCCCACTCCTTTCAGTCTCACGAGTTTCCGCAATCATGGTAGTGATACGCGGGCGCGCCAGCGCCCAGACTATCGCAACGCCGTAGATAGTATCAGAGGGATCGTGTCGGTCATAGACACCGTACGGCGGCCGCCTCACCGCCCTTTCCGTCCGCCGTCAGACCTTCTGTCCGATGGTCGCGAGCACGCCGCCGGCCACGATCCTCTTCTGGACGCTAACCGAAAGCCCGGCCTCCTCGAACAATGCCCGCATCTCCTTCCGGGTATGGATCCGTGTATGCGGTATGAGACGTCCCAAGACCGCAGGCAGTGCGCCATCGGCAAGACAGAAGCAGCCGCCTGGCCGGAGGGTACGCGCGACCTCGCGAATGCCTGCCAATTGATCGGCCCAGTGATGAAAGGATACGGTGCTGAACGCGGCATCCACGGAGGCATCCGGAAGGGGAAGCGCCTCTCCGCTGCCAATTGCGAACTCCGCATCCGGGGTCAGACGTCGCGCCTGCTCGATCATGCCCGACGCCGGATCCACCCCGATCATGCGGGCGTGCGGCCATCGTAGGGCGGCCCTACGGAGCAACCTGCCCGTCCCGCACCCGACGTCGAGCACCCGCGCGGGTGTGACCCCGTCCAGGCGGGCCGCCACCAGAGCTACAACCGCCTTATGGACCGGGCCGAAGAGGAATATCTGGCCCAGGGAACGCTCATATGACCTGGACCAGCGATGGAACTTCTGGACGTCTTCGCTTTCAGGGTTGGACATGTTTCAAAGGTACACAAACCCAGGGAGCTGCGGCGCGTGCCGCGCTATCAGCCCGTTAGCGCTTCCAACTCCGCGCGACGCGGCATGTCCGCCCCCCGGCGCGAACAGGTGATTGCCGCCGCGCGCGAGGCGAAGTCCAGCGCCGCGCCGAGAGTGGGAGCTTCGAGGGACCCGAGAGCGGAGGGAGTGAGGCGGCCCGTCTCCGCGAGCCACGCCAGCAACGCTGCCTGGAACGTGTCCCCGGCGCCGACGGTGTCCACCACGGTCGCGTGCGCGGCTGGCACTTCCACAGACGCGCGCTCCGTGAAGCCTTTCGAGCCGCCGCCGCCCCGCGTCACGACGACCAGACGCGACCCGGCGGCTCGGGCATCAGCGGCGAAATCGTCGATCGACCTGCCGGGGTAAAGCAGGCCGAGATCCTCTTCGCTCACTTTGAGGAGATGCGCCCGCGGCATCATCCAGGAAAGAATCCCGCGCCAGCGCTCCACGTCCGGATCCACGCGCAATCGCACATTCGGGTCGTAGGAAATGACGCTCCGGTTAACTTCGCGCAGGATGAGCGCTCGGAGCGTGGTGGCGGTCGGATCGACCGCCATCGAATACGATCCGAAATGATAGGCTGCCGCCCCGACTGGGACGCGCTCCAGGTGCGCGGGCAGGAGCTGGCGGTCCGCGCCCTGCTGGCCGTAAAACACATAGGAAGGCACGCCCTGGGCGTCAAGCCCGACGAGCATCAGCGTGGTGGGCGCATCGACCCGGGCGACGCAATCCGTGCCCACCCCTTCCTCCACCAGTGCGCGCAGCACCCTCTCCCCCGCGAAGTCCCGGCCGATGGCACCGAGAAAGCTCACCGATTGCCCCAGCCGCGAGAGTCCGATCGCCACGTTCAGCGACGACCCGCCCATGCGTGCGTCGAGCATGAACCCTTGCGGCGTGGCAGCTCCTGAAAACACATCGAATAAGGATTCGCCGCAGACAACGATCATGGTGCCTCCTGGCGTGTCGCAGCGGGTGAGCAGTACATCATGAACATCCCGAACCGTGAGTATAACCGGTCAGGAACTATCTGAATATCTCGCGTCGGAGCCGCGCGGATGGCACACGCTCCACCAAATGAAATCCGGTGGGGCTGCATTGCACACGCCTCCACCGGATTGTCCGCCTTCTTCCTCCGTGAGGAGTTACAGCGTTATCGTCTGCTCCGAGCTTGCGGAGGTCGATTCGACGCCGAGCCACGGCATCGCATCCTTGTCCGACTTCCGGGAGAGGGCGATCGTCAGGTCACTCGCCTGCGTCTGTCCCGGTTCCTGGACCGCCAGTGATACCACGTCATCGCTGGCTTTGGAGTCGATCATATCGGCCAGCTGGTGATTCGCGTCGAGGGATGTGCCGTCGACGCTCAGGATGACATCCCCGGGCACGATGCCTGCCGATTCCGCGGGGCTGTTGGCAGCCACGTCCACCACGTATTCACCGTTGGCTGGTGGCAACGCGGCGACCGTGGCCTGTCCCTCGCCGGCCGTTACGAGATCAAGACCCAGCCAGGGGGTGTTGTCCATTGTCGACTTGCGCGCCAAGGTGAATCTCATTTCCGTGGCCTGCGTCTGACCCGGCTCCTGGACCATGAGGGCTACCAGATCGTCCGTGCTCTTCGCATTGATCAGGTTGTCAAGCTGATGAGTCGAGTCCAGTGTCACCCCGTCGGCGCTCAGGATGATGTCGCCGGGAACAAGACCGACAAGCTCCGCCGGGCTTCCTTGGTCCACGCCCGTCACCAGCGCGCCCGCCGACGGCGGTGTCATGGCCGTCATGCCCTGCTCGCTACCCGCGGCGATGACGTTCAGCCCCAACCAGGGGGAATTGTTCATCATCGACTTGCGCGTGAGGGCGATCCTCATGTCCTTCGCGTCGGTTTGACCGGGCTTCAAAACCGAGAGCGACACGACATCGTCCCAGCTGCGCGCGTTCAGCAGGTCGGCGAGCTGGTGATCCGCGTCCAGCGTCGTCCCATTGGCGCTGAGGATGACGTCACCGGGAACCAGACCGGCCATTTCGGCGGGGCTGCCCATGTCGACGCTCGCCACGTACGCGCCGGTGCTCGGAAGCTTCATTCCATTCATGCCGCCAAGGACGGTAACGCCGAGCCAGCCACCGCCACCGACGCCCGCGCCGAGGGTGACGTTCACCGACTCCACGGCGTCGCTGTGATTGAGCTGAAGCGACAGGGTGTCTCCGGATTTGTCGCCATTGAGCACCGAGGCGAGCGCCGCTTCGGTGTCAACCGCGGTGCCGCCGGCTTGAAGAATGATGTCACCGCGTGCAATGCCGGCCATGGCCGCCGGACTCCCCGGCTGCACGGTGAGGACGGTCACTCCGCTCTCCGACGTCGCGCTTGCTACCGTCGCTCCAAAAACAGCAAGGAATGCGCCGATCACCAAGAGAGGCTTCGGCTTGAATTGTTTTAGCACCATCATATCGGTACCTCCAATTTTCGAAGCTATGGAGGCTTTGGTCACGCGACTACAGCGTTGGATTAAGGTTCGTTAACATGGCTCATTGCCGTGCGCAAAAAAATAAATACATCGTTATAGGGCTTGCGGTCGCGATTGCCCGTTCGGAGGCGCCGTCAAAATCAAACGACGCGTTTAAGATCCACAATTCGACCATAACAATTTGTTGCGGGACTGCAACCGCGAAGTGTCACGATCATTGCGGCGAGACGATCAGCAGTCTTCGCGTTACGGCCCCTCGCGGAGAAGGATAACGACCCGCGATCGTGGTTGGCGAATAACCGAAAATTAGCGGACCTCGGGGTCCCGGCCTCGCGCGCTCACGCCCTCACTCGGGCCTTCCGCTGCCGGCCGAGGCGGGTATCAATCCGTCTCGTTCTCGCCGTTGTTTTTCCACAACTCGGTTGCACGCGCGAAGTGATCGCGCAGGAGGCTCACGGCGCGGGGAGGGTCGGTCTGAACGCAGCGCAGGACCTCGGCGTGCATGGCGGGCCACTCCTGCTCGAGTGTGTGATAGGTCCTTTCATGCATGAGGGTCATGTTCACGTGAAGGGCGAGTTGGCGGGAGAAGGCATTGAGCAGCTCATTGCCGGCAAGGCCGATGATCTCCGCGTGGAACCGGCGATCGAGCTCGATCGCGCGCTGTTCCCGCGCGTCCAAGTTGGGCTCATCAGAAAGGCGCCCCATTTCGTGGACGATCTCCTGGAGACGCGCAAGAGTCTCCGGAGGAAGCTTTCCGGCGCTTCGCGTGACCGCGAAGGCCTCCAGGGCCTCGCGCAGCTCGTACACTTCAATGATCATGCGGCGGGAGGGCATCCGCACGCGGCAGGCGCTGCGAGGCTTGATGGTGACCACGCCTTCGAACTCGAGGCGCTTCACCGCTTCGCGCACGGGCATGCTGCTCACGGCGAGCTCTACGGCGACCTTCTTGATGCTGATCGTATCACCGTATTTGATGACGCCGGTGATGATCCGCTCGAGGAGATACTCGTAGACCCGATCCACCAGGCTTCTGGTGTCGATTGCCTTTTCGGGGTCAGTATTCACTGTTTCACTCATAAACCGAAGAAAAGATTTTACCATGTCCTCACGGCTCGTCAAGAGAACAAACTCGGTGCAACGAGTGTGATACGCAGCCTCGGCGGCGAGACTGCGCCCCATAGGAACGCCAGAGGTCAGGAGGAACACGAATAAAAAAAGCCCGCCCCGATGCATGTAGCTGAGTGCTGCTCGTCACGGTGGGGCAGGCTGAGGCGCCAAACCAGGATCTGCGGTTGTTTCACCCAGATCTAATATCTAATATATCAGTACCACGTCCTCAACGATTTGTCAAGATCTTTGAAAAGAAAATCGACTCAAAATGAATTTGCAAAAGTGGACAAGTGACACGAATTCTGGGATACTTCATCTCCGGAGCCCCCCATTGTCAACGCTTCTTTTCTTGATCGGATTCCCGCTCGTGGTGGCGGTCATCCTGATAAGCGCTCGTGGTATGGCCGCGCGAAGCGTTGTGGTGGTCTTTGCGGCAATCGTGATAGCCGCGGCGGCACTGAGCCTCGTTCTCCCGCGAGCAGCGTTCATGGAGGCATCGATCGCGCTGCCCATGGAGTCCATCGAAAAAGGTGTGTTCGTCCTCGAGTTGGCTCTGGCTGCCTTCATCTTCTACCTCGGTATCCGGCATACACGACATTTCGTATCACTTCTCGCTCTGCTTCAGGCAGGTCTCGCGGTCACGACGCAGGTGCTTTATGGACGTACGGTCACGGTCGCCACGCCCCTGGCGGCGGACAAGTTCTCTCTGATCATGGCGGTGATCGTGGGTGTCGTCGGCAGCCTCATCGCCGTTTATAGCGTCGGGTACATGAAGGCCTACCACGAGCATCACAGGGAGTTTCCCGATCGTCGTCCTCTCTTCTTCTTCCTGCAGTTCATTTTTCTCGCCGCGATGTTCGGGATCTTCTTCTCCAACAGCCTCTCGTTGCTTCTGTTCTTCTGGGAAGTGACTACCCTGTGCTCTTTCCTCCTCATCGGCTACAACGGGTCCACCGAGTCCCGAGCGAAGGCGTACCTTGCCCTCACGTACAACCTGCTGGGCGGCCTCTCGTTTGCCGGCGCGATCCTGTATCTCAGCGCCACCACCGGCGTGGTCGAGATGGACAGGCTCGTTTCGATGCAAAGGGATCTTGCGCTGATTCCCGCCGCCCTTCTGGCGTTCGCGGGCATGACGAAATCGGCGCAACTGCCGTTTTCCTCGTGGCTTCTGGGAGCCATGGTAGCCCCCACGCCGGTATCGGCCCTCTTGCATTCCAGCACGATGGTGAAGGCCGGCGTCTACCTCGTTCTTCGGCTCGCTCCGCTTCTGCGCGGCACGCTTGCCGGCACCATGGTGGCCCTGATTGGCGGCATCACATTCCTCGTCGCTTCCCTCATCGCCATTTCGCAAAGCGACGCCAAGCGCGTCCTCGCCTGGTCCACGATCGCCAATCTGGGACTGATCGTCCTCTGCGGCGGCATCGGCACCTATGAGGCGCTGTGGGCCGGCATCCTTCTCATCATATTCCACGCCGTCACCAAGGCGCTCCTGTTCCTGTGCGTCGGCACCTACGAGCAGAAGACGAACACGCGCGATATCGAGAGCATGACCGGGCTCATCGTTACCATGCCAAAGCTGTCGATCATGATCCAGGTGGGCATCGCGGGCATGTTCCTCGCGCCTTTCGGTATGCTCGTGAGCAAATGGGCCGTGCTGCGCGCCATCGTGGACTCGAACCCGCTCCTCGTCGTCTTCGTCGTCTTCGGCAGCTCGGCAACCCTGTTCTTCTGGGTGAAGTGGATGGGCAAACTGATCCAGGTGACTGAGGTCCGTCCCGCCGACGAAAAGGGCATTGCCACGCGGCAATGGATCGCCCTGAGTACGCTGGCCGCGCTCACCATCGCTCTTGTCGGCTTCTACCCCGTGATCTCCAGCCAGCTCATCGAGCCCTACGTGCGCTCGCTGTACGGGATGGTGACGACCATCAGCCAGGGCAATCTCATCATCATGTCCATCATGCTCGGCCTCGTGGCCCTGTTCCCCGTCACCTTCTTCATCTATCGCCGCAAGGTGCGGGTCGTCGACGCCTATCTGGGCGGGGGCAATGTGGACTCGAGCACGCGCTTCCAGGGCGCCGCCGGCGAGGTGAAAACCATGGAAATGCGCAACTATTATCTGGAAAAAATCTTCGGGGAGCGGCGCCTCCTCGTCATCGGCTCCATCGCCTGCGTCGCGGTCATTTTCGTCATGTTCGGAGTCGCGCTGTGAGCGCGGGTGAAACCATCCTCGTCGCCCTCATCGCGATCATCGCCGCACCCCTCGTGGGCGGTCTCCTTTCCGGCATCGACCGCAAGCTCAGCGCCCGCATGCAGTCGCGGTGGGGCCCTCCCCTGCTCCAGCCCTTCTACGACGTGGCAAAGCTCTTCCAGAAGGAAACGATCGTCGTCCGAAGAAGCCAGAACTTCTACGTGTATTTCTTCTTCGCGTTCATGGTCTTCACGACGGGCCTTTTTTTCACCGGGAGCGATCTCTTGCTCACCATTTTCGCTCTCACGCTGGCGGGGATTTTTCTCGTCCTCGCGGCCTACAAGGCAAGCTCCCCGTACAGCTTTCTCGGCGCCGAGCGCGAGCTGCTGCTCATGATGGCCTACGAGCCGATGGTCCTTCTCACCGCCGTGGGCATGTATCTCGTCACACGCAGCTTCATCGTTGTCGATGTGGCCCGCTCGTCCGTGCTCCTCATTCAGACCCTCCCCGGCATCTTTGTCGGTTTCGTGTTCATTCTCCTGTTCAAGCTGCGCAAGAGCCCCTTCGACCTCTCCGTTTCCCATCACGCCCACCAGGAGATCGTACGCGGTCTCACGACCGAGTTCACGGGACCGACACTCGCGTTGATAGAGATCGCGCACTGGTACGAAACCGCCGTTGTGCTGGGAATCGTGGCCTTGTTCTTCGCCGCGGTGCCCTGGTTGGCGGCGGTGGCAACCGCCGCTGTGTTCTTCTTCTTGATTCTCGTCGACAACGTCTTTGCCCGCGTGAAGTGGCAACTGGCCCTGGGCAGCGCGTGGATCGTCGCGCTGGCACTCGGGGTTGGCAATATCCTCGTCGTGTACTTCATTCGGTGACGGGTGGTGATGGGAATGCGTGCCTTCAAGAGATCCCCCTGGGTCCTCCACTACGACGCCTCCAGCTGCAATGGCTGCGACATCGAGGTGGTGGCGAGCCTCACGCCCCTCTATGACGTCGAGCGTCTCGGTGTGATCAACACGGGCAATCCAAAGCATGCCGATATCTTTCTCGTCACCGGCTCGGTGAATGCGCAGAACGTGAAGGTGCTCCGTACCCTTTATGAGCAGATGCCCGAGCCGCGCGTCGTGGTGGCTGTCGGCATCTGCGCCACCTCGGGATGCGTGTTCCGCGAGTGCTACAATGTCATGGGCGGCGTGGATACGGTTCTGCCCGTGGACCTGTACGTGCCCGGCTGCGCGGCGCGTCCCGAGTCCATCATCGACGGAATCGTGCAGGCAATCGGCCTGCTTGAAAAGAAACGCCGGTACATGCGTACCATGCGCGGGCGCATGGAAGAGATCGTCGTCGGCCCCGCAACCGCCATAGACGCCCCCGAGATCCTCGCGCTCCAGAAGATCGTGTACCAGAACGAGGCGGAAATGTACGACGACTGGACCCTCACGCCGTTGAAGCAGACCCTGGAAGAAATGAGAAACGACTTCGCCGACAAGGTCTTCATCAAAGCCGTGGTCGGAGGAAAGATCATCGGGTCCGTGCGCGGATGGATGGAGGGGGAGACCGCTCATCTGGGACGGCTCATCGTGCATCCGTACTTCTGGCAGCGGGGCCTCGGCACGAAACTGGTCACGGCCATCGAGGCCAGATTCCCGCAGGCCAAGAGGTTCGAAACGTTCACCGGCCAGAAAAGCAGGCACACCATGGAGCCCTATCAGCGACTCGGGTATCTGCCCACGCGCCAGGAAAAGGTCTCCGAGCACCGTGACCGCATATACTTCTCGAAAGAAAGGGAGGCGGAATGAGCGAGCCGCTGAGCCCGGCCGATCCTCAAACGATAGAAGAGATCCCCCTGACTTCTCTCCTTCAGCGCGTGCAGCGCATGAATACGGAAGGCTGGCGTCTCGTGCAGGCCTCCTGCACCCGCCTGGTTGCCGACCAGGAGGTGAACTACAGCTTCGATCGCGACGGCCAATCTCTTGAGGAGCCGGACGCGGCTCGACTCCATGGCATGCACACGCTGCGCGTGCGCCTTCCCATGACGGGCGCGGAGCTTCCCAGCATCTCCGCCTTCTACTGGTCGGCGTTCCTGTACGAGAACGAAATGCACGACCTGTTCGGCATCACGGTGAACGGGATGGCCATAGACTTCAAGGGCCACTTCTATACGACCATGATCCCCACCCCGTACGTAACGACGGAGCCCGATCATGGCGAATAGGAGCGTCATTCCCTTCGGCCCGCAGCATCCCGTGCTCCCCGAGCCCATCCATCTCGATCTCGTGCTCGAGGACGAGAAGGTTGTCGAGGCCATACCGACCATCGGCTTCATCCATCGCGGCTTCGAAAAGCTCGTTGAAAAAATGGATTTCAACGAGCTCGTGTACGTCGCGGACCGCATCTGCGGGATCTGCGCCTTCATCCACAGCATGGCTTATTGCCAGGGCGTGGAGGCGGTGATGCGCGTCGAGGTTCCGCCCCGCGCCGTGTATCTGCGTACGATCTGGTCCGAGCTCGCCCGGCTTTCCAGCCACCTTCTGTGGCTCGGCCTCATGGCGGATGCATTCGGATTCGAGAGCCTTTTCATGCAGTGCTTCCGATTGCGCGAGGGCATCGTGGACATGCTGGAAGAGATGACCGGCGGGCGCATCATCCTCGGGGTATGCCGCGTAGGCGGGGTTCGGCGTGACGTGGAGGATGGCGCGCTTGCGAGCATCGTTACAAAAGTGCGCGCCATGGAAAAGGACATGCGTCAGGTTGCCGACGTCTTTCTCAACGACGATTCCGTGAAGCACCGCCTCGTGGGCGTGGGGATCCTCACGAAAGCGCAAGCGCACGAGCTGGGGTGCGTGGGCCCCATGCTGCGGGCCAGCGGGGTCTCCCGCGACACGCGCACCCTCGGCTACGCCGCCTATGGAGCGGTGGATTTCGCTCCCGTGGTGAAAACCGACGGCGACTCCTACGCGCGCTGCGCCGTGCGCATAGCTGAGCTTTTCCAGTCGGTGGACATCATTCGCCAGATTGTGGGAAAGATGCCCGCGGGCGAAGTCGGCGTGAAGGTGTCGGGATATCCAGACGGCGAGTATCACTCGCGCTGCGAGCAACCGCGCGGGGAAGTGATCCACTACGTGAAGGGCGACGGGACCCGCTACCTGCGGCGTTATCGGGTACGCACGCCGACATTCGCAAACATCCCCGCCTTGGTAAAGATGCTTCAGGGGTGCGACCTGGCGGACGTGCCGGTGCTCGTCCTCACGATCGATCCCTGTATCAGCTGCACGGAAAGGTAGCCATGTCCGTATTCGCAATGGCGCGCATAACCCTTCGCAACCTCTTCGCTCGTCCGGCAACGCGGCTCTATCCCTCGCGGATCAAGGAGCCGCATCACGCGGCGCAATCACGGGGACGGATCGAGATCGACATCGAGGCGTGCATATTCTGCGGCGCTTGCGTGAAGCGCTGTCCGACCGATGCCATCATCGTCACGAAAGCCGACAAGGAATGGAACATCGACCGTCTGCGCTGCTGCACGTGCAATGCCTGCGTCGAGGTCTGCCCCAAGAAGTGCCTCAGCATGGCTAACCGCTACACGGCCCCCACGGTGACGAAGGACAAGGACATCTTTAGGCAAAAGCCACGCGCGCCAAAGGAAGTCGTGAGCTGAGGTCGATCGCACGCTTCGGGGTCTGCCGGATGCCACGAGATGGTCAGTCGTGCTACGGTGCCCGCGATGCGATGCAAAGCACTTCTGCTCGATCTGGACGGAGTCCTGGCCGACACCGAGCCTATTCATTCACGCGCATGGGAGATGGTGCTCGCCGAGATGGGCGCCTCCCCTATCGCTGACGAGTGGCCCCGTCTGGTGGGCACTCCGGCCTCGGAAATTGCGCGCTACGTGGCAAACACTTTGGCGCACGGAGTCTCGGCTGAGGAGCTTTTGGAGCGCAAGCGTCTCACCTTTCGGAGGCTTCTTCCGATCTATCTTAGGCCGTTCCAGGGTCTTGCAGAGGAGCTGGAAAATTGGAGGGCCATTCCGATAGCCCTGGCAACGTCAGGCGCCCGGGCGGAAGCCCTGCTGATGCTGGACATGACGGGCTTGCGGGGGATGTTCAGCGCTTTTGTCGCCTTCGAGGATGTTCCTCGGGCAAAACCGGCACCCGACTGCTATCTGCGGGCGGCGGAGCTCCTCGATACGCCTCCCGCTGACTGCGCGGCCGTGGAGGATTCACCGCGTGGTCTCCAGGCCGCCCTCGCTGCCGGCACAATCGCACTTGCGGTACCACCGGCCGCGGACTCACCGCTCCCCAGCGGCGCCTCAGGCGCCTTCCCGACCACGGTGGAGGCGCTGCGGTGGCTGAGGGAGTAAGGGAAAATTCGGAAGTTCAAATCGATAATCTTTGAGTTTTTCTTTGCTTTCGTCCGTGCCAAGCCGTAGCTTCTACGGGCATACGCCAGTCGCTTCCATACTTCTGTCTTTCTGAGATTCCCTGAGCTCCAAGTCGAATGTGCATGAAAGGAATGTTCAATGAAACTCATCCATGGGCTCGGTCTCTCTTTTGCCGCGGTATTTCTCCTTCTCTTTGGGTGCAACAGCGTCAGTAATGGAGGAAGCCCTGTCGTCAAGCATGAGCCCGAGGTCCTGCTCAATATGGGTCAGCAGATCACGCCGTTGGCGCCGACGGGTTCCCAGTTTGTTCCGCTGAATCCCGATCTGGCAGACTACCCTGACTGGCTGGCCGGACAAGCGGTCACGACCGTCGTGAGCCCGGATCACAAAACCATGCTCGTTCTGACCAGCGGGTACAATCGCATCTACAACACTCCCGTCGGTCTGCCATACATGAAGGACTCGAATGAATACGTCTTCGTCTACGACATCTCCACGCCATCCCTGCACAAGACGCAGGTCGTGCAGATCGCGAACACCTATGCAGGAATTGCCTTCGATCCCTCCGGCAAGGCTTTTTATGTGGCCGGCGGCAGCGATGACAATGTCCACATTTTTGCGCTGAGCCCCACGGGCGTTTGGGCGGAGGCGCAACCGGCGCTTGCCCTTGGCCACAACAAAGTGGGCAACGGCCTTGCCGGACAATCCGACGTGGGCACCGGCTCGATCAACCTCCAGGTTGGCGTAAAGCCCTGCGCCGCCGGGGTGGCGCTATCCAATGATGGCATGACCTTGGTGGTCGCCAACTACTACAACGACTCGATCACGGTTTTTGATGGAGGATTTGGCAACTGGACAAAGGGGAAAGAAACCGACCTGCGCCCGGGCAAGGCAAAGACGGCACCCCGTCCCGGCGTCGCGGGCGGCGAATATCCGTTCTGGGTCGTCGTCAAAGGTGACGGAACCGATGCAGTCGCATACGTGTCGAGCATTCGCGACCGAGAAATTGTCGCCGTGAATCTCAACGCGTCCGCGTTGCCCGTGGTAACGATCCGCATCCCTGTAAAAGGCCAGCCGAACAGGATGACGCTGAACAAGGATCAGTCGCGCTTGTATGTCGTCAAGGACCAGGCGGATTCGGTTGACGTCATCGACACGACATCGAACGCCATAGTCGAAACGATCCAGGTCATCGCCCCCAAATCGTTGATTCCCGACGCCCTTGCCCGCTATACAGGCGCCAACTCCAACAGCGTGGCGCTATCGCCGGATGAAAAGCAGCTCTATGTGACGAATGGCAATCTGAACTGCGTGGCGGCGGTGGCGTTGGGCGGAAAGGATGAAGGCGACCATGTGGTTGGTCTTATTCCCACCGGTTGGTACCCGACCTCCGTGAGCTTCAGCGGCGATGGGAAATGGATCTACGTGGTCAACGGCAAGTCGCCGACGGGTCCGAACCCCAGCTTCCGCTACAGCTATGGCCCGCCCTCCCACACAAGCGGCTTTTTGGCCAACGCGTACAATCCGCAATTGACAAAAGCCGGGCTCCAGAGCTTCCCGCGACCTACCGCGGCGGAGTTGACGGCGTTGACTGCGACGGTAGCCTTGAATAATCGCTTTTCCTATACCGACAGTGCCGCCGATGCGGCGGTCATGGCGAACGTTCGAAACGGCATCAAGCATGTCATTTTCATCATCAAAGAGAACCGGACCTACGATCAGATTCTCGGTGACCTGGAAATCGGAAACGGCGACCCGAGCCTCGCTGAGTTCGGCAAGGTCTGCACTCCCAACGAGCACGACCTGGCGAGAAAGTTCGTCACGCTGGACAACTTCTATGACACGGCGGAAGTCAGCTATGACGGATGGGGGTGGACCACCGCTGCTCGCGGTCTGGATGTCGTCGAAAAGCAGACGCCGGTCGCCTATGCGGGACGCGGTCTCAGCCTGGACAGCGAGGGCATGGATCGGAGCGTGAATGTCGGTCTTCCGAACGTTGCCCCCGGTCAGTCCGCCGATCTCCTTACCCGTCAGAAAGCCAATCCCCTGACACCGAGTGACCCGGATCTTTTGCCGGGCCAGACCGACGTTTCCGCGCCGGATGGGCCGGACAATGAAGTGGACACGGGCTTTCTCTGGGATCTCGCGCTCCGCGCCAACCTCACGGTTCGTAACTATGGCTTTTTCATGGACGTCACGCGGTATTCATTCCCGCAGAGCTCTCCTCTGAGTGTTACCCTGGATCCCAATCCGGCCGCCACGAAGACGCGAGTCGCCTTCCCTTCGAACGTCGCCCTCACACCATACACGGATCCCTATTTCCGCGGTTTCGACAACGCATTTCCCGACTACTATCGATTCAAGGAATGGGAGCGGGATTTCGATACGAAATACGTTGCAGGAGGAGAGGACCTTCCCTCTTTGAGCCTCATTCGATTCATGCACGATCATACGGGAAACTTCGATCCGAAGAATCCCGCCATCGAAGGCATCAATACCCCTGAGCTCCAGCAGGCGGACAATGACTACGCCGTCGGGCTGCTTGTCGAGAAGATCTCGAAGAGCAAGTACGCGAACAACACCCTGATCTTCGTCATAGAAGACGATTCACAGGATGGCGGGGATCACGTGGATTCGCATCGCAGCGTGGCATTCATCGCGGGCGCCTACGTGAAACAGGGAGCGCTCGTCTCTTCGAACTACAACACGATCAACTTTCTACGCACGATCGAAGAGGTTCTCGGCCTGCCACCCATGAATTTGAACGACGCGCTTGCAAGACCTATGGCCGACATTTTTACCAACAAGGCCAGCTCATGGAGCTTTGCGGCCGCGCCCGCGCCGATTCTCTACAATACGACCCTTCCCCTGCCAACCAAGGTGTCCGGTCTGATCGTGCCAAAGCCGACGCACGATGTACAGTACTGGGCATCGGTCACACAAGGGATGGACTTCTCGGCCGAGGACCGTTTCAATTTCGCAAGCTACAACCACATCCTGTGGGAAGGGCTGATGGGCGACACGCCGTATCCGAGCGGTGTGGCCGGATCAGACCTGCGCCAAAACCGTGGTGAGCTCCTGGCGGCATACCAGCGAACGCAGCAGGAAAGACAAACGAGCGCACACGTGGAGGGCTCCGACTGAGAAAAGGGTTCTCAGACTTCGCGTTTCATACCGGGGCTATTCGTGACGAGCACGGATAAGCCCCCAGGGATTCCCTGTTCACGCCGTCGCGCGGGCCGTCAACCTCGTCCTGGCGTGTCATCCTTTTACCGCCCCGGACGTGAGTCCCTTGATCAAAGCCCGCCGGAAGAACATGTAAACGACAAGGATCGGAGCCATCGCGAGGACGCCGGCCGCGGTCAGGGGACCCCACTCAATGCCGCGGCTCGTGATGAACGTGGAGACCCCTGCCATGAGCGGCTTGAGCCGGTCCGTCCGCACGAAGGTCATTGAGATCATCAGCTCCTGCCAGACGTAAATGAAAACGGACAACCCGGTTGCGAGGAGACCCGGGCTCACGAGCGGCGCCACGATCCGCGTGAG
>Ga0265342_10000232_pt1 | contig 62560 bp, 51 predicted proteins | sample 4CB327metaG_FD_203125 | JGI IMG/M metagenome (GOLD analysis project Ga0265342, IMG submission 203125) | Rhizosphere microbial communities from Carex aquatilis grown in University of Washington, Seatle, WA, United States - 4-CB3-27 metaG | ecosystem: Host-associated > Plants > Roots >...
ATCTTCATTCCGCGATTGAAGCGCGGCTTGTGGGATCGCGCAACAAATCCCGCCGGCTGTACTCAGCGCGTCCGACACGAAAATTTGCGAAGGGCGTTCAGGTTTCCTAACATGCATGCATGGACTTTGAGCGCCGTCGGGCGGAACGAGATCGTCGCGAGTGCTGGCGAGTGCCAGTGGTGTGCGCGGTTCGCAACACGGTCGGCGGTCGCCCGCATCTGGGTCAGTCCGAGGATATCGCGCCAGGCGGAATCACCTTGCGTCGGCCGCGTGACGTACCGATGCGGCCGCAGACGCCCATTACCCTGACCTTTGACTTGCCTGGGACGAAGACCACCATCGACATGGATGGCCTGGTGGTGTCGGATCGCCGCACCGGGGGATTTCGCCGCACGGGCATCCGTTTTGTCAGCTCGTCGTCCGAGCAGATCGCCCTCTTGTCCGAATTCTGCCGTCGGAAGAGTTAGCCCGCAGCTTGTCGGGAATTTGGGAGTCTACCGCCTGTGTGCCACGCAGGTCGGCCCGCGTGCGCGTGGGCGGTGGCGGTAGCGTGAGCGAATTGCGTGTTTGTGTGGCGATTTGCGTGTGCGGCCCGCGAATCGCTCTCCGCCTTCCGGCAAAACGCCCACGGACACGCTCTCGCACACGCACACGCGACCCGCGATCCGCGATCCGCGGGCCGGCCTTTCGGGCGACCTGCGATTTCCCGAGAGCCTCAGCTAAATCTCTTCGATCAAGATCTCGCGTTTGCGGCTGGGTCTGTGCTGGGCGGGTTCGGCAATCATGCGCGCCACGCCCCACGCCGATACGAACTGACCCTCGCGGCCGAGGCCGGGCAGGTTTTCATTGCTGGCGAGATAGACGTTCTTGAGTCCGGTGGTGTGGGGCGCCCCGCCCAGGCCGAGCACGCGCTGCAGATCGCAGCTCAAGGCCGGCGTCATCGGGGTCGGCGGAATACCGGGCAACCGACCCCGTTCGCCCGGCTCCACGCGGGCCGCTGGCCCCAGTTCAGGCGGCAAGCCGTCGTGCGGTGAGGCCACGACGATCAAATGCTGATCGTGGAAGGGCATGATACGCAGAAGCTCATCACGCAGCCGCGCGCGCACCACCGAGAGATAGCCCAGGCTCTCGCTGGCCGAGGCCGACACCAGGCATTCGATCCAGATCGGGATCTGGCTCTGCTGCCGGGGTGGTGGCAGTCCCACGGTGATGCTAAAGGCGTTTTCCTCCAAATTGGGCTTGGCCGGATCCTTGACCGCGATCACGCGCGCGCCCATACCTTCGGGCAGGGCCTCGGGCCGCACCAGCAAACATAGGGTGTAGCGGAAACAGGCCGGGCGGATGGCCGATGCGACTTCGCGTAGGCGGCGCGGGGCTTCGCTGCCCGCCAGGGCAACCAAGGATGCCGCCGAGCCGGCCCAGATCAATCGGCCAAAGCCGATAGTTTCGTTGCGCGGCCGCACCCGCAGGCCATTCAGGTTTCCTCGCCGCCATACCAGCTCGGTAGGCACCACCTGCTCGCGGATCTCGCCGGAGAAGGTGCCTAGCTTGTCCATGAACAGGGCACGCAGATCGGCCTCGTTGGCAAGCCGGTGGAATCCCCGCCGCGTGACATCGTAGGCGCGCGCCTGCACCAGACTGCCGAGGTCGGCCGGGGAAAATCCGCTGGCCAGCGCGCCCAGGGCGGCGATGCCGGCGCGCATGAGATGGTACGGTCCGAGCGGAGCCAGCAGATCGGCCCGCGAGGACGGCAGCTGGGCTTGTACGCGGCTGACATCGCGCCTTTCCCAGAAACCCTGCGGTGGCAAGGTCATGTCCGAGCCGAGGAGCGGGTCGAGGATGGCGCTGGTGGCGCGCAGGCGGGCCAGCACGGGCTCGACGGTGCCGTGATCTTCGGGGAACTCGCGCACCAGTTCGGCGAGCACGGATTCGACGCTGGACGTGAATTCCACGCGGTGACCTGGAAAAACGAATTGCAGCGAGGGTTGTGCCTGCGGGGCGCGGCGACGGACGATCTGGGAATGTCCGAGCTCGCGTAGAACGCGCGCCACCGGCTCGGAATCGGGCGGTGGCAGGGTGCCGGGCTCGCGCGCCAGGGTGTACGGACCCGCCTGGAACGTCGGCGGAACGTGGTCGTGGCCACACAGAAGCACGCGCAGCCCGCGCCGGCCGAGCAAGCTGGCGGCAATCAGCCCGGTCAGCTCCGAGCCGTAGACCACGACGTCAAAGTAGTTGGTGTCCACGAGAGGCCGCCAGTCTCCGGGACTCGGGTGGAACGAGTCAACAGACAAGTCGCGGCAAGATGGCGATGACTGACAGCCGACTGACAGCCTCGACTGTGGTTGACAGGGCGCCTCGGGCGGTTGAAATTGGCCGTTTCTGAAAGCGCAGATCTCACCATGGACTGGTACAAACGAAGCAAAAAGGTCGTCGACGAAATGCAGATTGAGAAACGCAGCATCCCGGCTGGCGTTTTCACTAAGTGCCCGGGCTGCAACCAGGCGTTGCTCACGGCGGATCTGCACAAGAACCTAGACGTGTGTCCGTCGTGCGAGCACCACTTCGCCATGGCCACGCGCGATCGCATCGCCAGCATCATGGACGAAGGCACGGCGGTGGAATTCGACCACGGCGTCGAAAGCGTCGATCCGCTTGGTTTTCGCGATTCCAAGCGCTACAGCGACCGGCTCAAGTCATCGCGCAAGTCGAGCGGCGAGGTTGAGGCCCTGCTGGCGCTCGCGGGCAAAATCGACGGCATCGAGGTCGAGACAGGTTTCTTCGTGTTCGAATTCATGGGTGGTTCGATGGGCTCGGTGGTGGGGGAGAAGATCACGCGCGTGTTCGAGCGCGCACTCGAACGCCGGGTGCCTGCGCTCATCTTCGCGGCCTCGGGCGGGGCGCGCATGCAGGAAGGGATCCTCTCGCTCATGCAAATGGCCAAGACCAGCGCCGCCATCGCGCGCCTGCGCGAGGCGCACGTTCCCTACCTGTCAATTCTCCTTCACCCAACCACGGGTGGTGTCGCGGCCAGCTTCTCCATGCTAGGCGACTTGCACATCGCCGAACCCAAGGCGCTCATTGGATTCGCGGGTCCGAGGGTCATCCAAAACACCATGCGCCAGAGCTTGCCGCCTGGATTTCAGCGCTCGGAGTTTCTGCAGAGCCACGGCTTCGTCGACATGATCGTGCCGCGCAAGGAGCTGAAAGGCGCCATCGCGCACAGCTTGCGTTGGTTTGGCGCGCGGCCTAGGGCCGGCCGGAACTGACCCTGTCGATGCCAGACTCGGAGCGCGGGCGGAAGTCTTGCGAGCCCCACGGCGGCGAGCCCCACGGCGGCGAGCCCTACCGCCGCTTCTTGGCTCGTTTGCAAGAGGTGCGTAGTCAGGGGGTTTCGCTCGGGCTCGACCGGGTTCTCCTGGCGCTCAGGCAGCTGGGATCGCCCGAGCGGCGCGTGCCGGCCGTGCATATCGCTGGCACCAACGGCAAGGGCTCGTGCGCGGCCTTGACCGATTCGATCCTTCGCCAGGCGGGCCTGCGCACGGGGCTCTTTACCTCGCCGCACCTTTCGCGCTTCACCGAGCGCATTCGCATCGACGGTGTGGAAATCGACGGCGATCACCTGGCGCTGCTCGACCAGGCCGTGGCGGCCACAGGGGTGCCTTTGACCTTTTTCGAGGTCTCGGCGGTGCTGGCCTTTCTCGCTTTTGCCGAAGCCAAGGTCGACGTGGCGATTCTCGAAACCGGCCTCGGCGGCCGCCTGGATGCCACCAGCGTCTGTCATCCCTTGGTCTGCGCCATCACCAGCATCGCGCTCGATCACGAAGCCATTCTGGGCAACACCATCACCGCTATCGCCTACGAGAAAGGTTGCATCGCCAAGCCCGGCATCCCGCTCTATCTCGGGCCGCTTTCCCCAGAGGCCGACGAGCGCATCGCCGAGGTTGCTCGAGCCGTGGGTGCTCCGGTGTGCCGGCCTGGTGTCGACTATCCACCAGCGCCAGTCGCTCCGGCGCTGCCTGGTCCCCACCAACTCACCAACGCGGCGCTGGCCGTGGCGATTGCACGTCACGCGGCAGGGGTCTTGGGCCGGCCGCTTGGCGAGGCTGATGTACTGCGCGGGTTGGCCGAGGTGCGCTGGCCTGGCCGGTTGGAGCGCGTCGCCGCCGACGTCCTGCTCGATTGCGCCCACAATGTCGAGGGCGCAATGGCGCTCGCGGCCGCCTTGCCAGCGGTCCCGCGCCGGGTGCTCGTCACCTCGATCGTGCGGGACAAGAACGCGGCCGGTATGCTGTCGGTCCTTGCGCCGGAGTTCGACCGCGTGGTGATTACCCGATCGCAAAGCGAGCGCGCGGCGGATCCGCAGCAACTCGCGGGATTGATTTCACGCACCCGGGGCGGGGATCGTCAAGTCGAGTGCGTCGAGGATCCGGTAGCCGCGTTCGCCCTGGCACGCAGTCAAGCGCGGGAAGTGCCGCAGGGCCTGGTGGTCGTGGCGGGCTCGATTTTCCTCGTCGGCGCCCTGCGCGCGCACATTCTCGGGGATGGCGAAAGCGTGGCCGAGGCTTCTGACCCTCTGCCCTAGTCCGTGGCCTACCGCTTCATTTGCCGAAACCTCGAAACGAGGCTTATGATTGGGTTGGGGTAAAGGCAAATTGCGTGTAACGACTAGTTTCCTGAGCACTGTTTTCGTGGCGTTGGCGGGCGTTTCCGCGACCTTGGGGCCGGTGGCCGCCCAGCCCGTCACGCCGCTTGAAAAGAGCATGGAGGCCGTGCCGGGGCCGGCACTGGGGCAGAAATACGACGGGGTTGTGCCTGGCCCGGTCGGGAAGAATCCCCTGCCAGCCGCACCCAAGGGTGGACCCTATTTGGTGTGGACAGGATTTCAGATGACGGCGACCGGGTCGCGCGTTTTTCTGCAAACGACCCAGCCGGTGCAATTCGATCTCAATGAAGGCGCCGCCAAGAAGTCGAGCCATTCGACTCTGGCGGTTCTTCTGCGCGGCTGTCGCATCCACATGGCGAACAACCGGCGCAAGATCGACACGCGCTTCTTTGCCACGCCCGTGTCCGGGGTTTCCGCGCGCCAGCGCGGCCGCGATGTGGAAATTCGCGTGGTCATGCGCGAGCGGGCGGAAGCCGTTCCGCACAGTGAGACAGGGCCGGACGGAACCCAGTTCGTGGTTCTGGATTTTCCCCCGGGCAAGGCCTCGCCCGAGCCGAGCGCCCTGCAAGATCTGGCGGCCGAGGCAGCCACCGAGACCGGCGCCGCGCCAGCCGCGGAGGACGCAACCGATTCGCCATCGCCCAAGGCGGCCAAGAGGGCCAAGAAAGCCGCTCGGTAGGGACATACGCATCGACAAGGAGTGCACATGAAGCGAGCATTGATGTTGCGTGCAACGTGCGCGATCATCGGCACGGCTTTTACGGTTCTAGCCTGCTCAAATTCGAATCCGACCTTGCCCCCGGGCGTGACACCTCTCGATGCCGGTCCCAGCGAGCGCGGGATCGCGCTCCCGTCCGATGCCACGCCGTCCACGACGGAGGCAGGGGTGCCCGACGCTGGAGCCGGGGATGCCAGGACTGCTCCGCTGACCGGCGACGGTGGTGCGGTCGATGTTGCGGCGCCTTCCAAGGTGACGGTCACCATCGTGGATCCCGTCGCGGCTGTGGCCGTGGATGGAGGCGCTGCCAGCCCGACCGTGGTGGCCAAGTCCGATCGACTCGCGCCCACGGTTCGGGTCGAGGTTCAGTCGATGGGGGGCGACCCCACGCTCGATGTTGTCATCTCGGCCAAGGCCACGATCACCGCCGCAAACGCCAAATCACCCAGCGGGACAATCGACTTGAACCAGACCGAGTACACCATCGTTCCGGAATCGAGCAGCAAGGTCTACATCTACGGTGACACGCCGTTTGACTTGAGCAGCCTGGCCAGCGACTTCTATGACCTGCAGGTCGTCGCTACCACCGCCGGAGGCGTAGTGGGCACGGCCTCGGTTCGCATCTATGTCGACGGTGGTCCGCTCATCACCTTCCTGCAACCTGCCGAAGGTGCCTATGTCAAAGGCTCGGTTGTGGTCACGGCCATGGTGGTAGATAGCTCAGCCGGTGTTGCAGGGGTGGTGCTGTCCATTGGCCAGTACCAGATCGACCCATCTACCGTGGATGCCCACAATTCGCAGTATTCGACCACCATCGATTTTGGCAGCTTCAATCCGCCACTAGACGGCGGTCAAATCGTCACCATCACGGCGACCAATGGCAACGGCAACACCTCGATCGCCACGCGCAAGTTCACCATCGACAATACCGGACCAGCCATCTCTAGTACCAAGCCAGGCACCGGGGATCTCATCGGCAAGATCATCAGCATCGAGGCCAGGGTCGATGACCCAGCTGGCGTCATGAATAACTCGGTCATCGCGGTGGTTGCCCACGGCGACGTTCACTTCGAAGTCAACCTGGTCCTTGGAACCGACGGCGTGTACCGGCAAATCTTCGACACCACGAAACTTCCGAGCTATGCCATTTTCCCCAGCATCTCCTTTCGCGCTCAGGACGTTCTGGGCAACGAATCCTCCATCGGATATCTGGTCTCGCTCGACAACACGCCGCCCATTCTGGATCTCGATCCACCGGCCAACTTCCAGCTCATCAGGAAAGATGGAACTTGTAGTTGGCCGTTCGATCCCGTGGGGCCAGACGCCATCGACGATGGCTCCGTGGTGACCCAGCTGTTCGATATCCGCGCGCGCATCGAGGACCAGGGCAACACGCCGCTGACGGGCACGGCCGACTTCGTGCCCATCGCCGCCGTGGATCCCGACACTGTGAAGGTGCTTATCCTCGACGACACCTCGTTGCCCCTGGTGGTGGATACCTCGGATCCACCCGACGGAATCTGTGACGACATCAATCCCGACCTGGTGCCTTCGGTTTCTCCGCAGTCATCCAAGGATGCCCAGTTGCTCAACATGGTGTCCATGCCGGCCAATTCGGGTGCGGGGGATTTCACGCCGCAACCGGGGGTGGCTTGCTCGGGCCAGGACGGAAGTCCACCAGCTTCCCTGTGCGACACGACCTACAGCCCGCTCAAGAACCAGGTCATGACCTATTCGCTCGGCTACGCCAACAACCTTCCGTCGATTTGGACCATCGCCCCCATCGTCAACGATGGATTGCGCTGCGCTGGAAACCAATTCGACGCCTCGAACAACTTGAAGGATGGCTGGGCTTGCGTCGCTGTCGAGGCCAGCGACATGATGGGCAACAAGCAGGTCTCGCGGCCGATTCGCATCTGCGTGGTCGCGCAGACGGACAGCGCGGCGTGCGCGGCCGCCACCGTGGGTGGGGCAGACATCGCCAGCATCACGCTGCCGTCCTCGTCCACCGGCACCACGGTGGTCACGACCAATGCGGCGGTCTTGGCCAGTGGCGGCACCGCCATCAAAGCTGGAGACACACTAGTGTTCTCAAAGGTCTCGCCGGCGCCATTCTCGGTCATCAATGGATCGCACAAGGTGACCCCCGTAGGTGCTAGTGGAACCCAGTTTGGCCTGACGGACCTGTCTGCGACCCCGCTCACCCTGTACCTCGACAATCTCGATGGCAAAGCTCCCATCTACAAAGGCACCGTGGGCTTGATTGCCCAAAATGGCGCCGAGATCCAGGTCGTCACGGACTTACCCGCAACGGTGGTGGACCCCGCGTTTGCCGGCGAGGTTCTCCTGATAAACGGCGGCAATGCGCCGCAGGCAAGCTCCGTAAGGTGGGCCGTTCACGACATCCAGCCGACGGGTTTCAAGCTGACCGGCTCCACCATCAAGCTCACGGGCGCCGCTATCCCCGCACCCAACCTCCCGGACTGCACTGGGACAGTCGTCAAACAGACCTCCGGCCAGGCAGTAGACGCGACCAAGCCGTGCAAGCCGTGGGCGTCTTTCCCCAAGTACGAAGCGCTCTTGCTGAAGTAGCCGGCAGCAGTTGCTGCTACCAGGACTTGATGTCGAGGCCGCGGGCCACGTGTTCGCGCGCGCGTCTCGTCGGTTTGCCGTACCAGGCGGTCTTGGCAGCCGGAGCGGCTTCGAGTTCGAAGGGGATGAAGAGCAGCTTGAGGAAGCGGTTGCGGCCGATGCGCTCCCAGCCCACGAGGCCAAGCAAGGCTTCCCACATGTAGTCGCCAGGCCGTTTGACTTCCGATTCCCAGAACGGAAACACGAACAGGTGTGAGGTACCGGTCTCGCTGCCTCGGCCCTTGCGATAGTAGATGTTGGGGAATACGTAGGTCGTGTCGGAGGTTGCACGCTTCACGCCGACGTAGAAGGGAAAGACGATGGTGGTGCTGCGCTCTTCACTCCAGAAGCGCCATAGCAAGGGGAACGCGATGGTGGTGCTATCGGTGGGGCTGCTGTAGCGGAAGAAGAGCGGCGCGATGGTCGTGCTGGTGCCGCTGGCTTCGTTGCGATAGCGGAAGAAGAGCGGCAGCACCATGGAGAAGCGACTCTGGTGGTAGGAATGGAAATCGTAGACCAGGGGAAAGCCCACGGTTGTGGAAGACGTGACGTCGCTGCGGTGCCAGAGCAGCAAGAACCACGAGCTGAGCGACCGTTCCGGGCTGGTGCGCGAGTAGTGGAGCAGGGGCGGAATGACCAGGGTGCGCGTGTCGGTGGCCTTGTCGCGATGATAGAACCACAGTCCGAAGACGCTGTTGAAGCTGGATCTCACGGTGTCGCGCGAGAAGACGAACCCCGCCGCCACGTACCACCACAGGGTGTCGGGCGTGTGCTTGTAACCGAAAGGAATCGTCAGCAAGGCCAGCGAGCGCGGCGAGTGGCGTTCGTAGAAGAGCGGCAGGATGGCGTGGCTGGCGGAGGCATTCTGCTCGTCGCGAGAATACCAAGCTGAAAGGAGGCCGCGCGTTCGTTCGCTGCCTGCGTGTGACCAGAAAAGTGGGCCCACGACCGTTGTCGACGTGTCGGCGCGTTTGTCGGCGAAGTGCCAGAAGAGCGGGAACCCGATGGCCGAACTGTTGTTTTCGTTGCGGGTCTGGTACCACAGCGGAAACACGCGGAGCATGTCGTTGCCCTGGCTCGACTGGTAGTAGAGCCAGGAAATGAGGCGGCGGTTTCCGTTCTGGCGATCGGTGTGCGAAAGGAAAAGCGGCGTGACCAGCAGGTCGCGGTTGGGCGTGTGCGCTGATAGGTAGAAGGGAAGGAGACCCGACGACGAGCTGCTGGGCGAATGGTGGGTGAAGTAGGGGCCGACCACCGTGGTATGGGAATCGGGCGAGCGCGACAGCCACAGCAAGGGGAAGAAGGTATCGAGGCGATAGCCATCGTTCTTGCGCAGGCGGAAGAAGGTGGGGAAGACGTAGGTACCCAGCTCTTGTGCATTCTGGTAGCGGGCCCAGAAGGGCAGCAGGACGCGAGCCGCATGGTCCGGGCCATCGAGAGCGACATAGGGACCCCACATGCGGGTGCGCTCGCCGGTGTCGAGCTGGGTATGGTCGAGGTAGAGCAGCGGGATCACGCGCGCTGAAACGGTCTTGTCGCGATACCAGAAGTACGGCCCGGCGAAGCCCGCCTGCTTGTCGGCCGAATGCATCCAGGCGGTCACCGGCGAGGCAAACAGGGTGGTGGACGCATCCCTACGGTAGTGGAAGAGCGGAAAGACCGTCAGGCTGGTCTCGTCGCTGCCGCCGGGCTTAGCGCCGCGGCGGTAGTGGAAGAGTGGAAAGAGGGCATCCGTGGTTTCGCCGCCTTCTGTGCGGTGCAGGTAGTTGGCGACCACGGTGGTGGTGCGATCCTTGGCGTCGTCGCGGAACCACCAGAACAAGGGGAATAAGGCGAAATGGCGTTGCGGGCCGCCGCCGCCCCAGAACAGCAAGGGCGGAATGCCCGCGGCGTAGCCCTTGGCATCGGTGTGGCTGAAGTAGAGTGGCGTGATAGTGGTCGCGGTGTGGCTGCGCTGGTCGACGAGGTTCCAGTAGAAGGGGAACTGGAAGCGGTAGCTACCCTGGTCGTCCCGCCCGCTGAAATAGAGTAGGGGAAAGACCATGGTGGTCGTCGAGGACTTGTCCGACGAAGCGTAGTACAGCGGGAAAAACAGGGACGAAACCGCGTCTGCCTTGCGGAACCTCCAGAACAGCGGGAACACGATGGCGTGGCTGCGATCCTTGCGGCTGCCGAAGAAGGCGAAGGGGAAAAGCCCGCCGCTCGATCCGCCGTCGGCGAAGCTGCGGTAGTAGGCCCACAGCGGGAAGATACCGGCCGCAGTCAGCTTTTCGTCGGGCGAGTTGCGCCTGAAATAGAAGGGCAACAGCGAGTGCGCGGTGGCGCCGGTGGCGGAATCGCGGAAGTGCCAGAAGAGCGGGAAGAGCACGTTGGTCGTGCCCGCTGGGTCGTCGCGATGGTAGTAGAGCCCCAGAATGTTGGTGCGCGCGTCGGCGGGAATGTCGTGGTGGTGGTAGTAGATGAGCTCGTAGTCGATCTCGCCGGTCTTGTCGCGCCAGTAGACGAGCGGCGGCACGAGCATGGTGAGGTAGCGTGCGCCGGCCTTGTCGTCGCGTTGGTAGGTGCCGGTCGGCCACAGGTGGAATGTCTTGGCGCCGTTTTCGGTGCTACTGCGGAAGTAGAAGGGCAGAATGAGCTGCCAATTCGAGCCGGCTTTCGTGTCGTTTGACCACCAGCCCAGCAAGGCGAAAGTGCCGAGGGACGAACTCTTGCTGCGGAAGTGGAAAAGCGGTGGAAAGATGGTCGTGTTCGCGCCGGGCGAGCGGAAACTCCACAGCAGCGGAAAAAGAACGTCGTAGTTCGACGCCTGCGAGCGACCGTACCAATAGAGCCACAGGAAGGAACCGTTGGTCGCTTGGTTCTCGACCGACGCGTAGCCGAGCCACGAGGCGAAGGTGCCGCCGGTGGGCGTGACGTTTCGATAGAAGAAGGGAATCGAGAGCAGGTTCTGGTCGTCCTTGTTCCGCCAGTAGAAGTTGAGCGGCACCGCGTAGGTGAAGGCCGAATTCTTTGACCGCGTGGAAATCGCGAACGGAAAGAGCAGATCGAATTTCGATTCGGGGGTCCGCGTCCAGAAATAAAGCAGGAACCACATGCCGAAGGACTTGCCGTGGTCGGGATCGCCAATCTTGAAGGACGCGAGCGGCGGCGCCGCCCAGCCGAACTTCGTCGACAGATAGAAAACCGGCCACAGCGCCCACGAGCGCGCATCGGGCTGCGTGGTCTGCGAATAGTTCAGGACGACCGTAACCACACGCTGCTTGAGGTGGTCTTGCACACGCCAGTAGAAGGGCGCGACGATCTGGGTGTGGCTCTCGGGGCTCCAGAAATGCCAATAGAGCGGGGCCACCACGCGGTGGCCGGGGTTGCCGCGGTTGGAGAAATAGAACGGAATGAAGGCTGTGCTGCGTCCCTCCTTGCGGTAGAGCAAGATATCGATGGCACGCTCGAAGGCCTGGCAGGTTCCGTTTTCACAGATGGTGCCGGTCGGGCACTGGTCGTCGCGGGCGCAAGCCTGCTGGCTACGGGCGGGAGCCGGGCTGGGCGCCGATTGGGATTGCGCGTTCGTCCCAATCGCACCGGCCGCCGGCTCGGACGCGGGTACCACGAGCTTGGGAGTCGCCTTGGGCGCGGGCTCCGCGCTGTCGGGCGCAGCCTCGGCTTGCGCGGTGTGGAAGGGCAGCAGCGGCTTCGCCGCGGGGTGCGCGAAGGGATCGAGATTGGTCGTGGCTGAAACAGCCGAGGGTGAAAGCCATGCCACCGCACAGCCGAGCGTGGCGGCCAGGAAGGGCAGGGTGATGCGAGACTTTTTCATCCGTGCGCGGGATCGGTGATGTGGTCCTGCCCGATCACTGCGGCGGCAGCATCTTCCATTCGCTGTTTTCGCGCACGAAAGGAATGTCCACCGTCTCGGAGTCTTCGCCTTTTTGCCGGGTCACCTTCAGCGTTGCGCTCTCGCCTTTGATCGTCGAGCCCTTGAGGGTGAACTTCGTGCCCTCGACTTCCCTTTGCATCTTCTTGAGTCCGTCGCTCACCTGGCCGACCTGCATGGCCAGCATGCCCTGGAACATGAGCGCATAGCACTCCACGACCTTTTCCAGGCTGCCCTCGCCAAGCGCCTTGCGCCAGCGTTCGAAGGTCTTTTCCGGGGTCGAAAATTCCGCGCGCGGCGCCGGCATCTGAAAGGTGATGCTCTTGATTTTCTCCTTGGGCAATTTGACCGTGGAGCCCTGCGATTCGACGGAGTACACGCCGTCGTAGTAGTGAACGATCTTTGCGTTCATCTTGGTTTTGTCGAGCAGCTCGATGACCTCGGCGCTGGCGGGGCGGATGGTGGTGGCGAGTATCACCAGAGAGAGCACAGAGAAGACGGAGGGCACAGAGGCTTGGATTCTCATAGGGTCCTATGGGAGAAGAATGCCGGGGGCGGGAAATTTTTGGGTCACTTCCAGCACCTCGGCCAAAACCTTGGCCGCGGTGTCGTCGTCCGGCTTCCCTACCACGCGGTCGATCCATTCCGCGATCAGTTTCATCTCGGCCTCGCCCATACCGCGGCTGGTGACCGACGGGGTGCCGAGGCGGATGCCGGACGGGTCGAACGGCTTGCGCGTGTCGTACGGCACGGAATTGTAGTTGAGTTCGAGGCCGGCCTTGTCGAGCGCCTTGGCCGCGACCTTGCCGGGGACGTTCTTGTTCGTGAGGTCGACGAGGATCAGGTGGTTGTCGGTGCCGCCCGAGATCACGTGAAAGCCGCGGGCCATCAGCTCGGCTGCCAGCACCTTGGCGTTGGCGACGACGTTGTGGGCATACTGCTTGAAAGCCGGCTGCGCGGCCTCGTTGAGGGCCACCGCGAGAGCGGCGGTGTTGTGATCGTGAGGACCGCCCTGCAAACCGGGGAACACGGCCTTGTCGATGGCCGCGGCGTAGGGCTGCTTGCATAGGATCATGCCGCCTCGCGGACCGCGCAGAGTCTTGTGCGTGGTGGTGCTGACCACGTCGGCGAACGGGATCGGCGTCGGGTGCGCACCGCCCGCGATGAGGCCCGCGATGTGGGCCATGTCGACGGCGAAGCGCGCGCCAATCTCCTTGGCTATCTCGGCGAACGCCGCGAAATCCCAGTGGCGCGAATAGGCGGTGCCGCCGGCCCAAATGAGCAACGGGCGTTCGCGGCGGGCCAGATCGCGGACTTCATCCATGTCGATGCGGCCGGTGTCCTTGCGCACGCCGTACTGGACCGACTGGAAGAACTTGCCCGTGATGGAGACGTTCCAGCCGTGGGTGAGGTGACCGCCCATGGGCAGGGCCAGGCCCATCACCTTGTCGCCAGGCTTGAGGAAGGCGAAGTACACCGCGAGGTTGGCGGGCGAGCCCGAGTAAGGCTGCACGTTGGCGTGCTCGGCGCCAAACAACGCACAAGCGCGCTCTTGCGCCAGCGATTCCAGGGGGTCGACGTTTTGCTGACCTTCGTAGTAGCGCTTCTGGGCGTAGCCTTCGCTGTACTTATTGGTGAAGACCGAACCCGAGGCCTCAAGCACGGCGCGCGAAACGTAGTTCTCCGACGGGATCAGGCGGATCTTCTCAGCTTGACGGCGCTCTTCCGCGCGCACCAGGTCATAGACCTTGGGATCCGAGATGGACAGCGGTTCATCGACGACCTTCATGGGTCGCAAGCTAGTCTGCCAAGGGGGCAGAGTCAACGCGCACGAGAAGCAACTTTGTGCGCGGCAATCAACTTTTTTTCGGCTGGCAAGCAACTCTTTTCCGGTCGGTCCGAGAACCTCCCTGTTCCTTCAACACCATCAGGAGGCCCCGACCATGAACCCCAATCGCAACTTCTTCCGCAACGTTTCCACCTCAACCTGTCGCCTAAGTAAGAACCCTGAGAGGGTTCTTACCAACTCCCGCGGTGAGTGCCGTCGGGCAAAGCCCGCCACCACTCACGCGCTTGCTGGCGCGTTCGCGCTGCTTGCCACCGTCGCCAGCCCTGGCTGCGACAACGATTCCGCTTCGCAACCCGAAGAGACCGGGCAGGCCATGCTTTCGCTGGCAAACATTCCTGACAACGTGAATTGCATTCGCGTCACGGCGGCAGGCGAGTTTCGCTCCTCGGTGAGCGACTTTGATGTCGTACCGGGTGACACCCTTTCCCAGGCTTTGACCGGTCTACCGGTCGGCGACGTTGTCTTCTCCGCCAACGCCTATTCCGGGGCTTGCACCAGCGTCACCAAATCGACCGTCCCCATGTGGATCAGCGACGAGAAGACAGTCAACATCGTGCAAGGCCGCAGCTCCAGCGTGACGCTGACCCTGTACAAGAACGGCCGCGCCAAGGTCACGGTTGAATTCGCCGACCAGGAAGACGGCGGTACCGACAGCAGCGGCTCAACTGGCTCGGTCGACGGCGGCGCGCCCACCGGCGGTTAGCCACCCTATCCATGTACTAAAGGCGGAGGGGCAACCATGCCTCTTCGCCTTGTTGCGTGAGCCATCGACGCGGCCAACTTGCAATGATCGCGTAGGCGAAGGCGGGCTTTGCCCGCCAGAGCCAGACCGCGCGAGGCCGAGCGCAGCGAGCGGGGTGGAGGGCGGCGGGTAGGGGCCGAGGGATGGGAACCCTTTCAGGGTTCCCATCATGATGATAGGGTCCGCCCAGAAGCGAGCCAGAAGTCAGCATGTCAACACCCAAAGAGCTCATTGGAACCCAACTTGGGCGCTACAGTATCGTCGAGCATCTGGCGACCGGTGGCATGGCGGAAATCTTCTTGGCTCGACAAGAAGCCATGGGCAGGTTCAAGAAGGACCTTGTCCTCAAGGTGCTGCAAACGCGCTGGGAGGAGCATCCCGAGGTGGTCAACATGTTTTTGGCCGAAGCCCGCATCTCGGCGCTCATGAACCATCCCAACATCGTGGATGTGTTCGACGTGGCCGAGGAAAATGGTCGCCATTTCATCGCGATGGAGCACATCTCTGGCCGCACCCTGACCGAATTGGCCAAGCGCGCGATTCAGGTGACCAAGTCGATTTCGGTCGAGGTCGGCGTGTTCATCGCGGCCGAAATCGCCAGCGCGCTCGCGTACATGTACGACGGCTACGGCAGCACGGACGAGCCGTTTCGCGTGGTCCACCGGGACATCTCGCCCACCAACGTGCTCATCGGCACGACTGGCCAGGTGAAGCTGATCGATTTCGGCATCGCCAGGCAGGGGCTGTCCGTGGTGCAAGAGTCGGGGGCGCGTCCGGGCAAGGTCACGTACATGTCCCCCGAACAAGTACGGGGCACGCCCATCGACGGCCGCTCGGACATCTTTTGTCTGGGGACGATTCTCTACGAAATCACTCTCGGCCGGCGCTTGTGGCGGGGGCCGCGCGAGGTGGCGGTCAAGCGCATCGTCGAGGAGCGGCCCAAGCCGCCGACCTTCGTCCGTCGCGAATATCCGGCCGATCTGGAACTTATCGTCCTGCGTACGCTGGAAAAGAAGCCAGAGGATCGTTACCAGTCAGCCACCGAGCTGCACGAAGATCTTCAGAATTTCCTGGCCCGATCCAGTGCCCACCTGCGCAACAACTTCCAGATGGCGGACTACGTGGCTAAGATCTTTTCGGAGGAAGCGGACGCGCTTATCTCCGATTCAGGCCGCCGCCGGGCGCAGGCATTCGTCGAGGGCAGCGACAGTGCCGAGGCCGACCAGGCGGATCTGGATTTCGACGTCCAGCAATCCGAGGGGCCAGGCGCTGCCTTGGCCAGGGCGCTTCGCGCTTCGGCGCTCGGCGTCTGGGCCGATGTTGGCACGACTAGCGCCGGAACGCCGGGAGAGCCGAGCCAGGCCACGAACGAATCCGCGAATGAATTCGAAGGTCTGGCGGACGTCGCAAAGCGTGATTCTGGAGGCACAACGAGCAAGAGCGAGCCTGAATCGCTGTTTTCCGAATCCGCGAGCGATCTGGAAGCGGCGGCGGAAGCGGACGCCAAACACAAAGAGGGGGCAGCACCGAAGTCGGGGGGCGCCAAGACCGAGGCGGTTGCCAAGGTGGAGCCGAGTTCGCCACGCGACGATGTTCCCGACCGGGTGCCCCGGCGCTGGAACGGGGTCGTTGTTGCCGGAATCGTTCTAGCGGCAGTCCTGGCCGTGGGGCTGCTCTGGTGGTTACGCGGGTCTTAGTGGTGTTTCCCTATGTGCACGAAAACACCGCCATGCTGGTCGCCAGATGTGCATCGGTTGCTGCGTCTGTGCTACCCTGACCGTTCGAGGACCTTCCAGGATCTAGGATGAAGTTCGTCTGCGACCGCTGTCAGACCCGCTATTCGATCGCGGATGAAAAGGTCAGGCAGAAAATCCTGCGCATTCGCTGCAAAACCTGCGGCAATGTCATTGTCGTCCAGGGCGAACATGCGTCGGCCTCGGGCGGCGCGGCGGGCGCGGCGGGCTCATCGAACATAGACGGGTCGGCCGCGTCCGAGCACTTCGAGGCGGCCAAGACAGTAGCGGTCAGCAGTCCCCATGTGGCCTCGACCAGCGCACCCAAAGCGGCCCCGACCGGCGCGCGCAAGGCGGCCCCGAGCAGCGCACCCAAGGCGCCTCCGTCGAGCGGACTCAAGGTTGTACCGTCCGCGGGGCCCAAGGCCGCCGCCGCAGGTCCGCCGCCCCCTCCCGTCGAAGATGGTCCCCATTCTCTCGGTGGCCGCGCGGAATGGTACTTGGCCATCGCTGGCGTTCGCAGCGGTCCCTTCGTGCGTACGGAAGTCGCTCGGAAGATCCTGGCCGCCGAGCCGGGCAAGAAGGTCCACGTCTGGAAGGAAGGGATGCCAGGGTGGATGCCGTCGGAGGAAGTGTCGGTCATCGCCCGAGAGCTGAGCCTTCTAAGGCCGCAACCACCACCGCCGCCAGAGCCGCCGAAAGCACCGCCGCCCGCCGCGCCTCCCAAGGTAGCGGCCATGCCAGCGTCAGTCGCAAAATCGGCGAAGGCGCCTGAGAAGCCGCAGCCCATTTTTCCAGGCAAGCCACTTGGGTCACGGTCCGCGACCATTTCCGACTCCGGGGACTTCGCCGTCGACACCGAGCCCGCCTTGTTCGCGGACATCACCACCAAAAAGGCGAAGAACATCCAGGATCTGTCCAAGGAATCGGGCAAGGACAGCTTCGCGGATGTCACCACCAAGAAGAGCAAGAACCTTTTGGAATCCGCGCCGTTGTCCGCGCCGGCCTCTGCCGAATTCGACAAGACGCCGCCGCCCGCGCAGCCATTGCCGCCCGTGTCCGTGAAGGCCGCCGCGCGGCCGTCGGCACCCGCCATTTCGGCGAAACCTCCAGCCGCCGTGACGCCGCCGGCCCCCTCCGCCTCGGCGAACCTTCCAGCCGCCGTGAAACTGCCGGCCCCCTCCGTTTCGGCAAGCTATCCAGCCCTCGCGTCCACGATTCACTTTCCGCCAGCAAGCGCGGCCACCAGCTCTCGTAGCATGCCCGCGGTGCCCGCCATTTCCGCTGATCAGTCCGACTTGGGCGGTTTCTCCGAGGTCATTCAGGCTGGCTCCATCAGCGAACCACCAAGTAGCCCACAGCAAGTTTTTCCCGAGATCGTCACCCCGCCAGATTCGGCGACTTTTCCATCTCCCTCCGCCTCTGATTTCGGGAAGCGCCCCGCGCGCCCTGGGAAAAAGTATGTGGTGGCGGCTGGTGCGATCGTGGCGTTGGTCCTCTTGATCGTCATGGTGACTTTGCGCATGGACAGTCGAAAGGTCCCTGACCTCGAGCCCGTACCCGCCGCGCCGACGGAGCCGGTACCGGTCGAGCCGGCGAGACCCGCTGTTGTCGTCGAGCCGCCCAAGCCCGAGCCAGCAGCCCACCAAGAAAAAACCGCGCAAGACGTGCGCTCAGGCGGCAAGCGCGGCCCTAGCAAGTCGTTGCGCCACGTGGTGGTGGCTCTCGCACCCGTGCGTCAGCCAGAGCCAAAACCGACGAGCAAGCCCACCGAGCCACATCGGCCCAATCCCTTCGACGAACCCAAGGCAAGCGTCTCACAGTCGCAGATCAGCGCGGTCGTGCGCAGCAAGGCGAACCAGGCCGGGCTGAAGTCCTGTTACGAGCGGGCACTGAAGATGGACAATCACCTGACCAGCGGGCGCATCGACGTGACAGTTTCCATCGGAACCTCGGGGACCGTGCAGCGGGTCGTGATCAACGCTCCGTCGAGCTTCATCCTGGTCGAGCCGTGCATCAAGAGCGCGGTCAAGCGTTGGGTGTTTCCGCCCAGTTCCGAGGAATACGCGACCAATTTTCCGCTCATCATGCAAGGCGGGATGTAGCCGGACCGACGGGAAGCACGCTGCTACACTTTGGCCGATGTCACTGACCTCCGACCGCCATCCCTACGCCGCGTTCTTGGCCCAGGTGCAGAAACCGTCGCGCTACACGGGCGGCGAATACGGCGAACGGCGCATCGATCTGGCGGCCGCGCGGGCGCGGGTGTGCTTGGCCTTTCCCGACGTCTACGACATCGGCATGTCGCACCTGGGAACGAAGATTCTGTACGGCCTGCTCAACAAGGCGGACGGTATCGCGTGCGAGCGCGTGTTCGCGCCGTGGCTCGACATGGAAAAAGAGCTGCGCAGCCGATCGCTGCCGCTCTTCACGCTGGAAACGGCAAGTCCGCTTGGCGATTTCGATGTCGTCGGCTTCTCCCTGCAGTACGAGCTGAACTTCACCGGCGTGCTGGGCATTCTTGACCTGGGCGGACTGCCGCTGCGTTCGGCGGCGCGGGTGGATGCACATCCGTTGATCTTGGCGGGCGGCCCCGTCGCTACCCACCCCGAGCCGCTTGCGCCGTTCATCGACGCCTTCTTCATCGGCGAGGCGGAAGAGTTGCTGCCCGCGCTGTGCCTGGAGGCTGCGGAGTTGCGCCGAGCGAAGCTTGGGCGCCTTGAGATCCTGGCGCGCCTTGCGCAGAAGTATCCGCTCTACGTTCCGGCGCTCTATGCGACCGAGCGCGACTCGGCGACAGGATTCGTCGTCGTCGGCGAGCCCAGCGATGCGCGGATTTCCAAGCGAACCCGACGGACTTGGGTCAAGGATCTCAACCGCTTTCCCTTTCCCGACGATTCGCCGCTGCCCCACGCCGAGGCGGTTTTCGATCGCATGGCAGTGGAAATCGCGCGCGGCTGCACCGAGGGCTGCCGCTTCTGTCAGGCGGGAGTGATCTACCGGCCCGTGCGCGAGCGCGATCCGGTGGCGGTCATCGACGCCCTAATGGGCGGGATTCGCAAAGGCGGCTACGACGAAACCTCGCTGGCCTCGCTCTCGCCAGCCGACTACTCGTGCGTGACGCCGCTGGTTCGCCGGGCCATGGCCAAATTGCGCGACGACAAGGTGTCGCTGTCGGTGTCCTCGCTGCGCGCCTACGGGCTCGACGAGGAATTGCTGGGCGACTTGGCCGCTGGCGGGATCACGGGGCTGACCTTTTCGCCCGAGGCCGGCTCCCAGCGTATGCGCGATCTCATCAACAAGAACGTCACCGAGGACGACATTCTGGAATCCGCGCAGCGGGTGTTCTCGCGCGGGCACCAGCGCATGAAGCTCTACTTCATGATCGGGCTGCCCACCGAGACCGACGAAGACATCATCGGCATTGTCGAGACCGCCGCGCACGTGCAGGCCATTGGCCGGCGCTACCTGCGCGCCGCCAAGGTTTCGGCCGCGGTGTCGACCTTCGTGCCCAAGCCGCACACGCCCTTCCAGTGGGCGGCCATGGATAGCCGCGACGAAACGGCGCGCAAGCACCGGCTTCTCTCCGAGCACGCGCGCCGCCTCCGCGTAGAGCTGCGCGTGCACGAAAACACGCAATCGCATTTGGAAGCCATCTTCGCGCGCGGCGACCGCGCCTGCGCGGAGGTGCTGGAGCGCGCGTTCAAGCTGGGTTGTCGGTTCGACGGGTGGAGCGAAGCCTTCCGCGAGGATCTGTGGGAGGAGGCCATGGCCGAGGAGCGGGACGCGCATGGCTTCGATCCCGAGCGCTACCTCGGCGCGATTCCCGAGGCCGCGCGGCTGCCCTGGGACCACATCGACGTGGGCGTCGGGGGCGAATTCCTGCGCAAAGAGCTGCGCAAAGCCATGCAGGACAAGCTGTCGCCTCCATGTGGAAAGCCCGTGGGACAGCTCCTGCACCCCGCCAGCGTGGCCGATGCGAAGTCGGCGGACGAGCGCAAGCTGGTTTGCTACGACTGCGGCGTCGCCTGCGACCTCGACGAGATGAAACGCCAGCGCCTGTTTTTCCTGCGCCGGATGAACGCCTGGTCGCCGCGCGCGCCCCTGCCCAGCCTGCGGCGAAGCAGCCAAGGGGGAGGCCGGCACAACTCGCCTCGGCCAGCGACCGATTCCATGCAAAACGAGCCCGCGCGTTTCCGCCTGCGCTACAGCAAGCTCGGCCCCGCTGCCTTCCTCGCTCACCTGGATCTGGTGCGCCACCTGCCGCGCGCCTTCCGTCGCGCTGGACTTGAGATCTACTATTCAAAGGGGTTTCATCCCAAGCCCAGCTTGGCTTTCGGGCCGGCGCTCGGGCTCGGCATTCCGTCGCTGGGCGAGTTTCTCGACGTGAAGCTGGTGGACAAAGTGACGCCCGATGAGATCCTGCGCCGCCTGCGCGCCGTCTCGCCCCCCGGCATCGAATTCTTGGCTGCGGCGGCATTGATCGACGGCGATCTGCCCCTTGGCCGAGTGCTCACCGAATCGCACTACGCCGTCCACCTGCCCGACAGCCTTTCCACGAGTGCCGCCGAAGCGCTGTGGAACGCGGGCGAGCCTCTACCAGCAACCCGCCGCGAGCGCAGCGACAGCCGAAGGCCCGATCGCGGCAACACCCGCGACGTGCGCAAGAGTATCGTGTTCGCCAAAGCGGTGGGAATGGAAGAGCGGCAAGTGCTCGCCGAGAAGCTTCGCTGGCCTGTGGCGGAGAGCGAGCGGATGCTCGCGTTCGGCTTGGTAGTCAGCGCTTTGGGAAGCGCCCGGCCTGTCGAGGTCATCGAGGCCTTCTTCGGCGCAGGCGCGCCCGGTGGCTGCGAGATCGTGAGAATGGGGCTGTACGCAACGGCCGGGGGTGAAAAGGTGGATCCGGTGGAGGTCGGGAGATTGCGGGCGGAAAGATTCACCACAGAGGGCGCAGAGGAAGAACGGGGACGGATCGAAGCCCCAATAGGTTGACGCGACACGGTTATGAATGTAGCGAATTCGCGCGAATTCCTATCCGGGGCTGGCACTCGTTACGGGAACCAAGTTTGTTCCGTCTGCAGACGATGCCTATTCGGGCCGGACAATCTCGATCTTGGGATCGCCCGGCGCAAGGAAGTCGCAATCGTTGAAGGTGAGTAGTCTGGCTGCGCCCGCCTTGCGCGCACAGGCGAGGATGTGACCGTCGTAGCTGCGGCCTCCAGCGATCGGATTCGTCTGGAGATTCTCGACGAGCTGCCAGACTTCGTCGCCGTCGAGGGCGACGGTGTTTACTCCCGCAAAGGTCTCACGCAAGAGCGCGGTTGCATCGGTGGGGCTCAGGCGATGAGGGGAGGGCAAACGGGTCATGACGGCGTAGGACTCGATCAGCGTTGGGGCGGGCAACACGATCCGCTCGGCCACCAGGCTGCGCTCTAGCACCTTTCGCGCCGTCTCGTGATCTTCGTGCCAACCGAGCAGGGCCGCAACCACGACACTTGTGTCGACCGCCTCGCGATTCACGCGCGCCGTCCACGCAGCCGCTGTTGCGTGCGCCGTACGGTTTCGGCGGGCAACACTGGCGCATTCGCAGCCACCGCCACCGCCACCCGGCCCTTCTTCACGCGGGTCACCGCCTGGGCGGCTGGCTCGATCTCGATGCGGCCATCCCGGCATCATGACCATCTTTCACGATCCTGACACAACCCCTTCCGTCCTCTGTGCCCTCCTCTTTCCTCCGCGCTCTCTCCTCCCCAAATCGACGCTTGACAGACGCGCGCGGGTCGGGCGTTATCCCTCCTGACCGCAACGGCAAGAACAGGAGAAACGCGGAAAATGAAGCTTCGCCCAGCGCCGCCCGAACGCAATTTGGTCGAACGTTCCGAGATCCTGGATGCCGTGGCCATGGCGCGTGTGGTGCGGCGAATCGCCTTCGAGATCGTCGAGCGTAACGGGCACGACGCCTACTTCGTCGGCATTCGCACGGGCGGCGCGCTGCTGGCCGAACGCATGGTGAAGCTGCTGGTCGACGGCGGCGAGAAACGCCCGGACCTGGGCGCCATCGACATCGCTCTTTACCGCGACGACGTTTTCCTCGGACTTACCAAACCCGAGATCGGGCCGACCGATCTGAAGAAGACCATCGACGGACGCACCGTGGTTCTGATCGACGATGTTCTCTTCACCGGGCGGACCGTGCGCGCGGCCATGGACGTGCTGGCCGACTACGGCCGGCCGCGCGGCGTGCAGCTCGCCGTGCTGGTCGACCGCGGGCGGCGCGAGCTGCCCATTCAACCCGACTACGTGGGTGTGCGCCTGCAAACCACGGCCGAGCAGTCCGTGCGCGTGATGTTCAGCGAGCGCGGCGAGACCGATCGGGTGGTGCTGCGCGAAAGGAGCGGACCATGAGCGCGTCCCTGCCGTTTTCCCAGAAGCACCTGCTCGGCATGGAGCACCTTTCGGCCGAGGAGATCACGACCATCCTCGACCACGGCGAGCGTTTTCTGGAAATCGCCGAGCGTCCCATCAAGAAGGTGCCCACCCTGCGCGGCAAGACGGTCATCAACCTGTTTCTTGAACCGTCCACGCGCACTCGAACTTCGTTCGAGATCGCGGCCAAGCGTCTGTCCGCCGACGGGATCAATTTCACGGCCTCGGCGTCGTCGACGACCAAGGGCGAAACCCTCATCGATACTGCGACCAACCTCGATGCCATGAGCCCGGACATCGTGGTAATTCGCCACGCGCAGGCGGGTTCGGCGTACTTGCTGACCAAGCACATCAAGGCCGCCGTTGTGAACGCAGGCGACGGACAGCACGAGCACCCGACGCAGGCGCTGCTCGACGCCTCGACCATTCGCGCCCACAAGGGCAAGATTGAAGGTCTCACCGTGGTCATCTGCGGCGACATCGATCATAGCCGCGTGGCCCGCTCGAACATCTTCGCGCTTCGCAAGCTTGGGGCCAAGGTCCGCGTGGCCGGCCCGCGCTCGCTTTTGCCCCTCGGCATCGAAAGCCTCGGCGTGGAAGCCTTCGACCGCGTCGAGCCGGCGCTGGAAGGTGCGGACGTGGTGATGATGTTGCGCATTCAGCTCGAACGCAAAGCCGGCGGTCGCTTTCCCAACACACGTGAATATGCGCGCTACTTCGGCCTCAACCCGCGCCGCCTGGCCCTGGCCAAGCCCGACGCCATCGTCATGCACCCCGGGCCCATGAATCGTGGCGTCGAGATCTCGCCCGAGGTCGCCGACGGCCCGCGCTCGGTGATTCTGGATCAGGTCGCGCGCGGCGTGGCCATTCGTATGGCCGTGCTGTACTTGCTCGGCGGTGGCAGCGACGCGACAGAGTAGATGGACTAGATGGTGGCGTCGATCTTGACAGGTGCGCTTGCAAGGCCCTATGTGAGGAGCATTTTTCATGGCTGACATTCTTCTGCGCGGTGGACGCGTGATCGATCCGGCACGCAACTTCGACGCAAGCGCCGATGTGCTCTTGCACGACGGCAAGGTTGCCCGGGTCGAACCCGGCATCGCCGCGGCCAAGGATGCACGCATCATCGATGCGACTGGCAGGTGGGTCGTGCCCGGCCTCATCGATCTGCACACCCACCTGCGCGAGCCCGGCCAGGAATACAAAGAGAACATCGAGACCGGCACGGCCGCCGCGGCCGCGGGTGGCTTCACCGCCGTCTGTGCCATGCCCAACACGGTTCCGCCCAACGACAACCGCGCCGTGACGGAACTGATGGTGCGTCGGGCGCGCGAGATCGGCGTGGTTCGCGTCTATCCCATCGGCTGCATCACCGTCGGACAGAAGGGCGAGACCCTGGCCGAAATGGGCGAGATGCTGGACGCCGGCATCGTCGCGGTTTCCGACGACGGCAAGAGCGTGATGAATAGCGAGGTCATGCGGCGGGCGCTGGAATACGCACGCGGACTCGGCCTGGTTGTCATCCAGCACGCCGAGGATACGAGTCTGTCGGCGGGCGGTCCTGCCCACGAAGGCGCGGCGTCGACGCGCATCGGTTTGCGTGGCCAGCCCGCCGCGGCCGAGTCAGCCATGGTGGCGCGCGACCTTGAACTGGTGGCGCTCACCGGCGCCCGCTACCACGTGGCCCACGCCAGCGCCGCCGAAACTGTGCGCCTGGTCCGCGAGGCCAAGCGGCGCGGTCTGCCCGTGACTTGTGAGGTGACCCCACACCATCTCATGCTGACGGACGAGGCTTGTGCCGGCTACGATACCTCGACGCGCGTGAATCCGCCTTTGCGCAGCGACAGCGATGTGGCGGCCGTGCGCGAGGCACTGGCCGACGGGACCATCGATGCCGTGGCCACCGACCATGCGCCCCACTCGTCGGTGGAAAAGGACGTGGAATTCGAACAGGCCGCCTCGGGCATGATCGGCCTCGAAACCGCACTTGCGCTTTGCCTGGAATTGGTCCACGCCAACGTGATCACGCCCATGGCGCTCATCGCGCGCATGTCGACCGCGCCAGCCAAGATCCTCGGCCTGCCCGGCGGCACCCTAGCGCCGGGCTCGGTCGCGGACGTGACGGTCGTGGATCCGCAAGTGACGTGGGTGTGCGACCCTAGCCGCTTCCGCTCGCGCTCGCGCAATTCGCCGTTTGGCGGGCGCAACATGCGCGGCCGGGCTATGCTCACCATCGTTGCTGGAAACATTGCTTTCGCAGAGGAGTAACTCGTTGGCTGACGATGCACAGAACATTTCGCCCGCGCTTTTGGCACTGGAAGATGGCAGCGTCTATCGCGGCACGGCCTTCGGCGCCGCGGCCGACCAAGCCGGCGAACTGGTCTTCAACACTGCCATCACCGGCTACCAGGAAATCCTCACCGATCCGTCGTACCGCGGTCAGATCGTCATGATGACCGCGCCCGAGATCGGCAACGTCGGCGTCAATCTGGAAGACTACGAGTCGGTCCATCCATTCTGCGCTGGCTTCGTGGTGCGCAATCTGGCCTCGCGCGTGTCGAACTGGCGCGCGCAAGAAAGCCTGCCCGATTTCATGGCCAAGCATGGCGTGGCTGGAATTGCTGGCATCGACACCCGCGCCGTCACCCGGCGCTTGCGCATCGGCGGCGCCCAGCGCGCGCTCATCACGCGCAACGTGGCCGACCCGGCCGCTGCGGTCGAACGCGCGCGCAAGCATCCGTCGCTCGAAGGTCGCGACCTGGTCAAAGAAGTCACTTCCGCCAAGTCCTACGATTGGAACGAAGGGCTGTGGCAAACGCCGGGAAACCCGAAGAGCGATCCTCCGGTGCGCCACCGCGTGGTGGCCTACGATTATGGCATCAAGCGCGGTATCCTGCGCCGCCTGCGCGCCGCCGGTTGCAGCGTACAGGTTGTGCCAGCACAGACCTCGGCTAAGGACGTCCTAGCCCAAAAGCCCGACGGAGTTTTTCTTTCCAACGGCCCCGGCGATCCTGCGGCGGTCACCTATGCCGTCGAGGCCACGGCCGAGCTTTGTCGCGCCGGCCGGCCCATATTCGGCATTTGCTTGGGTCACCAGATCCTCGGCCTCGCCCTGGGCGGCAAAACCTACAAGCTCAAGTTCGGCCACCACGGCGCCAACCACCCGGTCATGGATCTGACCACGCGCAAGGTGGAAATCACCTCGCAGAACCACGGCTTTGCCGTCGACGTGGATTCGCTGGCCGGCAAGGCGGTGCTGACCCACATCAACCTGAACGACAACACCGTCGAGGGCATGCGCCACGATCGGCTGCCCATCTTCAGCGTGCAGTACCACCCCGAAGCGTCGCCCGGTCCCAACGACCCGAGCTATCTGTTCGATCGCTTCGTCAAACTGATGGACGAAGCCCGGCGGTGAGTGCGTCCGAGTCCTCGGCCGGGCTCCCCGCTTCTGGCCTCATTCACACCTTGCTCGACGAGCTGGCGTCGAGGTTCGCCGGCGCCGGCTACCAAGCAGAGATCACCGCGGCCCGCGAGGAATACTTCACCCGTTCAGGCAAGGTATTCGAGGACGATGCCGAGGTGCACGAGGCCCGCACCGTCTCGTTCCTAGAGTGGTACGTGATCGAACGGCCGCTGGTGTCGGGTTTGCCGCCGGTGATCGCCGCGCTCGAAGATGCGCGCGCTCGGCCAGGGGTCGCGGCGGGTTCCATCGACCGACTGCAAGCCTTGGCCAGCCTGGCGGGCAGCCATCGCAGCCTGTTCGACATCGCGCACGTGGACGGCAACGCCATCGAGCTCGAAGACGTGCTGGGCGGGGCGCGCTTTCGCGTGGTCGAACGCCGCAGCACTATCGGATTCGAAGTGGGCGCGCTGGTCGAGGCCCGCGTTGTGTGGGACGGCGAGCAGCCGGTTTTTGCCAAGACCTTCCTCTTCCATCCGCGCGATGCACGCAGCGAAGTACTCGATTTCGTCGACGGCGCGCTGGCCGCGGGCACGGATCGCGACGAAATCATGTTCCATTTGGCCCAGCTCTACCTGCGCTGGCACCGGCACGGACACACCAACGCGGCCCGCATCTACAAGGGCACCTCGACAATTGGTCCCGTTCCGCTTTGATTCCACCATGACATGTACTAGAAAGCAGTGGCTCGCGGGTACGTCGTTCAATCCTGTACGCCACCGCCAGCGGAGAACAAGATGCCAGTTGTAGTTGTCGTCGGCGCTCAATGGGGCGATGAAGGCAAGGGCAAGGTCGTTGACCTGCTCACCGAGCACGCCCAGATCGTGGCGCGCTGGGGCGGCGGTGCCAACGCCGGTCACACCATCGTCGTCGACGGAAAGAAATACGTCACCCACTTGATCCCCTCGGGCGTCCTGCGTCCGGGCGTCGTTTGCGTGCTGGGCGAAGGTATGGTCATCGATCCCAAGACCCTGGTCGAGGAGATCCGCGCCTTTCGTGGTCAGGGCCTGCTCGCCAGCGACCAGGATTTGATCGTGTCCGGCCGTGCGCACCTGACCTTGCCCCACCATCGCGATCTCGATCGCTCGCGCGAGGCCCAGCCCGGCGCCATCGGAACCACCCAGCGTGGCATCGGCCCGACCTACGAAAGCAAGGCCTCGCGCACTGGCCTGCGCGTCGAGGATCTTCTGCGTCCAGATCGCTTCCGCCGCAACCTCGAGCGCAACATCGCCTACGTTTCCGCGGCTCTGGCGAAATTCGGAGCGGCGGTGCCGGATCTCGACGGGCTGGTGAAGGAATACCTTGCCTATGGCGAGGAGATTCGTCCTTTCGTGCGCGACGCCTCTCGCTTTCTTTACGATGAAATCCGCAAAGGCAAGAACGTGCTCTTCGAAGGCGCGCACGGCGTGCTCCTCGATCTCGACCACGGCACCTATCCCTTCGTGACCTCATCCTCGACGACGGCCGGTGGCGCATGCACAGGGTGCGGGATAGGCCCGACCTCGATCGACACAGTGGTGGGCATCGTGAAGGCGTACACCACGAGGGTGGGCAACGGTCCGTTCCCGACGGAGCTTCTCGACAAATCCGGCGAGCGCTTGCGCGAAGTCGGCCGCGAGTTCGGCAGCACCACGGGGCGTCCTCGCCGCTGCGGTTGGCTCGATCTTCCAGCCTTGCGCCTGACCATTCGCTTGTCCGGCATCCACTCGCTTGCGCTGACCAAGCTGGATGTTCTCGACGGACTCGGCGAGATCAAACTTTGCGTAGCCTACCGTCTGAAGGGGAAGTTGCTCGACGAGATGCCTCTCGACCCCGACGACCTCATCGCGGTAGAACCGGTCTACGAAACCTTGCCAGGGTGGCCCGCACGTGGCGCCAAGTTCGCGCCTGCCACCAAGGTCGAGGATCTGCCCGAGGCCGCTCGAAACTATCTTGCGCGCATCGCCGAATTGGTCGGCATCTCCGCCTCTATTATCTCGTGGGGACCGTCGCGCTCGGAAACCATCCTAAGAAGCAATCCGTTCCAGGAGGCTAGTACCAACTAGCACAATGCGCGATCCGCATCGTAAGGGCGAATACGCGAAGCAACCCATGTTGCTCGGAATGTCGTTTGCAAGCTGTTCTTCTGTCAGAATCCGGCTTGCCTCACAATGACTCCTATCTATAATCGCCCGCCTAGCCGTCCGTCGATGCCCGTCGAAACGAGGAGCCCATGAAGATCGTCTGTGATGCCTGTCAGGCTAAGTACTCGATTGCTGACGACAAAATCCAGGGTAAGGCGTTCAAGATCCGTTGCAAGAAGTGCAACCACATCATCGTTGTCAAGACGGGTGGTGACAGCGCCGCAGCTTCATCGGCCGCGCTCCCCGCGGCTTTCGCCGACAAACCGAAGTCAGGCGTCGCTCCCGCTCCTGCTGCCGCCGCACCCGCGGCTGACCAGGGAGGATGGCACGTTGTGGTAGATGGTGAGCAAGTCGGACCGATCACGGAAGCCGAGGTCAAAGACCGTCTTCGCCAGGGCAAGATCAATTCAGACACCTTAGTTTGGAAAGAGGGTTTCGCCGATTGGATGCAGCTTTCGACCGTTCCCGAGCTCACCGCCATTCTTGCCAGGATCACGCGCCACCCGGTTGCGAAGCCCGCAGCACGTGAGCCTGGGCGGGTGTCGAGTTCCATGAGAGCGGTGGAATCTGCGCCCGTCGAGTCGGATCCTTTTGGGGCAGCGACCGTGATTACCCCGGCGGGAACAGCGGATTTGTTCGCATCGGCCTCGCCGTCGGGGGTGCCGGCGCCGGTGGCGCCAGCCCCTTCCTCCCCATTCTTGTTCGGCGGAGGGGCGCCGCAGGCGAACGAAGCCGTGGTGATCAAGAATCCCGGCAATGGCGCTGGCACCACCCAGCTGACCGGCCAACGCAACGAGAACTCCGTGCTCTTTTCCCTATCCAATCTCGAGGCGCTGGCGATGCCGAGCCGTTCGGCTGGGATTCGCTCGCCCTCCGGGAGCTCTACCACCGAGGGCTCTGGGCTCATCGACATTCGCTCCATGGCGGCGATGACTCTCACCGATGGCGGCCCCGGCGAGTTTCGGCGTTCGACCGACGCCTTGCCGACGTTCTCGACTCCGCAGTTTTCTCCGGTGGCTCCGGTGCTTCTGCCCATGTCGACCAGCGGTCCGCCCAAGTGGGTCTATCCTGTGCTGGGGTTGCTGGCTGTTGGCATCTTGGTTCTCGGGTACGGCATCTACAAGGTCCTCACCGCCCCGCCGCCAGGGCAGCCCGTGGTGATCGTGGCTCCGCCACCGCCACCGCCGCCGCAGGCTCCGGCGGCGACGCAGCCGGGCGCGGCTGTTCCCACTCCAGCAGCGACCGCGGAAGCTGCCAAGCCCGCAGCTCCTGAAGTGAAGCCATCCGCTGAGGAAAAGCCGCAAGACAAGGGCGACAAGGGCAAGGGCGACAAGGGCAAGGGCGACAAGGGGCGCCGCAAGAGCAGCGAAACAACTTCGAGCAAAGGCTCGGGCGACACCAAGAAGGGCTCCGAAACCGCTACGGCGCCCACATCGTCCGGCTCCGATACGCCGACGGCAAGACCGTCCGGCAAGAAAGGCGGCAAGTCTCTCGACGACTTGCTCGGAGAGGTTGGCAGCAAGAAGGGTGGGGGCGGCGAGGACAAGCCTGCGGCGCCGGCCGCTGCCAAGCTGATCACCCTCACCCAAAGCGACATCGTCAATGCCATGAAAGGCGTGCAGCCCAAGGTGCAGGCTTGCGCCAATCAGTTCAAGGTTCCGGGCACGGCCATGGCGACCATCGGGGTGGCATCGGGCGGAAGGGTCAATACGGCCTCGGTCACCGGCAAGTTCGCTGGCACGCCTACCGGATCTTGTGTCGAGACGGCCGCCAAGTCGGCGAAATTCCCACCCTGTCAGGCGATGACCTTCCCCTGGCCCTTCACGCTCAGCCCACGCTAGTCCGGTGCTTACAGCAAGAGAATGTCAAGGCCCAGTGGCCACCGCAGTTCGCGCGCATATTGCCGGCACGGTCTGGAAACTCCAAGTTTCGTTTGACGACGAAGTGGAGGAGGGCCAGATCGTGGCGATTCTGGAATCCATGAAGATGGAAATGCCAGTCGAGTCGCCCATCGCGGGACGGGTGACCGCGATTCACGTGGCGCCCGGGCGATTCGTGGAAGAGGGCGAATCGCTTATGGAGCTGGGCTAGCGCCGGCGGCGCTGGTCTGCGACGGCGGTGGTGGAGGAGCCGCGTCGGGCGGCGGCGGAGGCGTCTCTGGCTTGTGCGGGGGTGGCGCGGGTGGGCCGTGGTCGTCGCGTAGCTTGGCGACGAACTTGTCGAGCAACATCTGCTCGTAACGGCGGGGCAAGTCCGGAATCGAGATGGCGATGCGCGTGGCCTCGCGACCCTCGCGGTCGGTGGCGCGAATGAGTTCCAGCGATCCTTTGCACGGCTTGGGACCGTCGGTGTAGTCGAAGAGAACATAGCCGGCGGGTTCGTCCTTTTCGCGGACTGGAAAGCTGCGATCGACGCGCAAGAAGCGCACGGCGGATGGCCAGACATTGGTGATCGGGTACGGCGCGATGTCGGTCGTGCGCGCCCAACTCACGTTGGGGGCGCACCAGCACGCGACGGCGGCGAGCGTGGCCGCGAGACCGCGCCACGGACGGCAGGGTTCGAGCATCATTCGCCTCCTTGTTCGGCGACGCGCTTGGATTCTACCACCATGGTGCGCAGCGATCCCGCGCGCTCACCCACGAAAAGCAGGGCGAGGAAGCCGAGCGCCACATACCAAACAAACTGGATTCCGTGCAGAGCGATGGCATAGGCACCGCCGACCGACGTGAGAATGGATTCAGGCAGGTAGGCCGCGAGCGCGAGCACGATGCCCGCGTGGAACTGGCCGACCAGTCCGGGGGCATTGGGCAGGGAGATGAGCACGCCGGTGAAGGCCATGGCGGCGAAAGCCGCATGAATGGGAATGGGCAGATGCATGAGCCGCGCGAGGAACCACATACCGAGTCCATTGGCACCCCAGTAGAGGGCAGTCTGCAGCAGGAACGGGAGCATGTCGCGCGCGTGCCCGAGGGCGCGGAAGCCCTGGATCAGCGCACGCAGTTTGTCAGTCAGCTTGTCCGCGAACTTGGGCGAAACCCGTCGCAGGAAGGAAACCGTCAGGGCCAGGCGGATGGTGGTTTCTGGCCAGCGCAATGCGAATCCCAGGAACGCCGTGAGGCCGAGAAACCCGAGCAGGGCCAGCCAGGCGGAAACCGCCAGCAAAGGAGGGTAGGCGTGGCCGCCCGGAGCGAGGGAAAAGAGGTAGGTCACAAATAGCAGGATGGCGATGATCAGGCCGTCGACGATGCGCTCGACGGCCACGGTGCCCAGCACCTCGCTCATGCGCGATTGTCCTTCGCGAACGACGTAGTAGGGCCGTGCGAATTCACCCAGGCGGAAGGGCAGGGCAAGGATGGCCATGAAACCCACGGTCGAGATGATCATCAGGCGTCCGAAGGAGAGCGACACGCCGATGGGGCGAAGCAGATACTTCCAGCGCCAGGCCCGAAAGAGGTGCACTGGAATGATCGACAGGCCGTACAGGAACACCGCCGAGAGCGGCATCGCGCGCAAGACGGACTTGGTCTGCTGAAGGTCGATTTTGTGCAGGGCCAGGACGATGCACAGCACGCCGACGGTCAGGGAGAGGAGTATTTTGGCAAGGAGTTTCACGGCGGCGGTTGGGCAACAGCCATCAGGGCAGCTCGCCCCCCAAGATACGGCGGGGGTTTTCTTCAAGCAATTGTGTAAGACCCGCGCCGCCCAGGCGCTTGCGGATCCATTCGATGCCGCTGGACACGCTTTCCTTGGCATCCGGGCTGTGCAAGTCGGACGCTACCGCGTGGGCAAAGCCATCCTCGACGAGGCGGCGCGCGGTCTTGGTCTCGGCGCGATTGTGGGTGCCAGCCAGGGCTTCCAAATCCACGACCAAGGCGGCCTGCTTGCCCATGGTTTCCGCGAATCCGGGGTCGCGCTGGACCGATAGGTAGCGCTCGGGGTGGGCCATGACCGGCAGGCAACCGGAGAGCCGAATCTCGAAGAGTGCCTCTTCGAGGCGCGGGGGCGAGAGCACTGGATTCACCTCGAAGAGAAACGCCCGCCGCCCGTCGTAACAGGGTACGGTGTGCTTGCGCAGGCGTTCGATGAGGATCTCGTCCCAAAAGTTCTCGGCTCCGAGGCGAATGCGCACGGAAGGATGGTGTTTCTTGGCCTCGGACCGAAACTCGTCGAGGGCGTGCGCGACGGCATCGCCGGTTGGGATGAAGAGCCCGTTCCTTTGGTGCGGCGTGGCGCATATCTCGGAGAAACCGAGATCCACCAGGGCCTGGAGCATTTCCATGCTAGTCACCAGATCCGGCGCTCCGTCGTCCAGACCAGGCAGAAGGTGGCAATGAAGATCGATGTACTGCGCCACGGGAGTTACCGGCGCAAACCATAGCGGATCTTGCCTAGGTTGGCTGCTATTTACCCGGCAGGCCGGCGAAGAGAAAAAAGAGAGAAACTAACGATTGGGGCTTGCGCGAAAGGGAACACCGATTGCAAATTGAGCCCCCCGGGAGGAAAGGATCAATGGGCGACAAAGTTGCTCTACCGAGTCTCAGTTTACCAAAGCAAAGAACCCACTGGTCAGTAGGCGTCGTCATTGCCGGCGGCGTACTTCTGGTCATTCTGGTTGCCGCGTTCTACGCCGTCCTGCAAAACAGGCAGGCCAATGAGGAGGCCTACGCGAAAAGACAGGCCGAAAAGGAGGCCATGGTCAAAGCCGAGACCGAGAAGGCCAAGGCCGAGGCAGAGCGAGCCATGGCCGAAACCAAGAAGAAGGAGGCCGAGGCCGCGGCATCCAACGCGGCGACGGCCCAGAGCAAGGCTGCTCAGGCCAATGCGGGCGACGATACCGCGAAGAAGGCCAACAAGAAGAAGAGCGCAAAGAAAGGCAGCAGCGGTAGCACGAAGACCACGGCAACGGGTCCAGGGCCAGCAACTCCCGCCGCGCCCGCCAAGCAAACTAGCAAAGCCAGCAAGGACATCGACGACTTGCTCAGGGGCTTCAAGTAGGGCGAAAATCTGGGGGCGGCGGCCCCCAGGCGTGGGGGAGACTCCCCCCTAGTCGTGCTCGCTGCGGACCAGAATCTCCTCGATGCGCGTGCGTAGATCGCCATCGCGCAGGGTGACTGTCACGGCGTCGCCGGGTGCCAGCCCTTGGTGGCTTCGGATCACCTTCCCGTCTGGACCTCGGGTAAGGCTATAGCCTCGGTCGAGAACCTTGAGCGGCGAGAGCGCGTCGAGCTTGCTGGTCAGGGTTTCGAGCGCGCGCCGCCGCCCCACGAGGACCTGTGATCCGACACGCGATAGGCGGCGTTCGAGCAGGCCGATGGCTGCGCGCTGGTCTGCGATGCGGCGCTGGGGGTGCGCGCGTAGCAGTCGGCCCTCGATGGTCTGAAGATCCTTGCTCCTGCGCGAACACGCGTTGCCGAGCGCGCGGGACGCTCGCTCGGCAAGCTCATCGAGAATCTGGCGGCGGTCGTCGATGAGGCGGCGAGGATCGCCCAGGTGGGCTTGAGCGCGTTCCAGAGCGAGGCGACGCGAACCAATCTGACCGAGTAGGCCGCGCCCCAGGCGGCCCGCGAGCACCTGCACCTCCGCGAGCAATTCGGCCGCCACGGGCACGGTGAGCTCTGCCGCCGCTGAAGGAGTGGGCGCGCGCACGTCGGCGACGAAGTCCGCGATGGTGAAGTCGGTTTCGTGTCCAATGGCCGAGATGGTGGGCAGCGGGCAGGCCGCGATGGTGCGCGCCAAGGCTTCGTCGTTGAAGGCCCACAGATCCTCCATGGATCCGCCACCTCGGGCCAGGATGATGACGTCCACGTCCGGCACCTGGCAAAGCGCGATCAATGCGGCCGCGATGGAAGCCGCCGCGCCTTCGCCTTGAACTGGGGTCGGGGCCAGCAAGATGGGGACGGGAAAACGCCGGTGAGCCACGCGCACGATGTCGCGGATCACGGCGCCCTGGCGCGAGGTGACCACGCCGATCCGGCGCGGAAGAAAGGGCAGGGGACGCTTGCGCGCGCTATCGAATAGTCCCTCGGCCAGGAGCTTCTGCTTGAGCGCCTCGAAGGCGAGCGCCAGGGCGCCCGCCCCCGCGGGGTCGATGGCGGAAACCTGAAGCTGGAAACGGCCGCGGCCTTCATAGATGGTCAGCTTGCCCCGGCAGCGCACGAGCTGTCCGTCGCCGAGCCGAAACTTCAAGCGGCCGGCATCGCGGGAATACATCACGCAGTCGAGCTGGGCCTCGGCATCCTTCAGGGTGAAGTAGAGGTGGCCATTCGCCGATCGCTTGCAGCCCGAGACCTCGCCCTCCACCCGCACGTCGCCGAAGCGCGACTCCAGGGTTTGCCGGGCGGCGCGCACCAACTCCGCGACCGCCAGGATGCGCGCCTCCTTGGCTGGGGCCGCTGAGGACGGCGCTGCCTCGACTTTCGCCGCCGGCATGGGCGCGTTCGCGGTGAAGCGCTCCTCGAAGGAAAGCTGGGGACTTGCATCGGGCTTCTCGACATTGCCGTCGCCGCCTTTGCCTGGCTTGGCGGGGGGTGCCTTCGGTGGTGGGACCCGCCCGGACTTCACCGTGCGCCTCGGGTGGCCGCGCGCTCGTAGTCCGCGGCATCGGTGCGCATGCGTTCGAGGTCGCCGTTGGCCGTGTGTTTGAGCAGTTCTGCGCGCGCGGCCAAGCCGGAGTATCCCCAACCCCAGAAACGGTTGTGTGCCTTGCGGTACGAAAGCGTGCCCGCGGCTGTGATGATCGAGCTGGTTTCTCCTGATGGCGCCAGCTCGGGCTGGCGCGAGCCCGCCGCCGCCAGCAGTGCTTGGGTCGTGTTCCATTCTTCTGGCGTCAGCATTTTTGCGAAAAGGGTCTGCGCATTCTCGCTGGTGGCTCCGGGTTCGAAGCGGGTGAGCAAGCGCGCGCGCTCGGGCCCTTCCGGGACCGCGCTTTGGGTGATGTCGTAACACTCACGCCAGGCTCGCTGGACCGACATCCACGACCAACGGGTGTCTTGGTCCAGGGCGCTCCAAAGCTTGGCACCGTCGTGCGCGGCCACAGCGGCGACCAGTCGCGCGTGCGCCGCGTCCGGGGTGTGCGCGCCGCCGCCTCCGCAGCTTGCGCAGGTCACAACGAGAAATGCGAAGAGGAGAGACTTCATGGCGGGGAGCGGCTGAGGTAGACGCGGCAAAGCCGCTACGCTAGTTCTGCCCGACTGGGTGTGCAAGCAGTTGTTCCTTCGCGGGGGCCTACTTGTGCTAGATTCCTTCGCTCTCGACGGTGACCGAAACAGGCGAAAAAGGGTCGCAGCCTCCGCTGGATTTTCCCGAACTCGAATCGGGGGGCGGTGGCGCGCCCGCGGACGAGTTCGCCCATGTTCCTTCGTCCCGGCGGCGTCACCCAGCCATTGCCCTGGCCGCTGCGGCGCTGGCAGCTTTTCTCATCTACCAGCTCCACGACGATCTGCTCTTCGCGATCTCTCATTCCGACGCGCGCGATATCGGCGATGCGCGCACCCTCGCGTCCACGCCCGTGGACAAGCTGCCTGTCAACCAGTACGTGCGTGTGTCCGGAATGGCCGACCGGGAGAGCGGGGTCGTCATCGATACCGCCGGGTCGTGGAAGTTCACGCAGTTCTTCCGCTTGCTTGGTACTCGTAGCCGGGTCTTCGTTAGCCGCGTGCCCGATCCCATTCCGGTCGAGCAGGCCGAACGGGACGTCTTTGTGGGCCGGCTGGTCCGCTTTCGCGATCTCTCGTTCCAGGCCGCGATTCGCAAGCATTTCGCCAATCGCGTAAGCGCAACGCATTTCTTCGCCCCGTCCACGGTGCGCGACAGGGTAGCCGCCAGCAACGGCGGTCCGGTCGTTCTGGCGGACATGTTCGGCGAGCAGGTTTCGCTGGTCCCGACCGACGAGCTTTCCATCGATGTGGCTCGGCCCGCCGACATGGCCGTCGAGCTGCCGCGCACCAAGTATCCCGATGTGCCGGCGGCGCGCGCGGCGGTCGAGCAGCAGGGCGGCAAGATCCTCGACGAGGTGGTGAAGTCGTCGGACAGCACGAGCATTGCCTTGGTCGTGACCTTCCCGGAAGAAAAGCGCGATCCGGGCATGCACGCGCTGTCCGAGCTGGACGAGCATGTGCGCTTTCGGCCCGTGCGCAAGACGCACGTGGTGCGGATCTCGGGGCTGGCGGCGGGCAAGGATGGCTTGCGGGTGCAAGAGGCAGGGGACGGCAAGGATCTGCCGCTTACGCAGATTCTGGCCATCAGCACCCAGGCCACCGTGCAGATCCCCGACGATGCCTTGCTCTTGCGCGAGGGCGAGCTGCCGCGCGATCACCTCAAGGTTCTCATCGTCGCCGCCTTCTTGCTCGGCTTCGCGGTGGTGAATCTTCTCGGCATGCGCGCGCGAGGATAGTGACCTTACCCATGCAGAGAATCTACGATACCCGCGAAGGAACCAAGGTCGACCTCCAACTACGCGAGCCCGGCAAGGTCGGCATCTATGGATGCGGCGTCACGGTCTACGATCTATGCCATGTGGGCCACGCGCGGACGCTGGTTGCCTACGACGTGATCGTGCGCCACCTGCGCCAGCGCGGGCTCGAGGTTCGCCTGGTCCGCAACATCACCGACGTGGACGACAAGATCATTCGCAAGGGACACGCCGAGGGGCGTGGCGCTGCCGAGGTCGCCAAGTTCTACGCGGACGCCATGGCCGCCGACTTAACTGCGCTCGGCGTTGCCGCGCCCGACGTCGAGCCGCGCGCCACGGAGCACATCGCGGAGATGATCGACGTCATCCGCCGTCTGGAAGAGCGCGGACTGGCCTATGCCGCCGAGGGCGATGTCTACTATTCCGTAGCGGGATTTCCCGGCTACGGAGGGCTTTCCGGGCAGAGCATCGACGACCTGCAGGCCGGCGCGCGCATCGAGGTCGGCGAACACAAGCGCAGTCCGCTCGATTTCACGCTGTGGAAGGGCGCCAAGCCTGGCGAACCGCAGTGGCCAAGCCCGTGGGGGCCCGGGCGTCCGGGCTGGCACATCGAGTGTTCGGCCATGGCCCACAAGTATCTCGGCGACAGCTTCGACATTCACTGCGGCGGTTCGGACCTGATCTTCCCCCACCACGAAAACGAAATCGCGCAGTCCGAGGGCGCCTTCGGATCGTTCGCGCGCCACTGGATGCACTCGGGAATGGTCAACTTCGGCGGCGAGAAGATGTCGAAGTCGCTCGGCAACGTGGTGACCATTCGCCGCGTGGCCGAAACCCACGATCTCGAGGCGCTGCGCTTGCTGCTCATCAGCGTGCACTACCGCAGCCCGGCCAATTTCACCATCGGCCGCACCGCGGAGGGCCAGCCGACATACCCCGATCTCGACGAGGCCGAAGCGCGGCTGGACTATTTCTATCGCACGCTGGAGCGCCTGGACGCCTTCCTGGCGCTACTGGCCAAGCTGCCCGAGAACCTGCCGCCGTCGGAGCTGGCCAAGAACGCCGGCGCGGCCATGGACGATGATTTCAACACCGCGGCCGCTATCGGGCACCTTTACGATGCCTTCGTTCTGGCCAACAAGCTGCTCGACGATCCCAAGGCCATGCCCAAACCCGAGCGGCAGCAGACTCTGGCTGCCATCGCCCGAGACGCTCGCGTGGTCGGGGCGACGCTCGGGATCATGCTCAGGCCGCCGTCGGAGTTCTTGCTGGCTCGGCGGGACCGACTGTGCGTCCGGCGCAACATCGATCGCGCCGTGGTGGAGGCCCGCATCGCGGATCGCACCGTCGCCCGTGCGGCCAAGGACTTTGGGCGCGCCGACGAGATCCGGGCCGAACTGAAGGGATCGGGCGTCGAGTTGATGGACACACCCGCGGGCACCACCTGGCGCGTGGCGGGCTAGCAAAGGTCCAAGTCGCGTGATTGGCGTATTCGATTCCGGCTTCGGCGGCCTGACGGTACTGAGGTCGCTGGTTGCGCGCTTGCCCGAGTACGATTACTTCTACCTCGGGGACAGCGCGCGGGCACCCTATGGCAGTCGCAGCTTGGAGGTCGTGCACAGCTTCACGCGCGAGGCGGTGGAATTTCTCTTCGATGCGGGCTGTCCGCTGGTGGTGCTCGCGTGCAACACGGCTTCGGCGCAAGCCCTGCGCACCTTGCAGCAGCGGCACCTGCCGGCGCATCGTCCGGATCGCCGCATTCTCGGCGTCGTGCGGCCGTCGGCAGAGGCCCTGGCCGGGCTGCCACCGGGCGCGATTCCGGGCGTCACTCAGCCTTCGCTCGCCGCGGGCACCGTGGCCGTGCTTGGAACCGCGGGCACCGTGTCCTCGGGATCGTACGCGCTTGAACTCGCCAAGCTCGCGCCGCGGTTGCGCCTCATCGAACAGGCCTGCCCGCTGTGGGTGCCGCTGGTCGAGGCCGGCGAAACCTCGGGTCCGGGCGTGGACTACTTTCTGCACAAGTATCTCGATCCGCTTTTCGCGCGGCCCGATCCGCCCGCGCGCGTGCTTCTGGGGTGCACGCACTATCCCCTCTTGCGGGCTGGAATTCAGGCCGTGGTTCCACCCCCTGTCGAGCTCATCGACCAGGGCGATCTGGTGGCCGAGCGCCTCGCGGACTGGCTAGTCCGGCACCCGGACGTGGAGTCGCGGCTGTCGCGGAAAGCCCGGCGGCGCTATGCCACTACCGACGATCCTGGCTGGTTCGCGGCCCGAGGCGAACCCATCATGCGCGCGTCCATCACGGTGGAGCGCGTGCGGCTCCTACCCTGGCGGAGTTCATCCTGAATTCGACCGGGTGAGCGCGAGCACGGCCGGCGCCTTGGTGAACGAGCTTTGCCTTTCTTGGACAGGCAGTGGCGAGTAGTCTGTTGGCAGAGGCCGGAAATGAAAGAGAAGGAGATTCGCGAGCGTATCGAACGCTTTCTCAAGAAGACTGCACGCAACATGGTCGTGCCGGCGTCGGTTGGCTTGTCGCTTTCGGGTTGCGATTCGCACGCTCTTCGCGGCGGTCGCGCGGACGCGGGCGGCGATGTCGCCAGCCAAAGTGCCGACGTAATGGACGCTGCGAATTCCCCCGACCTTACCCAGATGATTCTGCCGTACCTCGTTGTCATGCGGTCGGACGCCGCCGCGGAGCCGGGGCCTGCGGACGCCGAATCGGAGGCGCAGGCCTTGCCCGATACCAGGCCAGAGATCCCGGCGCCACCGCCGCCGTACATGGTTCCACCACCGCCACCCTACATGGTTCCGGCGCCCGCTCCACCACTGCCACCCGACCCGCCTCCACCCTTGCCACCGCCGCCGCCACCGCCGCCGCCCGACGCAGGTCCTGAAGTTCCGTTGCCACCGCCGGCGCCCCCGTACTTGGTCCTGCCATCCGTGTCCCCCTCTGCGCAGGGCGGAACCGCGCCCATGCCACTTGGGTCCAAGAAGAACGGATAGCGGCCGTGCTGGAGGTTTTTCAGCGCGTGGGCTTCCTTCCGCGCGCCTGCGGCTGGGAGCTGACGCTTCGGTGCAACCTGCGCTGCAAGCACTGCGGATCGCTGGCCGGACGCACGCGCGACGATGAACTGTCGCGCGACGAATGCCTGCGCGTGGCCGACGAATTGGCGGAAATGCGCTGCGAGCGCGTCACCCTGACCGGCGGTGAGCCCACCCTGCATCCGGCCTGGGACGAACTGGCAGAGCGCCTGGTCAAGCAGAAGGTAAAGGTTGGACTCATCTCGAATGCCTGGGAGTGGAGCCGCGCGCATGCCGAGCGCGCGGCCCGCGCTGGTCTGTACAGCGTCGGGTTCAGTCTGGATGGTTTCGAGCGTGAACACGACGCCCTTCGCGCCCCGGGGTCGTTCCAGCGCGTGCTCGACGCCATCCGGGTCACGCGCGAGGTTGGCCTCGACGTCGCCATCAACACCACGATTCACCTGGGCAATTGCAGGCAGCTCCTCGACATGCGGAGTTTGCTGCTCGATCTTGGGGCCCATTCTTGGCAGCTGCAGATCGCCATTCCGACCGGCGCCATGGCCAGCCATCGCGAACTTGTGCTTCCGCCCGAGGATCTGCTGTGGTTGGTCCCGCAGATCGCGGAGTTTTGTCGCGAAAGCGGTCCTCGTCTGCGTGTCGTGGCCAGCGACCACATCGGCTACTTCGGCAAGCCCGAAGCGCACCTGCGCCAGCCCGACGTGACCATGCCCTTCTGGCTCGGCTGCTGGGCCGGCCTGCACGTCTTCGGCATCGAGAGTGGCGGCAACGTGAAGGGCTGTCTGTCGCTACCTTCGGCTCTGCACGGCGAATCCAGCTACATCGAGGGCAACGTGCGCCAGTCGAGCCTGCGCGAGATTTGGAATCGGCCGCATGGTTTCATCTATACGCGCGGTTTTCACGCCGGCGATCTCAAGGGATTCTGTCGCGTATGCCGCTACGGCGATCTGTGCCGCGGCGGCTGCACGTGGAAACGCGGGAGCCAGGGCAATCCCGAGGCTGGCGATACCTACTGTTTCTACTACCAAGCAATGCGACACGGCCGCTACGACCTGCTCGAAGACGAGCCCTTGGCCGAGGAAATGGCCAACTTTCTCGCCGGTGCTTCTTACAGATAGAGGCGCAGAGCCAGCACCTGGCGCAGGTTCGAGGCGATGCTGCGCAGGTTGTTCACCTTCGAGGCGCCGCCCCTGCGCGGGCGGATGGTGATGGAAAGGTTCTTGATGCGCGCACCGGCCCGCGCCTGGCGCAGGATGAATTCCATAAGCACGGTCCAGCCGCGACCCTGCGAGACCAGCCGCGTGCTTTCGAGCAAACGTCGCCGAAACATCATGATTCCCTGAAAACGCGGAAAGTGACCGAACAGCGAACGCAGGAGTAAGCGCTCGGCCAGGGAGAGCAGGCGGGCCGCAACCGGGCCGCCACGTTCGGGCAGGATGCCGAGGATGATGTCGGCGTCTTCGATGGCAGCAAGATAGCGTCCGATGAGGGTGGCGGGAAACTGACCGTCGGCCGGGAAGAACGTCACCACATCGCCGCGCGCCTCGGCGAAGCCGGTGCGATAGACGGCACCGAGGCCAAGATTGACCTTATGGTGGCGGACGCGCACGCCCGCGAGCGTCGCGGCCAGCTCGTCCGCGATCTGGCCCGTGCCGTCTGAGCTGCCGTCATCGACGATGAGCAACTCGTAGCTGGTGCCGAGGCTGGCAAGTTCGCCCTGGATCTCGGCCGCGACCGCGGCGAGGCTTGCGGCTTCGTTGAAGGCCATGAGCACGACCGAGACGCGCGGGGCGGGGACGGTGGGCATAGGTGTTAAGCGGATCAACGGCGGAATGAAATGGCCACTCGTGATTCGAGGACACAAGCCTTCGATGGGTCACTCCTCTCCCTTTCGGGAGAGGGGCTTGGGGGTGAGGGTGAAGGTTCCACTGAGCCGGACGCTGAAGTCACCCAGGTGCTGTGACCGCGCCCGCAGCACGCATCGACGCCCTCTCCCGGAGGGAGAGGGTGGTCTACCTGCGGCCGCTTAACGCCTATGGGGGTGGTGGGGGTGTCGTTGCTCATGGAGATGCAACTAGGATATGCCGTCAGCGATAGTCTAGGCTTGATATTCTTGCCAATGCTTCCGATGCTAATGGATGGGAGAAACGCCATGCTGAACCTGCGTTACGTGCTCGCGCTCCTGGTTTTGGGCGGCCTTGCCGCATGCAAGCAGCACCCCAAGTCGATCTACTGTCCGCAGGGCATGGCGGACGTGGCCGCACGCTCGGAGCCCGGCAAAAACGTCTGGTGCGAATCCTCGGACAAGGTTCGGGCACAATGGATCGAATGGCACAACGGAACCACAAAGCCGAGGCAGAGTTGTAGTTACCGCGATCTCAAGCCCGAAGGATCTTTCACGGCCTGGCATCCCGATGGCAAGCTGTGGGTGCAGGGGCAGTTCGTGGCTGGCCAGAAGGCAGGCAAGTGGAAGCAGTGGGATCCCGCGGGCAACGAGGTCGCCGAGGGCGACTACAGCAGTGGTCGTCTTGTCGCGGGTGCGCCAGTGGCGGGCATGTCGCTTTGTGAGAAGATGGCTCGGCCCTAGAGCACCGAACGGGTTGACTCCCGTCGTGAAATCGCGCATTTGCGTCGCGTCCCTTCGTTGCTCGTCGGTCAAATACGTCAAGTATTCTCCCTCCTCGCGCCTCGGGCCGCTCGCAACTGCGCAATTTCACTCGGTCCGTCAACCCGTTCGGTGCTCTAGCTACTTGCTGGCAGCGTCGGTGCTGGCGGGCTTGACCAATTCTAGCCGCAGGGCGAGTTCGCGCAGCGCCTCGGGCGGTGGCTCGCGCCGGCGTCGCTGGGATTCCAGGTGTTCCCAAACGATCTCTTGCACGCGCCGCCAGTCGTCGGTGGCTTGCACGGCGCCTGCTCGATCCGCCAGTTTAAGGGCGAGGCGCCAGTCGATTCCGCGCGCCTTGGGCGACTTGCCGCCACGCTCGTCGTGGAAGCCGCGTTCGAGATAGGTCGCGAGCACGCGCGTGAGCAGTCCCACGAAGGCGGACTGTTCGCTGGCCGTGCGCGTGCCAAGCTTGTCGGCCACGGCCAGGAACGCACGGCAGCCGGCTGTTTCCCCGGCCCCGTCAGCCATGCGAACCAGGGCACCGAAACGCAGGGCCTGGGCCGCATCGTCGTCGAGATCGTCGAGGCCCAGCCGTCTCCCTTGAATACGGCATACGAACCCTGACTTGCCGTCATGGGTGGCGGAAAACGCCAGCTTCTTGCTCTCGCCAGTGCGCCGGCCAGTCACCTCGGCCGTGCCCTTGAGCTCGCGGCGCGCGGCCTGGGTGGCTGGGCAGGTGGTCTTCACGGCGAACCCAGGCAATTCGGACTTGCCCGGAGCCATCGCGACCAGACACGAGAAAGCCGCGCGCGCGACCGCGCTTTCAGGCGAAACGCGATCCTTGCACGCGCGGGCAAAGGCGTCTGCGCCCGAGCCCAGCTTGGGCTCATTGCTTCGCCCCTGGGCAAGGATCTGGACGAATGCTCGTTCCGGCGGCTTGCCACCGAGCGCCTTCCACAGGTCCATGGCGTGCGCGGCCCTGCGCATGGCAATCGCGGCCTCGGCTCCGGCGATGTCGTCGAAGAACCAAGCGCAGCTCGCGTACATCAGCAGGAGCGAGCGCTGCATCTCCATGTGTAGAAGCGCCCGCGTTGACGACTGCCCTCGGTTCTGGCGGAGGGCCGGCCGACCGAGCGCACGTAGGTGTTTCTTGCGCGCGTCGGGAGCATCGTCGGCGAACTCGCCGTAGGCGTCGCGCGCCTGCCACGGATCGGGCAAGAGGTCGCCGGCGTCTTCTTCGAAAAAGACCGCGGCGCGATCACGCAGGAGATCAAGCGCCTGGCGCAGGGGTGCCCGCCAGGCCTGGCTGCTGCCCTTCACCTCGCGCATCCGGCAGCCGCAGTCGCGCTGCCAGCGGCCGAGTCCGTGCCCGCAGCTCCACGCCGTGCCTTCGCCATCGGGGCCTGGCCTCAGGCGCAGCTCCCAGGTGGGTGGCGTCTCGGCCAGATAGGCATCCAGGTTCGTGACTTCCATGTCCTGGACCGGGGCCGCCACGTTCACCGCATAGGCCAGCGTCAGGTCGGCGAATTTCTTGTGGTGGCCGTACAGTTCGCCGTCCGATGCCGCGAGTACGAGGCGTTTGCCCGTGACCTTGGATCGCTCGGCCGATCGGCGCATGGCTTCGAGAAAGCCAGCGGCATCCCTCGTGGCGGTCCCGAAAGCCAGGTCGCGCGAGAGCGGACCGTCGAAGACGGCCAGCGCGATGGAGCGGCCTGAACCGTCGGGATGGAGAAAACGATACGCGCGGCCCGTGTCCAAGCTTTCGCTGGTCACCGTTTGCCAGGCCCCATTCGGGGGGCGCACGGCCTCAATTTGCTCGGGCGCCAGAATCGTGAACTTCACCTCGGCGTCGATCAGGGCGGCCAAGGTGGCGTCGTCGGCCGCTGTCTCGGGCAACCACATGCCCGTGGCTTCGCGGCCGAATCTCTGCCTGAAATCGATCTGCCCCCACAGGATCTGCGTGCGCAGATCGTGCGCAGAAAGCAGGGGCGTGATGGGGTGGCCCCATACCTGAGCCATGGCGCCGCCCGCGGCCAGTCGCGTCTGCTGGTCGGCGTCGCCCTGGCGCATTCGCCGCATGACCTGGTCGTCATGGCGCGCGAGCCAGCGCGCCAGGGTGGGGCCAAGGTCGAAAGACATCCCTGCGTAGTTGTTCACGATGGACGCGACATGCTGCTTGGGACCGAAAATGCGGGCATAAGCATTGGCGCGATAGCATTCGGCATGAATGCGGGCATTCCAGTTTAGGAATGGCGCGGCCGTCGGCTCGCGTGGTACCTCGTCGGTCCAGGGGTTTTCCCGGGGCGGTTGGTAGAAGTGCCCGTGGACAACCAAGGCAATGGGCGGACGTTTCTTCATTGGGGATCCCAAATGTATCGCGCTGTCTGTGTCCTCTCCGTCAGAAATTACGGGCTCTCGTCAACCAGGTGTCGCGCGCTTTGCCGACCACCGTGATGCCGCCCTGGCTGACGTGGTGGCGAACCGCATCGCGGGCCAAATCGTGTCCGATGTGATCGCCGGGGGCAACGCGCACGTTCTTGTCGATGATGGCGCGCTGGATGCGGGCGCCTTTGCCCACGTGCACGTTGTCGAAAAGGATCGAATCGCGGACCTCGGCACCTTCGTCCACCCACACATTGCGGCCAAGCACGCAATCTTTGACGAATCCGCCGGCAATCACGCAACCGCTCGACATGATGGATTGCACGAGCATGCCACGGCGGCGATCGTCGTCGAACACGAGCTTCGAAGGTGGATCGGGATAGTTGACGCTGACGATGGGCCATTCCCAGTTGTAGAGGTTGAAGTGCGGCTGCACGTTCTTCAGATCCATGTTGGCCTCGTAGTAGGCCTCGATAGTTCCGACGTCGCGCCAGTAGGCGAGTTCGCCCTTCTCGGTGACACCTGGAATACGGTTGCGTGAAAAGTCGTAGCAAAACACACGGCGGGTCTTGACCAGCGAGGGCAGGATGTTCTTGCCGAAGTCGTGATGGGTGTCTTGCTGCGAGTCCGCCTCCAGCGCGTCGTGCAGAGGCAGGGGCGCGAAGGTGTAGTTCCCCATCGACGCCAGGGCGTGCGTTGGGTCGCCCGGGATGGTCATGACATTGCTGGTTGGCTTTTCCTGAAATCCGATGACCCGCCCCTCGACATCAGTCTCGACGATACCGAACTGCGACGCCTCGCTGACTGGGACCGGCAGGCATGCAATGGTCGCCAGGGAGTTCTTCTCCAGATGGAAATCGACCATCTGGCGCACGCTCATCTTGTAGACGTGGTCAGCGCCGAAGACGACCACTACGTCCGGCCGGAAATCCTCGACCAGGTGGAAGTTTTGGTGGATGGAGTCTGCGGTGCCGCGGTACCAGCTCTCGCCCATGCGCATCTGCGCCGGGACGATGGTTACGAAGTCGGCGTGCGTGCTTCGGGTGCCCCACACGTGCTGGATGTGCTCGACCAGCGACTGGGCCTTGTACTGCGAGAGCACGTACATGGCCCGGATGCCCGAGTTGTGCATGTTCGAGAGCACGAAGTCGATGATCCGATAGCGACCGCCGAAGGGGACGGCGGGTTTGGCCCGATCCCGCGTGAGCGGGAACAGCCTCTCCCCCTTGCCGCCCGCCATGATGAAAGCGAGTATGCGTGGCTCATCCATGTTCTTGGTCCGTCGGCATTATATCTCCGAATTGGTTCCTTGCCCCCTTTGAAAGAACCCTGAGAGGGTTCTTTCAAACTCCCGCGGTGAGTGCAGTCGGGCAAAGCCCGCCTGCATTCACGCGTCTTTCTTGAAAGAACCCTGAGAGGGTTCTTTCAACTCCCGCGGCGAATGCAATCGGGCAAAGCCCGCCTGCATTCACGCGTCTTTCTTGAAAGAACCCTGAGAGGGTTCTTTCAACTCCCGCGGCGAGTGCAGTCGGGCAAAGCCCGCCTGCATTCACGCGTCTTTTGTGCGACACTGGTTTCCGCATGACGCCTGCGGAAAAGATTGCGCATCAGCTCTACGAGCTATCCATGAACATGTGGTGGGCGTGGAACCCCGCGGTCATCAAGCTTTTTCGCGACATCGACCGCGAAGCGTTCCGCGCCTCGAAGCACAACCCGCTGATGGTGGTGAAGCATCTGTCGCGCGAGCGACTGCAGGACATGGCTGGTGACGCTGCCATGCGCGCGCGGATTGATCGCACCTACCGCGAATTTCGCGCCTACGTGTCCCCGACGGCAGAGACCTGGGCCGAGACCCATGCCGCTCCGCTGCGCGTGCGCCCGGTGGCCTATCTTTCGGCCGAGTTCGGCATTCATGAGTCGCTGCCCATCTACAGCGGCGGGCTAGGCGTGCTCGCCGGCGACCACCTCAAGACCGCATCCGATCTTGGCCTGGCGCTGGTCGCGGTGGGGCTTTTCTATCGCGAATCCTACTTCCGCCAGCACATCGATCGCGAGGGGCAGCAGCATGCCGAGTACGTGAGCGCCCCGGTGGAGTATCTCGCCACCACGCTCAAAACCGGAGCCGACGGCAAACCCCTCATCATCGACGTGCCGCTTGGCCGTGAACGTTTGCTGGCCCAGGTGTGGCAGGTCAACGTGGGCCGCAACCAGCTGCTCTTGCTCGACACCGACGTGGACGGCAACAGCGACGAGAACCGGCGCTTGGCCGCGCGTCTATACTTCGGCGACCAGCGGGTGCGCATCCGGCAAGAGTTGCTCCTTGGCGTCGGCGGTATCCGCGCCCTGCGCGCGTGCGGGATCGACTGGAGTGGTTTGCACCTCAACGAAGGGCACAGCGCCTTTGCCACGCTCGAATACGCCCGTCTGCGCATGATCGAAACCGGCGGCTCGTTTGCGGACGTGGCCCAGGACGTGGCCCAGTCCACGGTTTTCACCACGCACACGCCGGTCGATGCCGGCCACGATCGCTTCCCGCCCGCGCTGGTCGACGAGTACCTCGAACCCTTGCGCCTTTCGCTGCGGCTTTCGCGCGAGGAATTCTTGGGCTTGGGTCGCGTGCGGCCCGAGAATCCGACCGAAGCGCTGTGCATGACCGTGCTGGCCTTCAAGATGTCTCGCTACGCCAACGCTGTCTCGTGTTTGCACGGCAGGGTTACGCGAAAAGCCTGGCAAGTCCTGTGGCCGCATCACCGCGAAGACGAGATTCCCGTCGGACACATCACCAACGGCGTGCACGCTCGCACTTGGCTGGCGCCGGCCATGCAAGAACTCTACAGCCGGCGCATCGGTCCCGACTGGGGCGACAACTTGACCAATCCCGCCATGTGGGCGCGTATCGAGGACATTCTCGATGCCGAACTGTGGGAAACCCACCGTGCCTTGCGCGCCAACCTGGTGAATTTCGTTCGGCGCGAGGTTTCGGCGCAGCGCCAGAGCAATGGCCATAGCGCCGAACTCGTCCAAGCCGCGGCCACCGCTCTGGATCCGGACGCGCTCACCATTGGGTTCGCCCGGCGCTTCGCCACTTACAAGCGTGCCAATCTGCTGTTCACCGATATCGAGCGTCTGAAGCGCATCGTGTGCAGCGACACGCGGCCGGTGCAGATCGTGTTCGCTGGCAAGGCCCATCCGGCCGATCGACCGGGACAGGAAGTGTTGCGAGCCGTGGTGCAGGCCAGCCTGTCGCCCGAGCTGCGCAGGAGCATCGTCTTCGTCGAGGACTACGACATCAATATCGCGCGCCACCTGGTTCAAGGCGTGGACGTGTGGCTCAATACCCCACGCCGGCCGCAAGAAGCCAGCGGCACCAGCGGCGAGAAGGTGCTGCTCAACGGCGGCCTCAACTTGTCGATTCTCGACGGCTGGTGGGCCGAAGCGTACGACGGACAGAATGGTTTCGCGATTGGCAATGGGGTCTGCCACGTGGACGTGGCCGAGCAGGATCGTCGCGACGCCGAATCGCTTTATCATGTGCTGGAAAACGAGGTCGTTCCCCTCTACTACAACCAGGACGAGCAAGGTGTACCGCATGGCTGGGTGGCGTACATCAAGCGGGCCATTCGCACGCTCGGCTGGCGCTTCAACACCGACCGCATGCTTCGGGACTACGTGGTCGAGTGCTACTTGCCCTCGGCCGGTGTGCACAGCTGTGCCATGCGGAAGTAGCTGCTAGTCGCGCGGTCAACTCGCCTGTGCGGTCGAGCACTTGCGTTTTGACCGCGGCCTAGCGTGCGTCGCGGCCCATCGCGCGCGGTGCTATGATTGGCCCAATGCCATCGCCTAGGGGACGGATTCATGCCTGCGCGCTGATTGCCGGCGCGGCCTTGGCCGTCCAGTCCGGCGATGCCGCTGGCGACATCGGGAGGCTCGTGCCGCTGCTCGTGGCTCAGGTCGGCACACAAGCCCCGGAAGGATCAGTCACCTACACACCCATACGACGGCCGGGGGCCGCAACCCAACCTGCCTCGTCCCTGCCAATGCCTCCGGCACCAAGGATCCCCAATGCGCCAGTATATGCACCGCTGGTCGCTGCGAAGCCGACGCCGCCGGTTGCCGCGAAGCCAGCGAATGTTGCGCCGGTGTCAGCCTCGTCCACGCACGCCGTGCCGGCGCCGGTCGCGCCCACGCACGCCGTGCCGGCGCCGGTCGCGCCCACGTACGCGGCGCCGGCACCAGTCGCGCCCATGTACGCGGCGCCAGCCCCGGGCGCGCCAGGGTACGCGGCCTCGCCTTCCACCGCGGCGACCTGGGCGATGCCCGAGCCGTACGCGCCCGCCCCGCTACAATTGCCTGCCGCCTTGCCGCCAGCCACGCCGGCCCTCTCGATCCGCGGGGCGAATGCAGAGCCGGCCGCAACGGTTGCCGCCAAGGCACATCGTCCGGACAAGCCGGGTCACCGGTACTTCGGCCTAGCCACGGACGTTGGGATGCCCGACGGGCTCAACTTGGGGTTGGTCTTGGCTCCGGCCGATTGGATGCGATTGGGCGCCTTGATCGGCACCAATTCCGCCAGCCTCGACTATCGGGGCGGGCTTTCCCTGGTTCCCATGGGGTGGGGCCCATCGTTCAGCTTGGAAGCGGGTCACTGCAACACGGCCCCAACGACCAGTTTGATACGCACCTTCTTCACCGTCCCGAACTGGGTCAAGCCCTACGTTCAGCAACTCGGCTACACCTACTTCAACGCTCACGTCGGCTTTGACTATCGCGTAGGCGGTCTCACGCTGTTCGTCCACGGTGGCGCCACCTATCTCATGGGCACGGTTCGATCGCCCGACCCAATCGTGGTGGACAAGAGCACGAGCACCAGTGTCAAGATCGCCCAGGACGGAAACGTCACCGCCTACACGCTGTCGGCCAAGGCCGGACTCATCTACATGTTCGGAGGTCTCTAGTCATGCGCCGGTTGCGCGCGAGCATGTTCCCGCTCGGCCTTTTGCTGGCAGCTGGGTGCGCACCCATTGTCGACGCGAAATTCTCCGATATCGAGGTGACTCGTCCGGATATCTCGGTCCTACCGGCCGAGCCCGGCGCCACATCGCCACTGCCGATCAGTTTCAGTTTCGATAGCACCTTTCTGGGCGCGAACTCGAACCTTGAAGCGCAGAGCCAGATCGTTGATGTCAAGATGCATAGGCTATCGCTGATAGCCACAGCCGGGGTCACGGACTTGTCGTTCATTCAAACGCTCCACGCCCTGGCTTTCGTGCCGCTCAAAAATTCATTTCCCCAGTCGGGCCAGTCAACGCGGCAGGTGGAAATCGCGGACTACGAACGGCATGGAGACCAGCCAGTGGGCGCGAACTTCTCCGTGCCATTGCCCGAGCCCGTGGATATCTTGCCGCTGCTGCAGCCGAGTTCGTCGGATCAGCGCAAGATCGTCGTGGTCGTGAGTCTTGGCGGCCAGCTGCCCACGCAGACGTGGACCTTCGACGTTTCGATGGCGATTTCCGTCGAACTGCGTGAGTGACGACGGGCTTTGCCCGCCACTAGGCTGCGATGCGCGAGGGTCGGCGGAATCCGGTTGCGGGACGCTCTACCTCGCCTTCGGTTTCGCCGCCACCCAAGCGCGCCCAAAGCTTCTTGAGTGCTCCGAGCTCGATCTGGCGCACGCGCTCGCGCGTGAGCGAGAGGCGGGTGGCGATCTCTTCCAGGGTCATGCCTCCTTGCTCGGCGGCTTCGAGGGCGCACGCCTCGTGCACCACGGGCAGGTGGAACTCCGCCGGTTTCGCTCCGCGATTGTCGCGACGTTCAGCCGTGAGGTTGAAGCGGCACACAGCGTGTGGGCATGGGCCGGGAAGTTTTCGGCAAGCACCACGGGTGATCTTGTAGAGGTTGATGCGTAGCTCGTCTGCCATGGGACACGTCCTTGTCTGTCAGGAGGTCAGGTTTGCAAAAACGCGGTGACAGTCGACTCGGCAGAAGACCTGACAGACTTGAGACTGTTTCTGTTTGAATTCAAGACCTTGCCTCAAATGTGTGAGGCAAAATACATCCGCGGCGCTAAGGTCAGCGTCGTGTGACGCCGTTCCGGTTCCTGAACGTCCAAGTCTCGAACGGCGAAGTGCTTCCGGGCTTTGCTTTCAAGAGTGGAAGCGTGAAGACGCTAGTCCTGCGACTTCTCTGGCAACTGCAACGTGATCTTGGTCCTTTTAGCAAAGACCAGCAAGGCCGCAATGCCAATCAGCACGGCAAACCATAACGTACATAGACGTGTCACGAAGGTCGCGGCGGCGGCGACGCTGCGGTTGCAGCCAGTGGCAAGCTGTTCCAACATGGCCAACATGCCGGCCTCGGTGACGCCGAGGCCGCCAGGCAGGAACGAGAGTGCGCCCGCCACGGTCATCGAAGCGTAGATGAACGTGGCGGCTTGGATGTCGACGGAGGCGCCGGCAAATCCATTCACCACCGCCCAGAAGGCCGCGCATTCGAAGAACCAGCTGACCACGGAGAGCAACACGCCGAGGACGAGTGGCCGCGGTCGCAATAGCTCGGCGGTGGTCTGGTAGGCTTCCTCAAGTTTGGGGGTCACTCGGCGCACCAGGGGAACGCGAGCCGAGAGACGCAGAAAAAGCCTGGCAATGGGCTCGACTGAAACCACGACCAGCCCGAAACCGATGAGGCTTGCGCCGATCACCAAGAAGCGCGGATCGGCTTCGAAGGTGAAAATGCCCACGCACGCAAGCAAAAGCAGACCAACCAGGTCGGTGAAGCGCTCGGCGATCACGATGGGGGCGGTGCGCGCTGCCGGAATCCCGTGCGACTCGCGCAGCAGGAAGGCCTTGACCACTTCGCCGAGTTTTCCCGGCGTGACGGTGAGCGAGAAGCCGCCGAGAAAGACCAGGAAACTGTGCCCGGCCGGCACCTTCAGGCCGAGTACCTTCAAGTAGTAGTGCCAACGCCCGAAGCGGACGAGATAGTTGAGCGAAGCCAGACCCAGCGCTGCGAGGACGATGAGCCATTGAAAATCGGCCAGAGCACGCCCCACGTTGCGGGCACCGGCCCAGACCGAGAACCCGACGTAGATGGCGACCCCTGCCGCAACGCCGAGGATGACCCTCCCGAGGAGCTTTTTCACGGAAGCTGCCTACGCCTCGGTGCCCTGGTCGCGCAGTTTCTCGACCCGTTTGCGTTCGTTGTGGTCAAGCAGCCGCTTGCGCAGGCGAATGTTCTTGGGCGTGACCTCGACCAGTTCGTCCTCATTGATGAGTTCGAGCGCCGCCTCAAGGGTCAACTCGATGGGCGGCGTAAGAAAGAGTTTTTCGTCCGCCGAGGTGGTGCGGATGTTGGTCAGCTTCTTGGCCTTGGACGGGTTGACGATGAGGTCGTTGGTGCGCGAGTGCAGCCCGACGATCTGTCCGCCGTAGATGGGCACGGTCGGCCCAAGGAAAAGCGCACCGCGCTCTTGCAGGTAGAACAGGCCGTAGGTGTTGGTGGTGCCCGGATCTTGCGCGATAAGCACGCCACTGCTGCGCCCCTTGAAGGTGCCGGCGTAGGGGCCGTAGTGGCTGTAGTTGTGGTGCAAGATCCCGGTGCCGCGCGTGTCGGTGAGGAACTGCGAGCGGTAGCCGATGAGCCCGCGCGACGGCATGGCGTATTCCAGGCGCATGCGGCCCTCGCCCTCGGGCCCCATCTCTTGCATGCGTCCGCCGCGGCGGCCGAGTTCTTCGATGACCGCGCCGGTGTACTTCTCGTCGACGTCGATGACCACGTCCTCGTACGGCTCCAGCTTCTCGCCGCTTGGCCCGTCTTTGAAGATGACCTGGGGTTGCGACACCATCAGTTCGTAACCTTCGCGGCGCATGGTCTCGATAAGCACCGAAAGGTGCAACTCGCCGCGGCCGAGCACCTCGAAGGTGTCGGGGGATTCGGTTTCGAGCACGCGCAAGGCGACGTTGGACTTGAGCTCCTTGAACAGGCGCTCGCGCAAATTGCGCGAGGTCACGTACTTGCCTTCCTTGCCCGCGAAGGGCCCGTTGTTCGAGATGAACTGCATCTTCACCGTCGGCTCTTCGATCTCGAGGAGGGGCAACACCACGGGGCGCGCGATATCGGTGATGGTCTCGCCGACCGTCAAATCTTGCATGCCAGTGATGGCACAGATATCGCCCGCCACGGCTTCCGATAGCTCGAAGCGCTTGAGCGACTGGTAGCCCAGGATCTTGGCCACGCGGAATTCCTCTCGCTTGCCGTCGCGGTGGACGCAAAGCACGCGCTCGCCCTGGCGCACGCGGCCCGACAGCATGCGCCCGATGGCCACGTAGCCAAGGTAGTCGTCGTAGTCCAGGGTTGCCACGTGCATGGCCAGCGGGCCTTCCACGTCCGCGGCCGGCGGCGGTACGGCTTCGAGGATGAGGTCGAGCAGCGGCGTCAAATCCTTCTTCTCGTCGGTCAAGTGGCGAACCGCATAGCCCTCGCGGCCCGAGGCGTAGATGACCGGAAAATCGAGCTGCTCTTCGTTCGCCCCGAGCGAGCAGAAGAGATCGAAGGTGTCGTTGACCGCGCCGTCGGGATCGCAGCCCACGCGGTCGATCTTGTTCACCACGAGAATCGGCCGCAAGCCAAGCGCCAGCGCTTTGCGCGTGACGAAGCGGGTTTGCGGCATCGGACCCTCGAAGGCGTCGACGAGCAAGAGCACGGAATCGACCATCTTGAGCACGCGCTCGACCTCACCGCCGAAGTCGGCGTGGCCTGGGGTATCCACGATGTTGACGCGAATGCCTTTCCAGGTGATGGCGGTGAACTTGGCCAGGATGGTGATGCCACGTTCGCGCTCCAGGTCGTTGGAGTCCATCGCGCAGTCGGCGACCACTTCGCCGGTGCGGAAGGTGCCTGCCTGACGTAGGAATCCGTCGACCAGGGTGGTCTTGCCATGATCGACGTGCGCGATGATCGCGATGTTGCGCACTTCACTGCGGCGTGGGGTGGATTCGGGCATGATAGGGGTCGAAACAGCAGTACTACTCATACGGGCCGGGAGACATAGCACGAAGTCGCGCTAGGTGCCTTACCTCATATTGCGCTACGCTGCGAACGTGGCGAACGAGGCCGGCATAGGCGCCATGGATCGAGACACGCGTGGCATTCTATTTTCTCTTTTTGCCATGGGCGCAGGGGAATCGACGCTCGAACGGCTGGATGAGAAGCGCCGCGGGGTCTGTGCCAAAGCCTGGCAGGCGTTGCTTGTCGCGACCGAGGCCGAGCGCGGCCGGCGGCTGGCCGAATGGCGGGCCGAGGCGGAAAGCGCGTTGCCCCGGGGGCTGGAGCACCTTCATCCAAGCTGGATCGTCGCGGCGCTGGAGAACGAGCCGATTCACATTCTTCGCATCGTGCTGTCCGGTCTACCGGAATCCTTGCGCGCGATCGTTCTAGGCGTGCCGGCCTTCGCTTGGCTGGCTTCACCACCCGCCGAGAAAACCACAAGATGCCCGGACTCGACCAAGCGCGAGGTTGAGCGCCTGGCATTTGGTTGGCTGGCACCCTTGTGCGAAAGCGACGGTGGGCCCCTGGCCGAGAGTCTGGCGGGTCTCGACTTTGCCGAACTACTCGCGGGAGTGACCCAGCGAGGCGCACGCGCCGTGGGCCAATCCCTGGCCGGAGCGGCTCCGGCCCTGCGTGCCCGCGCCATGGCAGCAGCAGGCGAGCCGTGGGCGCAGGTGATCGGTGCCGCTTCCGCCGAAGGCGTTTCCGACGGCGAGCGCAAGATCGCCATGGCCCACGCCAACGCGCGAATCCCTGATTCGGCGCGCACACCAGGTGAGCGCCTGCTCCACATCGGATTGGCTGTTCTGAAATCCGATCTCGCCGCCGAACACCCAGGTTCAGTCTATCGGGTCGCAGGCCACCTCCCCGCCGCGCTCGGCCGGCCCATGATTGGCTGGACCGGCTGGTAGCCCTACGCCCTTTTTTCTTCGGCTCGTGATAGCGTCCGGCCATGGCCAAATCACCTTGTCCCGTTTCCAAGACCCAATTTCTGGACAAAGCCGAACCGGTGAAGATCACCATCGGCACAGCCGAGCTGATTGCCGACAAGCGCGAGTTTTCCACCGGCTCTTTCGGCTGGTACTACAACGGAAAGACGACGGTCACGGTCGACGGCAAACCGCTTTCGGTGCAGATCGGTTTGAACCTGACCGTGGTCGGCAGCAAAGAAGCGGAACGCTAGAGAGTACCGCCGATTTCGTTCCATGGGGCGCATCGTGAAGGCAGCCAGTCTCTTGCCTTCCCCGGCGTCTGCCCAGGACGGCGCCGCCGCGGGCCCACGTGCCCCGCTTGACCGCGAAGGCGCCTTGGCCGCGGTGACCGAACTCTTGGTTTCGGCGCGCGCGGCGGCCGCGGCGGAGCGCGCCGCGGCCAAGGACGTGGCCCTGGTGCTGGCGCGCAAGATGGCGGAGAAGATCGTTGGCCGCGCGGTGGAGTTGGATCCATCCATCATGGGCGAGATCGCAGGCCAGGCCTTGGCGGCCAGCCGAGCCCGCGCTGGATCCGTGGTGCTGCGTGTGCACCCCGACGATCTTGCGGCCGTGGAAAAGTCACGGCCGAGTTGGTCGCAACGGATCGCGGCTGCGGCCGACGTGCATTTGGTGGCCGACGATTCGGTGGGCCGCAACGGGTGCGTGGTCGAAACCGAAGTTGGTCGGCTCGACGCACGTCTGCAAACCCAGCTCGATGCGCTTGAGCGGGCGCTGCGAGGCACTGGACTGGGCCGCGTCTGAAAGGAACCGTATGGCTGACGGTGACGGCGAGCCAGTCTTGGTCGAAATCTCGGAGGCGCTGCAGGCCCTCGATCAGGTCAATCCGCTGCGCATCGCGGGTCGTGTGGCCGAGGTGACCGGTTTGGTCGTGCGTGCCACGATCCCGGGCGTACGCGTGGGCGAAATGGTCACCATCGACGTCGATGCGCTGCCTGGCGTGCTAGGTGGCCAGGCTGCGACTCGCCTGCAGGCCGAGGTCGTCGGCTTTCGCGGTGACGAAGTCGTGCTCATGCCGCTCGGTCCGGTCGCGGGTATCGGACCCGATTCCGTGGTGAGCCCCACCGGCCGATCGCTCACCATTCGGGTTGGCGAGGGCTTGCTCGGCCGTGTGCTCAGCGGTCTCGGCGAACCCATGGACGGGGCTGGCCCCATCGCCGGAAAAACCGAGGAATGGCCGGTCGACCGACCGGCCCCGGATCCCTTGCTTCGCCAGCGCATTCGCCGTCCCCTCGCCCTTGGCGTGCGCGCCATCGATGCCTTACTAACCGTTGGCGAAGGCCAGCGCGTGGGCTTGTTCGCAGGTTCGGGCGTGGGCAAGTCCTTGCTGCTGGGCCAGGTCGCGCGCAACACAGACGCCGACGTGAACGTGATTTGCCTGGTGGGCGAGCGCGGCCGCGAGGTGGCCGAGTTCCTGGAGGACGCGCTGGGAAGCGAGGGGCGCGCGCGTTCTGTTGTTGTCTGCGCCACCAGCGACGTGCCCAGCCTGGTTCGCCTGAAATCGGCCTTCGTGGCCACCGCCATCGCCGAGTGGTTCCGCGACCGTGGCAAGCGCGTGCTGCTCATGATGGATTCACTGACCCGCTTCGCGCGCGCCCAGCGCGAGGTCGGCCTGGCCGCGGGGGAGCCGCCCGCGCGCCACGGCTTTCCGCCCAGCGTGTTTGCCTTGTTGCCACGCTTGCTTGAGCGCACTGGGAATTCGCGGATCGGCTCGATCACGGCGCTGTACACGGTGCTGGTCGCTGGTGGCGACATGGACGAACCCATCGCCGACGAAGCGCGCGGGATTCTCGACGGACACATCGTGCTTTCGCGGGCGCTGTGCGAGCGCAATCACTGGCCGGCCATCGACGTGCTGGCCTCGCTGTCGCGCGTGATGGAATTCGTGGCTGATGGCGAGCACCGCCAGGCCGCCGCGCGCGTGCGCGAACACCTGGCTGCCTACGAACAAAAGCGTGATCTGATTCTGCTGGGGGCCTACAAATCCGGCAGCGATCCGCGCATCGACGAGGCCATTGCCAAGAACGAAGCCATCGCTACGTTTTTGCGGCAGGGCTTGCACGAGGCCGCAAAGTTCGAGGAGACTCACAAGCGCCTGCTGGCGCTGCTATGAAAGGAACTACCATGAGCGATTGCCTGTTCTGCAAGATCTGCGAAGGCAAGATACCGGCCACCATCACCTATCGCGACGAGGACGTGGTCGCATTCAAGGACATCGGGCCCAAGGCCCCGCTGCATGAATTAGTGATTCCGACCCGCCACATCGGCAGCCTTGCCGAAACCACGGCCGCGGACGCGGCCCTGCTGGGGAAGTTGCTGATCGTGGCCAGTCAGCAAGCCCGCGCCGCCGGCTTTGCCGATAGCGGTTTTCGCGTGGTGATGAACGCTGGCCCCGACGCTGGGCAGAGCGTCGCCCATGTGCATCTGCACCTGCTCGCCGGTCGCGCACTCGGCTGGCCGCCCGGCTGATCAGAGCTCTAGGCTCACGGCGAATTGATTCTCGTCGTCGGTGAGGTACTGGTCCAGATACGGCGAGTAGGTCGCCACGCGGATCTCTTTCTTGCCGTAGTCGAACTGGAGTACGCGAAGGTAGCCGCCGCCACCGTAGTAGTCGGCCTTGTCACTTCGGAACCATTGATAGTCGGATAGCATCTGATGCACGATGGATCCGTCAGGCCGGGCGCTGGACAGGCGGGCGGCGCCGGTCATATGCCCGGAGAAGACTAGCCGGACGTTCGGATTGGGCAGGATCAGTTTTTCCCAGATTTGTTCGCCGTCGTTGATGCCCTCGCTGGCGGTGTAGCCGTAGTACTGTGGAATCCAGTACTGGTAGTTCTTCTTGCTCATGTCATTGCCGGAAATCGCGATGTCGTAGCGGTTGCCGTCGCTGTACAGGTAGGCATGGGTCACGATGATCGCCGGCAGATTCGGGTAGGCCTTGAGCACGGCATCGGCCCAGCTCATGACCGCGTCGCGCGGCCCAAATTCGAGCCCGAGCACGAGCCACTTCTGGGGACCGATGTCGACGAGCGCGAAGTTGTTCTCGATCTGTCCATCGGCCATGGTACCAGTGATCCAGGGCATGGTTGCGGGGGCGAAGTAGCTATCGATGAGCCCGTTGCGAGCGGCGTCGGTGTCGTGATTGCCAGGAACGAGGACATAGGGCACGAGGCCATCGAGCTGTCGCATGGCTGCGTTGGCCACTGTCCATTGCGCCGCCGAATTGGCGTCGTCGACGATGTCGCCGACGTGCAAGACCGCGGCAATGCTCAAGGCTGACTTCTGTTCGACGATCCAGCTGGTTTGGGACGTGAACACGTCGGGATAGGTCGAGGCATAGTATTGAGTATCCGGCAGGACGACGATCGTGGCGGGTGGGGGTGCTGGCGTCTCTGTTGCCACGCCAGTGTCGGCGGACGACGGAATCGTATCGGTGCTGCCACCCGCCTCGGCGCTACCTGCTTCCAGGGAGCCACTTCCCGCATCGGGCTGCGGAGTTGAGGCATCGAGGCGAATCGGGGCGGAGTCGAGGAAGGCCTGAGCGCCGTCTGGCCCGAGCGGAGTGAGGTCGGCAGGTCCGCCGTCGATTGGCGAAACGTCATTGACGTGGCCGCCGAGGCCGCCGCATCCCGCGACGGCAGCGAAGGCCATGATTGTTGCCAAGGCGACGCATCGTCTGCGCGCAACGAGCACCATCAGTTAAGTATGCATGTCACGGCGCTCGGCGCGAGGCCGATTTCAACGCGACGACTACAGCCGGATGTCGACGAGGACTTTCTTGCGCAGGTCGCTGAGGTAGATCTTGGTTTGGCGCTCCATCTCGCGCTGGCGCAGGCGAACGCGGATGTCGTCCTGAACCTCGGCGAAGGGCTTGGCGTCCTTGGCACGCTTGTCGACCAGCTTGATGACGTGGAAGCCCCGGTCGGCACGCACGGGGCCGCGGATGTCGCCCACACGCATGGAGAACACCAGCTCCTCCATCGGCTTGGGCAGGATGTCGCGGCCGATGAAGCCTAGGTCGCCGCCCTCGGCGCGCGTGCCCGCGTCTTCCGAGTATTCGCGAGCGAGCTTGGCGAAATCCTCGCCGCCTTGCGCGCGGGCCAGCAGAGACTTGGCCAGTTTTTCGCGCTCGAGCACGGTGGCGTTGTCGGCGTCCTCGGGAATGGCGATGAAGATGTGGCTGGCGCGCACCTGAATATTGGCCGATTTCATATGGCGGTCGTAATAGCTCTGCACCTCGCTGTCGCCGACGTTGATCTTGGAACCCACGGCGATGTTGAGCACGCGGTACTTGAGGATCTCGCGCTTGGTGTTGGCGCGATACGCGGTCATGCTAAGTCCTTGCTTGCGTAGTTCGTCCTTGAGCTGCGCATCGTCGAGGCTGTAGTCGCGTTTGATTTGCGCGATGGCGCGGTCGATCTCGTCGTTGCTCACGGTCAGCTTCAATTCCGTTGCTTGCTGGGCCAGCAATTGGTCGTCGATGAGCCGCTCCAGCACTTCACGCCGAATGGCATTGGTGCGGGCCTCGCGCTCGCTGGGGTTGGCGATGGATGCGATGTCGGCCAAGAGCGGCGCGGCCCGATCCTCGACCTCGCTTTGCAGAATGAGGTCGTCGCCGACCAGCGCCGCGATTTTTTCCACCACGCGGGCATGGCCAGCCACCGGCCACACCAGCAAGACCAGGCCAAGTGCAATCGCGGAGGCTCGGACAGTTTTCATGGCCGATTTCCTACCACGCCGCCTGCATCGACGCCGGGCCGTTGCGCTCCCCCCGGCGGCAAAGTCGCGCCTGGTCCGCCGGCCGCTGCCGCGCTTCCGGCCAAGTCGAGCTTGGCTAGCTGTTCCTCGAAGATCTCGACCCGGATCGTCTTGCGCGCTTCATCGACGAATTCCTTTTTCCGCTTGGCGCGCAACTCGTCGAGCAGACGTCGCTGAATCTCGGGCTTCGCTTCTTCAAGCGAGCGCGAAAGGGCAGGGCGTCGGTCGGTCAGCTTGAGCACGGCGAATCCCTTGTCCGTGGCCACCAGCTCCGAGACGTCGCCGACTTCCTTCAGTGCGAAGGCCGCCGTCACCACCGCCCGCGGGTGCTGGGTCGTGGCCTGGTCGAATTGAGTCAGATCCCCGCCGCGCGGCTTTGAATCCGCATCCTCGCTGTACTTGGTTACGAGGTCGCGAAAGGCTTTCATATCGGTCTTCTGCAAAGCCTTGACCTCGGCCAGAATCTTCACGGCCTTGGCGCGCTCTTTGACGAGAACCTGGCTCACGCGAACGGTTTCCGGCCGCACATAGTCCGTCGCGTGATCCTTGTAGTATTTCTCGACGTCGGCGTCGGGAACATCGGAAGGCTTGACCTTGTCCAAGATCTCTTGCTGCGTGAACAGCTTGACCATCTTGTCCTTGGCCACGCGCAGTACCTCGGGATCGCGTTCGTAGCCGCGCTTACGCGCCTCGATGGCCAGCACATCGTAGCGGACCAAGCTGTCAAGCAGCTCCTTCTTCTTCTCGATGCTGGAATAGCGCGCGAGCACGAAAGGCTGACTGGCATAGCGGGCCAGCAGCTCCTTCAAGTCCGCCTCGGTGATGATGATGTCGTCGACCTGGGCCAGCACCACATGAGGCGCCCCCGATCCCTTGGGATCCACGGCGGGTTTTCCGTGGCAAGCGGATAGCAGGAGGATGGCGGCAAGGAGACGCGAGTGATACATGCGGTTTGCATCGCACAACCCGGGGCGGCCTGCAACTGGCCTGGTGTGCGGGTATCTCAAGAGGCTCTTCCTCAGCGCTTGCCGACGAAGTCGCGGATGTCCACCTCGATGTCACGCGCAATCGCCCGGAGCAGCGCTGGGGCAATGTCGCGGCCAGGAACGTCACCCACGGTTACGCGACCTTGACGGTCTCGGTGCCGATGAACTCTCCTTCGAGTCTGGGTTCGCCATCCTCGAGAAGCATCGCAACGACCTCTTCCAGGTTCTTGCGAAGTTCATCGACGGTCGCTCCCTGCGAGTGCGCCCCGGGCCACCCAGGAATGTAGCCGACGAACAGATCCGTCGCGGCAGGCAATCGGTCCTGGCAGCAACTTTGGCGGATCCCCACTGACCTTGCGCAGTGAAAAGGCCAGAACGGCCCGGTCGCTTCCTGGGTCGGCCCCGACGCGGTTTATGTCACCTATGCTGACCAGGCAAACACCACGCCTCCCTCGGTGAAACGCATACTTCATGCGCCTTGAAAGCCCGGCCTTGCCCTAGCGTCACTCTGTAGGGTGGACTTGACCGGGTGATTCGACCACTGAAAAGACCGTCTGGACCCCAGGGCGTGGTCTACCCCATCGCGTGCCTGCCGAGGTCACCTTCAGTTCAGCCAGCTTCGCGATGAGATCGCCAACCGTGTCCATGTCCATCTTGCCGGCCGGCAGGCTCTTGATCTGCTTGCCGAACGAGACGATCTCTTCGAAAGAGCCGTCCCCGCCGCTCACCCCTTCGGCGTCACCGGCGCTGGCTTGTCCGGGCCGTTGTCGTCGGACGGCCCGTTCTTCGTGCGCGCGGATTTGCGGAAAAAGCGGCTCGGCCAGTCGAGGGGCAAACCGGCCTCGGAGGCCTTGGTGGCGAGCTTGCCGTACAGGGCGGCGTGGGTGGTGTTGATCTCTTCGATGAGCGACGTGATGGAGCAGACGCGATGATCGCCGCGCGCGCCGGCGGCTTTGCGCCGGCGGTCGAGGGCGGCTTCTCCTTGGGTGATGAGCGTCGCAAGTCGCGCCCTGATCTTTCAGGGACTGATTGGACTCGCTGGCGCGCGAATCGACCCAACCGCGAACGCGCGAGATCTCGCTTTCGAGTCCCATGCGGATGAACGTCCATGGTGCCGACGTGAAGTAGCGCTTGTAGAGTGGCGATTGCGTATCGCCGTGAACGATGTCCTTCAGGGCCCGGTCGAACGAGACAATCCAGTCGTCCAATTGATCGTCGGCGGCTGAAACCGCCGCCTGGGTGATGACTTCGTCCCGGGAGACGCCGACCTGACCCAATGGGGTCGCGGTCGCCTCGTGCCGGCCTACATCCGTCTGAGTAGGCGGACGAGGGGACTGCAAGAGGCTCGGTGCGCGCAGCCCGCTCGACCGATCATAGCGAGCGCCACGAAGCGGACGAAATACCGCTTACGAAGCGGCCTCGCGACCGCCACATTGAGGCGCCGCCCGCGAACAGCGCGAAATCACGGGACTTCGCAGGCTGGACCGCCTGGGAAAGCCCACGACCCGCCGCTGCGATAATGTTATCCTTCGCAGGCTAATAGATAGTCGACGGACTTGGCATTTGGTGTGGAGTTCGGACCTGGAAAGGTGGGCAACTAGCTTCTGGTAATCGAAACGCTCCAGTAGGATGTCCGCGAGGGCCGGCATCGAGTCAGCTTGCAACGGAAATTGGGTCAGGTCGATGGATCCTCAGGGTGCCTCGGAACAGACAGCGCTCTTGCACAAGGCAGAGATGAGCTTCAACTGAAGGTCACCCGTCGGATATCTCACACGTTCATGAAATTGGTTGGCTGTTGTTTGGTTGCTCCTTTCCTGCAATCAGGTCTGACCGAGAGGAACACGGTCAGGTCAAGAATCCTCGGGGTGCCTCGGGACAGACGGCGCTCTTGCACAAGGCAGAGATACGATTCAACTGAAGGTCACCCCGCGGAAATCCAGAATGTTCAACATGGGTCGGCCAAGGATCACCATGGCTACGTCACCACCTGCAGACGGCGGGTGTCGAACAGCTTGCTGCTGTCGAACCGTAGTCGCCGTGAATTGTCGCCGCTGGTGGATGAACTCGGCTAGAGTCATGCACGTGGCGTTTCCGAATCGCTACTTCGGCCAGCTCGGCGTACCCCGGCTG
>Ga0265342_10000233_pt1 | contig 62514 bp, 61 predicted proteins | sample 4CB327metaG_FD_203125 | JGI IMG/M metagenome (GOLD analysis project Ga0265342, IMG submission 203125) | Rhizosphere microbial communities from Carex aquatilis grown in University of Washington, Seatle, WA, United States - 4-CB3-27 metaG | ecosystem: Host-associated > Plants > Roots >...
CGCCGTCGTCCTCGGTGCCGGTGTTCATGGTCACGCATTCGCGGATGTCGCAGTCGGGGCCGACGATCAGCTTGGTCGGGCCGCCGCGGTACTTGAACGATTGCGGCGGCGTTCCGAGCGACGCGAACGGATAGATCACCGTCCGCGCTCCGATCGTGGTGTGGCCGGTGAGATGGACATTGGCGACCAGGCGGCAGCCCTCGCCGACGACCACGTTGGCGCCGATCACGCAATACGGCCCGATGCTGGCGCCGTCGCCGATCACCGCGCCGGTCTCGACCTGCGCGGTCGCATGAATCGCGGTCATCGCAGCCTCACGAGTCCGCAATCAAGGCGCCGACCTCGGCCTCGGCCACCATCTGGCCGGCCACCATCGCCTCGCCGCGGAACCACCACATGGTTCGCCGCCGGGCGATCTTGGTCATGTGATATTCGATCGTGTCGCCGGGAATCACCGGCTTGCGAAACTTTGCCTTGTCGATGGTCATGAAGTAGACGCGCTGCGGCCGCCCGGCGGTCGTACCGGAGAGGATACACATGGCGCCCGCCGTCTGCGCCATGCCCTCGATCATCAGCACGCCCGGAAACACCGGATTGCCCGGGAAGTGACCGAGAAATTGCGGCTCGTTGATCGTGACGTTCTTGATCCCGATGCCGGATTCGTCGCCCCTGATGTTGAGGATCCGATCCACCATCAGGAACGGGTAGCGGTGCGGCAGCGATTTCAGAATCTGCGCGATATCCGCGGCCTCGAGCGTCGTCACAACGTCTTTCATTCGCCTTGCCTCACCGCTCGTCCACCGGATCGCCACCCGCCTTTCCGGCCGCGTGCCGGCGCGCGTAGCGCTCGAGCAGCATGACCTCGCGCAGCCATTGCTTGACGGGCTTGGCAGGAAACCCACCCCAGCGCGCGCCCGCCGGTACGTCCCCATGGACGATGCTCGTCGCTGCGATCTGGGCGCCCTCCCCGATCGTCACGTGGTTGTTGACGCCCACACGCGCGGCCAGAACGACGAAATCCTCAAGTGTCACGCTGCCGGAAATGCCGGTCTGCGCCACCAGAACGCAGTGACGTCCGACCGAAACATTGTGGCCGATCTGGACAAGGTTGTCGATCTTGGTGCCTTCGCCGATGACGGTATCCCTGTTGGCCCCGCGGTCGATGGTGCTGCCGGCGCCGATCTCCACGTCATCCTGGATGATCACGCGGCCGACTTGCGGTACCTTGAGATGGCCCGCGGTGCCCATCACGTAGCCGAAGCCGTCTTGTCCGATCCGCACGCCGGGGTGCATGATCACGCGGTCGCCGATCAGCGCATGGACCACGGAGCAGCCGACGCCGATCGCGCAGTCGCGGCCGATCCGCACCGACGGACCGATGACGGCGTTGGCGCCGATCAGGGTTCCCGAGCCGATTTCCGCCCCCGGTCCGATCACCGCGCCGGGATCGACGGTCACACCGCTTTCCAGCCGGGCGGTCGGATGGATCGAGGTGCCGGGAGAGATGCCCGAGGACGCAAACAGCGACGACGGCCGCAGCGCATCGGGAAACAACGCGCGCGCGACGGTCACGAAGGCACGGTAGGGGTCGCGCGCCACCAGGACGCAGAGATCGGCGGCGGCGCCGGCCTCGAACCGCTGCGCGATCAGGCAGGCCCCGGCGCGGGTGCCCGGCAGCAGCTCCGCATATTTGGCGTTGTCGAGAAAGCTGAGGTCGGTCGGCCCGGCCTGGTCGAGCGGCGCGATGTTGGTGATGACGCGATCGAGCGCGGCGCCCGCGCGCGGCTTCGCCCCGGTCATGGCGACAATCTGCGCGACCGTCAAACCAATCGCCTTGGGGTGAAACAGCGGCTCGGTCATGCCAGCCCTGCCGTGGCCGGACGCATCGGGACGATCAGAACTTGGTCCCGCCGCCGAAGCGGAAGATCTGGGTCTTGTCGTAAGACGCCTTGGTGATCGGATAGGCGAGATCGAAGCGCAGCGGCCCGAACGGCGAATCCCAGATCAAGCCGACGCCCACCGACGATCGGATCATCGAATCGTTGGCCAAGGTGAGGGTTTCACCCGTCGCCGGGAACGTGGTGATGCCCCTGTAATCGAACACCTGGCCGGCATCGGTAAACACCGCACCGCGCATTCCGACATCCTTCGGCAGGAAGAACAGCGGCTCCTGCAATTCCAGGCTCGCGGCCCAATACATCGAGCCGCCGAGCGGATCGAGATTGGTGCCGGGCGTGATGTCGCGCGGGCCGAAGCCGTAGGGTGCGAAGCCGCGGACCAGATTGGGGCCGGCCTGGAAATTATCGAGAATGCGCAGCTGCTGTCCGCCCCAGGCCTGAATGTATCCGCCTTGCAGATGGGTCAGGCTGACGATGTCCGGCAGCACTTCGTAATAGTAGCGGGTGTCGACGGTGTTCTTGATGAAGTCCACGTCGCCGCCGACGCCGGCGAAATCCTGCTTGAAGTCGACTGCCCAGCCGGCCGTCGGGTTCTTGTTGGCGTCGAGCGAATTCCACGAGATCGTGTAGCCGACCAGCGACACCACCGCCGGGCCGGCATCCGCCTGCGCGCGCACCGCGAGCGAAGCCTCGCCGTCAGCATAACAATTGTTGATGAAGGCCGCGCCCGTCGCCGGATCGATCATGCTCTGGTTGGCGGGGGTCGGAAACGTGTTGTTGGCGCTGCTCGGATTGATGTTGTTACAATTGTTGAGGTTCTGCGGCAGAATGATTTCCTGCCGGTACAACGAATACCGCAACTGCATGGTCAGATTGTCGGCGATCGGGAAGCCCAGGCTCTCGGTGGTGCCGATGGTCTTCGACGTATAGGACGTATAGAGCGCGCTGGTCTGTTCCTTGTCGAAGATGCTCAGCCCGAGCGACAGGCGGTAGCCGAGGAAGTAGGGATCGGCGAACGCCACGTCGAAGCCGCGCGAATATTGGCCATATTGCACGGCGGCGCGCGCGTAGAGTCCCTGCCCGAGCAGGTTGCGCTCCGACACCGAGACTTCGCCGAGGAAGCCGTCCGAGGTCGAATAGCCGCCGGAGAACGAGAACTCGCCGGTCGAGGTTTCCTCGACATCGACATTGACCACCACCCGATCGGGCGCCGAACCCGGCTCATTGGTGATCTTCACGTTCTTGAAGTAGTTGAGGTTCTTCAATCGCCGTTCGGCGCGATCGATCAGCGCGCGATTATAGGCGTCGCCCTCGCCGATATCGAACTCGCGGCGGATGACGTAGTCGCGCGTGCGCGTGTTGCCGCGAACATTGATCCGCTCGATGTAGGTATGCGGCCCCTCTTCGATCGCATAGACCAGATTGACGCGCTTGGCCTGGAAGTCGCGATCGCCGCGCGGACGGACCACTGCGAACGGATAGCCGCGCTTGGCGATTTCGATCGTCAGCGATTCCACGGTCTTTTCCACGGCGTCGGCGTTGTAGACCGAGCCGGCCGGGGTGCGCAGCTTGTCGCGCACCATGTTGGGATCGATCGCCATGACGCTGGATTGAATGTCCACGGTTCCGAAGCGGTACTGTTCACCCTCTTCGATATTGAAGGTGATGATGAAGCCCTTCTGGTCCGGAACATATTCCGCCGTCGCCGACACGATGCGGACGTCGGCATAGCCGCTCTTGAGATAGAACCGGCGCAGCAGGTCGCGATCGGCTTCGATGCGATCGGGATCGTAGACGTCGGTGCTCTTGAGGAAGCTCAGCCAGTTGGATTCGCTGGTCTTGATGATGTCCTTGAGACGGAAATCCGAATAGGCGTGGTTGCCGACGAACACCAGCTTGGTGACGCCGGTCTTGTCGCCTTCGTTGATCTCGTAGACGAGATCGACGCGGTTATTGGGCAGCTCGATGATCTTCGGATTGACCTGGACGTTGTAGCGGCCGCTGCGCTGGTAAATCTCGACGATGCGCTGCGCATCCGCCTGAACCGTCGGCCGGGAAAATGTTCCGCGCGACTTCGACTGCACTTCGGCGGTGAGCTGTTCTTCCTTGACCTTCTTATTGCCTTCGAAGGCGATCCGATTGATCACCGGATTTTCAATCACGGTGACGACAATTTTACCGCCGGACGGCGTGATCCGCACATCCTGAAACAGCCCGGTGCCGTACAAAGCTTTAAGGGCGGCGTCGATCTTGGCGGCATCCAGGTGCTCGCCGGCGCCGGCATGGAAATAGGACCGGATGGTATCCGCCTCGACACGGCGGTTGCCTTCCACCACGATGTTGCTTGCGGACTGAGCCCACACAACGTCGGCGGTACCGACCGCGACCGCGGCCGAACCCAAAAAGGCTCCCCCGAGGACCAAGCCGACAATGCCAAGTCCTCTTAATAGCCGCACACCACACCCCATGCGCAACGTGCCCTTGTTGCTGCCCTTACACTCCGCCCCCAGGCGGAATCGCCTCAAATCACGACTTCTTGTAACCCGTTTCGGCAAATCTGCAAACCAACGGCTCCCCATTTTTCCCCTTTAAACTCAGAAAGTTGCCGCGGCGCTACAATGGGAATCTTGTCACGTAAAAAACAAATTGATGACATATTTGACGATGTCGTTTTTGGTCGCGAACACCATCAGCACCAGAACGATCGCCAGCCCGATTCTAAATCCGACCTCCTGCGCCCGGTCCGACAGCGGCCGGCCGCGGACGGTTTCGATGGCATAGAACAACAGATGGCCCCCATCGAGCAGAGGAATCGGAAACAGGTTCAGTAGTCCGATGGAAATCGACAAAAATGCGGCGAGGTTGAGCAGCGGCATGAAGCCCAGCGTCGCCACCTGACAGGAAATCACCGCGATCTGGATCGGGCCGCCCAGCTGATCCGCCGATTCCCGCCCGACGAAAATACCGCCGATATAAGACAGCGTCGTCGTGATCACCGTTGCGGTCTGCTCGGTCGCGAGCCACACCGCCTGGATCGGTCCGACCCGCTCGGTCTTGACGTCGTCCGGGCTGGTGGCGGACCGGGTAATGCCGAGCACGCCTTCGCGCCGGACATTGCCGAAGAAATCCTTGTTCTCCTTCAAGGCCGGCGTCGCCTTCAGCGTCACTTCTTTGCCGTCGCGGTCGACCACCACCTCGAGCGTGTGCCCGGCATTGGTGGTCACGATCCGCTGCATGTCGGCAAAGCTTTCGATCTTTTTGCCGTCGATCGACAGCACCAGATCGCCCGGCTTGAACCCGGCCGCCGCCGCCGCCCCGTCGGCCATCACGCCGTCGACCCGGGGAGACATCGTGCGTTGGCCGTACAGCATCAGGATGCCGGCGGAAATGACGATCGCCAGCAAAAAATTCGCCATCGGACCGGCCACCACCACCACGGCCCGGGCCCAGACCGGCTTGTGGAAGAAGCTGTGGGCGCGATCCTCCGGACTCATGGTCGCAGCCGCGGCCGTATCCGGCACGCTGGCGGCATTCTCATCACCGAGGAACTTGACGTAGCCGCCGAGCGGAATCGCCGACACTTTCCAGCGGGTTCCGGTGCGGTCGTTGAAGCCGACCAGTTCCGGTCCAAATCCGAGCGAGAACACCAGCACCCGGACGCCGCACCAGCGCGCGACCAGGAAATGTCCGAGCTCGTGGAAAAACACCACCAGGGACAGCACGAACAGGAACGGCAGGCCGCCGTAGCATTGGTAGACGTTATTGATGATTCCCATACCGTCCGCCTCGTCCGCTCAACGCCGCAGGCCCACCCGCTCTCTAAGATGCCTTTGCGGCAATTTCGGGCAAGAGGTCTTGAGCCAGTAATCGTGAATCATGGTCAACGGCGAGCGCGTCGTCGACCGTCGCCGGCTCGGCGAGGAGCCCGCGCCGCGATGCGGCGTCCAGCGTCGCGGCGACCACGCCGGCGATGCCGGCAAATGCCAGCCGTCGATTGAGGCATTCGGCCACCGCCACTTCGTTGGCGGCGTTGAGCACGGTCGGCGCCCCGCCCCCGAGTTCCAACGCGCGCCGCGCCAGTGCGAGCGCGGGGAACCGCTCGAGGTCGGGCGCATCGAATGTCAGCGTTCCGATCTGGGCGAGATCAAGCCGGGGCGCCGGCCAATCGATCCGTCGCGGCCACGCCAGGCAATGCGCGATCGGCACCCGCATGTCGGGGGCGCCGAGTTCGGCGACCACCGCGCCATCGCAGAATTCGACCATGCTGTGAATGATCGACTGCGGATGCACCAGAACGTCGATCTCATCAGGGGCGAGCGCAAACAGGTGATGCGCTTCGATGACTTCGAGTCCCTTGTTCATCATGGTCGCGGAATCGATCGTGATCTTCTGCCCCATCGACCAGTTCGGATGGCGCAGCGCCTGTTCGAGCGTGGCGGCGCGGATCGCGTCCGCGGTCCAGGTGCGGAACGGTCCGCCCGACGCGGTGAGGATGACCCGCCGGACTTCTTCACGCCGGCCGGAACTGAGCGCCTGGAACACCGCGTTGTGTTCGGAATCCACCGGCAGCACGATGGCGTCGGCGGCGAGCGCCTGCCGCATGAACAGCGCCCCGGCGCAGACCAGGCATTCCTTGTTGGCGAGTGCGACGGTCGCGCCGCGCTGCGCCGCCGCCAGCGTCGGCTTGAGGCCGGCGGAGCCGGTGATCGCCGCCATCACCCAATCGGCCGGGCGTTGCGCCGCCTCGATCACCGCCGCGTCGCCGGCGGCCGCCTCGATGCCCGATCCGGCCAAGCCGTCTTTCAATTCGCGATAACGCGCGGGGTCGGCGATCGCGGCAAAGCGGGCGCCGACCTGACGCGCCACTTTCGCGAGATCCGCGGCCTTGCTGGACGCGGTGACCGCCTCCACCCGGAAACGCTCGCGATCGCGCACCAGGAGATCGATCGTGCTCGCCCCGATCGATCCGGTCGCACCGAGGAGGGTGACGACCCGATGTTCCGGGACCGACGATAAATCCGCCCGCGTCATCGGTACTGCAGTGTTCATGCGCCTCACCAAACCAACAATCCGCGCGCCGGAGCATCCAGGCCGCCGCGCGCAAGCCCAATAATGGCCGCGGCGACCGCCGCGGCGAGAAACCCATCCAACCGGTCCATGAAACCGCCATGTCCGGGAATGACATGGCCGGCATCCTTGGTCCCGAACCGCCGCTTGACCCCCGATTCGAACAGATCGCCGCCCTGGGAGACCGCCGAGAGGAGCAGCCCGAGACCGATGATAGCGGGCAAATTGGCAATGCCAGCATATCTGGTTACGGCGGCCCCCGCGAGTACCGCGCCGACCGCCCCGCCGAGCGCCCCGGACCAGGTCTTTTTGGGACTGAGCCGCGGCGACAATTTCGGGCCCCCGACCAGGCGCCCGACAAAGTAGCCGAGCACGTCGGTCGCCCACACGATCGCGAACAGATACAGGATCGCCCAGAAACCGAAGTCCGCGTCGGCGCGCAGAATGCCGACCGACAGCAGCAGCAGGCTGGCATAGACGATCCCGCCGGCGACCCAGCTCCGGTGCTGCTGCGAGGCGATCGCCGAAACCAGCGCCGCGACCGCAACCACCGTGAGCATCGCCAGCAGATCAGGCCAGGTCGCGAGCCCGAAGCCGCTGGCGATTTCGATCATCGCGAACAGGATGGCGGTGACCCCGATGCCGAGCGTCGCGAGGCCCGTATCGTCGACGATGCGGCGCCATTCCCACAGGATCCCGAGCGCCGCCAGTCCCCACACGACGATGAACACCACCCCGCCCCAATAGGCGGTCGCGATCGCAAACGGCGCCAACACCAGCGCCGACACCACACGGAGCGTCAGGTTGCTGTGCAAGCCCGCAGGCTCATCGGCGGGTGCGCCGGTCTGCGGCGATTGATCGATCACAATTCTAGGACCCGGTGCGCGCTGCGAGACCGCCAAACCGGCGTTCGCGCCGATGATATTCGGCGATGGCGCCTTCGAGCGTTGCCTTGTCGAAGTCGGGCCAATAGACCGGCACGAAAATGAGTTCGCTATAGGCCGCCTGCCACAACAGGAAATTCGACAATCGCTGCTCGCCGCTGGTGCGAATGATGAGATCGGGATCGGGCAGATCCGGCGCATCCAGATAGCGCGACAGCAGTTCCGCCGTCACCGCGTTGGGCTGCAGCCGACCGGCCGCCACATCGGCAGCGGCGCGCCGCGCCGCGCGCGCGATCTCCTGCCGGGCGCCATAATTGAACGCGACCACCAGCACCAGACCGGTATTGCCGCGAGTGAGGTCTTCCGCTTCCTGCAACAGGCCGGCGATGTCCGGCGCCAGCCCCTCGCGCTCCCCGATGATCCGCACCCGCACGTTGCTCTTGTGCAGATCGGCGAGGTCATGCCGGATGAAGCGTTTCAGCAGCCCCATCAGGTCGCGAATTTCCGACGGCGGCCGCGACCAGTTTTCCGCGCTGAAGGAAAAGATCGTCATCACGCCGATGCCGAGATCGCCCGCCGCCCGCACCGTGCGGCGCAGCGCCTCAAGCCCGCGCCGATGGCCTTCCGCGCGCGGCAATCCGCGCTGGGCGGCCCAGCGTCCGTTGCCGTCCATGATGATGGCGACGTGGCGCGGAACTCCGAACTCGTCCGTCGGATCAGGCGTCGCCTCGAATTCGGGCATCAGATTCTCCGGGGCATCGCCCCACCGAGCGCGTTGAACCGACCGGCGCGCTACACAGTCATGATCTCTTTTTCTTTGGCAGCGAGCGCCTGATCGACCTCGGCGATGGTTTGATCGGTGGCCTTCTGAACCTCGCCGGTCATGCGCTCGTGGTCGTCCTGGCTGACGTCGCCGTCTTTTTCCAGCTTCTTGAGAATATCAAGGCCGTCGCGGCGCACGTGGCGCACCGCAACCCGCGCCGCCTCGGCGTATTTGTGCGCGATCTTGGCGAGTTCCTTGCGCCGATCCTCGTTGAGTTCCGGAATCCGCAAGCGCAGCGTCTGTCCCTCGGTCGACGGCGTGAGGCCGAGATTGGCGGCCGAAATCGCTTTTTCGACCGCGTGGACCAGCGACTTGTCCCAGACCTGGACGGTGATCAGCCGCGGCTCCGGCACGCTCACGGTGGCGAGCTGGTTGAGCGGCATATGCGATCCATAGGCTTCCGCCTGCACGTGATCGAGCAGCGCCGCCGAGGCGCGGCCGGTCCGCAATCCGCTCAGTTCCTGCCGAAACACCTGCACCGCCCCATGCATCCGCCGCTTGAGCTCGTTGAGGTCATGGGCCGCCGCCGTCATCACCGCCTCCCCTGAAACAGGCTGTCGTCACGCACGCCGGCGCAACCGTACTCGCATGATCCGATGCCGGCTTTGCGTTGCGCAGTTCGCCGTCCCTGCAGCATCTCGAACTCCGTTGCGACTTTACCCGGCGACGACAGTAGCACGGGATTTGCCGCGTAGAACGGCCTCGATCGCGCCCGGCTCCTGGATCGAAAACACGATGATAGGCATCTTGTTTTCGCGGGCAAGGGCAAACGCCGTTGCATCCATCACGCGCAGATCGCGCGCGATCGCGTCCTGATGTGTCAGCCGGTCAAGCCGTGTCGCTTTCGGGTCTTTTTTCGGATCGGCGCTATAGACGCCGTCGACATTGGTGGCCTTGAGCACAGCGTCGGCGCCGATTTCGGCCGCACGCAGCACTGCCGTCGTATCGGTGGTGAAGAACGGATTGCCGGTGCCGCCGGCGAGCACGACGATGCGGCCCGCGGCGAGGTGCTTTTCGGCGCGCTGGCGCGAGTAACTTTCGCAGATCTGCGGCATCGCGATCGCGGACAATGTTCGGGCGGCGGCGCCGGCGCGCTCGATCGCGGCCTCCAGCGCAAGCCCGTTCATGACAGTCGCCAGCATGCCCATGGCATCGCCGGTCGTGCGCGACACCCCGCGCGCGGAGACTTCGACGCCGCGGAATATATTACCGCCGCCGACCACCACAGCGAGCGCGATCTTGAGCGCGTGCGCGGACACCAGGTCGGACGCGATGCGGTCGAGGGTCGGCTGATGAATGCCGAAACCGTCGGGCCCGCTCATGGCTTCGCCGGAAAGCTTGACGACGACCCGTCGATAAGCAGGCACGCTCATGGTGCGATCCCTCCCGTCCGGACCGCTCTAGCGCGCCGTCAGGCGCAGGGGAAGCCGATTCCCAGCCCGGACGACGCGTCGATGCAGGATTTGTTCGCGCCGGTCGCCGATCTGGTTTCGCGATCCGGGCATGCTCGAACTTTCCGCCAAGGGGTGAAACGCCGGCCGCGCAAGGCGCGACCGCCGGCGCACCGGATTTAACGCTGGCCGCTGGCCGCCGCGACCTCGCCGGCAAAATCGGATTCGGGCTTTTCGATCCCTTCCCCGAGCGCGAAGCGCACGAACCGCGTGACCTTGATCGGACCGCCGACCTTGCCCTCGGCTTCCTTCACCGCCTGCGCCACCGTCTTCTTGTCGTCGAAAATGAACGGCTGCTCGAGCAGGCAGACTTCCTTGTAGAAAGTCTTCAGCCCGGACTCGACGATCTTTTCGATGACGTTCTCTGGCTTGCCTTGCTGCCGGAACTTGTCGGCAAGAATATCGCGCTCGCGCTGCACCGCGACCGGATCGAGCGCGGACGCCTCGATCGCCTGCGGATTGGCGGAGGCGACGTGCATCGCGATCTTGCGCCCGAGATCGTTCAACTCGTCGGCCTTGCCGGTGGATTCGAGCGCCACCAGAACCCCGATCTTGCCGAGACCCTCGCTGACGGAATTATGCACGTAGCTCGCGACCACGCCGCTGCTGACCGCGAGCACCTCGATGCGCCGCAGCGTCATATTCTCGCCGATCTTGGCGATGGTATCGGCGAGCGCATCGGCGATGGTCTGTCCGCCGACTTTATGTGCCTTGACCTTCTCGACGTCGGTGCCGACGTCGAGCGCGACCTGGGCGATCATTTTCACCAGGCCCTGGAACAGATCGTTGCGGGCGACGAAGTCGGTTTCGGAATTGACCTCGACGACGGAACCCTTGGTGCCCGCGAGCGCGGTCCCGATCAGGCCTTCGGCTGCGACGCGACCGGCCTTTTTCGCCGCCTTCGACAGCCCCTTCTTGCGCAGCCAGTCGACCCCGGCTTCCATATCGCCGGCGGTTTCACTGAGCGCGGTCTTGCAATCCATCATCCCCGCGCCGGTCTTCTCGCGGAGTTCCTTCACCATGTCGGCGGTGATTTTGGTGGTCATGGTCAACATCCTCGATCCCGGTAGTGGGCCGGCGCGACCGCCGACCGCATGCGCGACGGCGATCGGAACTCTTACTCGGCTTCGGCGCCCAGTGTTTTGGCCTCGGCGATCCAGCCGTCGACGCGGCCGGGAAGCCCAACCTCTTCGCCGACCTTATGGGCGGCGTCGGGCCCGAATGCGGCAACCTGCCAAAAATGGAAGATGCCGAGGTCGTTGAGCTTCTTCTCGATCGCCGGGGACACGCCGTGCAGTTTCTTGAGATCGTCGGCGACGCCGCGCGGTCCCGACAGGCTCTCGAACCCAAGACCGGCCTCCGGCGGCGGCACGTCTTCGACCACGGGCGCAACGGCTGCCCCCATGTCGACGCCCATGTCGCCCTGGGCGCGCGAAATGCCGTCGATCGCGGCCTTGGCGATCAGATCGCAATAGAGCGTGATGGCGCGACCGGCATCGTCATTGCCGGGAACCACGAACGTGATGCCATCCGGATCGCAATTGGTGTCGACCACGGCGGCGACCGGAATGTTCAGCCGCTTGGCCTCCTTGATCGCGATGTCTTCCTTGTTGGTGTCGATCACGAACAACAGGTCGGGCAGCCCGCCCATGTCCTTGATGCCGCCGAGCGCGCGGTTGAGCTTGTCGCGCTCGCGGGTCAGCGTCAGGCGCTCTTTCTTGGTGTAGCCCTGGCCTTCGCCGGAATTCAAAATCTCGTCGAGCTTGCGCAGCCGCTTGATCGAACCGGAAATGGTTTTCCAGTTGGTCAGGGTGCCGCCGAGCCAGCGCGAATTGACGTAGTACTGCGCGCACTTCTTCGCGGCTTCCGCGATCGCGTCCTGCGCCTGGCGTTTGGTGCCGACGAACAGAATGCGGCCACCGCCGGCGACCGTGTTGCTGACCGCCTCGAGCGCCTTGTGCAGCAGCGGCACGGTCTGCGCGAGGTCGATGATGTGGATGTTGTTGCGGGCTCCGAAGATGAACTCGCCCATCTTCGGGTTCCAGCGGTGGGATTGGTGGCCGAAGTGGACACCAGCCTCAAGCAGCTGGCGCATGGAATAGTCGGGTAGCGGCATCGGGATTCTCCGGTTATGCCTCCGCGGACCTGTGGGCCCCTCCCCGCCCTTGCGGGTGGGATCGGAACCACCGGACGGCGCCATGCCATGATCGGCACGAAGCCAAGGTCCGCGTGTGAGATGACGGGGCTTATATAGGTCGTCCCCCGGCGACGCAAGGTTGCACGCCGCCGGCCCCTGTCATGCCCCGCCGGCCGATGTCAGCCCAGAAAGTCGCTGATGGCGCGGGTAAAGGCCGCCGGCTGATCGAGGTTGGAAATGTGCCCGGCGCCGGCGATTTCGACGAATTTGGAGCCCGGCAGCGCCGCATGCAGTTCCCGCATGGCGGGCGGATTGACCCCATCCTGGTCCCCGACCAGGAACAGCACCGGTCGGGTCACAGTCGCGATCGCCGAGCGGAAATCATGGTCGGCAAGGGCTGCGGCGCAACCCATGAAGCCGTTGGCGGGCGTCGCGCGGACCATGCTCCGGACCTTGTCGATCTGCGGCGCATTGGCCGCGACCGCCTGGGCCGGATGCCAGCGCCGGACCGTCGGCTCGACCAGGGCCTCGACGCCGTCCTTGGCGATGATGGCGATCCGCTCTTCCCATTGCTTGGCCGAGGCCGGCGTTGAGGCGCAGCCGGTATCGCAGACCACCAGACGGTCGATCCGGTCGGGGTAGCGCTCGACGATGCCGAGCCCGGTGGCGCCGCCCATCGACAGGCCGACCCAATGCGGGCGCTCGATCTTGAGCCCGTCGATCAGCCCGAGCGCATCGCCGATCAGGTGATTGAAGGTATAGCGGCCGGCCGGCGCGTCGGTCTTGCCATGGCCGCGCTGGTCGTAGCGCAGAATGCGGAACCTCGACTTCAGCGCTTCGACCTGCGGCTCCCACATCGATACGTCGGTCGCCAGCGAATTGCTGAACACAACCCAGGGTGCGCCCTCGGGTCCGTCAATCTCGTAGTTGATGGTGATGTCGTTGGCCTTGATGCGCATAGGTCGGAACTCTCACGCTGCTGGCGATGCCGTCAAACCCGAAGCCGCCTGCGAGCGGTGGATTTGATGCTGCTTGGGAAACAAACGCGGGCGCAAATGAGAGCTTTCGGCGACGGAAAGCAAGAGGGGAGCCAGCCGATCCGCTGACCGGAATGTCCGGCGTCATTCCGGGGCGCGCGCAGCGCGAACCTGGAATCTCGAGCAGCTTGGGGTGTAGCAAGCTTGCCTCTCGGGATTCCGGGTTCGCGGGCTGACGCCCGCGCCCCGGAATGACACACGAGAAGTTTTCCGTCGCTTGCAGAAACGTGGCGCTCGCGGCTAGTGCTGGTCTCGTTAGCGCTTGTCTCTCCGACGTCATTCCGGAAGCCGCACATCTGTGTGCGGCTATCCGGAATCTCGAGCAGCAAGCGCGCTTCACAAGTTGCGTCCAGGCCTCTCGGGTTTCCGGGTTCGCGGGCTGACACCCGCGCCCCGGAATGACGCCGATTAATGTTGCCGCCTGAATGACGATCGTTCCCGGAATGGCGATCTTCATTGCAGCCCGTCATTCCGGAAGCCGCACATCTGTGCGCGGCTATCCGGAATCTCGAGAAGCTTGGGGTGTAGCGCGCTTGTCGCTCGGGATTCCAGGTTCGCGGGCTCACGCCCGCGCCCCGGAATGACACCGTTTATTGTTGCCGCCCTTAATGACGATCGCTCCCGGAATGACACCAGAGAGGGCGCCGGCGGCTAATGCGACTGCACGTCGACCACGCCGGCGACCGCCTTGATCGCGCCGGCGATCTGCGGCGAGACCTTGAAGCGGCCGGGCAATCGCAGCTCGACTTCGCTGCCCTCGTTCAGCATCAGCACGACCGAGACTTCGCCGTCGCCCTTGGCCTCCAGCCGCTTGGCGAGGCCGTCGATCGGCGCCGCGTCGCGCAGAAAGATCCGCATCCCCTTCTGCATTTTCGCCGCCGCCTGATCGAGCGGTTCGGCCGACTGGATCCGCGCGCGCACCTCGTCGCCTTGCGCCTCCGCGGTGAGCACCAGCAGCGCCGCGGTCCCGGGTTCGAGCAGGTCGCGATATTGCATCAGGCCTTCGGCAAAAATGATCGCCTCGTAATGGCCGGACGGATCCGACAGGCCGATGATGCCCATCTTGTTGCCGGTCTTGGTGCGCCGCTCGGTGCGCGACACGATGGTGGCCGCGACCCGTCCCGCGCTCACGCCCGCCTTCACCGAGCGGGAAAACTCCGCCCATGACTGCACCCGCAGGCCCTTGAGCAGCGGCGCGTATTCGTCGAGCGGATGGCCGGTGAGAAAAAATCCGATGGCGTCGTATTCGCGCTGCAGCCGCTCGGCCGACAGCCAGGGTTGCGACGGCGGGATCGCCAGCGGCTCACGCGCGGCGGGGCCGCCGAACAATTCGTTTTGCCCGAGCGTCACCGCCTCGTGCGCGCGCTGCGCCGCCGCCATCATCGCATCGACCGCTGCCGAGACCCGCGCGCGATCGCGCTCGATGTCATCGAATGCGCCGGCCGCCGTCAGGCTTTCCAGCACGCGCTTGTTGACGGCGCGCGGATTCATCCGCGCGGCGAAATCCGCGAGATCGGTGAACGCGCGCTCGCGGCGTGCCGCCACGATGGTTTCGACCGCCTGGGGGCCGACCCCTTTGAGCGCGGCGAGTGCGTAGTGGATGGTGTTGCCGGCGACGTCGAATTCGACCCCGGAGCGGTTGATCGCCGGCGGATCGATCTTGATGCCGAGCCGCTCGGACTCCGCGCGAAACTCCGCCAGCTTGTCGGTATTGTTCATGTCGAGCGTCATGGAGGCCGCCAGGAACTCGACCGGAAAATTCGCCTTCATGTAGGCGGTCTGATAGGCGACCAGCGCATAGGCCGCCGCGTGGCTCTTGTTGAAGCCGTAATCGGCGAACCGTTCCAGCAGGTCGAAGATCGTTTCCGCCTGCGCCGGCGTCACCCCGCGCTCGACGCTGCCGCTGACGAAGCGCTCGCGCTGCGCCCGCATTTCCGAGCGGATCTTCTTGCCCATCGCCCGGCGCAACAGATCGGCTTCGCCGAGCGAGTAGCCGGCGAGCACCTGCGCCGCCTGCATCACCTGTTCCTGATAGACGATGACGCCGAAGGTCTCGCGCAGCACCGGCTCGAGCTTGGGATGAATGTAATCCGGCTCTTCGAGGCCGTGCTTGCGCGCGCAATAGGTCGGGATGTTCGCCATTGGGCCGGGGCGATAGAGCGCGACCAGCGCAATGATGTCCTCGAAGCGATCGGGACGCATGTCCAGCAGCGCGCGGCGCATGCCCTGACTTTCCAGTTGGAACACGCCGACCGCTTCCGCCCGGGCGAGCTGGTCGTAGGTTTTCTTGTCGTCCAGCGGGATCGCGGCGAGATCGACGTCGACGTCGCGCTGCTTGACCAGGCGCACCGCGGTCTGCAGCACCGTCAGGGTCTTCAGGCCGAGGAAGTCGAACTTCACCAGCCCGGCCTGTTCCACCCATTTCATGTTGAACTGGGTGACCGGCATGTCCGATTTCGGATCGCGATAGAGCGGCACCAGTTCCGACAGCACGCGATCGCCGATCACGATGCCGGCGGCGTGGGTGGAGGCGTGGCGGTTGAGGCCTTCCAGTTTCTGCGCCACCGCGAAGGCGCGCGCCACCACCGGCTCGGAATCGCGGATCGCCTGCAGGCGCGGCTCGTCTTCGATCGCCTTGGCGAGCGTCACCGGCGCGGCGGGATTTTGCGGCACCAGCTTGCAGAGCTTGTCGACCTGGCCATAGGGCATTTCCAGCACCCGGCCGACGTCGCGCAACACGCCGCGCGCCTGCAGGGTACCGAAGGTGATGATCTGTGCCACCCGGTCGCGGCCGTAGCGCTGCTGCACGTAGCGGATCACCTCGTCGCGGCGGTCCTGGCAGAAGTCGATATCGAAGTCGGGCATCGACACGCGCTCGGGATTGAGGAAGCGCTCGAACAGCAGCCCGAAGCGGATCGGATCGAGATCGGTGATGGTGAGCGCATAGGCGACCAGCGAACCGGCGCCGGAACCGCGGCCGGGCCCGACCGGAATGCCTTCGGATTTCGCCCATTGAATAAAGTCGGCGACGATCAGGAAGTAGCCCGGATATTTCATCCGCTCGATGACGCCGAGTTCGAACGAGAGCCGTTCGCGATAATCCTCGGCAGTGCGCCCGGGCGCCACACCGTGGCTCGCGATCCGGCGCTCGAGCCCGGCCTCGGCCTGGCGCCGCATTTCCGCTGATTCATCGACCGGCTTGTCGCCGGCGACGGTGAAGCGCGGCAGGATCGGCTTGCGGGTCCGCGGCCGATACGCCGAGCGCTCGGCGATCTCCACCGTCGACGCCAGCGCTTCCGGCAGATCGGAAAACAGCTTGATCATCTCCGCGCGGCTCTTGAACCGGTGCTCGGGCGTGAGATGCCGGCGATCGGCTTCCGACAGCAGCCGGCCCTCGGCGATGCAGACCAGCGCGTCATGGGCCTCGTAATCGTCCGCGCGCGCGAAGAACGGTTCGTTGGTCGCGACCAGCGGAATGCCCTTGCCATAGGCGAGGTCGACCAGTTGCGGCTCGGTGCTGCGCTGTTCCGGCGTGCCGTGGCGCTGCAGCTCGATATAAAGTCCTTCGCCGAACCGCGCCGTCAGCGCGTCGCAGCGCGCGGCGGCGAGATGCGATTGCCCGGCGACGATCGCGGTATCGAGCGCCCCATTCGGACCGCCGGTCAGCGCGATCACGCCTGAGGTAGCGTCGTCGAGCCAGGTCAGCTTGATGTGCGGCGCCTCGTTTGACGGCGTTTCGAGAAACGCGCGCGACGACAGCTTCATCAGGTTGCGGTAGCCCTGCTCGTTGGCGGCGAGCAGCACCAGCCGCGGCAGCGCGCGCAGATGCGCGGCCTGCGGACCCTGGCGGGTCCCCTGCTCCTGATCGCCGAAATCGACGGCGAGCGCGCAGCCGATGATCGGCTGAATGCCGTAGCCCGCCATCTTGTCGGAGAATTCGAGCGCGCCGAACATGTTGTCGGTGTCGGTCAGCGCCAATGCCGGCTGGCGATCGGTTTTGGCCAACTCCGCCAGCCGCGCAATGGTCAGCGCGCCTTCCAGCAGCGAATAAGAGGAATGTGTGTGCAAGTGCACGAAGCCGACGTCGGACACGAGCCACCCCGTTCAAGCCGAACCCACGAATCCGATCCGACCATGCGGCGGCGCGGGCGGGCCTGTCGACCGCACGAATATACCCAAACAGCACGCGTAACTGCCAAGCGCGTCATGCACGGGCATTGGCAACGGATCAACTAACTCCACACCGGCGGGTGTGATCAGGAAAGAGGGGTGGTGCCGGACCCCGGCAATGGGCCCGGCACCTGGGGGGCAGCGCGGCTCTCGCCGGCTGGGGGACCTCAGAGAACAGCAAACACGTGCGCCCACACGGCGATCATCCCGACAAACAGGGTGATCGAGGCAATGGCGGCGGCTTCTTCGACAACGGCGCGGATCATGGCGAGGGGCTCCTGCGAAAGAACGTAGGAGGAACATAGTTCGTGTTTTGTTCTTTGTCAACGGCGGGTGGTGGGTCAGTTTGAATAAGGCAGCCGTTGACCCCGGTGGAGCGTCTAGGAGACTCGGCGTATACTGCCGAACATGGCCGAAAAGCATCCCAAGCGCCCTCGCGACCCCAACCAGCTCGCCAAATCGATCATTGAAATTGCGACGGGCGAGCGGCCGGACCGCGATCCAACCCCCCAGGAGCAGGGGAAGGACGCGATTGCGTCGTCCCTGGGTAGCAGAGGCGGGAAAGCCCGCGCCAAAACTCTAAGCAAGGAGCAACGGTCCGAAATCGCCAAGAAAGGCGCAGCTACTCGTTGGGGAAAAAAGAAAGCTGCTCGCGATAGAGCAACTTCTTCCTAGTCTCATCGTCGATCATCCCACTTCGGATGCCTTTGATGATGATGTATGGCTGCATCATTGGGTCGCTGAAACGGAAGCGGTATTGACGCTCATCACCCCTGCGAATGAGAATTTGTCCGCGCTTTTGAGAAATAAATTCTCGCAGATGTCTATCAAAATGAGCGTGGCGTTTACGCTCATGAAGAATAGAGTTCAGCGGTTCAATCACGTTTGTAGGTGTGAAAAAACCAGATTCATCCGTCTGGGCCAATGCACATCCAAGAAGAACTTCTTTGAATAGATTGTCGCTCTGATTGCTATAAACAGCCTCCTTGTAGTCATCTTGAAACGATTGACCGCTGTCTTCGATTAGGCGGTCCATGGCCGCTTCCACATTAGCAACATCAATTTTAAGTTTATGGCTTTGAGTCGTATGCATCGATGAATATTTCCCAAGCATCTGTACGTAGTACGGCATCCCTCTGGATAGAGTGACGATAGTCCAACGAGCATCCGGAACGATTTTTAACGGCGTAAGGCGTAGTCTCTTATCGAGAACTTCGTTCAATTCTGGGGTCTTCATGCGCTCCATTTTGACTTCGGTCAGGGCGCGCTTGAGGGATTTGTGGTCCTCAATTAATTCTCGGATGTCCTCCGCAACGCCAACAAGTATTACCGTCGTATTCACGGTATCAGCATTGTCGTACAAGCTTTTGATGACGTGCGCAGTTAGCTCGCGCGCCGCCTTGTCTTTCAACTTATCAAATTCATCGATGATGATTATTGGAATAGCGTTTGGGCGACATTTTTGGAGTTCGCGGCGGATGATATCCGGTGTCACTTGCTCATAGTTGGTCTCTATCGGGACCAGATCGGAACGTCCCGTCTGAATACTGACAGCCCGCAACTCTTCAAACGATTTGATCCAGAGAGAAGAAAACGTATCTGAGGGATCGGCCTGAACGCGCGCAGCGATAACGGTCTGCAGCGTTTTGTTGTATCTCTTCCAAAATACGTTGGCGATTGAGGTTTTACCTACGCCGCGCTCCCCAAACAGTACGACGTGCTTGGAGCGGTCAAGAACGCCCTCAAGCATTCTTCGAACCTCAGTCGCCCGACCAGCGAACATGTCCTCCTCCGCCACCGGAGCGCCGCTGAAAAGACTACCGACCTCCCATTCCAGCGCCATCCAGTCACGGTCACTCTCCGGAGCTTTAAATCCCATACAGCCGACCTCCAACCCTATTAAGGTTCTGAGTATCGGCCATCATGTTCTGAGTAGGAAGGCAATTGTTCTGAGTATCCACATAACTGACACTTAATGCTTGACGCTAAGCATAAGAGGTCATATTGTGGTTGTCATGAACAAGCTGGCCAAGGACGAGCGCGCCCGCATCCTTCATCTTCTCTGCGAGGGATCGTCGATCCGTGCCGTCACTCGGCTCACGGGAGCAAGCAAGAACACGGTTGCCAAGCTGCTCTGCGACGCAGGCCGCGCCTGTGCCGCCTACCAGGATCGCGTGTTGCGCAATCTCCCCTGTAAGCGCGTCCAACTCGATGAAATCTGGTCTTTCGTTTACGCCAAGCAGTCGAACCTTGACGTCGCCATTGCTGCCCCCGATGACGCTGGCGACGTGTGGACGTGGACGGCGATCTGCGCCGACACAAAGTTGTTGGCGACTTTCATGGTCGGGGGCCGCGACACCGACACCGCCATTGCATTTGTCGATGACCTTAAGGAGCGGCTCGCAAACCGTATCCAGCTAACCACCGATGGACATGGTGCCTATCTCAAGGCCGTCGATACCGTGTTTGGCGATGACGTGGACTACGCAATGCTGGTCAAGATCTACGGCCGCGATCGCGAGTCTGAGCGGCGCTATAGCCCGGCAAAATGCTTGGGCGCTCGCCGTGGCGCAATTGTCGGAAAGCCGGACCCAAAGCACGTCAGCACGTCCTATGCAGAACGCGCCAATCTCACAATGCGCATGCATATGCGCCGGTTTACTCGATTGACGAACGCGTTTTCAAAGAAGGTCGAGAACCACGCTTGCGCCATCGCACTCCACGCCATGTATTACAATTTTGTCCGCATCCATCAGACACTGAAAGTGCCCCCGGCAATGGCGGCAGAAGTATCGGATCGCTTGTGGGAAATGTCGGACGTAGTCGAGATGATTGAAGCGTTTGAGGCCCGCGAGAAAGCGACCTAACGGACTCCTGCAAGTCTAAGTGATATTCTTTGCCCCTTGCACGCAAAGGGAGGATGTCATGACTGACACGATAGTTCACATGGGCCAGAACTCGCCTGAGTATGTTGCCTACCGGCTGTTCCAAGATGTGCGGATAGTCGAAGAGCCGCCAAAAGCGACTAAAAAATGGATCCTCGATACCTACGCAGAATGCCTCAACGCTGTTCGCCAACCAGTGAATCGGGTGAGTGCTCGCCCTGGCGAGAGGCAGGAGTTCTAAGCACAAACTTCTCAAACTCGCGCGCCGCTTCAACGACGGCGTGACCGTCTGCTGCCGCGGAGCTATTTCCGCGCGCGAGTTTGAGAAACTCAAGTCTCATTTCTTCCAGTGTCATTGTATTCTCCGTTGCCTTATTCAAACTGACCCACCACCCAACGGCGTGTACTGACCGGTTGCATCGTCAGTCGCCTGATTTTGAATCGCCGATTGTACTCGCGCTACAGTTGTCAGATGATGCGCGGCTTTTGGGGGGACGCAATGCGAACAATTAGCTTGATAGCGCTCGCTATTTTTTCGAGTTTTCTACTTTTCGGCTGTGCGACAATTGTCAAAGGCACAACACAGACTGTCGCGATTGACACGCCCGGGGCACCGGGAGCGACTTGTACAATTTCCACCCAAAACGGGCCAAGAATGGTCGCAACGCCAGGCACTGTCGTCTTAGACAAGGGCTCAACGGCATTGCCAATTCAATGCACGAAAGAATGCTATGCAATGGGATCCAGCATAATTCCATCAGGTACGGAGGCCATGGCCGCTGGAAACATTGTTTTCGGCGGTCTCATCGGACTTGGGGTCGATGCAGCGAGCGGTGCGATGAATAAATATCCGGATGTTGTCACGGTTGCCATGACGCCCGACCCGGCGTGCCACCAAACTCCACCTCAACGGTTGCGAGGACCCCACTAATTGCGACAGGGCGCGTCAGTTGGCAGCTCGCCCAATGTCGTTGGCTTCGCTTTTGATAGTTCCGTTGCTCTTCCGACACGGGTAGATTTTGTCGGGCTTCGCTTTGAAGGGCCGCTTACTTCGGCGTCTGCGACTTCTGCGTCGGCTCCGCGTTCCGCACATTGCCCCACGGATCGACTTTCGCCGCCGGCGCCGGATGCGAACTTTTCTGCAGCCGTTGATAGGCCTGGTCGATCTCCGCGGCGCGGGCGCGGCGCTCCTGATCTTGTTTCTCGCGCTGCTCGACCTGTTGCTGCAGCGTGATCGGCTCATCGGTTGGCGCCGGCGCCGGCTGTGCCAGAGCGGGACCCGTCAGCAGGCCGATTGTCGCCATGATGGCCGGTAGGAATCGCACGGCCAGGATTCGCACGGTGAGGATTCGCGCTGCGGAAATTTTCGCTGCCAAGTTTCTCGCAACCAGGCTGTTCATGGGCGCGGGGTCCGCCGCGCTATTTTTTCTTGGTCGCGTCGGCGTCGGTGCCGCGCACGTTGCCCCAGGGATCGGGCTTGGCCGCGGGGGCATCCGAGCGCGTGTTCTTGAGCGCCTTTTGGTATTCCTTGTCGATATCGACCGCATCTTCCCGGCGCTGCTTTTCGATCTTTTGCAGCGGATTATCCTCCGCGTGGGCCGGCATCGCCGGAAGTGCCAGCAACGCCATCATCGCCCCGGCCGCCACCATCCGCATCGAACTCTCCCTGGTTCGCTCGACCCGCCGCAATTATGCGCCCTGCCCCCCGCGAGGCCAACCGTATTTCGACGGCGGACGGGCGCCCGCCAAAGCGGTCTTGCGGTGCAGCGCTAATCCGGCGCGCCACACAATCCGAGGACCGGTTGCCGGCAATATTAAGGCTTGAAAGGGCTTGTCCGCGGCAAAGACGGTCGCGCCCAGCCCGGGCGGCTTCGGCGCCTCTACGCCCGGCCCTTGAAATAGGCGGCCGCTTTGGCGCTGATCCAGTCCCGCGCTTCGGCATCGGACTGAAAGCCGCCGATGTTTTCGGCCACCCCGTCATGGCCGATCGCCTCGACGTACCAGCCGCGGCCGTCCTTGTATTCGCGTGGGGTGAGCTTCGGAGACGCGGGTTTGTCGATCATGGATCGACTATGCGCTCTCTGGTGGAGCGCGCAAGCCGTCATCGGGCGTTCAGCCCCAATGCGGCGAAGTCGGCGAAGTCCGGTTCAGTGCAGCAGGTAGTTGATGCCGATCTTCACGATGCTGGTGTGCAGCTTGACGATGCTCGGAGCGGCCGCGAGCGCCCCGGTCGTGGTCAGCTGTTCGTTGATCGCGCCGAAATCGAGATAATCGTATTCGAGCTTGGCGGTGACGTTGTTGGTGAAGGCGTATTCGACGCCGGCGCCCGCCATCCATCCGGTCCGGCTGAAGGCGCCGGTTCCGGTGCTGCCGTCGGACGCGGTGACATCGAACTTGTCGCGGGTCCAGGCGCCGCCCGCCTTGCCGTAGAACAGCGTGCGATCGAGCGCATAGCCGACGCGGCCGGCGGCGGTGCCGAACCAGTCGTTCTTCACGGTCCCGCTCAGCGAGAAGCCCGGATCGGCCAATGTGGCGTTGTTCTTGACCCAGGACGCCGCGAAGTCGCCTTCGACGCCGAGCACCAGGGCGCCCATCTGATAATTGAAGCCGGTCTGTCCGCCGGCGAGGAAGCCCTTGGCATCCACCGTCGACGTCGTGCCATCGGCGGGATCGGTCCCCGAAAAACTGCTCCAGCCGTAGCCCGCATGCGCGCCCATGTAGAAGCCGGTCCAGCTGAACGGCACCGCCACCGGCGCCTTGTAGCTCGGGACCGACACCGGAGCCTGGGGCGGCAAGTCGGCGCCGAGCGCCGGAGAGAGCGCGGCGACCGAGGCGAGCAACACCAGTGCGGACAATCGGCGCATCAGAAACCACCCCCCATCAATTGCGGCAGCAAGGGTCGGTACGCTAGCACCGCGATGGAGGTAGCCGAAGGTGGATATTTGTCGTGGCTGATTTTGTCGGTGCACTGTTACCCGGCATCAACAATCCGACGACTGCTGATTGGCGCGGTCGCCCGGCCGCAATCGGCGGTGCGCACCAGCATCAACGCCGGCTATGCGTGGCGGCTGGAAATCGGACCCCGATCGGGGTATTTTGAGTCCATGGAGACGATCGAAAAGCCCGGCGCGCTGACCATCCAGCTCCTGACCTGGGTCGGGACCCGGCCGCGCACCTATGGCGACGCCATGGAGGCATGGCGCACGACGTGTCCGCGCATGCCGATCTGGGAAGACGCGCTCAGCGAAGGCCTGATCGAGGTCAGCGGCACCGGCGCCATGCGCGAACGCAAGGTTGCGCTGTCCGTCCGCGGTCAGGCCTTGCTCAGGCAGCTTTAGAGCATGATCAGGAAAAGTGGAAACCGGTTTTCCGTCCGATCATGCGACCAAATAATAAGTTAGAGCGGGTTTACCGCTTGGATCGGTTCCATCCTAAACAAACCCGCTCTAGGCGCGCCGCGCGCCGCCCTCATTCTTATTGTGTGTCGGCGCGCACGTTGTGCACCACCCATTCGTCGAGCAGATGGGCGATGTCGAGATTGTTCTTCTCCAGCATCACCATGTGGCCGTTGCCGTGGATGCCTTTGTCCTCGAGGCGGATGAATTCCACCTTGGCGCCGGCCTGGTTGAGATACTTCACGGTGCAATGATCATAGGTCGCGTGGTAGGAGGCTTCCGACGCCACCACCACCGCCGGGATCGATTTCAAGTTGGTGAGCTGGCGCGCCGGCGACTTCTGCATCCAGCAGGTGAAGAGATCCGGGCCGTCGGCCTTGGCCTCGCGTTCGATCGCGATCTCGGAGGCCTCCTTCACCGGCGGATCATAGGTCATCGGGATGTCGCTCACGCCCCACAGGCGTCCTTTGCCGGTGGCGTTGATCGAGTTTTCGAACGGCGGTCCGCTCGGCTCGATCGCGATGATCGCCTTCACCAGCTTCGGCCGCGCGTCGGCGATCAGCCATCCGAACGGTCCCGATTGCGAATGGGTGAGCACGATCGCCGGTCCGATCTTGTCGAGCAGCGCGGCGCCGGCCGCCTGGTTGCGCGCCTGCGTTTCCTCGTTGGAGATCACCGTCTCGACCTGCGTTGCATAGAAGGCGTCGAACGCCGGATCGCCCTTGCGGCCCTTGTTGGGACCCTCGCCCGGCCATTGCGTATGCTTCTTGGCCTGCGGCCAGTCGCCCACCACCTCGGAGGCGGTGAATTGATATTCTTCCTGCTGCGCGCTGAACATGCGGGTGGCGCCATCGGCCGGATGCCAGGCCGAGCGGCCGCGCATCGGCTGGTCGATCATGTAGACGACATAGCCCTGCTCGACGAAATACTCCGCCCAGCCCTTGCGGCCGTCGGGCGTCCCCATCCAATTGGTCGCCGTCTGCGCGGCGCCATGGATCAGCACCAGCGGAAACGGGCGGCGCACGTCTTTCGGCGCCAGCACCTCGACATAGATCTGGCCGGCCATCGCATCCTTGCCGGGCTCATTGGTGCCGACATAGTGACCGCCAACATAGAAATAGCCGCGCACGGCCACGGCCGACTGGTCGACCACCGGCACCGGCAGTTTCGGCGGCTCGGCGCGCACCGCCGTGCTCCCCAACAAACCGATGCACAATGCGCTGCAGGCAACGCCGATCGTCCGGCTCGCGGTCATCGCAGGTCCTCCCGTTTGCCGCATGATCAGCGGCTTTGACCGGTCCGCGCCGGCCGCGTCATCGTGATTGTTGCGATCGATGTTAGTCGGCGGCGAGCAACCGCGCCAGCGCGCCGCCGCGCGCCGCGACGAAAAAATCCGTCCCACCTTTTTTGCGTGCGGGCCGCGCTACGCCAACGTGTGGGCAGCGGTCGAGTGCAATCCGCACCCGGCTTCGCCCGTTGACGGCATTGCAACCGCGGCCTATCGCGAATGATGACATTCCGTTCGCTGGCGCCCATGCCCATGGACCTTGCACTCCGTTGCCGCTGCGGCCACTTGCGCGGCATCGCCCGCAACCTCTCCCCATCCAGCGGCTTCCGCTTCGTCTGCTATTGCACGGACTGCCAGGCGTTCGCGCGTTTCCTCGACCGCGCGGATGTGCTCGACGCCGCGGGCGGAACGGATATTTTTCACCTGCCGCCGGCGCGCGTGACGATCACCGCGGGCACCGACGCGATGCGGTGTCTGCGCCTCTCCGACAAGGTCTTGCGCTGGTACACCGAATGTTGCCGGACGCCGATCGCCAACACCCCGGCTGCGCCGGGCTTCCCGGTCATCGGCATGGTTCATTGCCTGATGGAGCACGCGGCCGACGGCCGGTCCCGGGACGAGGTGCTCGGCCCGCCGCTCTGCCGCATCTATGAACGTTCTGCCACCGGACCGCTGCCGGCGAATGCGCCCGGCCCGCCGTCTGTCGGGCTGTTTGCCCGCCGCGCATCAAAGTTGCTGGGCTGGTGGATGCGCGGGCTGGGTCGGCCCACGCCATTCTTCGACGACCGGACGAAGGCGCCCTCCGCCGTGCCGCGCGTGCTCACGCAGAGCGAGCGCGCGGCACTGCAATCGCCACCAGCGCCGTCACATCAAATGCGGACCGGCGCCACCTGAGGCCTCCAGCACCGCCTCGCGCCATTCGCGCTTGATCGGCAGGATCGGCGGGAACGGCGCCACATCCGGCATCGGCGTCGGCGCCGCGATCGCTTTCGGGCGGTAGGATGCCGAGCCCTTCTTCATAAACAGGTTGTAGATCGCCCATTGCGCGCGCTGTCGCCCGGACGCCAGCGGGAAGCGTTTGGCCATCGACGACATCGAATAGAAGGTGTCGTAGGCGGCCATGTGGCCGACGCGCAGTTCCTCGCCCGACATCTGCGCCGGGCGATAGACCACGTGCGCCTGGTCGTATTTTTCCCAATCATAGGACGCGATGCGGTCTGCCTTTTTCATTTCGTACCAAGTCAGCGTGCCCGGATACGGCGTCAGCACCGAATAGGCGACGGCGTCGTAATCGGCCTCGATATTAAATTTTGCGGTGTCCTGGAACACTGCCTTGTCGTCGCCGTCGAACCCGAACATGAACAGGCCGAACACCATGATCCCGTAGGAATGCACTTTTTCCACCAGGGCGGCGAACTGGTCCGGTCGGTTGACGTGCTTGTGCACGCTCTTGAGCGTCGCGCGCGAGATCGATTCGAAGCCGATGCTGAGCATGGTGCAGCCGCTCTCGGCCGCGAGTTCCAGCATCGAGTCGTCCTGCGCGAGCTTGGAGGTGACGCCGGCCTGCCACTGGATGCCGCGGCCCTTGAGGGCGCGCATCACCTCCTTCGGACGCTCGGGCGTTCCGAAGAAGTCGGCGTCGTTGATCGAAATGGTGCGGGCGCCGCAATTCTCCATTTCGTGGATCACCTCGTCGACCGGGCGATAGCGGAACTTGAGGCCGTTCATCAGCGGCTCGGCGCAGAACGTGCAGCCCTGGTGGCAGCCGCGCGAGGTCTGCACGAAGGTGCGGTTGACGTAGCGGTTCTTTTTCAGCAGGTCGTAGCGCGGCATCGGCATGCCGACCATCGGATGCAGCACGTCCGACTTATAGGTTCCGCGCACCGACCCGTTTTTGAGATCGTCGAGCAGCTTGCCGATGACGAGTTCGACCTCGCCGATCACCACCGCATCGCAATGCTTGAGCGCTTCCTGCGGCATGAAACTCGGATGCACGCCGCCCATCACCACCGGAATGCCCTTGGCGCGGAACTGGTCGGCGATCTGGTAGCCGCGGTCGACATAGCTGGTCATCGCGGAAATGCCGACCATGTCGGCCTTGAGATCGAAATCGATGGTTTCGATGTTCTCGTCGGTGAGCACCACCTCGTACTGGTCGCGCGGGATCGATGCCGCCACCGCCAGCAATCCGGCGAGCGGAGAATACAGTGCACGATTCAAATAAAGCGGACGGGTCGTCAGTGAATCAGTCTTGGGATTGATGAGATGAATGATGCGGGTACGCATTCCGTTCTCCTATGCGCGGGGGGCCCGATGTTGGAAACAGCGCATCGGCGCGACGAAGAAACTTGTTGCTGTCATCTATCGCAACGTCCCCAGATGACCGCGGCTCAACGCAAATGCTAACACCGCGTTCCGCAACGGGAAAACGAATTCGCCATCGGGTTCTCCCGCCGACCTATTCAGCTGTGGATGCGAGTATTTTAGCCAATCGTGCGGTCTCTCACCGCGCCCCTACCTGCCAACCGTTTTGTGCGTCAGCGTCGGGAAACCTCGTGAATTCGTCCGCACGTTTGTCATCAGCACCGCGGCGCGCTAGGACGGAGGTCCCAGGATAACGCGCTTTTAGCGGAATTTCTTCATACACAATTGATCGCGGCCGCATTACGCTGGCGCTGCGCGTCGTCGCCGGGATGGAGTTCGGAACATGTGGCGTCTCATTGCAACCATGGTGCTGGGTTCGCAGGTGGCCTTGGCGGCCGCCGAAGGTCCTCCCAATCTCAACGCCGAACCGTCCTGCCGGGCCGCCGCCGATGCCGCCGCCATGGGCTCGCTGGGCGGAGGAAATGTCCGCGATCTCGCCAGCTGCATGCGCGATGAGAACGAAGCACGCGATCAACTGGGCAAGGAATGGTCCCAGTTCACGCCCGGGGACCAGCAGCGTTGCGCCTCCGAGACCCGGATGGGCGGAAGTCCGAGCTACGTCGAATTGCTGGTCTGCCTTGAAATGATCCGGGACGCCAAAAATCCGAGCATGCAGCCGGAGCCCGCCGCCACCCACCGCAAGAAATAGCCGAATACCGCTTTTCCTTCACCCGTTGCCGACCGCAAACCCGGTCGGCGCCTCGCCGCGCCGATGGCGCTCCCACATCGTCGCGTAGGCGGCCTCGACCTGCCGCGTGGTGCGCGCGGTGTCGAACAGCGAACAAGCCGCACGATTGGCGACGAGTTTCTGTTTCAAGGCCGCAAGCATCTCCGGATCGCGCGCCAGCGTGAACGCCAGCGCCTCGTAGTCGGCGAGCGAGCCGGTGATCAGTTCGGGCAGGCCGACGGCGCGAAGCAGGCTGCCGGCGACCCGGCTGGCAAAGGTTTCGCCCGAACAGGTCAGCAGCGGCAGCCCCGCCCACAGCGCGTCGCTCGCCGTGGTGTGCGCGTTGCAGTAATAAGTGTCCAGGAACAGGTCGGCCAGGCGATGGCGGGCGAGATGGTCGTCGGGCCGCGTTCGGTCGGCAAAGATCAGGCGCTCGGGCGCGACCCCGCGCCGTTGCGCTTCACGCCGCAGATTGTCGGTCGCGGCCGGATGTCCTGCCATGAGCCACAGCACGCTGCCATCGACGCCTTGCAGCAGCCGCATCCAGATGTCGAACACATCAGGCGTGATCTTGTAGACATTGTTGAAACAGCAAAACACCAGGCCGGTGTCCGGAAGTCCGGCCGACGCGCGCGCGGGAACGCTCGCGGACACGCTCCGCCTGGCGTCATTGACCTGATAGCTGTCCGGCAGACACACGATGTTTTCCGCGTAGGCATCCTCGCGCTCGGCCGGGATCACAAACCGGTCGGCGATCAGATAGTCGATGCTGCGGGTGCCCAGGGTGCCGGGATAGCCGAGATAGCTCACCTGGATCGGCGCCGGACGCCGGGCGAAAATGTTGGGACGGGCGTCCTGGGTGAAACCCTTGAGGTCGACGGCGATGTCGATTTCCAGCGCGCGCACCAACTCGGCAACCGCCTGATCGCTCTGCGCCCGCACATCGATGAAGCGGTCGAATGCGCGCATCAGCCGCCGGCGCATGTCGCTGTCCTGCGCCGGGCCGAACGACAGCGCGATGGTCTCGAAGCGCGAACGATCGTGGTGCTCGAACAATCCGGCCATCAGATGCGCGGTCGCATGATCGTGCAGATCGGCGGAGAGATACGCCACGCGGATACGGCCATCGGCGTGGCGCTCGCCGGGCCACAATGGGTTGGCCGCCGGCGGACAGGTGTCGGCGACGTAGATTTCGGCGCAGGCGCGCTGTTGGGCAGGCGTCGAGCCCATCGGCAGCAGCGCGAACGGATGCGCCGCGCATGTGCCGTCCGCGATCGCCGACACCAGGTCGGCGCAGGTCCGATCGAAATCGTCCCACCGGCAGAGATGCATCCGGGCATGCAGCCGGGCGCCGCGCAACTGCCGCAGATCGGGATTGCGCGCGTAGGCGGCGTCGTAATCCGCGGCCGCCTCGGTCAGGCGGTTGAGCGATTGCCACGTCGTCGCCCGGTTGAAATAGGCATCGACATAATTCGGATCGAGCGCCAGCGCCTGGTCGAAGCTCGCGATCGCCTGCTCCCATTGTCTGAGATCCTGCAACGCGGTGCCGCGATTGTTGAGCGCCTCGGCAGTCGGCGCCATCGCAATCGCCTGATCGAACGATGCGAGCGCGTCCTCGAAGCGCTTGAGGGCGGACAAGGTCAGGCCGCGATTGTTGAAGGCTTGCGCATAGTCAGGCTTGAGCCGGATCGCCTGCTCGAAGTCGGCCAGCGCGCCCTCGTCCTGACCAAGCGTGTGCCGCACCCCTCCCCGGTTATTAAAGGCCTCGGCATAGGTCGGCCTGAGCATGATGGCGCGATCATAGGCGGCGCAGGCGTCCTCATGCCGCTTTTGCGCAGCGAGTGCGTTGCCGCGATTATAGGATGCCTCGGCATAGTCCGGCCGCAGCCGCAGCGCGCGGTCGCAATCGGCGAGCGCATCCGCAAAATTTCCGAGTTCGTGCAGCGCATTGGCGCGGCCGACCAGGGCTTCGGCATAATTCGGATTGATCGCGATGGCGCGATCGTAACTCGCGCAGGCCGAAGCGAACTGCCTGAGATCCGAATGGATATTGCCGCAATTATTATGGGCGTCGGCCGAGCGCGGGTTGATCCTCAGCGCCGCATCGATGTGGTCGAGCGCGGCCGCATGCGCGCCGCGCTGGAAATGAACCACCCCCAACAGATGCAGGCTGTCGAAATCCGCCGGCTGCACCTGCAGGATGGCGCGATAGATCTGTTCGGCTTCGGCCAGCAGACCGGCGCGGTGAAACGCTACCGCCTGACTCAACTGCGACCGGACGTCGGAGCCACGCGCCGGCGGCACCTTGGATTGCGCGCCTGTCGGCCGATGTCCGGGTTCGAAGGGCAATTTATTTTTCACCGCCGACTCACCGTGGATAAGGTTTGAGTCAAATCAAGATCCCGCCCGCCGCGATAACAAGCAAGACCGGATTGCGCCGTCGGCGGTCCTCGTTGTTTCAGGACGTTCGGACCCGGCGCTGCGACCGGCAAATCCGCCGACGTCGGCGGAACAAAGCACCGCACCCCACGTTGACGCAGGTCGCTCGGCCGGCATCGGGCCGGTTTTGGTCGACGTCCGCATTTCAGACGCCCATCGCCCCTTCCGCATTTCAACGCGTGCGTGGTTAACAACAATGGCCCTCCTCGCCTATCTGCTCTTGGTCGCATCGCTGTTGACGTCGGCGTTCGTCGGATACGAGTGGGTGGCGACCTCATCGATGCCGCGCGTCGGCGTTTATGCGCCGGAACGCGCCAAGATCGTCCGCCAGGCGAACCGCGCCAAGCTCGCCTCGGCCGCCAAGGCCAGACAAGCTGCGGCTGACGAGGGTGCGCACGCCGGTGACGCGACCGTCGTATCGTCGACGAACGAACCCGCGCAAAGCCAACGCGTGGTCCATGTCCGCCCCAAGCACCTGAGAGTGGCAGCCAAGCGTCCCAATGGGATGACGGCCGACGCATCGCTCGGATTCGGCACCGGATTCGCGCCCACGTTTGGGCCGGCCTTTGGCCGCCAAGATCGTGATTGAAGATCGAGATTAAATAAAGATCGAGATTAAACCCGGGCTCGACGTGCCCGCCGGGCGCGCGATCACGCCAATTCCATCACCCGTCCGTCACGGATGGTCACCCGCCGGTCCATGCGCGCGGCGATATCCATGTTGTGGGTGGCGATGATGGCGGCGAGACCGGAGGCGCGCACCAACTGCGTGAGCGAGGAAAACACCCGCTCGGAGGTGCGCGGATCGAGATTGCCGGTCGGTTCATCCGCCAGCAGGACCCGCGGCGCATTGGCGACGGCGCGGGCGATCGCCACCCGCTGCTGCTCGCCGCCCGACAGTTCCGACGGGCGATGGGTCAAGCGTTCCTGCAATCCGAGATAGCTCAGGATCTCGCTGGCGCGCAGCTTGGCCTCGCGCTTGGCGAGACCGCGCACCATCTGCGGCAGCATCACGTTCTCGAGCGCGGTGAATTCCGGCAGCAGGTGATGGAACTGGTAGACGAAACCGATTTCGATCCGGCGGATCTTGGTGCGATCGGCGTCCGATAGTTTGGTGGTCGGGGCGCCGTTGATGAAGACCTCGCCGCCGTCGGGATGCTCGAGCAATCCGGCAATATGCAGCAAGGTCGACTTGCCGGCGCCGGATGGCGCGACCAGCGCCACCGACTGGCCCGACCACACCGCGAGCTCGGCGCCCTTGAGGATCTCCAGCGTGTCGTCGCCCTGACGATAATGGCGTTCGACATCCTGCAGGAACAGCACCGGCGCGTTGTTGTCAGGCATTGCGCTGCTCACTCGTAGCGCAACGCTTCGACGGGATCGAGGCAGGCCGCACGCCACGATGGATAAAGCGTTGCCAGCAGCGACAACGACAGCGCCATCACCACCACCGCGGTGGTCTCACCGACATCCATATGGGCGGGCAACCGCGACAGGAAATACAGTTCCGGCGGAAACAATTCGGTCCGCGTCACCCACGACAGGAACTGGCGGATCGGCTCGATGTTCAGACAGATGATCGAGCCGACCAGGAATCCGGTCATGGTCCCGACCACGCCGATGGCGGCCCCGGTAATCAGAAAAATGCGCATCACCGCACCCTGGGTGGCGCCCATGGTGCGCATGATCCCGATGTCGCGGCCCTTGTCCTTCACCAGCATGATCAGGCCGGAGACGATATTGAGCGCGGCGACCAGCACGATCAGCGTCAGGATCAGGAACATCACGTTGCGCTCGACCTGCAGCGCATTGAAGAAGGTGGCGTTGCGCTGACGCCAGTCGACCATGAAGATCGGGCGCTGCGCGGCCGCGGAAATCAGCGTCCGGAAGCGATCGACGCGATCGGGATCATCGGTATAGACCTCAATCGCGGTGACGTCGCCTGCCCGGTTGAAATAGGCCTGCGATTCCGGCAGCGGCATATAGACGAAGGCGGAATCATATTCCGACATACCGATCTCGAACACCGCGGCGACCTTGTAGGGCTTGATCCGCGGGGTGGTGCCCATCGGCGTCACCGCGCCGCGCGGGGCGACCAAGGTCACGCTGTCGCCGACCCGCAGCGAGAGCTGGTCGGCGAGCCGCTTGCCGATCAGCACCCCCTGCCCTTCGTCGAAACCATTGAGGGTGCCCTGCTTGATATTGTTGCCGATCGAACCGAGCCGTGCCAGGTCGGCGCCGCGCATGCCGCGCACCAGTACGCCGCTCGCATTGAACGGCGATGACGCCAACGCCTGGCCTTCGACGATCGGCGCCGCAAGCAGGACGCCGGGCACGCCCGACACCCGGTCGGCGACCGAAGCGTAATCGGTGAGCGGAGATTCGATCGGCTGGATCAGCAGGTGGCCATTGAGCCCGAGGATCTTGTCCAGCAGTTCGTGCCGGAAGCCGTTCATGACCGCCATCACGATGATCAGCGTCGCCACCCCGAGCATGATGCCGAGAAAGGAGAACCCGGCGATGACAGAGATGAATCCTTCCTTGCGCCGCGACCGCAGGTAGCGCAGCGACAGCATCCACTCGAACGGTGCGAAAGGGCGCGTTCCGAACGTCTCGCTCATCTCATCTTTTCCCATCCGCGATTAGAATAGATTCTAGCGGATGTATGCCACCGTGAACCGGTGCTGTGACGAGGTAGCGCACAGACTTCGCTCATGTGACGAGCCGGTTCACAATGTCTTCGGGCGAAAGCAGTTCCCGGGTACCGTCGGAGCGTCGTTTCAGCTCCACTTGGCCGGCGGCAAGTCCCTTCGGTCCCACAAGAATTTGCCAGGGAATTCCGATCAGGTCGGCGGTGGCGAACTTCGAGCCAGGGCGCTCGTCGAGATCGTTATAAAGCACATCGATCCCGGCGCCCATCAGGGCGCGGTACAGCTTCTCGGACGCCGCATCGGTCGCCGCATCGCCCTGCTTGAGATTGAGGATCACGACCTTGAACGGCGCCACCGCCTCCGGCCATTGGATGCCGGCGTCGTCGTGGCAGGCCTCGATGATCGCCGGCAGCAGCCGGCTCGCGCCGATGCCGTACGACCCCATGTGCACCGGATGCTCAGCTCCGTCCGCGCCGGCGACGACGGCTTTCATCGGCTCGGAATATTTGGTGCCGAAATAGAAGATCTGCCCGACTTCGATCCCGCGCGCCGAAATCCCCTTGCCCTCCGGCAGTGCGGCAAAGGCCGCCGCGTCGTGCTTCTCCGAGGTTGCGGCGTAGAGCGAGGTCCAGCGATCGACCACCGTTTGCAACGCGGCGTCGTCATCGAAATCGATGGTTTCGTCCGGTACTTCGACCTCGAGATAATCGCGATGGCAATAGACTTCGCTTTCGCCGGTCGCTGCGAGAATGATGAATTCGTGCGACAGGTCGCCGCCGATCGGGCCGGTGTCGGCGAGCATCGGAATGGCCTTCAGCCCCATTCGGGCGAAGGTCCGCAGATAGGCGACGAACATGCGGTTATAGGCCCGCTTGGCGCCGGCAAAATCGACGTCGAAGGAATAGGCGTCCTTCATCAGGAACTCGCGCCCGCGCATCAGGCCGAAGCGTGGACGCAGCTCGTCGCGGAACTTCCACTGGATGTGGTAGAGATTGAGCGGGAGATCCTTGTAGGAGCGCACATAGGCACGGAAGATCTCGGTGATCATCTCCTCGTTGGTGGGACCGTAGAGCATGTCGCGCTCGTGCCGGTCCTTGATCCGCAGCATTTCCTTGCCGTAGTCCTCGTAGCGCCCGCTCTCCCGCCACAGGTCGGCCGATTGCAGGGTCGGCATCAGCATCTCGATCGCGCCGGCGCGATTCTGCTCTTCGCGGATGATCTGGTTGACCTTGTGCAGAACCCGAACCCCGAGCGGGAGGAACGCGTAGATGCCGGCCGCCTCCTGCCGGACCATGCCGGCACGCAGCATCAGCCGATGCGACACGATCTCCGCTTCCTTCGGCGTTTCACGCAGGATGGGCAGAAAAAAGCGGGACAGACGCATGAACGTAACGGGCTCCGATTCGACGCGGTTTCACCTGGGGCGCCGAGTGAAACCGAATCAGTGAAAAAAATGCAAGCGGTACAATGCCCTATCGGCGAGAGCGCGGGTGATTGCGAAGTCTCGACCGGGATGCGAACCGGCGAGTTGTAGCCCTAGTTGCAGCCCGCTCGCAAACCCTCGGGGCCGCTGCCACGCCCCGGACCACAGCACGCCGCGCCCGTCAAAAGGCCGCAAGCGGCTGCAGCAGAGCGAGATTCGTCGTTGGCGTTAAGCCATTGCTCGCCGAAGTTTCGCAATTTGGTGCACTGCACGTCTACTATGGTGACAACGGAAATTACTTTGATTACGCTAAATTTATCCGCGTGGCAGGACAACGGCGGGGAACCGGGGTCCTGGAACGTGCGGTCCGAGTCTTGGGAGGATACAGGCCGAAGGCGTCATCAGCCGCCCCGACGAGCTTAATGAAAGCTAAAAACGTCGAGGGTCGCCGGCAAAGGCACTTAAGTCTCTCAAGCAGGGCATCGGCCCTGCTTATTTTTTTGCCCAACCCCCGAGATGCGTTCAGCCGACCAAGTCGGTCAGCGGCCGGTCGGGCGGCAGGGCGATCCAGACGCCGGCAAAAACAGCTGCAATTCCAAAGACTAAGTTGAGACCTATGGGCTCGCCGACGAGCACCGCCGCGAGCGCGGAGGCGGCGACCGGATTGACCGGCATGGTGCTCGCGACCCGCGTCGGCGAGGTCCGCTCGAGGGCGAAAACCCACAAATAGAACCCGACGGCCCCACCGCACAGCGCGAGATAGGCGACCGCCAGCCAGAGCGAGAGATTGAAATCGGGGATGACCCGGAACCCGCCAATGCCGACCGAAATCGCAAACAGACAAACGGCCCCCATGCCCATCGACGCGGTGACGAAGCCGAGCGCACTCGATCGTGCGATCAGCGGACGCGACCAGACATTGTAGAGCGCCATGCACAGGGTGCCTGCGAGCATCAGCAGGTCCCCGCGCCACGCCCCGGCCGGAGCGCCTGCCGCGCCGCTCGCCAGCGCGATCGCCACCCCGGTCATCGCAATCAGCACCCCCGCGGACTTGCGCCAGGTCAGCCGTTCGGCGCCGAACACCGCGGCAGCCAGCATGGTCATCAGCGGCATGGTGGAGAGCGCCAGCGATCCGTGCGCGGCGGTCGTCCGCGCGAACGCGACGTTGTAGACGATGGAGAAGAACGCAAACAGCATCAGCCCCAACAATCCGGTCCACAGCCAATCGCGCCCGCTCGGCCAGCGTGAGCGCAGCATGATGGCGATCGGAACCAGGAACAGAAATCCCAAACCGAAGCGGAAGGTCGCGATGGTCACGGGATCGATCCCGCCGACCACGAACCGGGTCGTTGCCGCTGCCATTCCTCCAAGCGCGCTCGACAGCACCGCGGCGAGCACGCCGATGCGTTCTCTCATGGGATCGGTTCTGCAATGATCCGGCGGCGCCGGGCGATGGGTGGGAAACTACGCTTTCGCTTATTGGCTTTTCGTATCGATTTCAACCAATAATTGTATCGAATGCAATTGAAAAATATTCCCGCTGAGATTGTTAACGCAGATTTACAATCATCGCGACCGGCGCAGGCCGGTTTGTCTGATCAAAGTGCAAATCCGGCATCACCCCTAGCATCGCGATTTTTATTTTCGATGACGCGCCGATTGCCGGACTCTGAAACACGGAGCCTCCCGATTCATGATGCGCCGATTCGATCATGGCGCGATGTCCGCGCCCGGTCCGGAGCGCGTTGACAGGCACCGCTCCCCCTGTAATCTGTCCGGACAATTGCGGCACAGCACAACAGCGCACGGGTCAGGATCGCACGCGATCGTTGACCGGAAGCGTCGGGCAGCCGGCTATCGGCCAGGGGAGGAATTCATCATGGGCAATTCGTTGCGCGCCGGCGCATTCGGTTTTCTGCTGATGTCCGGCCTCCTTGCCGCGCCGCTCGCGCGCGCCGAAACCATCACCGTGACCCATTGGGGCTCCGCCTTCTATGGCGCGCCCTACGCCGTCGCGCTGGAAAAAGGATTCTTCAAGAAGCGCGGCCTCGATATTACCGGCTTCCTGACCTCGGCCGGCGGAGGAACCTCGGTGCGCAACACGCTCGCGGGCGAAGTTCCGTTCGGCGAGGTGGCGCTGCCGGCGGCCATTCTCGCGATCCAGTCGGGCCAGCCGCTCAAGATCATCAGCGGCGGCGTCGAGAGTGTCGACGACATCCTCTGGATTACCCAGCCGGAGTCCCAGATCAACTCGCTGGCCGACATCAAGGGCAAGAAGATCGCCTACACCGCTCCGGGCTCGGTCACCAACATGATCATCCTGACCTGCCTGCAAAAGGCCGGGCTTGAGCCCAAGGATGTGCAGCTCGTCACCGCGGGCGACCTCGGCGCCAATCTTTCGGCGGTGCTCAACCACGCCGTCGACGCCGCGATGTCCGGCGAGCCGCTGTGGTCGGAAAACCAGGGCAAGGTCAAGGCGGCGTTCTGGGCCAAGGATTGCACCAACGCGGCCATGACGCAGACCGTCGGCATCACCACCACCGACTATGCGGCCACCGGCGGCGAAAAGCTGCGGGCGCTGATCGACGCCCGGCGCGAGGGCGTCGACTATATCAAGGCCCATCCGGACGAGGCCGCCGACATCGTCGCCAAGGCCTATAACGGCGATCAGAAGCTCTACCGCGAGGTGTTCAGGCATTTCGTCAGCTTCGAGTATTTCGGCGACGGCAGCCTGCATTTCGAGAACATGAACCGCATGCTCGACGGCATGCGGTTGGTCGGCCGGCTGAAGGCGCCGGTGGACTGGAGCCAGATCGTCGATGCGTCCTTCCTGCCGAAAGAGCTTCAGGCGACCCATTAGGCGCTGGTGATGGCCGTTGCAGCCATAAGCACGCAGGACGGAACGCCGGCGTCCGATCCCGCGCCTCACGTTGGATTGCGCGGGGTCACCCGGGTCTATCCCGGCAAGCTCGCGGCGCTCGGTCCGATCGACCTCGATCTCGTCAAGGGCGAGTTCTTTTCCGTGGTCGGCCCCTCCGGCTGCGGCAAGTCCACCTTGCTGGACGTGCTCTCGGGGCTCGGCCGTCCGACCGCGGGCAGCGTCACCTTCGAGGGACGCCCCGTCAGCGGCACCGTGCCCGATGGTGTCGGCATCGTGTTCCAGGAAGACGCCTCGTTCCCCTGGCTGACCGTGCACAGCAATATCGCGTTCGGCTTGCGGCGGGTGGGCATCGACGCAGCCGAGGTCGAACGCCGTGTCGATGACGTGCTCGGCTTCATGGGCCTGCGCGATTTCGCCAACGCCTACCCGGCGCAACTGTCCGGCGGCATGCGGCAGCGGGTCTGCATCGCGCGGACGCTGGTGATGCGGCCTCGCCTCATATTGCTGGACGAACCCTTCGGCGCGCTCGATCAGCAGACCCGGCTGCTGATGGGCGATGAACTGCTCCGGCTGTGGCGGGAGACCAACGCCACCGTTCTCCTCATCACCCATGCGCTCGACGAAGCCGCCATGCTGTCCGATCGGATCGGCGTGATGTCGGCGCGACCCGGCCGCTTCCTCGAGTGCGTACCGACGCATTGGCCCCGCGAGCGTGACAGCCGCATCGTCTCCGATCCGGCGTTCGGACACGTCACCGCCCGGTTGTGGTCGCATCTGCGCGCAGAGTCATTGAAGGCGATCGGCGGCACGGGCGTCGGGCGATGACCCGCCAGCGCGCGGTCACCCTGACCCGGCTCGCCTGGCTCCTCGGCGCCATCGCGGTGCTCGAGGCGCTCTGCCGCAGCGGCATGATCAGTCCTCTCAGCCTGATCCCGCCGAGCGAGATGGCGGTCGCGCTGGGCGGCATGCTGTGGTCGGGGGAGATGACCGCCGACATGATCCAGACATTCTCGACGGTTGCGATCGCGCTGACGCTGTCGATCGTGATCGGGCTGGTCCTCGGCGTCGCCGTCCACGCGCTGCCGCGTCTTAGCCGCGGGCTCGATCCGCTGCTGGCGTCGTATTATTCGATCCCGACCTTCGTGTTCTATCCGCTGTTCGTCGCCATTTTCGGCCTGAACACGATCCCGCTGATCGTTCTCGGCATGGCCTTCGGCGTCCCGGCCATGATGATGTCGACGATGAACGGGCTCGACCGCATCCCCCGCGTGCTGCTGCGCACCGCCAAAGCCCACCATCTCGGCCGCATTCGCACCGTTGCGCTGATCGTGTTGCCGTGCGCCGTGCCTTATCTCTTCACCGGCGTGAAGCTCGCACTCGCCTATGCCTTTATCGGCATCATTGCCGGCGAGTTCATCCTGGCGAGCGGCGGGCTCGGGCATGCGATCGCCTACGCCTATGACGGCTTCGACAGCCGCACCATGTACGCGCTCATGCTGTTTGTGCTCGGGCTGGTGACCGCGTTGAACATGACCCTGCACGCCTGGGAAGGCCGCCTGATGCGCCGGCGCATCGGCCATGATTGAGGCGCCGGAACACCACGCCCGCCGCGGCTCGGCACTGGATGCCATGGTCACCGTCGTGGTCCTGCTGGCGTTGTGGCAAGGCGTTTACGGCTATGTCGGCGATGCGGCGATAGCCCCGCCCCTCACCGCGGTGCAACACCTCGCCGCCATGCTCGCCACCGCGAGTTTCTGGGACCACATCATGGCGACGCTGACCGCGTTCGCCGGTGCCCTGGCGCTCGCCGCCGTGCTCGGCACCCTGCTCGGGCTCGTCTTCGGAATTCGCCGCTTCGCCGGAGATGTTGCCGAACCGGTTCTCGCCGGCCTTTACTCGGTCCCGAAGGTGACGCTCTATCCGATGATCCTGCTGATGTTCGGGCTCGGCATGGGCGCCAAAGTCGCGTTCGGCCTCATCCATGGCGTGATCCCGATCACGCTGTTCACCCTGAGCGCGGTCAAGGCCATCAATCCGGTGCTGCTGCGCACCGCGCGCGCCTTGCGGCTGAGCCAGTTTGAGACCATCAGGACCGTGCTCGCTCCCGCCGTGCTGCCGGAAATGGTGACCGGGCTGCGGGTCGGGTTTTCGCTCACCCTGCTCGGCGTTCTGATCGGCGAAATGTTCGCCTCGCAAAAAGGGCTTGGATTCCTGATCGTCAACGGCCTCAGCCTGCACAACGTCAAGCAGACCACGGCCGTCATTCTGATGGTGGTGCTGCTGGCGATCGCCGCCAACGGCTCGCTGCTCTGGCTGGACCGGCGGCTGGTTCACCGGGGCGAATGACGCGACGACCTTATTCGGCCGCCTGGTTTGCCGCCGTCCGTGGTGTAGCCGTGCCGGCGCAGCGCCCAAGCGACCACCGTCACCATATCGTCGTGATTTCTTTTTTTAATCATGCCCGTGCGCCGTGTATTCTGTTCCGCGCGGGGCCTGACCTTTTGCTCCGCGTTTTTTATCGCTTTGGAGGAATTCCCTTGCAGCCCCAGGATGTTCGCTTCAACAACGAATCCCCGCGATCAGTCCCGCAGAAGGCCGGCATTGTGGTCAAGCCGTCGGCCGGCGAAACGCCCCTGCGCATCCTCATGTTCGTCATCGCCGCGATCTTGTGGATCGCGTTCATCGTCTCCGTCATCGGTCTGGTTTACGGCATCATGCTCGGAGTGTTCTTCTTTTTTGCGCACCTGATCCTGATCGCCCACGTGCGCGGCAGCTCGGTCAAGCTCGGTCCGCAGCAGATGCCGGCGCTTTACAATCGCGCCGTCGATATCGCGCAACGGATCGGCATGAAAAAGACGCCGGACGTCTACCTGCAGCAATCCGGCGGCGTGCTGAATGCGTTTGCCACCCGCTTCGGACGCCGGCGATTTGTCGTGCTGTATTCCGACCTGGTCAAAGCCTGTGGCGACAATCTGGATGCGCTTGATTTCATCATCGGCCACGAACTCGGCCACATCCATCGCGGCCATTTGAACTGGCGATGGCTGCTGGCGCCGGCGATGTTCATTCCGTTCCTCGGCACCGCCTATTCTCGGGCCTGTGAATACACCTGCGATCGCTATGGCTTTCAGGCGCCGTCCGATCCCAATCGCAGCCTGGACGGGTTATGCGTCCTCGCTGCCGGCCCGCAATTCGTGCCCTACGTCAACCGCCAGGCCTTTGTCGCGCAGCGCGACGATCTCAACACCGCGTTCATGAAACTCGGGACCTGGTTTTCCACCCATCCGCCGTTGTCACGGCGCGTCGCCGCGCTGGCGCCCAATCTGGACCTGGAAACCCACGGCAGCGCCACCGCCACCTTCGGCGCCCTGCTGATGGCCTTCGTTCTGTTCGCGGTCCCGGTCGCCGGCGGCGCCTTCGTCATCAAGCAGGCGGCGGCGGACTTTACCAAGAAGATCAGCGCTCAGACCGGAATCGCCGGGGGGACATACCGGCGCTGATCGCGCCCGGGATCACCCCATCCACATCGGGACGTTTCGCTCGATCGAAAGATTTGCGGCTTGATGGAACACGCTCCAAATGGTGTGCAGTTCGAGTTCTTCGTCCAAGCCGTCGAGCAGCATGTCGTAGTAGGCCCGTGGATCCGATTGCTTGAGCTCAAGATACGATGGGCAGGTTCCCAGTCGCAGCGGCGATCGCGCCGCGATCTCGGCGAGGTTGTCACGCAGGCCAAACGCACTTCCGAAGAATACCGGACCACCCAGCGCGTCCTTCACCACGCGTGTCACGTCGCCTGGCACCGGCAGCCAATTGCTCGCCAACCAGTATGGCAGATGTCGCCAGCGGCTCCGTTCGGTCGCATCGCTCGCGCTCAAATCCTCCAACGCCGCGGCGTGCTCCAAAAATGCGTTCAGTGCGGCGACATGCAATGAGCCCAGGGATGCCACCTGTTCCGGGGCGCTGTCCCACGCCTCGCAAAGTGCAGTTTGTTCATTGGCGGGCAATTCGGATACGTCGGTCAGATAGTCGCGCGCCATCTGCTTTTCGGGACCGAACAGCCGGCCGACCATGAGATATGAGCCCACGCGAATTCCCTGCGATCGTCCGGCTCAGCGGGGCGCCAAGCGTTGCATCGTTCAACTTGCCCCGTTCGTGCCGCGGTCAGCGGCGCTGTCCCATCAATCCCCACAGCGTGCCGAGATCCTCCAGGGTGACGACGCGGGTGACGTACAAGGCGTAGAACGAGCCGAAGATCACCGTTGCCACGATCGTTGTCCAGATCGCCTTGGTCTTGAATCCGGTCATGACCGGCGCGCCCGGATCGGTGCCGGGCTCGACCGTGCCGGTCTCGTGCTGGGAGGTGATCCCCCATGGCAGCACCGCAAACAGCACCGTCCACCAGATGATGAAGTAGATCGCGATGATGGTGGTCCAGGCCATGGGTCAGGCCTGTTCGAGTTCGACCAGGGTGCCGCAGAAATCCTTCGGATGCAGGAACAGCACCGGTTTGCCGTGGGCGCCGATCTTGGGCTCGCCGTCGCCGAGCACGCGCGCGCCCTCGCCTTTGAGGCGGTCGCGGGCCGCGATGATGTTGTCGACCTCGTAGCAGACGTGATGGACGCCGCCGTCGGGATTGCGCTCCAGGAATTTCGCGATCGGCGAGCCCTCCCCAAGCGGCTCCAGCAACTCGATCTTGGTGTTGGGCAGGTTGATGAACACGGTGGTCACGCCGTGATCGGGCTGCGCCACCTTGGCGGAGATCTCCGCCCCGAGCGTATCGCGATAAACTTTTGCGGCCTTGCCGATATCACGCACCGCGATGGCGACGTGGTTGAGCCGTCCGATCATGGGGTCTCTCCTGCAATCGTGGCCCGGCGCACCCAGTCTATACCGTCAGCACGTGGATCAGACATAACGGCTTTTTGCCCCAGTGCGCAGCCACATTGGCGCGGACCGACCGCTTGACCGATTCCGCCACCGCGTTCGGATCGCGTCGGCGCGCGCGCGGCAATTGCTCGAAGGTCGAGATGACGGCCTTGAGCGCGATGGCGGCCATGTTCGCCCCGTCCGCGTCGACCTCGGGCACCCCGATCAGATCGACTTCGGGATCGCCGATCATAACCCCGGTCTCGTCGACCGCGAGCGCGACCGACACCACGCCGACAAAGGCGAGCCGGCGACGATCAGCGACGGTGCGGGACTCCGCATCGACGATCAGCCGGCCGTCCTTATAGAAACGACCCTCCGGCAGCTCATCGATGATCTCGGCCGGGCCCGGCGCGAGCCTGACCACGTCGCCGTTCCGGCATTCGATCGCCTGCTTGATTCCAAGCTTGCGCGCGAGCGAGGCGTGCTCGGCGAGATGCAGCGCCTCCCCGTGCACGGGCACGACGATCTCGGGCTTCACCCACCCATAGAGGTCCGCCATTTCGCCGCGCCGCGGGTGACCCGAGACATGGACCAGATGGGTCCGGTCGGTGATCACCTCGATGCCCTGGCGCACCAGACCGTTGATGATCCGCCCGACCGCTTTTTCGTTTCCGGGAATCGTCCGCGAGGAAAAGATCACCCGATCGCCGCGCGACAGCGTGACCTCCGGATGCTGGTCTTCGGCGATCCGGGACAGCGCTGCCCGCGGTTCGCCCTGGCTTCCCGTACACAGCGCGACCACCTTGTCGGGCGGAAGATAGCCATAGGCATCGACCGAGCGGAAATCCTGCACCCCGTCGAGATAGCCGGTCTCGCGCGAGACCTGCACGATCCGCTCCATCGCGCGCCCGACCACCACCACCTCACGTTCGGCGATGCGGGCGGCATCGGCCACCGCGCGTAGCCGCGCGACATTGGAGGCGAACGTCGTGACCGCAACCCGCCGCGGCGCCGTGCGAATGAGTTCGGTGAGCGAGGCGGCGACGTCCTGTTCCGAAGGGGAGCGGCCTTCGCGTACCGCATTGGTGGAATCCCCGACCAGGGCGAGACAGCCGGCCTCGCCCAACGCGCGCAGCTTCTTCTCGTCGGTCGGGGGGCCGAGGATCGGGGTCGGATCGAGCTTCCAGTCGCCGGTATGCAACACGGTGCCGAGCTTGGTGCGGATGATGAGGCTGTTCGATTCCGGGATCGAGTGCGCGACCGAGACCAGTTCGATGTCGAACGGCCCGAGCGTGAACCGCGATCCGAGCGGCACCACGGTGACCGGGATCTCGGGCGCACCCGGCTCCGACGCCCGCTTCGCCTCCAGCAGCGCCGCCGTGAACGGCGTGGCGTAGATCGGAATCCGCAGCCGCGGCCACAGGTCGAGGATGGCGCCGAAATGATCTTCGTGCGCGTGCGTCAGCACCAGCCCCACAAGGTTACGCCGCTCCTCCACCAGAAAGCGGATGTCGGGCATGATCAAATCGATGCCCGGCAGATCGTCGCCGGCGAAGGCGACCCCGAGATCGACCGCAAACCAGGTCTTCTTGCGTTCGGACCCGATGCCGTAGACGGACAGGTTCATGCCGATCTCGCCGACGCCGCCGAGCGGCGCGAATACGAGCTCTTCGCGGCCTGGCGATGCCATCACGAGTTCCGACCGCGGTCGGATCCGACCGACGGCCCTTGCCGTGGCGCGCTCGCGCCGGCGATCTGGTGCAGCGGAACGACGTCGCCGGCCGCAATCGCTTCGACCCCGCCGCCCGGCAGACCGAGGATCAGCCGGCCGCTGGGATCAAGCGATTCAAACCGGCCGGTCAGTTCCCGCTCGGCCAGCCGCACGCGAATGTCGCCGCCGATGCCGGAGGCCCGCGCCAGCCAGTCGGCCCGGATCGAGGCAAAGCCCGCGCCGCGATCCCATTGCTGCAGCCGCTCGACCATCGCACCGCTCAACGCGCGAAACACCGCGTCCGGCGCGGCCTGGACGCCGGATGCGGCGAGATCGGTTGCCGGATAATCGGTCATTTCGGGATGATGCATGCAGTTCACGCCGATGCCGATGGCAATCGCCAGCGGCCGTGTGCCTTCGCCTTCGATCAGAATTCCGGCCACTTTTGCTCCATTGCACAACATGTCATTCGGCCATTTCAGCCTGAAACCCGAAGCGATCCCCGAGGCTACCGCGACCGCCGCATCGTGCAGCGCCAGCGCCGCAACGAACGACAATTGGGGCGCGACCGCCGCCGGCGAAGGGTCGCTGAGCAACAGGCTCGCATAAAGATTGCCTGATGGGGAGACCCAGGCCCGCCCGCGTCGCCCGCGCCCGGCGCTCTGCGAGCGCGCGGTCACCCACAACGGCCCGTGCTCGCCGGCACGCGCCCGCCGCAACGCCTCGGCGTTGGTCGAATCGATGTCCCCGCAGGCGACCAATCCGATGCCGACCGCGGCGGCCGCGGGGTCAAGGTTCATCGATTTAAAAAAGCGACTTCGCCGCTGCGGCCGCCGCCTCGACCAGCGGCGCCGGATAGACGAAAAACAGCAGCACGAACAGACCGGAGACGGCAAGCACGGCCTTCAGCTCCCCGCGCATCGGCACGAACGCCGGCGCCGGCTCGTCGAAATACATCACCTTGACGATCAGCAGATAATAATAGGCCCCCACCACGCTCGCGAGCACGCCGATGACCGCGAGCGCATAAAGACCGGCCTTGATGGCGGCCAGGAACACATAGAACTTGGCGAAGAAGCCGGCGAGCGGCGGAATTCCGGCGAGCGAGAACAGCAGCATCGCCAGGAAGAACGCCATCGCCGGCTGGGTGCGGGCAAGGCCGGAGAGATCGGCGATGGTCTCGACCGAGCCGGAGGTGCGCCGCATCGCCAGGATGCAGGCGAAGGTCCCGAGCGTCATCGCGAGATAGATCGCGATATAGACCAGCACGCCCTGGACCCCTTCGGAGGTCCCGGCCGCAAGACCGATCAGCGCAAAGCCCATGTGGCCGATCGAGGAATAGGCCATCAGCCGCTTGATGTTCTTCTGCCCGATGGCGGCGAACGCCCCGAGCACCATCGAGGCGATCGAGACGAACACCAGGATCTGCTGCCATTGCATGACAATGCCGGGAAACGCGGTAATCGCCGCGCGCACGAACAGGGCGATGGCGGCGACTTTGGGCGCGGCGGCGAAAAACGCCGTCACCGGCGTCGGCGCACCCTCATACACGTCGGGCGTCCACATATGGAACGGCACCGCCGAAACTTTAAAGCAGAGCCCGGCGAACAGGAACACCACCCCGAAGGTCAGGCCGATGCCGCCTTCGGCGGTCGCCTTGGCGATGCCGACAAAATTCACCGTGCCGGTGAAGCCGTAGATCAACGAGGCGCCGTACAGCAGCATGCCGGAGGACAGCGCGCCGAGGACGAAATATTTCAGGCCCGCTTCGGTCGAGCGCACGTTGTCGCGGTCGATCGCCGCCACCACGTAGAGCGGCAGGCTCATGAGTTCCAGCCCCAGATAGAGCGCGATCAGGTCCCCGGCCGAAATCATCACCAGCATGCCGACGGTCGCGAGCATGATCAGCACCGCGTATTCGAACCGCCGCTCCGGCAGCCGGCCGAGGAACTCCAGCGACATTACGATGGTGACCGCGGACCCGATCAGAACCAGGATTTTCAGGAAGCGCGCGAAACCGTCGACCACGAAACTGCCGCCGAAGCTCGCCACCTTGTCCACCGGCATGATCGCGACGATCAACGCCGCGACGATCAGCAGAATGACCGCGAGGGCGTTGATCAGGCCGATGGCGCGCTCGCCGCGAAAGACGCCGAGCATCAACAGCGCCATCGCGCCCGCCGCCAGGATCACCTCCGGCAGCGCCGGAAACATCGCCTGCTGCATCGCTTCGGTCATGGCGCTCTCCCGACTTCGTCGGCGAGCGCCGCCGATTTCGAAGCGATCGCGTGATTGTAGCTGTCGAGCAGCGCGGCCACCGAGCTCGCGGACATGTCGAGCACCGGCTTCGGGTAGATGCCGAACAACAACGTCAGGATCACCAGCGGGGCGAAAATGAACATCTCGCGGCCGCCGAGGTCGGTAATGGCGGCGAGGCTCGGCTTGTCCAGCACTCCGAAGATCACCTTGCGGTAGAGCCAGAGCGCATAGGCGGCCGAGAGGATCACCCCGGTCGTCGCCAGCGTGGTCACCCAGGTATTGACCTTGAAGGTGCCGATCAGGGTCAGGAATTCACCGACGAAGCCGGAGGTGCCCGGCAGTCCCACATTGGCGAGCGTGAACAGCATGAACACCGCGGCATAGATCGGCATCCGATTGACCAGGCCGCCATAGGCCGCGATCTCGCGGGTATGCATGCGGTCATAGATCACCCCGACGCAGAGAAACAGCGCGCCGGAGACGAGCCCGTGCGAGATCATCTGGAAAATGCCGCCGGCGACGCCTTGCGTGGTCGCCGCGAAAATTCCCATGGTGACGAACCCCATATGGGCGACCGAGGAATAGGCGATCAGCTTCTTCATGTCCTCCTGCACCAGCGCGACCAGCGAGGTGTAGATGATGGCGACGACAGATAGCGTGAAGATCAGCGGCGCGAATTCGTGCGACGCGGAGGGGAACATCGGCAGCGAAAAGCGCAGGAAGCCGTAGCCGCCCATCTTCAGCAGGATGGCCGCCAGGATGACTGAGCCGGCGGTCGGCGCCTCGACGTGGGCGTCCGGCAGCCACGTGTGTACCGGCCACATCGGCATCTTGACGGCGAAGGACGCGAAGAAGGCGAGCCAGGCCCAGGTCTGCAGCTCGCGCGGGAAGGCGTGATGCAGCAGCGCCGGGATGTCGGTGGTGCCGGCCTGCCAGTACATCGCCATGATCGCCAGCAGCATCAACACCGACCCGAGCAGGGTGTAGAGGAAGAACTTGAAACTGGCATAGACCCGGCGCGGGCCGCCCCAGACGCCGATGATCAGGAACATCGGGATCAGGCCGCCTTCGAAGAACAGATAGAACAGCACCAGGTCGAGCGCGGAAAACGTGCCGACCATCAGCGATTCCAGCACCAGGAACGCGATCATGTATTCCTTCACGCGCGTCTCGATCGCCTGGAAGCTGGCAATGATGCAGAGCGGCATCAGCGCCGTGGTCAGAATGACGAACGGCAGCGAAATGCCGTCGACCCCCATGTGATAGGTGATCGAGCCGGCGAGCCACGGCTGCTTTTCGACGAACTGGAATTCGGCCGAGCTCAAATCAAAGCGCCACACCAGGATGAGCGAGACCGCAAAGGTCACCAGCGTGGTCCACAATGCGACCCAGCGCGCATTGCGTTTCACCGCGCCGTCTTCGCCCCCCATCATCATGATGAACAGGGCGCCCACCAGCGGCAGAAACGTGGTGACGGAAAGGATCGGCCAGTTGACCATCAGAAGCCCCCGGTTCGGAACATGAACCACGTCACCAATGCGGCGACCCCGATCAACATCGCCAGCGCGTAGTGATAGAGATAGCCGGTTTGCAGGCGCACCACGTTGCGCGTCACGTCGAGAACGCGCGCCGACACGCCGTCGGGGCCGAACCCGTCGATCAGCCAGCCATCGCCCCCCTTCCACAACAGGCGGCCGAGCCAGAGGATCGGACGCACGATGACGGCGTCATAGAGCTCGTCGAAATACCACTTGTTGAGCAGGAACAGATACAGCGGCCGCAGCCAGCGTGCGAGCGCGACCGGCATGTCGGGCCGGCGGATGTAGAACTGCCAGGCCACCAGAAATCCGATCACCATCATCACGGTCGGCGCCAGCGAGACATAGAGCGGCAGTTTTTCCATGTCCTCCAGCACGTGATTGCCGGCGGCGAATTTCAGCGACTCGCGGAAGAAGTCCTCGACGCCGCTGCCGGCAAACAGGTTCTTGGCGGGATAACCGGCGAGGATTGCGCCGGCCGCCAGCACCAGGAGCGGCAGCAGCATGACGCGCGGGCTCTCGTGCGCGGCTTCATAATGGTGCTGGTCGTGCGGGCGGCCGTGAAAGGTCATGAAGATCAGGCGCCACGAATAGAACGAGGTCAGCAGCGCCGCCACGACGGTCATGATGAACCCGTAATGGGCCAACGGGTTATGGCTCGCCGCGGCCGCCTCGATGATCGCGTCCTTGGAGAAGTAGCCGGCGGTCAGCGGAAAGCCGGTCAGCGCCAGCGTTCCGATCACCATCATCCAATAGGTGAACGGAATCCGGTCCTTCAGCCCGCCCATGTTCCGCATGTCCTGCTCGTGGTGCATCGCATGGATCACCGAGCCGGAGCCAAGGAACAGCAGCGCCTTGAAGAACGCATGCGTGAACAGATGATACATGCCGACCGAATAGGCCCCGACGCCCATCGCAACGAACATGTAGCCGAGCTGCGAGCAGGTCGAATAGGCAATGACGCGCTTGATGTCGTTCTGAACCAGCCCGACCGTCGCGCCGAAAAACGCGGTGGTGGCGCCGATCAGGACCACGAACGTTTGCGCGTTGGGCGCAAGCTCGAACAGCGGCGACAGCCGCGCCACCATGAACACCCCGGCGGTGACCATGGTTGCGGCATGGATCAGGGCGGATACCGGCGTCGGGCCTTCCATCGCATCGGGCAGCCAGGTGTGCAGCAGGATTTGCGCCGACTTGCCCATCGCGCCCATGAACAACAGCAGGCAGATCACCGTCAGGGTATCGAGGTCCCAGCTCAGGAAATGCATGGCCTTGCCGACAAACGCCGGCGCCTGCGCGAACACGGTATCGAGATCGACCGCCCCGGTGATCATGAACAGCGCGAAAATCCCGAGCGCAAAGCCGAAATCGCCGACCCGGTTGACGACGAAGGCCTTGATCGCGGCCGCGTTGGCCTCGGGCTTATGAAACCAGAAGCCGATCAGCAGATAGCTCGCGAGCCCGACCCCTTCCCAGCCGAAGAACATCTGGACCAGGTTGTCGGCGGTCACCAGCATCAGCATCGCGAAGGTGAACAGCGAGAGATAGGCGAAGAACCGCGGCTGGTAGGGATCCTCCTCCATGTAGCCGATGGAATAGAGGTGAACCAGCGCGGAGACCGTGGTGACGACCACCAGCATCACCGCGGTCAGCGTGTCGACCCGAAGCGCCCAGTCGATCTTGAGATCGCCCGACGCGATGAACGAGGCGAGCACGACATGCGCGTCCTCGTGGTTGAACCCGACGCGCACGAAGGCGATCCAGGACAGCACCATCGAAATGAACAGCAGGGTCGTGGTGATCAATTCCGCCGAACGGGAACCCCTGGCCGGCGGCGAATGGTCTTCCGGTTCGTGTCCGCCGTCGTGCGCGACTGCGTGGGCGCCGTGCACCGCGGGTGCGCCGCCGCCCGCATGGGGACCGTGATCGTGGGCCGTGTCCGCACCATGCCCGGCGCTCCCGCCCGGGAAGCGCGCGTGCGCACCCACCAATGTGATGATGCCGGCGAGAATGAAGCCCAGCAACGGGAGAAAAACGATGGCCTGATACATCGCCGCCTCAGCCCTTCATCAGGTTGATGTCCTCAACCGCGATCGAGCCGCGATTGCGGTAGAACACGACGAGGATCGCGAGGCCGATGGCGGCTTCGGCGGCGGCGACCGTCAGCACCAACAGCGCGAAGACCTGGCCGACCAGATCGCCCAGGTGGGTCGAGAACGCGACCAGATTGACATTGACCGCGAGCAGAATGAGCTCGATCGACATCAAGATGACGATCACGTTCTTGCGGTTGAGGAAAATGCCGAACACGCCGAGCGTGAACAGGATCGCACCGACGGTCAGGTAATGTCCAAGGCCGATGGTCATCGCGCGCCCCTCAAATCCCCTGCCCCGGTTTGACCTGGCGGATTTCGATCGCGGTCGCCTTGGAGCGCGCCACCTGGTCGGCGATCACCTGCCGCCTGACTTTCGGTTTGTGCCGCAGCGTGAGAACGATCGCCCCGATCATCGCCACCAGCAGCACGAGACCAGCCGCCTGGAAGAAATAGACGTAGCGCGTGTACAGCACGAGGCCGAGCGCTTCGGTATTGCTTACGCTCGCGAACGGCGGAATCGGCGCCAGGATCGCGTGCGTCGCGGTGGGGCCGATGACCCAGGTCCCAAGCACCAGCAGCAGTTCGACCAGAAAAATCACCCCGACCAGCGCGCCGAACGGGAGATAATCGATCGCGCCCTGGCGCAGCTCGGTGAAGTCGACGTCGAGCATCATCACCACGAACAGGAACAGCACCGCGACCGCGCCGACATAGACGACGATCAGGATCATCGCCAGGAACTCGGCCCCCATCAGCACGAACAGTCCGGCGGCGTTGACGAAGGCGAGGATCAGGAACAGCACCGAATGGACCGGGTTCTTGGACGCGATCACCATGAACGCGGACGCCACGCAGACCCCCGCGAACAGATAAAAGAATATGACGTTGCCGATCATTCCCGTGTCCCCGACCGCATCAGCGGCGCTTCCCCGTCTTGCGTCGCGCCCGTATCACCGATACGGCGCATCGAGCGCCATGTTCTTTGCGATCTCGCGTTCCCAACGATCCCCGTTCGCCAGCAACCGATCCTTGTCGTAATAGAGTTCTTCGCGGGTTTCGGTCGCGAATTCGAAATTCGGGCCCTCGACGATGGCATCGACCGGACAGGCCTCCTGGCAGAGACCGCAATAGATGCATTTCACCATGTCGATGTCGTAGCGGGTGGTGCGCCGGGTGCCGTCGTTGCGGCGCGGACCGGCCTCGATCGTAATCGCCTGCGCGGGGCAGATCGCCTCGCATAGCTTGCAGGCGATGCAGCGCTCTTCGCCGTTGGGATAGCGGCGCAAGGCGTGCTCGCCGCGGAACCGCGGCGAAATCGGGCCTTTTTCGAACGGATAATTGAGCGTCGCCTTTGGCTGGAAGAAGTAGCGCATCGACAGAAAGAATGCCGACACGAACTCCTTCAGGAATACCGAGCGAGCCGCCTGATCGAGTCTCATGAACTGGTCCTCATTTCGGCACCGCCGCCGTGTACTGCAACACCCCCGCCACGATCACCACCATCGCCAGCGACAGCGGCAGGAACACCTTCCATCCCAGCCGCATCAATTGGTCGTAGCGATAGCGCGGTACGAACGCCTTCACCATGGCAAACATGAAGAACACCAGCAGCGCCTTGCCCATGAACCAGAGAATGCCCGGCACCCAGGTGAAGGGCGGCACCGGGAACGGCGGCAGCCAGCCGCCCATGAACATGATGGTGCACATGGCGCACATGGTGGAGATCGCCACGTACTCGCCGAGCATGAACATCATGTACGGCGTCGATCCGTACTCGACCATGAAACCCGCGACCAATTCGGATTCGGCTTCCACCAGGTCGAACGGCGGCCGGTTGGTCTCGGCCAGCGCCGAGATGAAAAAGACCACGAACATCGGCAGCAGCCGGAGCCAATACCAGCCGAACATGCCCCACGGGCCGTCCTGCGCCTCGACGATCTTGCTGAGATTGAGCGAGCCGGCGCACAGCAGCACGGTGATGATCACGAAGCCGATGGAAACCTCGTAGGACACCATTTGGGCAGCGGAGCGCAACGCCGAGAGGAACGGGTATTTCGAATTGGAGGCCCAGCCTCCCATGATGATGCCGTAGACGCCCAGCGACGAAATCGCGAAGATATAAAGAATGCCGACATTGATGTCGGAGATCACCCAGCGGGCGCTGACCGGAATCACCGCCCAGGCCGCGAGCGACAGCACGCAGGCGACGAGCGGCGCCAGCAGAAAGACGCCCTTGTTGGACCCGGCCGGGATTACCGGCTCCTTGAGCACGAACTTGAGCAGATCGGCGAAGGATTGCAGCAGTCCCCATGGTCCGACCACGTTGGGGCCGCGCCTGATCTGCACCGCCGCCCAGATCTTGCGGTCGGCCAGGAGGATGTAGGCGACCACGATCAGCAGGGCGACAAGCATCAGCAGGCTCTGCGCCGCGATCACGATCAGCGGCCACACATAGCTGGTCCAGATCTCCGCCATGGCTCGTTACTCCGCCGCCGTCATCGCGCGCGCACCTTTGGCTAAGCCTGAACATTCGGCCATGGTCGCTGACGCGCGGGCAATCGCATTGGTGAGATAGAAATCCTCCACCGCGGACCGGAACGGCTCCTTGTCCGGCGTGCCCGCGAGCGCCGCGAGCGTGCGGATGTCGGCGGCATCGCCGCCGGCGATCGCGTCGACGCGCTGCAGATGCGGATACGCCTTGAACAGGGCGGCGCGCAATTGCGGCAGGGAATCATACGGCAGCTTGTGTCCGAGCACGTCCGAGAGCGCGCGCACGATCGCCCAGTCCTCGCGCGCGTTTCCGGGCGGGAACCCGGCGCGGGCGGCCATCTGCACCCGCCCCTCGGTGTTGACATAGAGGCCGGATTTTTCGGTGAAGGCCGCGCCCGGCAGGATCACGTCGGCGAGATGCGCGCCGCGATCGCCCTGGCTGCCGATATAGACCACGAAGGCGTCGGGCGGGATGTCGAGTTCGTCGGCGCCGAGCAGGAACACCAGTTCCACCATCCCTGACGTCGCGATCTTGACGGCATCGAGCGCCCCCTCGCCGGGCACAAATCCGATGTCCAGCCCGCCGACGCGGGCCGCCGCGGTATGCAGGATCGAGAATCCGTTCCAGCCGTCCTTGACGGCGCCGAGTTCGAGCGCGGTCTTGGCGGCGAGCGCTGCGACCGCCACGCCGTCGGCGCGCGTCAGCGCCCCTTGGCCGAGCAGGACGAGCGGGCGCTCGGCCTTGCGCATGATCTCCGCAAACGGATGACGCCCGGCGGCCAATTCGGCCAGCGTCTCCGGTCCGGCGCCCAGGTAGTCATACTTATATGTCAGGTCCGCCTTCTCGCCGATCACGCCGATGGCGAGCTTGCCGCTGCGCCAGCGCTTGCGGATCCGGGCATTGAGCACGGCGGCTTCGCGCCGCGGGTTGGAGCCGACGATCAGCAAGGCATCGGCCTGCTCGATCCCGGCAATGGTGGCGTTGAACAGATAGCTCGCCCGGCCCCAGCGCGGGTCGAGCACTGAACCATCCTGGCGGCAGTCGAGGTTCTTGACCCCCAGCCGGGTCATCAGGTCCTTGAGCGCGAACATTTCCTCGAGCGCGACGAGGTCGCCGGCAATCGCCCCGATATGGGCAGGCGGCGTCGCCTTGACCTGGTCCGCGATCATGCGGAAGGCCTCGCCCCAGGTGGCCTGCCGCAGCCGGTTGTTCTCGCGCACATAAGGTGCGTCCAGTCGCTGGGCCCGCAAGCCGTCGACGATGTGCCGGCTCTTGTCGGAAATCCATTCCTCGTTCACGTCTTCATTGACGCGCGGCAGGATCCGCATCACTTCGCGGCCACGGGTGTCGACGCGGATCGCGCAACCGACCGCATCCATCACGTCGATCGACTCGGTCTTCACCAGTTCCCACGGCCGCGCCGCGAACGCATAAGGCTTCGACGTCAGCGCGCCGACCGGGCAGAGATCGACCACATTGCCCTGCAATTCGGAGGTCATCGCACTTTCGAGATAGGTGGTGATCTCCATGTCCTCGCCGCGGCCGGTGGCGCCGAGTTCGGGCACGCCGGCGACTTCGGTCGCAAACCGCACGCAGCGGGTGCATTGGATGCAGCGGTTCATCGAGGTCTTGACCAGCGCGCCGATATATTTGTCCTCGACCGCGCGCTTGTTCTCATGGAAGCGGCTGGCGTCGACGCCATAGGCCATCGCCTGATCCTGCAGGTCGCACTCCCCGCCCTGATCGCAGATCGGGCAATCGAGCGGATGATTGATCAGCAGGAATTCCATCACCCCTTCGCGTGCCTTCTTCACCATCGGCGTCCGGGTATTGACGACCGGCGGTTCGCCCTTCGGACCGGGCCGGCAGTCGCGCACGGCCCAGGCGCAGCTTGCGATCGGCTTCGGCGAGCCGCCAACTTCGACCAGGCACATGCGGCAATTGCCGGCGATCGACAGCCGCTCATGGAAGCAGAAGCGCGGAATTTCGGCGCCGGCGGCTTCGCACGCCTGCAACAGCGTGTATTCCGGCGGGACGTCGATCTCATTGCCGTCGACGATGAGCTTGGTCATTCGAACCGAACCTCAATCTCGCTTTCGTCATGCCCGGCCTGGCGCCGGGCATCCGCGTTTTGGTTCCCCGTGAATGGCCGGAACACGCCTGGCCATGACGGAGCAAGCATCTATTCCGCCGCCACTTGCACCGGCTCCGGATGCGGATTGGCGGCGTATTGATCGATCCGCCGTTCGATCTCCGGCCGGAAATGGCGCAGCAGGCCCTGGACCGGCCAGGCCGCGCCATCGCCGAACGCGCAAATGGTGTGGCCCTCGATCTGCTTGGTCACTTCGAACAGCATGTCGATCTCGCGCTTGTGCGCGCGGCCTTCCGCCATGCGGGTGAGCACCCGCCACATCCAGCCCATGCCTTCGCGGCACGGGGTGCACTGGCCGCAGCTCTCGTGCTTGTAGAAATAGGAAATCCGCGCCATCGCCCGGATGATGTCGGTGGACTTGTCCATCACGATCATGGCGGCGGTCCCGAGCGCGGATTTCACCGCCGCCAGGCCGTCGAAATCCATCTTCAGATCTTCGCACATCGCCGCCGGCACCAGCGGCATCGATGACCCGCCGGGGATCAGCGCCAGCAGATTGTCCCAACCGCCGCGCACGCCCCCGGCATGGCTCTCGATGATCTCGCGCACCGTGATGCCCATCGCCTCTTCGACATTGCAGGGCTTGTTCACGTGGCCGGAAATGCAGAACAGCTTGGTGCCGGTGTTGTTCGGGCGACCGATTGAGGAAAACCACGCCGCGCCCCGCCGCAGAATGTCGGGAGCAGCAGCAATCGTCTCCACGTTGTTGACCGTGGTCGGGCAGCCATAGAGCCCGACATTGGCCGGGAATGGCGGCTTCAGCCGTGGCTGGCCCTTCTTGCCCTCGAGGCTTTCGAGCAGCGCGGTCTCCTCGCCGCAGATATAGGCGCCCGCGCCGTGATGGACGTAGAGGTCGAAGTCGTAGCCGTTGTTGTTGTTCTTGCCGAGCAGCTTAGCTTCATAGGCCTGATCGATCGCGGCCTGCAGATGCTCGCGCTCGCGGATGAACTCGCCGCGGACATAGATGTAGCCGGCGTTCGCACCCATGGCGAAGCCGGCGATCAGGCAGCCTTCGACCAGGAGATGCGGGTCGTGCCGCATGATCTCGCGATCCTTGCAGGTTCCCGGCTCGGATTCATCGGCATTGACGACCAAGTAATGCGGCCGGCCATCCGATTGCTTCGGCATGAACGACCACTTCAGCCCGGTCGGAAACCCGGCGCCGCCGCGCCCGCGCAGGCCCGACGCCTTCATTTCATTGATGATGTGGTCGCGGCCCTTTTCCAGGATCCCCTTGGTGCCGTCCCACGCCCCGCGCCGGCGCGCCCCCGCGAGGCCCCAATCGTCGGTGCCGTAGAGATTCTTGAAGATGCGATCCTTGTCGTCGAGCATCGTTCAAGCCTTCGTCAGGGATTTGAGGGTGGTCGGGCCGCCGACCGGTGCGGAGAATTGCCGATCGATCTGCGGGCCGGGTTTGACAGGCGTACCCTTGGCAAAGCCGTCGAGCACTTTTTCAAACGACGCCGCGGTGAGATCTTCGTAGGTGTCGCGCCAGATCATCACCATCGGGGCGTTGACGCAGCCGCCGAGGCACTCGACTTCTTCCCAGGAAAAATCGCCGTCGGCGGAAACATGAAACGGGTCATGGTGGATGCGCTGGCGGCAGACGTTGAACACCTCTTCGGCTCCGCGCAGCATGCACGGGGTGGTGCCGCAGACCTGCACATGCGCCTTGCGTCCGACCGGCTGCAACAGGAACATGGTGTAGAACGTCGCTACCTCGAGCACCCGGATCCTGGCCATGCCCAGCATCTCGGCGACATATTCCATCGCCTTCTGCGGCAACCATCCGCCGGACTGCTCCTGCGCCCGCCACAGCAGCGGGATCACCGCCGAGGCCTGACGGCCCTCGGGATATTTCGCGATCTGTTGCTTCGCCCACGCGAGATTGTCGGCCGTGAAGGCAAAGTCCTTCGGCTGCAATTCCGGTGGCGCAAGACGACGAACAGCCATAGTTCCCTTCCGCTTTCAGCAACTCACTTGCCGCTCACTTGATAACTTGGCATCCGGCGGTCTGACCGGTTTCTACGGTGACCGAGCACATGACCACCGCGGCATCCTTCTTCAGCACAAAAATCAGATAGGCGCCGCCGAAGGTGGAATTGATGATCTGGTAGCCCTGCTGCAGATAGCCCGACACCGTCGCCTTCTGTTGCGCCAGCGCCGTGCCGGCAGCGGCAACAAAAGCCAAAGCGGCCATCGTCCAGGCAAAACCCGCTCTCATCGATCAACCCCGCCGGATACGACGTCGTTCGATCTTGCGCGGTTCCCTCCCCCTGAAAGGGGGAGGGTCAGGGAGGGGGTCGTAAGGTTCCACAACATGACCTGAGCGGCGCGAGTGGACCCCCACCCGGCCGCGACGCGGCCGACCTCCCCCTTGCAGGGGGAGGTTGAAAATAAGGAATGGCGCGCGCCGATCATCGGTCGACCTCGCCGAACACGATGTCGATCGATCCCATGATCGCCGAGACGTCCGCCAGCATGTGGCCGCGGCAAAGGAATTCCATCGCCTGCAGATGGGCAAAGCCGGGTGCGCGGATCTTGCACTTGTAGGGCCTGTTGCTGCCGTCCGCGACGAGATAGACGCCGAACTCGCCTTTCGGCGCCTCGACCGCCGCGTACACTTCGCCGGCCGGCACGTGATAGCCCTCGGTGTAGAGCTTGAAATGGTGGATCAGCGCTTCCATCGAGCGCTTCATCTCGCTGCGCCGCGGCGGCACGATCTTGTTGTCGTCGACCGTGACCGGACCACGTCCCTCTTCCTTGCGCAGCTTTTCCAGGCACTGTTTCATGATCCGCACCGACTGGCGCATTTCTTCCATGCGTATGCAGTAGCGGTCGTAGCAATCGCCGTTCTTGCCGATCGGAATATCGAAATCCATTTCCGAATAGCACTCGTAGGGCTGCGCCTTGCGCAGGTCCCACGCTGCGCCCGACCCGCGCACCATGACCCCGGAGAAGCCCCAGGCCCACGCATCCTCGATCTTGACCACGCCGATATCGACATTGCGCTGCTTGAAGATGCGGTTGTCGGTGAGCAATGCCTCAAGGTCGTCGCAGACCTTCAGGAACGGATCGCAAAACGCCCAGATGTCGTCGACCAGCTTTTCCGGCAGATCCTGATGCACGCCGCCGACTCGGAAATAGGCCGCGTGCATGCGGCTGCCGGAGGCGCGTTCGTAGAACACCATCAGTTTTTCGCGTTCTTCGAAGCCCCACAGCGGCGGCGTCAGCGCGCCGACATCCATTGCTTGCGTAGTGACATTGAGAATATGCGACAGCAGCCGCCCGATCTCGCAATACAGCACGCGAATGAGCTGCGCGCGCTTCGGGATCGTCAGCCCAAGCAGCTTTTCCGCCGCCAGGCAGAACGCATGCTCCTGGTTCATCGGCGCGACGTAATCGAGCCGGTCGAAATACGGAATCGCCTGCAGATAAGTCTTGTACTCGATCAACTTTTCGGTGCCGCGATGCAAGAGCCCGATATGCGGATCGACGCGCTCGACGATCTCACCGTCGAGCTCAAGCACCAGCCGCAGCACGCCGTGCGCCGCCGGATGCTGGGGGCCGAAATTGATGGTGAAGTTGCGGACGTCGGCTTCAGCCATGGGCTCCTCTACACCGTTTCCGTTTCGCCGGCCCTGGCGTTGTCGACGCGATCAATCCGTCCCGGTTCGAGCGTCGATCTCATCGGACTAGCTCTTCGCCTTCTCGTCTCCGGGCAGGACGTAGTCGGCGCCTTCCCAGGGCGATAGGAAATCGAAATTCCGGAATTCCTGCGCAAGCTTCACCCGGTCATAGACCACCCGCTTGAGTTCGTCGTCGTAACGCACCTCGACAAAGCCGGTGAGCGGAAAATCCTTGCGCAGCGGATGGCCTTCGAAACCGTAATCGGTGAGCAGGCGGCGCATGTCCGGATGACCGGTGAACAGCACGCCGTAGAGATCATAGGTCTCGCGCTCGAACCAATTGGCGCCGGGAAACACGTCGATGATCGAGGCCACCTGGGTGGTTTCGCTGACCTCGATCTTGACGCGAACGCGGGCGTTCTTGGTCGGAGACAGGAAGTGGTAGACGACGTCGAAACGTTTTTCGCGGGACGGCCAATCCACCGCGGTGATGTCGATAATGGAGCGGAATTCGCAGCGCGGATCATCGCGCAGGAATTTGACCACGGCGACGATATCGGACGGCTTGGCGGAGACCGTCAGTTCTCCCCGCACGATCTCGTGACCGATGATCGCGCCCGCGAGATCGCCGGCGATCGCTTGCCGAATGGCTTCGAGCTTGTCGTCCATCATTGTTCAGCGTTCTATTGTACCGACGCGGCGGATCTTCTTCTGCAGCAGCAGCACGCCGTACAGCAGCGCTTCGGCGGTCGGGGGACAGCCCGGCACATAAATGTCGACCGGCACGATGCGGTCGCAGCCGCGCACCACGGAATAGGAATAGTGATAATAGCCGCCGCCGTTGGCGCAGGAACCCATGGAGATGACGTAGCGCGGCTCCGGCATCTGGTCGTAGACCTTGCGCAGTGCCGGGGCCATCTTGTTGGTCAGCGTGCCGGCGACGATCATGACGTCGGATTGGCGGGGAGAGGCCCGCGGCGCGAACCCGAACCGCTCGGCATCGTAGCGCGGCATCGACATCTGCATCATCTCGACCGCGCAGCAGGCGAGCCCGAACGTCATCCACATCAGCGACCCGGTGCGCGCCCAGATCACCAGGTCGTCCGCGGCCGCGACCAGAAAGCCCTTGTCGGCCAACTCGCTGTTGAGACCGACGAAAAACGGATCGTCGGCGCCGACCGGCTTGCCGGTGCGCGGATCCAGCACGCCCTTGCGCGCGGGCACGGTGACCGCAGGTTCGCTCAATCCCATTCGAGCGCTCCCTTTCGCCACTCGTAGACGAAACCGATGGTCAGGACGCCAAGGAATACCATCATCGACCAGAACCCGAACCATCCGAGCTGGCGGAATGCCACCGCCCAGGGAAACAGGAACGCGACTTCGAGATCGAAAATGATGAAAAGAATGGCAACCAGGTAGAACCGGATATCGAACTTCATGCGCGCGTCGTCGAAGGCATTAAACCCGCATTCATAAGCGGATAGCTTTTCCGGATCCGGTTGGCTGTAGGCCACCAGGAACGGCGCGATCAGCAGCGCGAGCCCGATCACCAGCGCGATGCCGATAAAAACCACCAGAGGAAGATAGTCCTGCAGAAGTCCGCTCATCCGCGATCACTCCGTCCGCCGGCGAGGCGGACTGCTCCTTCATGCGCCCCGATATTCGCCCCCGTTCGAATACCCTGCTACGGCCCGATGACCGTCGCTCAAGGCCCCGGAAGCCATATGAAGCCCAAGTTGCGGTCAGGTATCAGTGCGGATTCGTTCCGAGGCGAGACCGTTGAGGCTTAGCGCAGCGCACAAATGGTGGCAAGCCGACACGCAGACGGCCGGTGGCGACCCGGAACACCTAAATCTTTAGCTGCGCGTCCCTAAGCACCTGATAGCACCGCACCTCTTGCCTCTGGACCCTCCGCGATCCCCGCCGGACTATGCAGGCGCGGCATCCGCCGATTCGGGTTCCAAGCGCACGCGCGGATTTTGAGCCTTCATGCCAAAGCTCCAGTCCAAATCACGACGGCGCGAGGTTCCGCCCGCAATCCTCGAGGCTTATCGGCTGCAAGTGGCCGGCCGTACCGCCGACGCCGAGGCGCAATATCGTCAGGTCCTGGTCGCGGAACCCGATCAACCCGAGGCCCTGCACCAACTCGGGCTGATCTGCCGCGAGCGCCGGCAATTCCCGCAGGCTCTGGAGCTCTTGATCGCCTGCACAAAATCCGATCGCGGATCGGCCGAGGCGCTGTCCAATTGCGGGGTGGTGCTGATCGACATGAAGCGGCACGCCGACGCGCTCACCTATTTGGATCGTGCCCTGGTGTTGCAGCCGAACTTTGTTCCCGCCTTGTATAACCGCGGCCAAGCCCTGGCGGTACTCGGCCGCCATCAAGAGGCGTTGCGCAGTTTCGACCGCGTCCTCGCGCACGATCCGGTGCATGTCGATGCTCATTATGGTCGCGGCAACGCCCTGCGCGAGTTGCGACGGCACGACGAGGCCCTCGCGAGTTACCGGCGCGCCTGCGAACGCGCGCCCGAGCGCGCCGATATCCATATGGATGAGGCGCTGACATTGCTGCGGCTGGGAGATTTTCGCGCCGGCTGGCCGAAATACGCGTGGCGTTGGCGCAAACTCGGGCTCGGTTCGCGCTTTGCGCAGCCCGCATGGCGCGGCAGCCAGCAAGCTGATCTTCAGGACGATCTCCACGGCCGGACCATCCTGCTGCATGCCGAGCAGGGTCACGGCGACACCATCCAGTTCGCCCGTTATGCCGCGCTGGTCGCCGCACACGGGGCGCGCGTGGTGCTGGAAGTCCAACCGGGCTTGACCACCCTGATGCAGAGCCTCCCGGGACCTGCCGTGGTGACGCGCCAGGGCGACGCGGTACCGGCCTTCGACCTGCATTGTCCGCTGCTCAGCCTGCCGCTGGCCTTCGGAACCGAGATCGCATCGATTCCGGCCGGCGTGCCTTATCTCAACGCCGCGCCCGATCGGCGCGCGACCTGGCAAGCGCGGCTCGCCGGCACCAAACGACGCCGTATCGGCCTGGTGTGGTCCGGCAGTCAGGATTTCGTCGACGATCGCAAGCGCTCGATCCCGTTCGATCGCCTGGCGCCGCTGCTCGATGTTCCGGATATCGACGTCATCGGCCTGCAGCGCGACGTGCCCGTGGCAGACCCGGCGGCGATGCAGGCCGGCGCCCTGACCAACCTCGGCGCCGAACTGCGCGACTTCGCCGACACCGCAGCGGTGATCAGTCTGCTTGATCTCGTGATTTCGGTCGACACCGCGGTGGCCCATCTCGCCGGCGCGCTGGCGATGCCGGTCTGGATTCTGCTGCCGGCCTCGCCCGATTTCCGCTGGATGCTCGATCGCGAGGACAGCCCCTGGTATCCGAGCGCACGGCTGTTTCGCCAACCCGCGCCGGGAGACTGGGCGAGCGTGATCGCCCGCGTTCGGGCGGAGCTGCTCGCCTGGAAACCCCGCTCCGCGACGCAGAATTCAGCCTCGCCTGGCATGTCAATACTGGCTTAATATTGTTCGGAGCCGCCAGCCGAGCGCCCTTCTCCGTCGCGGGCGGGATCGCTATAAGCTAGCGCTCGATCATACCTCCTGAGCCCGCCATCACCTCAGAACCCCGGATTGTTGCATGAGGATCCTGCCGCGCCTGCTGCTCGCCCTGCTGCCTTTCGGATTATGCGCCCTCCCCTCGCCGGCGGCGGCGCAGAGCTACCCGTCCCGCACCGTGCGGCTGATTGTTCCCTACAGCCCCGGCGGCCCGACCGATGTCTACAGCCGGTTGGTCGCCCAGGGGCTTGGCGAAGCGCTCAAGCAGGCGTTTGTGATCGAAAACCGTCCCGGCGCCGGAACCGTGGTCGGCACCGACGTGGCGGCGAAGTCCGCGCCCGACGGCTACACGCTGCTGCTGATGTCGAGCACGCACACGGTGAATGAATCGCTGGTGCGCAACAAATCCTACCAGCTGATGCGCGATTTCGTGGCGGTGGCGCCGATCATCAGCAGCGATCTGGTGATGGTGGTGCCGCCGTCGCTGCCGGTCAACAATCTGAAGGACTTCATTGCGCTTGCGAAGTCGAAGCCGGGCGCGCTCAATTTCGCCTCCTCCGGTCAGGGCTCGAACTATCACATGGCCGGTGAACTGCTGAAGGCGATGGCCGGGATCGACATGGTCCACGTCGCCTATCGCGGCAGCGGCGGCGCGCGCACCGACATTCTCGCTGGCCAGGTTCAGATG
>Ga0265342_10000234_pt1 | contig 62499 bp, 50 predicted proteins | sample 4CB327metaG_FD_203125 | JGI IMG/M metagenome (GOLD analysis project Ga0265342, IMG submission 203125) | Rhizosphere microbial communities from Carex aquatilis grown in University of Washington, Seatle, WA, United States - 4-CB3-27 metaG | ecosystem: Host-associated > Plants > Roots >...
ATGAGAAGGGCATCTTTGATGATGCTCGTGGTGATACGCCCGGTGCACGAGGCACCGGATCGCATCGGAGGGTTTCCCGCGGCACGCAGACTGGATTGGTCGATGCGAACGTCCACGAGGCTCACGCGGGTGGATCCCAGCATCGTGATGGTGGGCGCAATGGTGTCTACCGTGCCGGTGAGCGACATGCCGAGGAGGGAATCGCTCGTCACGGCGGCGGGCTGACCCACATGGATCTTGCCGATGTCCACCTCATCAACCTGGATCTCCGCCAGCACATCGCTCAAGTCTTCCAGGCGAACGAGGGGAGAATTGGGCGCCACCATGTCTCCGACGGACGGCTGAACCTTGGTCACCGTCCCCGCGGCCGGCGCGGTGATGATGCAGCGCGTGACGCTGTCCTGCGCGGAATGCACCGAGAGGAGCGCCTGCTCCACTTCGGGGGAGGCCTCGATGACCTCGGAGTCGCGCGAGCCGTCCAGGGGGGGATCCGCGGAAAGGCTGAGCCCGCAGCGCAGGTCCAACTGTTCACGGGCGGACTGCAGAGCGACCTTTGCGGAATCCAGGGCATCAGAGGAATGCTGGTAGACTTCCTCCGCTATCGACTTGATGGCGAAAAGCTCCTTGTTCTTGTCGAACGTGCGCTGCGCGTCGGTCAGGGTCGAGACGGCACTCCGATACTGCGCCCTGAGTGTCACGAGGGACTGCTGGACGCCGCGCCGCGTCGAGTCCAACGACGCTTTCATCTTCTGGGCGTTGAGCACGTAGTCGTCATCCACGAGCGTCACGAGCACGTCGCCGGCCAGAACGCGATCGTTTTCTTTGACATTCAGCATCTTCACCTGCCCCGAGACTTGCGCGGAAACCGTTACAGTGGTGCGGGGCGTGAAGGTCCCGTTCCCGCTGACACGGTCCTCGAGCGAGCCTTTGGCGACGACCAGACCGCGAATGGGGATCGCGGTATCGTACTTGTTTCCCCGGAGCGTGAGGTTGAGGATAACGACGGCCGCCACCAATACGAGGATGACGCCCATGATGGTAAGAACTCTTCTTCGTTTCATGCACCGCTTCCTTCGATTATTGCGGCGAGGTCCTCCCCCGCCAATGAGTACAGATCGAGAAGTGTCAGATAGTGATCGGCGCGGGCGCGCCAGAGATCGTTCGCTTTGGCCTCTGCGTCCGCAGCTTTGCCCGCGACGGCGAGATCGGTGGACTTGCCCAGACCGAGGAGGCTTCTCTCCATCGAGAAGCGGCGATCGGCGAGACTTGCTGCGTCACCGAGCAGCGCAATTTTCTCCTCTAGCTCGGCCTTTTGAAGGAGATCGAGCTCCACCTGATCGAGGACGGCCTGGCGCTCGGCCGTCAGTCCCGCGTCGGCGACGCCGGAGAGCGCCTCGTTTCCCGCGGCCGCCTCTTTCTGGCGCCCACCATCGAACAGGTGAACGGTGAGTCCGAGGGCCAGACTGTAGTCCTGGCCCCACCCGGTGGCAAAGATGTCCGTGAAGGATTTGCCGAGGTCCGATGTCGTATAGGGGTAGTTGTTCGCGTCGTAGGGGTAGCGCGGGGCCCAGGAGAATGACAGCGACAGCGTGGAGGCATACTGCTGGCCGGCGAGGACCCGGTCCACACGCTTTTCCTCGGAGGCGAGATTCTTCTGCCGCAGTATCGGGTGGCCCGCGAGAGCCTTGTCGATCACCTCCTGGCGCGAAAAGGGAAAGGCGAGATCCGGGACGGCGTCAGCGAGCCCGAGATCATGGATATCTTCGCGGCCCAGCGAGTGAGCGAGCAATCTCTCCGTTTTAGCCAGTGAAGAGGAGAGCTCCAGAAACGCCTGCTTTTGCCGGGAGAGGCCGATCTTGGCGTCCAGGAGGTCCGCCTCAGCCAGCGCCCCGAGATCGTAGTTTTTCTGCAGCGTGTCGAGATTTCCTTGTGTGACGTCGATGGTTTTCTGTGTCTGACTGATCGACTTTCGTAGCTCCACGATCGAATAGAAGAGCTGGACAGCCTGACCCAGGGTCTGATTGCGTTGCCCCTTGTTCGCCGCGTCCTGTTCCAGGTAACCCAGTTGGGCCTTGCGCTGCGTAGCAGGAAAGAGGTCCAAATCCATGAGCTTGCCGTTGAGAAAGACGGGTTGCGTGAGAGAAAAGTTCACCTTCGGCCTCTGGCTGTATTGAACACTCGCGGCTGACGAGGCGACCCCATTCACGGTCTGGGCGCTGAACGCGCTCAGGCTCATCGTGTCCTCGAGACCAAGAGCGAGATTGCCGCCGGTCGGCAAGAGCTGCGACAGCGAAAGCTTGGCTCCGAGACCGTTCGTGGATTGGTCAGTCGTCTTGGTATCCTGCACCGAGAAGGGGAAAGGCGTGGCAAGGGGGTCGAGCACAATGCCCGAGCTCTCCGTGAGCGGCGTGTACCCGAGTGAATACGAGGTGGTCAGATCGATCTGGGGAAGCGCCTGCGCCAGGGTCCCCTGGTAGGTGTGGAGCGCAAAAAGCGTGCTCTGGGCGGAAAGCGCGGTCGTCGTGTCATGGGCAAGAACGAGACCCGGCACGTCGACAAGCGCCAGCGTGTCCGCCGCCGCCGAATGCACTCCGCCCAAGAGGCCGGCGGCGACCAGGAGGAATGAGAATGGAAAACGTTTCATACCTATATCTCCCACGCAAACCCGATCCGGGCGAAGAGCGCCGCCTGCAGACCGAGCACCACCACCAGGACGAGAGACAGAAGCGCCGCGCTCTTCAGCGAAAATCGGTATACTTCCCTTCCCCCGAAACAGAGGATGGCGAATGTCCAAAGAAAAAAGGGATCCGTGAGCATGCGCGCCACGGCGGCAATGAATGCATTCACGTGACCCCATGGTAGCAGGGAGAAGAAGTCGAATCGAGCCGTGCTCAAGGAACGATAGTCAGCCAAGGTGAGGGCGTTGGCAGCGGCGTCGGGGCTCCGGAAGGACATGACAACGCCCGCGAAGAGCTTTCGCAAGGCGAGTGGAAAGAACGCCACGAGGAAGAGCGTCCAGGACGGCCGCCCCTCGGCATGCCGTTCCTCCTGCCCGCCGAAGAACTGCGAAACCACCATGCTCACCAGCCACATCTCCAGCAGCACGAGGAGAAAACCGCATCCTGATGAAACAATCGAGATCGCGGTCATGAAGCCGCTTCGCGCCCCGAGGATGGAGTCGACCATCTGCCCTCGCACTTGATTCTGCACCTGGGTCGGGGCGTTCTGCATGAGCCCGCTCATCCGCGTGTCCACTTCGAGAAGAGCGAGGGTCTTAGCGTGCTCGTTCTGGTAGTAACCCTGGACCAGTCTCTCCCCGGTCACATAGATAGCAAAGAGGGCCAAAACGAGGAACACCTTCGACAGACGGTATATCTCCCGGCCCGCAAAGGCCTTGTCGGGCCTCAGGAAGGCGCCGGGGAGCGAGGCTACTGCGCGTGTCATGGCTTTTCCTGACCAACTTCGCCGTATTCAAGACGAGAGTCAAGGGGGTGAGGAGGCTGAATCATTTGTTTCTAACGACGAGCATGGCCCTTTTTTATTTCACCTCTCATAGCAACTTTCTTTCTCGCGCCTCCTCCATGATCAGCCGATTCCAGCGATTGCGCCAGAGAAATGAGCTACGCTCGGAAGGCCCGTCGATCCGACTGGCGCGTTCCTGGAGCGTCTTGAGACTCTTTCCCAGCACGGTGAGCTTGTCATCGGTCTCATCCGAGCCCGATTCGGGGAGAACGCGCGCATAGAGATAATTGAACCAATGGACCAGAGGATCTTCTTCCACGGCTTTTTCCACGCGCGTGAGCTGATGCAGCTCACGGATACCTTCGTCCCGAAATCCGCGCATGCCTTGAAGATACGCGCGCAAAGCCGTCAGGCTCCGGCGGAGGAACGAGTCTCCGCGGCTGAGCCGGAAGCACCTTCCTTCCACGCCGGAAAACCCGTCCTGCCAGGAAACGATTTCCGGAGAAGGGAAACGCGTAACGGCGGGCAAGGAGAGGCCGCGCTCGACATAGAGGGAAGCGTTTTCCATGTCGCCGGAAAAGAGGCAGCCTTCCGCCAGGAAAAAGAGCACCTCACGGCTTTGCTCGGAAAGGCTCTCCAACAGCCGTGTCCCCGCCGGTGCATTTCCCTGATGCAGAAAGGTGCGGCCCAGCCATGCCCTCAGCACGGGGAGCGCCCCGTCGATGGAGTAGAGACTGGCGACGCAGAGGCAGTTTTGCAGACACAAGGCGCATTGGTCGTGCGAGCCCACGAGAAAGAGCACGCGCGCTCGGAGGAAGAGGAGAAACAACTCCTCTTCCCGCCGATAGAGGATTTGAGCGCCCTGTATTCCCTGATCTATCACGGCGAGGCATTGCGTAAGGCGCCCGTCGGTGAAAAGGCACACGGCGAGTGACACGAGGGTCCTGAGCGAGCCGTGCGCGTCACCATGCTCATGGCAAAGCCTCTCGGACAAGCCAAGGTACTCCGCGGATTCTCCGAGTCTGCCTTCGGCCAGCATGACCGCGCCGAGCCATAAATAACACGCCCGCTCCCCGCGATCAGCCATCGGAGATGTTGCCGCTCCCTCGCGAAGGTCTTGGTAGAGAAGAACGGCCCGCTTCAGCTCCTCCAAGGCCGCACCAGCATTGCCGGTTGAGAGGAAGAAGGTAGCGCGGGCGATTCCCACTTCTCCACGGAGTGCCGGCCGGGCATCGCCGGCGGCCCATTTCTGCGCCTCGGACTGCGCGGCCTCCGCGGCCTCCGCGTCACCTTCCATCAACGCGGAGCGCAAGCGTCCCAGGGCTGTCACGGCGGCGATCTCGCGCGCTTGCTCGGGCGTGGGAGGAACGGTAAATTCGAGACCGCGCGGATCGCAGAAGGCCCGTGCCGATTGCGGGTCGCGCTCGTCGAGCTTGCGGTCGATGATGGCGGGAAGTATCCGCAGCGCCAGATCGGTTCGGCCATTACGTGCCAGGAACGTGAAGAGGAGGACGGGGTGAGCATAGCGGCCCGAGTCCCAGAGCGCGATCATGTGGGCAACGAAGCGCTCGCGCAGCTCCGCTCCGTCGGCGCCCAGAAGCTCCTCCAGCTTCTTTCGCAGGGCGGGAAACCGCGGGATCAACGCACGCTCGTCCGACATGAGGCCCGAGACGAGGAGACCCGTCAGTGTGCGCCCCGCGGAGGCGGCGTCGAATCCCGCCTCTCCCAGAAAGGCGAGCAGACCCTGGCGATCGAGCAACCCACCGGCGAGGTACAGAGCATAGAGAAGCTGGAATGTGTCGTCCTGAAGGGTACGGATGAGGAACCAGGAAACCGAAAGTGGATTGGCGGGAAGTGTCACCTCATCATCAGAGGACTGGACCCACTCATGCCTTCCGTTGGGGGTGAGCCTGATGTGCCCCGTCTTGGAGAGGTAGTGCATGTAGGAGACGACCGAGACGTAGAGACCTCCGGACCGACGCCGCAACCGGCGGGAGAGCGATTCGGGAATGGCGAGACCGGGGAAGAGGTGGTCCGCGAGGGATCGAATCTCGCGCTTTCCAAGGGGATGGACGTAGAGTGGACGGAGGTCCAACGCGGCAAGCTCGTCGGGTACCGATTCGGTGGCGCTGCTGAAGATGGGAATGAATGAAGGCCGCATGAGAAGGTCGTCGAAAAGGCGCGCGCAGACCCGCCGCGCCGCGGGATGGAACCCGTCGGCTCCTTCACAGAGCAAGAGCGCGGGAACGAGTGCCTCATCGGCCATGCGCGTCCATGCTAGAAGATAGAGGCGATACGCAAGGCCGAAATCGTCCAGGATTCTGTCCGGAAGCGGCCGCACATGTCCGTTACCCTCGCTCGCGGAAGCGTCCATGAGCCAGGGAATGATCCCCCCGGCTTCCTTCCACGCGATACGCTCCGGACCGTGGAGATGAGCAGGCACGGCGGAGACGAGATCGGGTTGAAGGCTCGACAGAAAGGGGTGGAGCGGAGAGCGGCGTCGGAAAATGGTTCGCATCCGGAGAATCGGCACTCCACGATCGGATGGCACCAGACGTGCCGCCATTTCGCCCAAGAGGGCGGTCTTTCCGACCCCCGACGGGCCATGAACCCAAAGGATCTCCCGCGTCTGGCCCTCGTTCAATCGCGGGGTAAGGAGATCGAGGGCTCGCTGAACCAAGGACTCCCGAATCCAGGGTCGTAGTGCTTCACGCGGCTCATCGGACAGAGGGGCAGGACGACGCCGCGGGGAGCTGCGGTACAGTGACCCCACGGCCTCAAGCGTCAACGCATCCCCGAATAGCGCGGCGCACTCCGGCGCCAGCCACAGCTGTTCATCCTGCTCCGCCTGCTCCAGCATGTGCCGTACGCGCGGACCATGCTCCGCGCCATTTTCCGACGGGAGGCTGGCGATGAGAACGGCGAAACCGAACAGCTCGGCGCGATGAGCGGCGAGGTAGTCGCGGATGCGACAACCCGCCTGAGCCGCAGCGCCGACGTCCAGCTCCTCTTCCGGCCCCAGCTCCAAGCGCCAGATCCCCTGCCCGAAGAAGGGAGCAGGAACGGCGCGTGGACCGAGGGCGGCGAGCAACCCCGCCTCCAGACGGGGGAGGTCGGCGGCGCGTAGCCGCGCGAGTTGCCTGTAATTGCGCAACTCAGCGATTCCATATACCATTCCCTCATTATCCACGTTTGCAGCCCATAGGGAAAGGGACGCGCACAATGGAGCCTCTGCTGTCATTGCAGATGAACGGAAAGCAGAGCAGGACGATCCGCCTCACGGTGGATCCCCAGGCCGATTTCCGTCAGGTGATCCACACCCTCGAATCCATCGTCATCCCTCCGGCGCGCGTGAGCGACGAGCACATCCGATTCGCCATCCTCGAGCTCCTGAACAATTCAATCCGCGCACATCGAGAAAAAGAGGAGCCCCGAGATATTTTTGTCGATCTGACCGTCGACAACGAGCGCCTCGTCGTCGCGATACGGGACTTCGGCGGGGGATTCGACACCTCACGTCTTCCTTACGACCTGGACAAGGATCCCGCCGACTTGGATCTGCACTCGAAACCCTTTGAAGAATATCAGAAGAAAAACGGATACAAGCGGTTTGGCATGGGAATCTACGTGGCCCGAAAAACGTTCGACGAGTTTCGCCTCGTATTCCTCGACGATCAGGATCGGCCAATGCAATGGGAGCAGGGAAAGACTGTGGGAACCCTGATCACGCTTGCCGTAAGCATGGAGGCAGCCAATGGGGACTGAACAGAGACGCCATCCGCGGGTGCCCAGCTACGCAAAGGCGCTCCTTGTCGGACCGCAGGTGCCGGGATATATCCGCGACTTGAGCCGCCACGGCTGCCAGGTGGCGTTCATGCAACCGGTGACCGCGGCGGTAGGAGAGGAGATTCTGCTCCGCGTCATCGCCGAGAACGATCCCGCCATCCCGAGCTTCGACCTCACGATTCGTCTTCGATGGGCCAAACGCGATTCGATCTGGTACGCATTCGGCGGCGAGATCATTTCCGTGAGCTCTCCGCAGGGAAATGAAGTATTCGAGAAGCTCGTCAGCTATTACGCGGGGGCAAACGGATAAGGGCGACGGAATAACCTACCAGTGATCCTTGGCGGAGATCTGTTTCAGTGACTTGCGAGGCGTCGGTTCGGGAACCTCGTTGGCGTGCCCCACGAGGATCAAAAGAACGACGCGCATGGAGAAGGGGATCGTAAGCAGCTCCCGCACCTCCTGCTCGTCGAAGGTCGTGATGCAGCACGTTCCCAGGCCTTCGTGAACGGCTTGAAGGACGATGTGGGACGCGGCGAACGCGAGGTCGACGGGATAGGAGGGCTGCCCGTTGGGCATGCGGTAATCGATATTTGTGGTGCACACCGCGATGATGGCAGGTGCCTGCCCGACGTAGTCCTGGGTGAAGGCAGCTTCCATCATCTTGGCGCGTGTCTCTTTCTTTTGGATAACGATGAATCGCCATTCCTGTCGATTCTTCGCTGAAGGAGCCAAGCGTCCCGCCTCGAGGATCCGCTCCACCTGGTCCTTGTCGAGGGCTTGAGAGGTATAGGACCTGACACTCCTCCGCTGGAGGATTTCCGGCAGGATTTCCATGGTTGTATGGAAGAGAGTAATGGAATTCGCGATCGTGTGCAAGGTTTTGCCCATTCGTGCGCCAGCAATCCGTCGGCGGGAGCATCGCATTGACGGCGACACGCGCTTCTCCTATGCTGAGGGCCGCATGCTCATCCCCGTCCTTCTGGCACTTCTTCTGGCTTTGGGATCAACGCCCGCTTCTGCACAGAGCGCGACCCTGGACGCCGGCTCGGGTCTTGAGCAGACTTTGCGCGACATATCGTCTTTCTCGCCACGTCTGGAAGGCTCCTCCGGAGAAAAACAGCTTCTCTCCTGGATCGAATCCCGACTCGCTTCCCTGCAGGTGAGCGCCACAACCTTCGATTTCAGTCAGTCCGATTTCGAGCACTCCTTCTCCTCGAATCTCCGCGTGGATCTCCCAGGAGGCTCCCGCGATACCGTGATCGTTGCCGTGCCTCTCGACTCTCCACCGGACGGCGCACCGGCGGGAGATGGTGCCATCGATATCGCCCTCGCTCTGGACCTCATTCGCCAGGTCAAGGCGGTCCCCGCAGCCCTCACGATCACCGTGTTGTTCCTCGGCGCCGAGTATGGAGACTCCGCGGCGTATCCAATGGGAAGCACGCTGTTCCTGCGCGACTTCCAGCCCGACTATAGGGCCGCCGTGCTCTACTTGAATCTGCGCGGAGTGCCCGGCAGGGTGCTCGTGCGAGGGGGTGGGCGCGGCATCGTCAGCCCCTATTGGCTCATGAATCGTTGCGTCAATGCCTTGGAGACGGCAAAGGTGCCTTTTACGCTCCAAGGAGAGAACGCGCAGATATTTCGCATGGGGACCACCGATGAGCGTACGATCATCGAGCCGTATCTCACGGCTGGGTACCCCGCGGTCGGATTGGAGGGAGATGTCTCGGAGACCTCTCCCGTCCCGGAGGCGCAGATGCTCGCCTCCTTTTCGACTTTTCTTCGCGGCTTCGTGGATGCAGGTGCCTCCGGCATTCCCGAGGAATGGGACAAGCACTATCTGATACTCCAGCAAGGGTCCTGGTCATTCATCGTGGACGAAAAGGTCTATGTGGGGCTGGTCTTCGGCATCCTCGCCCTCACCCTTCTGTACTCCTTGATTTTCCGCAAAGGGCTCAAGAAGTACGTGCGGACTCTCACGCGTAACGCCTGGGCGATCATTCCCCTCGCGGGTCTGTGCTTCCTGTTTCTCGTCGCGGGTACATTCGTCGTGGAAGGACTCCTCGGCGCGCGCGGCTTCCCCAGTCTGTGGCAGTATTCGCCGCTTGCATTTCTCGGGCTGAAGATCATCGTCGCTCTTTTTCTCTATGCGGCCCTGTACAATGTGTTTCGACGGATGCCATTTCCCCGCAATGGCAGCTTCTATTCGGCCGCGGCGCTTTTCTTTTTGCTGATCGATATCGTGGTGGTCGCTGCGTTCAATATTTCATTCACGTTCTACTTCCTGTGGGCCTTCATCTTCGTGTTCCTCTCCGCCGTGGTTCCCAACCGCTGGGCAAAAGCCCTCCTATTCCTACCAGCCCCGTTCTGGGGGCTGCGCGGCATCATCACCGTGTTCTTGTCTCCAGCGCTCCCTTTCTGCCGTTTCATCCTCCTTTCGCCGCTCTGGGGGAATCTTCTCGTGGCCGGCGCCTGCTTGCCGTTCATCCTCGTGCTCATGCGCATCGGTTTGATATTCCCCGGTCGCGGCATCCTGCGGCGTCGAAGGCGCGAGCTGGCCGCCGCGGTCGTGCTCCTCATCGGCGGCGGGACGCTGTCGTACATGCTGTACACCTATTCGCCGTTCACCGCGGCGCACCCGCAGCCCATCGTGGCCACGCAAACCATCAGCGTCGCCCCGGATGGCGCCACGCTCGCCACCGCCCTGGCGATTGACAGCTCAGCTCCGCTGGGACCTCTCTCCCTGCGCGACCGATTCGGCCCGCGCTTCGTGAATCCCTCTCTCGCGGAAGTCGCCATGGTCTTGCCCGATGTCGAATCTCCCCTTCAGATCGACCAGAGCTCGGTCCAGTTCCTCCGTCAGCGTAATGTCACTCTTCGCGTGAGCATGCCGTCCCCGGCCCGGCTCATGAACGTGACCTTGGCCTCGGCGGTGGATTTTATTCTCTATGACAGCTCGTTCCCGGCCGTCCGCGAGAGCCCGAGAGAGTACCAGCTTTTGATCGGTGCTTTCCCCCCGGCCCCTCTTTCGCTCCAGCTCTCCCTCCCCGCAGACTCAGCGTTCACGCTCACGTTCACGGTGGAATTCGACGCACCCCTGAAGGATACCGACCTCATCGGCCGCCCCGACACGAACATAACGACACGTGTCCGTGTCGTGCGGAAGGTGGACGTCAAGACATGAGCGCCGCCGATCCCCGACCCGTCGTCTTTCACGTCGACCTGGACGCGTTCTACGCCTCGGTCGAACAACGCGACGATCCGAGCCTGAAAGGAAAACCCGTCATCGTCGGGGCGGCCCCGGGCCATCGGGGGGTGGTCTCGGCCTGCTCGTATGAAGCGCGGCGATTCGGCATCCATTCGGCGATGCCCATTTCACAGGCCTATCGACGCTGCCCACAGGGGGTCTATCTGCCAGTGCGCATGCATCGTTATTTGGAGGTGTCGCGGGAAGTCATGAAGATCCTGTCGGGCTACACCGCGCATATGCAGCAAATATCGGTTGATGAAGCGTTCCTCGACCTGACCGGCACGGAGAGGCTCTTCGGGCCCGCACGCGACACCGGTGGGCGCATCAAGAAGGAAGTGCGGGACAAGACGGGTCTCGCCATTACCGTCGGGATCGGACCCAACAAATACGTGGCAAAGCTCGCCACGAATTCCGGCAAACCGGACGGGCTGGTCGAAGTCACGGCGGAAACCGCAGAAGCCTTCATGGACGCGGTCGAGCTCAAGGATCTCTGGGGAATCGGTGAGAAGACGCTCCAGCGCCTGACGGAGTTGAATATCACCTCGGTTCCTCAGTTGCGGGGGATTCCCGAGCCCGAGCTCGCCCGACTCCTGGGTCGAGGGGCGGCGGGATTCCTGGCCTCCATTACGCGCGGCACCGATCCTGGCATCTTTTCGGAAGAACCGCGGAGTCGGTCCCTCTCAACAGAGACCACGTTCGAACGTGATCGCAAGGACAGGACGGGAATCGAACGGGTCCTTCTCGAGCTGTGCCATGAGGTCATGTTTCGGGCGCTGGACGAGGGCTGGAAATCGAAAACGGCGGCACTGAAGCTGCGTTTTCACGATTTCACGACGGTGAGTGCTCAGAAGACGCTCAAACATTGGATAGCTTCAGCGGAGGAGCTGCATGCCGTGGCGGTGGAGCTTCTCGAATCCCGCTGGGCAGGCGGCACGCCGGTGCGATTGATCGGCGTGGGCCTGTCCAATCTTGTTGCCGTTGATGCCCAGGACCAACTGGAGCTTTTCGCGGACGACCACTCGCGCCAGAAGAAGGTGGAGGAAGCCGTCTTTCGACTCCAGAGAAAGCTGGGAGAAGGCACGCTCACCAAGGCGAGCTTGATGCAGGGCGAAGGCCGGAGAAAACCTCCTACCACCCCTTGAGGACGTCCTTCGCCGACTGAAGGTCTTTCGCGTCAGGTGCGTTCAGGCTGGCACGACTCTGCAGGTCGTTCACCACCCCCTGAACAAGCGCCTTTGCCTCCGCCCTATCCGATGTGTTTTCCAGTGTCACGGTTGCCTCATAGGCTGAAGCCTTGTCGAGCTGGGTGGTCGCGGCAGCCAGGCGAGCCGCCTCGTTCTTCTGCTCGGCAGCACGGGTGGCGGCCGACCAATTGCGTTTGTAAAGGGTCTTGGCGAGCTCCGTAATGAAATTGTAGACGAGGGCGGGCTCGGTCCCGGCCCGAACCTGCGCCTGGCGGAGATCGACCGATTTGCGCCCCAGAGATACCGCCGCGGTGACGTTGCCGAAAGATACCGGCCAACCCGGCACCTCGCGATACAGCTGCCCCAGCACGTAGTAAGCGTCGGAGCGATCGGAGTTCAGCGACAAATCCTTCACGAGCAGGTCCCGCATAGGGCCCGCCTTGAACAGCGAGTTGAGTATTCCTTTGACCTGACCCCAGCGGCCGATATTGGAAGATTTCCAGTAATAGCCCAGATCGTTTTGGGGATCCGCCGCTATCGCCTTGTCGGCGTAGCCCTCCCCTTCCGTGAAAATGGCCAGGGTGTCCGCGACAGGCTTTTTCGCGCTGTCGGAGATGTCCCCCAACTCGAGGGTCTCGCGAGCGGCACGCCAATACAGCTCGGCCTGCTCTTTTCCGGTTGCCGCGGTCGCCACGGCGTTGAGGACCAGCGTGCGGGCCTCCGCGTACATCCCCTTATTGTGCAGAGAATCGGCACCTTGCGCCGTCTGAGCTACGTCGGCAAGGGCAAAAGAGAGGGGAAGGAGGGCAAAAAGCGCGATCAAAGCGATTCGCATCTCAGGTCTCCTTTCGATGGGGAAATGCATACTACTTTCCCGGCACTCGGCTGTCAAGATTTCTGACAAATAAAGTCGAGTTTGCGCATAAAAAAAGGCCTGCCGCACGGCAGGCCTTTCGCAAATCTCTTTCTGCTATTGCTGATTGGATGCCCTAACGTTCACGGTGATAGTGAAATCGATCGTGTAATTCACCCCTGGTTGCGCCGCGAAATCGGGGACCTGCATGGAGAAGGAACCCGAGGCGATGCGGATCTTATGCCTACCTGGAGAAACGGCGACGCGATCTGTTTCCTGCCGGGGATTGATCAACCTGTTGTCGACCCAGATCTTCACCTGACCCTGGGGATCCCCCTGGCGAATGTCTGTATCGCGGAAGGCGGGAGGTATGATGAAGGTCAGCGTGGCCGGCTGCAAGGCTTTTAGTTGGACGTTCAGCGTCATGGCCTGATCCAAGGAGATGGTGGCAACGTAGTCGGCGTAGCCATCCGCTGAGACGCGGACACTATACGTGGAGGGCAGGTAATAGTCGGAATACGGGGTTGGGCCTTTTGCGACGTTATTGACCGTCACCGTTGCGTTGGCCACATTCGCGTTCACCGTCAGGAGCACTCCGGCCGGCTGAAGGGCCACGTCCAGGTTCATCGGGCTGGTCACATTGACGGATGAATTGTAGTCCTGGTACCCGGGAGCCGTTACGCGGATGGAATGCATGCCCAGAGTCACACTGGCGACCTGGCCCGTGACGTCGAGATTGTCCACGAAGACGTTCGCACCGGGGGTCGGCACGCGGATGGAGAGCGGAATGAGAAGCGCATTCAATCTCACGCTGAATGTCATGTTGCTGGAGACCGTCACCGTACCGTTGAAATCGGCGTAGCCGTCGGCATGTACTCTGACGTTGTGCGGCCCGGCGCCAACCTTTACCGTGTTGCCCAGAATCTGAACGTTGTCTACGAGAATACTGGCGTTGGGCACATTGACAGCTATTGTGAGGTCCCATACCCGTTTCGGAAGAAGGCCTTGCCCGAATATCTGTCCCGCAAAAACGAGACACGCGAGTGTGACAAGGGTGAGCGATTTGGCAATACGTTTCATTTTCACCTCCTCAATCGATCACAGTATACCTAATTGCTGTTATTTTTCAATGATCGGTGCGCCGAGACCCCCCGGCGTGAGCTCTGCGCCCCTTTCCAGCCCTTTTTGCCTTGACAGTACCCGCAAAATCGGGTTTCCTTCGCGAAGGCTTCACTCTCGTCGAGAGTCTTCGCGGCACATCAAGCCACAATGCCGTCATACGATTTGCTGGCAACGCCAGTCCACCAATAGAAAGGACATTCGTCGCAATGAGAATAGCGCGCCTTTTCGCCGTCATAATCGCACTGAGCGGCATCGTCGCTTGCGCCACGCCTCCTCAGGCCGAGATCGACGCCGCAAAGGCGGCCTTTGACGCTGCGGCGCGAAGCACTGATGTCGTCACGTACGCGCCGGATGCCTTGCGCGCCGCGCAAGAAAAGATGGCGCAACTGGACGATGAGATTGCCGCACAGGCAAAGCATTCGGCGCTCTCCCGCTCCTATGACGAAGTGAAGCGGATCGCCGCCGAAGAGTCCCAGCTTGCCCGCGCCGCGGTCGGAGTGGCCGTCACGGCCAAGCAACGCGTCGCCACGGACTCCGCCGCCCTGGTCGACGAGCTGACCGGATCCTTGCCGATCTTTCAATCCAAGGTTTGGGCCGCCAAACGTGTTCCGCGAATCAAAATGGATATCATCAACCCTTTGCAGGCCGCCCCGGACCAGATTCGCGCGGGCATACTCGATGCCCAAAAAGACATCGACGCCGGTGTCTACGCGACCGCGAAGGCCAAGCTCATGGCTTTGAAGGATACGATGAGCGCCGACGAGGAAACCATCACGGAGCAGACCCGCATCGCCCGCGGCAGGTAGAAGCGGCTTTACGGCAGCGAGACCGACGCCGCGGTGGTGTCCAGAAAGCGTTTCATGCGTGCGAGGCGCGCGGCATAATACGCCGTCCAGATCGGAGAGAGGCCTGCTGATCCGGCCGCGAGATCAGTCAGGCGTCCAACCACCATATCGTCGCTCGTGTTACGGTAGTTCGCGATGGGCACCGGCAGGACACTCTGGATGGAGCATCCCCCCGGGGCGCAGAGCTCCTGGACTTCCAACAGGTACGCTTCTCCCGTGGCGTTGAACGGATTATCGATCCAGGCGGGATTGAGATCCCATGTCATGCCCGATATGAAATTGCCCATTGAGTACATGATGAGCCGCCTGGTGCCCTTCACCGACACAACCTCGTAGCCCTGTACGACGTGGGGATGATGAGCGAAAACGATGTCCGCCCCCGCCTGAAGAAGCTCCCTGAAGAATCGGCGTTTCAACGGCGAGGGGGTTTGCACGTACTCCTGGTCGCCATGGTAGGAGACAATCAACAGGTCGAAGCGCGAGCTCACATCGTTCACGTAGCTCAGGAAGCTCTCCACGGACGTTTCGTCGGCGTAATCCACGACGTTCACGTACCGGCCACCGTCGCTTTCATTGAGAAATTGCGTCACGGCGAGAAACCCGATGTGCACGCCTTTCCTCCACACAGAGACCGGTGCGAACGAGCTGTGCTCGTTTCCACGTGTTCCGCTCGAGAATACGCCATCGGGACGGTCGGCGCGAAGGCGTGCCATGACCCGCAGCGTCTGAAACACCCCTTCCACGCCGCCGTCGAAGGCATGATTGTTCGCCGTTGAGAACAAATCGATCCCGGCATCAACGGCTGCCTGGATATAGGCGAAGTTCCCGTTGAATCGAGGATAGCTGGATTCGGGGCGCGTCGGATCCACCGGAAGCTCGAGATTGGCGACGGTAAGGTCATCGGCAGCGAAGATATCGCTTACCCCGCGATAGATATCACTGTATGACGCCATTTGGTAATTCACTTCGTGAGCCATGATGTCGCCCAGGAACGTGAGGCGCACCAACTGAGGCGTTTGCGCCGGGACCGACAAGGGAATCGAGGAAAGAAGGATCAATGCGAAAAAGGGTCTCCGCATCACCTAGAGCGCGGATAAGAGCCGCCAGGAGAGCACGGCCAATCCCCCTCCGGCAGCGATGCCGACCCCGATCTCGGCGAGGGTATGTCCCAGCCTCAGGTTGAGGTCTCTCTCGGTGATCTCGGGGTGACTTTTCAAGAGCTGATCGAGTATGCGCGCATGATGTTCCACGGCGCCCCGCAGCCGCACTGCGTCATAAATCGTGATGATGGAGAAAACACATGCTACCGCGAAAAGATCGCTCGAAAATCCGTTCCACAGGCCGATGGAGACGGTGAGCGCCGTAACGAACGCGGAGTGTGCGCTGGGCATGCCGCCTGCTGAAACAAACCACGAAAGGGCGATCTTTCTCTCCCGCACCGAGTAGTAGACCACCTTGAACACTTGGCAGGCGACTTGAACTGCCGCCGCGGAGATGAGGCTGACGCTTAGGGGCAACCGTGGCACCATGATCCATAGTTTATGCCAAACCGCCCGCCTTGACAAACGGCGTCGTCGGCAGCACTTTTCTTAGGTAATGAGTCAACCCGCGCATCGTCCCCCACAGGATTCACTTGACGCCCTCGTGGAGAATATCCTCGCCTCCTATCGAGAGCTCGGTGGAATCAACCACATCGAGGGCGCCAATCTCCCTTCGCGCCAAAGCGTCGAGCGCATCGTGGAGGATTTGGAATCGCTGATCTTCCCCGGCTACAGAGCCGAAGAACGGCTGGCTCTTTCCAGCATGCGCTATGCCATCGGGGAGAAGGTAGTGGCTCTCATGCGTGAGCTCTCCGTCGAGGTGGAGAAAAGCCTGCAATACACCTGTCGGATCAGGAACGATTGCGGTCGACACGAAGATTGCCGCGGAGAGGCCGAGGAGATCGTGCGCTCGCTTCTGGAGGACATTCCCGCGATCCGCCGACGCATCAGCCGCGACGTGGAGGCCGCCGACAGAGGAGATCCCGCCGCGCGGTCGCCGGAAGAGGTGATCCTGTCCTACCCGGGCGTCGAGGCAATTCTCGTTCACCGCATCGCCCACGAGCTGTGGGTTCGCGAGGTCTCCATGATTCCTCGCATGATGAGCGAGTACATTCATGGCAAAACGGGCATTGACATCCATCCCGGTGCGGAGATCGGGGATTCATTCTTCATCGATCACGGCACCGGCGTGGTGATTGGCGAGACGGCGGTCATCGGCGACAACGTGAAGATCTACCAGGGTGTCACGCTGGGCGCCTTGAGCGTGCAGAAGGAAAGCGCGAACAAGAAACGCCACCCCACCATCGAAGACGAGGTGACGATCTACGCCGGTGCGACGATCCTGGGCGGCGGCACCGTGGTGGGCCGCGGCTCCATCATCGGCGGCAATGTATGGCTCACGGAAAGCGTCCCGCCACGCAGCCGGATTTACCACAACCCGAGTCAGGTGCGCCACGCGCGCATGGACGATCCGGATGCGTGGGACGGCGGCTTGTGAGCGATCATCCATCCCCCGCTTCCGACAAACACATGCGCATCGGCATCTGCTGCTACCCGACGGCGGGGGGCAGCGGCGTCGTAGCCACGGAGCTGGGAAAGCACCTTGCGGCGCGCGGTCATTCGGTTGCGTTCATCAGCTATGCAAACCCCCTGCGTCTCGGTGAGCTTCCTCCGCGCGTCTGCTATCACGAAGTGGACCAGGAAAGCCATGTCCTGCTGAAGCAGTTTCCGCACAGCCTCACCTTGACGGCCAAGATGGTGGAAGTCGCTCGTACGCACAAGCTGCAGATCCTCCACGTCCACTATGCCATCCCATTCGCGGCAGCCGCCATCCTGGCCCGCCAGATCGCTCCGGAGCTGAACCTCAAAGTAGTGACGACGCTTCACGGAACCGACATAACGCTCGTGGGATCGAGCCCCTCGTTCAAGCCGGTCACCCAGTGGTCCATCGAACAATCCGACGCGGTGACAGCGGTGTCTCGCTACCTTCGCGACGAAACGTATCGGCAGCTGCCCGTGAAGAAGCAGATCGAGGTCGTCTACAACTTCATCGATCCGGACCGTCACGCGGTTCGCGAGGCGCGCTGCATTCCGCAAAAGAAGTCGGAACGCCAGGTGACTCTGATGCATATCTCGAACTTCAGGCCGCTGAAACGCACCGAAGACGTGGTGCGGATATTCGCGCGGGTCCACGACCAGATGGATGCCCGACTGGTGCTCATCGGCGACGGGCCCGATTACGGTCGAACGCGCGACCTGGTGGAGAAGCTGGGCCTCACCGATGCCGTTCGGTATGTCGGTGTCGTTGACGAGGTCGCACCCCTCCTGAAGGCCGCCGACGTGTTGCTCCTCCCCAGCGAAACGGAGAGCTTCGGCCTCGTGGCGTTGGAGGCGATGGCCAGCGGCGTTCCCGTTGTCGCAAGCGACGTGGGCGGATTGCCCGAGGTCGTCGAGCACGGGGTGTCGGGTTTTCTCGCCCCCGTGGGCGACATAGATGCCATGGCGGCCTATTGCATGCGGATTCTGGAAGATTGCGGCGACAGCAAACAGTTCTCTCTGGCCGCGCGAGCCCGCGCGGCGATATTCGATTACCGGACGATCATTCCCCAGTACGAGAGGGTCTACGAGCAGGCGCTGTCAGGCTGAGCGCACCCGGGCGACGACACCCGATGCTCGGGGTCAGTTGACGGGTGTCATGGCGCTGACCTGCGAGATATAGCTCGCCTCCAGACCCTGCACCTTCTTCACGATGTCGAGAAACTTTTCAGCTTCGCCTTTGTTCTTGTACGGACCGACGCGCACCCGATAGAAGGTTTCGCTCTTGTCCGTCGCCGTAGAAAACACGCGCCCGGTCAGCCCCTTGTTGCCCAGAAGCGTTACCAGCTCGTCGGCTTTTGAGGGGCTCTTGTAAGAGCCGGTCTGGATCCAATAGGCCACGGTGCGCTGCGGTTTGGAGGAGATTGCCGACGGCTTTGTCTGCGCGGGCTTCGGGGAGGCCGTGCGCGCGGCAGTGGCCGCCGGTTGCGGCGTCGCGGCCGAAGATGCCGCGGAGGGCGTCGTGGCGCCGACGGCGGTCCCCGTGTCCGACGGCGTTCCACCGCCGGTTTCCGTTCCCTGCTGCCCATTGCTTTCACCGACGTAAAAAGGAGTCGACTGGGTCGTATCGCCCGGGTTCTTTCCCGATTGCGTCGTCGAGGCACTCGGCGACTGCTGATATTCATAGACCTGCGCGCCGGTATCGGAGAGCGAGGTCACCGTGGGGCTTTGCGCCGTTGTGGCGGGTTTTTGCTTGAGGAGCACGACCCCCACGACGAGCACGATCACCACGAAGACACTCACGGAAAGCACGACCCAGAAAATCTTCTGCCTATCCATCCGTTTCCTATCCTCTCACGAGCGCGAGAATCCGATTCACCCGACGGCGTAGCGCGCGGACGCTGCCCACATTTGCCACACTATAAGTATCGACTCCGGGCCCAATAGATTGAGGACGGACGTCCTTTTGCGCGTTGATGCGCGTCCAGGCGTCGCCGAGACGAAGACCGTCGCGGCGCATGGCGCGCACGAGCCGTACGATTGCCGGTGCCCGCACGAAGAGGACCGCCTTGCAGATCCTCTGGAGGCCGGCCCTGTGGAGAAGTGGCGCGTTGATGAGGACATCCCGGTCGCTCTGGGCTATGAATCGAGTGATGCGTTCCGTGATGGCCGGATAGAGAATGGCCTCCAGTCGGGTTCGAGCCCCCGGGTCGCCGAAGACGATCCGGCCCAGTGCACGCCTGTCGATGCCACCGTCGGACCCGCCGACCCCCGGCCCGAAGGCGGCGAGCACTTCGGCGGCTTTTGCCGCAAGAACTTCATGACTGAGCTCATCCGCGTCGACCACGTTGAAGCCGCTTTCCGAGAACGCGGCGGCCACCGCGTTCTTTCCAGCGCAATACCGCCCCGTCAGTCCGATCACCATCTAGTGAAACGCTCCCCAGCTTTCCCCTGATTCGCACTGGACCTTGAGGGGCAAGCCCTGAGGACCGACCCCTTCCATGATCTCGCCCACGATCTTCTCGATGCGCGCTTCCTCCCCCTCGGGCACCTCGAGGATCAGCTCGTCGTGTACCTGGAGCAGGATCCGCGCACCCTTCCCTTCGGTCAAAAGGCGCTTGTAGAGACGGAGCATCGCGATCTTGACGATGTCCGCGGCGGACCCCTGGATGGGAGAATTGACGGCGACCCGTTCCGCTGCTTGTTTCTCCGTACGGTTCTTGCTCGTAATGCCGGCGATCTTTCGCCGTCTGCCCATGAGGGTGTACACATACCCGGTCTTTTCAGCGCCTTGTACCGTTTCTCGCAGGAAACGGCTGACCTCGGGAAAGCGGAGGAAATAGGTCGTTATGAAGGAGTCAGCTGCGGCACGCGGGATCTTCAGGCTCCCGGCGAGCCCGAACGCGGACATGCCGTATACCACCCCGAAATTGATCGTCTTTCCCACGCGCCGCTGCTCGGGTGTGACGGCCGACTCTTCCACGCCGAAGATGAGCGCCGCGGTCTGTCGATGGATGTCCTTGCCGTCGTGAAATGCCTGGAGGAGGATGGGGTCCTGGGACAGATGCGCGAGTATTGCGAGCTCGATCTGCGCGTAGTCCGCGCTCACGAAGCTCATCCCCGCCGCCGGCACGAACGCGGCTCGGATGCGCCTGCCCTCTTCCTCACGGATGGGGATGTTTTGCAGGTTGGGATCCTTGCTCGAGAGGCGTCCCGTGGCTGCGCCGGTCTGCACGTAATGCGTATGGAGGCGGCCTGTGCGCTCGTTGACAAGGAGCGGGAGCGCATCCACGTACGTGGATTTCAACTTCGAGAGCTTACGGTGCGCGAGGATCTTCTCCGGCACCGGATCCTGCTCCGCGAGAATCTCCAGCACGTCCATGTCAGTGGAGAAGCCCGTCTTTGTCTTCTTCACCGGGGTGAGCTTGCGCCACGTAAAAAGTATCTCCTGGAGCTGCTTCGTGGAGGCGATATTGAATTTTCTGCCGCACAGCGCATAGATCTCGTCTTCGAGAACGGCCATGGCTTTTTCCATTTCACGGCTGTACTCCGCAAGCGCCGGGCTGAGGATACGGATACCGATGAGCTCCATTTCCGCAAGCACTTCGATCAACGGCATCTCGATGTCGTAGAATACCGAGGAAAGACCTTCCGTCTCGATCTCACGGGAGAGTAGGTGATACATGCGGAGGGTCAGGTCCGCATCTTCGCCGGAGTAGTCGGTGACCTCTTGAATCGGCAGATCCTCGAGGGTCTGGCCCTTGCCGACGAGCTCCGTATACGGCTTCGTGCGGAAGGAGAGACGCCTCTCGGCCATGCGATCCAACCCGTACATTCCTTCGTCGCTGTCGAGAACCCACGCTGCCACCATGGTGTCGAAGTGAATGGCGGCGGGATGCACCCCCCAGCGTCGAACCACCTTGTAGTCGTACTTGACGTTCTGACCGACCAACTTCAGCGACGGATCTTCGAGAAGCGCCTTCAGGCGTCCTTTCACCGTCTCCTCGGGCAGGCAGCTCACCCCTGTTGCATGAATGGGTATGTAACAGGCACTCCCTTCCTCGAAGCTCAGGGAAAACCCCAGCGGCAGAGCCTGCAGCTCGTCGGTGCTGTCCGTTTCGACGTCGAATGCGTAGGTGCCGGCGCGCCGGACTCGTTCGATCCAGAGGTCCAATTCGGAAAGCGCTGTAATGGTTGTGTAGGTTCCCGGGGCGGTGCTCTTCAGAATCACCGTCTCGGCCGGCGCAGGCTGTGGCTCTTCGACGATTTGCCGCGCGGGGGACACCCGTTGCGGCCGCTTTTGCAGCGCGGATAATTCCGTAACGAGGCTTTTCATGCCCTCGCGCTCGAAAAGCGGCACGGCGGCATCCAGGGCCACGTCCGCCATCGCCATCGTCTCCAGCCCCGGCATATCCGGCACGTCACGTTTCAGCGTTACGAGCTCTCGCGACAGATATGCGGAGTCCCGGCCCGTCTCGAGCTTTTTGCGGATGGATTCGGAAGTCACTTCGCCGAGACGGCTGTACAGTGAATCGATGTCGCCGAATTGAGCGAGAAGCTTTTGCGCCGTCTTGTCTCCAACTCCGGCAACCCCGGGCACGTTGTCCGAGGCATCCCCCGTCAGGGCGAGAAAATCGATGATCTGCTCAGGGTAGACCCCTTTGGCCTCGAAGACCTTTTCACGCGTGTACTCGGAGAGGTCCGTCGTGCCGCGCTCCGGGGCGAGCAGGCGGACGTTGCCCCCGATGAGCTGCATGATGTCCTTGTCACCGGAGAGTATCCAGCAGGGCCTGCCCGTGGCACGGCACCCCTCGGCCAGGGTGGCCATGATGTCGTCGGCTTCATACCCGTCGCGGCGAACGCTCGGAATCTTCAAGGCAGAAAGGATTTCCTCGATGATCGGCACTTGGGCGTGCAGATCCTCGGGGGCCTTCTCCCGCGTGGCCTTGTACTGCTCATAGCGGATGTGACGAAAGGTCGGCACGCGGGAGTCCATGGCGATAGCGAGGTATCCCGGCGCCCTGTCGCGCATGAGCTGAAACAGCGTGCGAAAAAAAACGAACACCGAGGAGGTGTTCTGACCCATCGGATTTCGAAGCGGCTTGTTGAGAAAGGCGAAATATCCCCGATAGATGACGCTGTAGCCGTCTATCAGATACAGCTCTTGGCTCATGACGCCGTGCTCACGTCGTGATATCGACCATGCGCGGCACTACTTCGGCGTAGGGGGAGGAATCTCGGGGCCAGGCGCGGAGCGAGCCCATTTCCTTGCGAAGCTCCTCCATGCGATCGCGAAGGAGCGCGCGGTTGCGGGCGTTGTGCGCGATCACCTCGGTGTTCATTGCCTCGAGGGTCGCCTTCATGCGGGGGATTGTATTTTCCGTTTCTGGATAGGCGGCCTGATAAAGTGTCTCCAGAGGGGCAATGACCTTCTTCAGCGTGAATATGTCGGCGATGATGGAGCGTTCCATCTCCAACTGGGCGACCAGCCTGTTCGAGTCGCCGCTGCGAATGGATTGCTCTTCCCGCTCCAGCAACTCGAGGTACGAGCCGAACGTGTCGCGTTGACGCACCAGCATTTCGCGCAATCGCCGCAGAACGGCGACCTTCTGATCGGTTTGTTCCATAAAGTCCCCTATCCGGCGATGTTCACGCCCGTGGCCGGGCTCGCATTCTCCTCCAGCCCTTTGCGAGTAGAAATCTCGTCCCACGCCTCCCGCAGATCCCCGAGAAGCCTCTTCACTTCCGCGAGGGGCTCAGGGTCCTTTTTCAGGTTGCCCTCCAGAAGCCGCCTGTTCATGAACGAGTAGAGGCTGAAGAGATTCTTGGCGAGCACACCGCCCTTCTCGAAATCGAGGGAAGCCATGAGCTCGGAAAGAATGTCCTGGGTCGCAATGATATGGGTGTTGATCGCATCGTAGCGCTTATGCCCTTCGGCGAAGAGCTCGACCGCGCAATTGAGGTGCTTGATGGCGCCGTCGTAGAGCATGACGATGAGCCTGATCTGGTTCGCCGTCTTGATCTGGATTTCCTTGTAGGCATTCACCGGATTCTGTGGGTTCATCGTGCTCTTCCTTCTCTTCCCGTTTGCCTCATCGGGCATGCTCGATCAGCGTAGAAACGGGCACGATGTCGTACCCGCGGGTCGTGAGCTCATTGATGAGTATGTCCAGCTTCTGAAAAAGATAGTCCCCGCGTTGACCGGACCCCGCCCCCACTTGGAGGGGAATGATGGAGCCGGGTTTTTTCGTGCTCACGAGACGTTCCACGAGGTCTGCCGCGGAGAGGTAGATGCCGCGGGCCTGATTTGATTCAGTGTCCGCCACCCAATCGTAGGAGTCCAGGTCGCGTCCGACGTAGGTATAATTCATCTCCTGCCCGGCGCCTATGACCTCCGAGTTCACGATGTAGTACGGAGCGTGCCAGAGCAGCGACAGCTCGCGTCCGGTCGCCGCGTGGTAGTCGTCCTCGTTGCGCGCGAGCCCGGCCTTCACGAACTCCTTGTCCACCGTGAATCGGGAGTCGGTCATATTGAAATAGGCGTAGAACAGGGATCCCACCTCGTGCCCGGAATCCGCGATCTCTTTGACCGCGTCGGGGTAACGGCGAATGAAATCGCCGTTCACGAAAAACGTGGCTCGGACCTGGTACGCGGAGAGGGTGTTGAGGATCCGCGTGAGCCCTTCTGCGGAGTCGAAGGCATTGAACACGAGACTCACCTCGCGGCGTCGGATGCGCGACCCATGGGAGACGTTCGTGAAGTCGACCTGCTCGTCATTCACGGGAAACGCTTCAAAGGCGGCTGTCTCTGCCGGGAAGAGCGGTATCGTGCCGAAACCTTTCGCCTCGCGCAGCATGAGCAGATTCGCGTAGCTGCCGCGGGTGGATGGCTCCAGGTACACGCGATAGTTATCCGAAACCGCGCTGCGATCGCGCACCGCGTAGGTCGCGCCTGTCTTCCAAGCACCGCCCGTCTCGTCGAAGGAGAGGGCACGGTCGCGCACTTTCATGAGCACGGTGTCGCTGTATTTTGCATGACCGTAGTCGCCCGGCTGCGAAACGGCCACGAGCGTGGCGGTGCCGGTCGTGACTGCGTAACGCTCGATGAAGTACGCCCCGGCGACCATGAACTCGTCATCGCTCAGCCACAGGACATGAAGCGGCGACGGGTGCGCCATTGTGCCCTTGTCGTTCCAGCTGGCGTAGTCTTTCCACGACACCCCGGCGACGGTCATCAACGCTACGAGGCTCCCGTCAGGGGAGAGGGAGACATCCAACACCCCGAGGTCCTTTGTCCGCACGAAAGAGCCATAGGCACCCGTGGCATCCGGACTGAGTCGGTAGACAGCTGTTCCGCGGACCCCGGCGGCACGCGTCTCGCACAGCATGGTGATCACGTTGCCCGTGGACCAAAGCACCTTCGCGACGGTGGTGTCACGCGGCAAGGAGAGGTACGGAAGGGCGACAGGGGCACCCGTTGCGTGGAAATCGTCCAGAGTGAGATAGTAGAGAAAGATATTGCGGCCACCCTTGTCCAGGAGAAGGTTCTTGCCGTCAGGGGAAACCCAGAAGGAATCGAAATTAGGATCGAACATGAAGGGGATCTTTCCCACGACCGTGCCGATTTTGAGGAAACCCGCGTAGAGTGCCCGCGTGAACAGCTCGTTCGGGTCGATCTGATAGACGATGTCGCCGTCAATGTAGTACAGGCTCTTGCTGTCGCCCCACCACGTGCTGGCCACCGTCCCATCGCCGATCTTTCGCAAGGTTTCCGTGAGCACACGCGAGTCCTGCATCTGGGGCAAGGAGAAATAGTACAAGCCGGATGCTTTGGCGTAGACGATGAATCGCGAATCGGGAGACCACACCGCCGGCAGACCGATGAGTGATACTTCCACTTTCTCCGACACGACAGTTCTTGCGCCGGTCGCGATATTCAGCAGCGTCAGGGCACCGTAGGCGGGAGATCGCGCATCCACGTAGAGGAGATACTTTCCATCAGGAGAGGTGCTCATGGGGGCGATTGCCCCCGACCGGATCTGGCTTCCGGCAGTGAAAGAGGGGAACATGGCGATGGGGGATAGGTTTTGAAAGCCCGCTTGGGAGCGGAAAACACCGAATCGATTCTGGATTTGCAAGACGTCCTTGTCCTGGAGCAGCTGCACCTGCTCGGGGAAAAAGGTGAGCTGGCGCATATGCTTCGTGTGGGCATCGGCAAGGAAGAGGGTGTCATACGCACCCTGATCCGGAGAGCGTACGCTCGCCGTGAAGAGAAGCCTGTCCGAAGCGGACAGGTCCAGACCGGAGAAGCTCACCTGACCAAATGAGGTGGCTGCCGCGATGAGCGAGACACAAAGGAGGAGTAGTGTTTTCCTCAAGGTCCGTACCTCTTCTTTTCCTGTTACGTACAATAATCGGCATTCAGCAGGGCAAAGCTATACAAAAAAGGAGCGAGTCGAGTGCAATTCCAGGGCGCGACGGATTTGGGTCGCCTTGACCCCCGGCGCGGCGGGGTGCTACAGTTTCGCCATGAAAATCCTCGTCACGGGTGGTGCTGGTTTCATAGGCTCGCATGTTGCGGATGCCTATCTAGCGGCCGGCCACAACGTGGTCATCGTGGATGACGTGAGCTCGGGCCTGAGCGCCAACGTGCCCAAAGGCGCCAAATTCTACCTTATGAACATCGGCTCTCCCGAGCTAGCCAAGGTTTTTCAGATCGAACGGCCCGATATCGTCAATCATCACGCCGCGCAAATCAGCGTCACCATCTCGGTGCGGGAGCCGCTCCGGGACGCCCAGACCAACGCGCTGGGCCTCTTGAATGTGCTGGAATGCAGCCGCGAAGCCGGCATCAAGAAACTGATCTTCATCTCTTCCGGTGGTGCGATCTACGGCGATGCGTCGGGGGATCGCTGCGCGGAGGATCACAAGGCCGCACCCTTGTCGCCTTACGCCATTCACAAGCTTCTCGGCGAGCATTACCTCCATTTCTATGGGGTCCAGTACGGACTGAAATGGACGGCCCTTCGTTACTCGAATGTATTCGGTCCTCGGCAAAACCCGCACGGCGAGGCGGGCGTGGTTGCAATTTTCATAGACAAAATCCTTCGTGGCGAGATCCCGACCGTCAACGCGTTCCCCGAAGACCCCGAGGGGATGTCTCGGGACTATGTCTACGTGGAAGATGTGGCGCGAGCGAATGTTCTCGCCTTGGACAGGGGCGAAGGAGAAGCGGTGAACATAGCTTCCGGCAAGGAGATCCGCACCAAAGAGCTCCTGACCACTTTGCATCGAATCGTGGGGAAGGAACTGAAGTACACGCGGGCCGGTCCGCGCGCCGGCGACATCCGCAGCAGTTGCCTGGACAATGCCAAAGCCGCGCGCGTGCTGGGATGGAAACCTGCATTCGATCTGGATCAGGGCCTGACAAAGACAGTCGAGTTTTTCAAACGCTCCCATGCCTGATGTAAGCCAGTCAGAGATAGGCATTCTCGCTTGCCCGGGAGGCATGAAATTCGCCCAGACCGTGCATGCCCATCTGGAAACCATCACGGCGGACAAGATGGAAGAACGGGCGCGCGCCCTGAGCCGGGTGTATGGGGTGCCGCGCACCGATGTGATCCGCCAGATCAATCTCGCCCGTGACGTTCTGCCCTCTTCGGGCGATCTGGACGAGCCGGTGGATCAACATCGCATGCGCACGGACTTCGTGCCGGCAAAGTACACGCGATTCCCCAACGGGGAGTTCAAGACGGAGATCCTCACCTCAGTCCGCAATACGGACGTGTATGTCGTGCAAGATGTCGCCAATCGCTACCCGTTGCAGTTCCAGAAGACCGATTCTCCGCAGATACTGTCCGTGAATGACCACCTCATGTGTCTGCTGGTCACCATCGACGCGGCGCTGCAGGCGGGGGCCCTCCAGGTGACACTCGTGCTGCCCACGTTCCCGTATTCCCGACAACACAAAAAGAAGGGCCGCGAAAGCCTGTCAGCCGCCCGCATCGGCCAGATCCTCGAGTTTTTTGGCGTAGCACGAGTGATTACGCTGGACATCCACTCCAAGGAGATCGAAAACAGCTTCAACCATCTGCGCCTGGAGAACCTCCATGGCGCCTACCAGATTCTGAAGATGCTCGGGTCGGTCATTGATTTGAAGGACGAGGACCTCATGGTCGTCGCCCCGGACACCGGCGCGGTGGATCGGAGCAAGTTCTATGCCTCGATTCTGGGCAAACCGCTGGGCATGCTGTACAAGGAGCGTGATTATTCGCGCGTAGCGCAGAGCGTTGATAAAGGAAACATAACCGACATGCGGCTCCTGGGCACGGTTGACGGGCAGACCGTGTTCCTGAGCGACGACATGCTGGGCACCGGGGGAACTCTCATCAAGGCGATGCGCGTCCTCAAGGAGGCGGGGGCCCGACGGAACATCTGCGCGGTGAGCCTGCCATTTTTCACTACTCCCGAGACGGTGGATTCCTTCCAAAAGGCGTACGAGGAGGGTCTTTTCTATCGGATCATCGGGACCAACGCCGTGTATCACGACGAGACGCTCCTGGGCAAGGACTGGTATCTGAGCGCCGACGTGTCAAATCTGTTTGCGCGAACGATTTATAGGCTGCATTACAACAGGAGCCTGAGCTCCCTGCTGGACGATAGAAGCGTGATCAAGGATCTTTTGAAGAGGTCCTGATGATGAGGTCCAGCTCCTTCTCCATGTCGCAAAGCAGCTCCTGGAGCGTGCGCAGGCGAACCAGATAGTTTTCTTCGCCCACCGTGACGTTCTCGCCGAGGGGCTCCTCGACGAGAACGGGGAGATCCTCACCCTGCCCGAACTCGTAGCCGCAGTACGGACAGTACTGATAGGTCGTGTCCACGTTTTTCCCGCAAAAAAGGCAGGATTTCAACTCCCCCATGGCCTCAAGTATAGTCCGCGTCTCCGGGGGTTGCAAGATTATTTGGGAGGGCGACGATGGTCGCGCGCCCTCCCGACGCGGAAGTCGTTATGTCAGTTTCAGAATGTCGTCGATGGCGCCCAGGAGCTCGTCGATGTCGCTCATCTGCAGATCTCCCATGTGGGCGATGCGGAAGGTCTGCTCCTTGAGCTTGCCATAGCCGTTGGAGAGAGTAAGGTTGCGTTTTCCCAGCTCCTTGTTGAGGTCGGCCACGGAGATCCCGCGTGTGTTCTTGATGCACGTCACGGTCGTCGACGCATACTTCTCAACCGGATAGAGCGCAAAGTGCTTGCGGGCCCAGCCCTGGACGCGTTCTGCCATTTTTTCATGGCGCGCGAAGCGCGCGTCGAACCCTTCCTTCATGATCCGATCCATCTGCAGGTCCAGCGCGAACATGTGCGAGATGCTCATCGTGGAAGGATACTGGAAGTTCTTCTCACGGATGAACTGCAGGAGCTGGAGCAGATCGAAATAGAAGCCGCGATTCTTCACCGATTGAGCACGCTTCTCGGCCTTCGCCGACATGGTGGCCAGGCTCAACCCCGGGGGAAGCCCTAGACATTTCTGGCTGGAGGTGACCATAACGTCGATGCCCAGAGCGTCCACGTCGATTTTCACGCCACCGAACGAGGAAACCGCGTCCATGCACCAGACTACATCGGGGTACTTGCGGAAGACGGGCGCGAGCTCATCGATGTGATTCATGACGCCGGTTGACGTTTCGCTATGCGTCAATGTGGCGCAGTCGTACTTTCCCGTGGACAGGTACTGATCGATCATGTCGGGGGTTATTCCGTTGCCCCATTCCACTTCATGCTTGTCAGCGGGAACGCCGTTGCCCTGCGCCATTTCGAACCAGCGATTGCCGAACGTGCCGACCGAGAATACGATTGCCCGCTTTGCCGTGCAGCATCGGATGGCTCCTTCCATGAGTCCGCTGCCCGAAGAAGCGGAGAAGATCACGGGATTCGTCGTGTAGGCCAGCTTCTGGATTTTCTCGGTGACGCGCTTTTGCAGCTCCGAATAGTCGGAGCTCCGATGTCCGATCATCGGCGTCGCCATCGCCTTGAGAACATCCGGGTGCACCTCGATAGGGCCAGGAATGAACAGCTTCTTGTGCGGCATTGAGTACCTCTCTCCGATTATTTAGGTTGCGATGTCCAACAAAGCCAAGAGCAAGAATGGCCGTGCATAATCATACGGGGAATGGAAAAAGAGTCAAGACGGATATCGTGAAAAAATTCTCAATCCAACTGGCGCGCCAAGGTCTCCTGAATCTCTCGAGGAAAAGTCTTTCCGGTGAAGAGCTGGAACTGCCGCATGGCCTGAGAGATCAGCATGGACATGCCGGAAACGATCCGGCAGCCGGCGACGTGGGCGCGGAGGGAAAACGGGGTAAGCGAAGGGGCATAGACGAGTTCATAGACGAGCTCATGACCGTCAAACGCGATGTGCGGCGCCGGATCAGTCGTGTCCGGTGCCATACCGGCGCTCGTGGTCTGTACGATCAGATCAGAATAGCCACGCGCCGCGGCCACGCCGTTTGCATCGAGTCCCCCATGGGCGCACGCGAACTCCCGCGCCAGCCCCCGTGCTTTCTCCACGGTCCGATTGAGGATGAGGACGCGGGCACCCACCGTTTTCAGTGCGTAGACGACAGCTCGGGCGGCGCCCCCGGCGCCGATGAGGGTGGCGTGAAGACCGTCGGGAATGGTTCCGCCGAACGCAGCTGACAGAGGACCCAGAAAGCCCTCGATGTCCGTATTGGTTCCCGCCCAGGGTCCCGGCGCAGCGGCTCGGGTCATGGTATTGCAGGCACCTGTTGCACGAACAGGGTCATCGCTTCGCGTAACGATGGCCCGCACGGCTTGTTTATAGGGCACCGTCACGGAAAGCCCTCGGATGCGAAGAAGATCGGCAACCGGCCAGAAGCCGTCCAGGTCCGGTACTTGAAAGGGCAGGTACACGGCATCGAGACCGATCTCGGAGTAGCCGGCATTGTGGATGTGCGGAGAACGGGAGTGCATGATCGGCGAGCCGATCACGCCGTAGATCGCCGTATCCGGGCCGATGGAGCGGTAGCGATAGACCACTTCAAGTGTTCGCGGGTCGATATGCCCGGGCGCAACCACTTTTCCCGGCGCTGATGAATAGCACCATGAGGATCCCAGCAGCGGTGCGAGAACCCGCGTCGGGAATCCTACGTCACCCATACCGAGCACGACATGTTCACCGGGCGGTAAGGCGCGAACGGCGCGAATGAGCCGCGCGAGATCCGCGCTGGAACGGGGCAGGACCGCCGCCTTGGGCACCTCCCCTCTGCCCCGCGCCAGCCGGGCGAGCCTGCCTTCCAGATCCGACGGTACGCCGGAGAAGTCATGAAACGATCTGATAACCCGGGCACCTGCGGCAGCGATCCGTCGGTCCAGATCCGGCGCGATCAGGTCCTCTTCCAGGTCGACATACGCGAAGCCGCCTTCGAGGAGCGAGCCCAGGAGCGCGATCCGATCGCGTTCAGCGTCGCCGAACAACCCGCCTTCGGATGCGCGTCGAATGGTGAGGATCGCGGGGACATCGAGGAGGGACGGAAGCCGCGCGGCGAAGGGCCGTTCGGACGGGGCCAGATGATCCACGCGCAACTCTACAAGGTCGACACGACCGCGACACGCCTCGTACTGCCGAAGATCGTCCTCGATGCTCCCCTCCGCAAGGCAAAGACAGATTCGGCCAGTCCCTTTCAGAAGTCGCTCCTATAAATGTAGACATCCGAAAGAACTCCAGCGGCAAAGACCAGACGCGCCTTCACGGGAAAGGCCAGGCCCTCGATGTCGAAGTAGAGAGAATCCCCGACTTCCTGATAACTGCGGGGGGCGGCTAGATGCACCTGGTCCTGCGTCATTCCCAGGGTAACGCCGAGGACATTTCCCGTCGCGCGCTTGTCAAAGCGAACCTGCCACACGCGATCGTTGAACCAGAACAGGTACTCGTGGGACGCGTAATAGAAGACCACCGCATCGCGGGAGGCATCGCTGCCGCGATAGGTGAACATCTGCTGGGGAAGACCCAGAATGCTGACCGCCGTAGGCAGGTCGATGCCGATGAACGAGACCGGATCACTTGCATCGGCGAACACGCCAGAGGCGGGAAGAAAAAGGCAGAGAAAGAGACACAGACGCGACGCTACTCTCATGACGAGGTGAAGAGTAGGAGTTTTGCCTTCTGGAAACAAGACCCGCGGACTCTTCCCCAGCAGCTCTCATGGTCAATAGAGGGTAAAGCGCTTCTCATTTTGCCCCATCAAAACAGCTCCATCTTCGAACCCAAAACGGAGTCTCGTGACTTGGCAAGGTGCAAAATGAGAATCGCTGGACTATTCCCACGGCCCCTAAAAACCGATAGATTCCTCCATCATGATAGCCGCCGTCGTGAATGCGCTCGCCGTTCTGGTGGGATCCCTCATCGGCCTGCTCCTCCATGCCAAGATCAAGGACAATTTCAAAACCATCGTCTACGCGGGTGCGGGCACGACGGCGCTCGTCATTGGCATTCAGATGGCGATCACCTCTTCGAAGATCGTGTATCTGGCCCTGTCGATGATTATTGGCGGCATACTCGGAACCTGGTGGAAAATCGAAGATGGCATCCTTGCACTCGGTGAAACCCTGAAAAAGACCTTTGCGCGGCGCCAGGAAGGGACCGATTTCGCCTACGGCTTCCTCAATTCCTCGGTCCTGTTCTGCGTGGGCGCGATGGCCATCATCGGGTCATTCAAGGCGGGCACGGAAGGCAATTACGACCTGATCTTCACCAAATCCGTCATGGATGGATTCATGTCCATCGTCTTCGCCGCGGCAATGGGCATCGGTGTCGCGTTCTCCGCGCTTTCGATTCTCGTCTACCAGGGAATCCTTACGCTAGTCGCAGTCTGGGTGAAGCCGTTCGTAACGGACCCTCTTCTGCGGGAGCTTACCGGCGTCGGCGGTACTCTTGTAATCCTTGTCGGCGTGAATCTCATGGGCATGGCGAAAATCAAGACCGCGAATTTTCTCCCGGCCCTTCTCCTGATCATCCTCTTCGTGGTGGGCGAGGGATTCGCCGTCGCTCACCACTTGTTCGGCATGTAACAGGCCTCCTCAGCCCCACTTCACCATGCCGGGCAGGAACGGGTGGACGAGGGCCTTGTGCTTGGGGAGGACCCGGACGGTGAATCCCTGGCGGCCGGTCCTGTCACAGTCCACCTCCGCGCAAAAGGTCGCATGGCCGCCGCTGGTTCCGCAGACGCTCATCTCCTTGCGTCGCGGTTGCTCGAACTCCCCTTGCGAAGAGACGGCGCCGTAGTACAGCTCAACGCACAAATCCTCCGGCGCGAGGCCCGCCATCGCGAGCGATGCCTCCACCGAGATCGTATCTCCGACGGTGAGGAGAGCGGCCGCGGGTGAGGTGATCTCCTCCACGCGGAGCGACGCCCAGGCTTGGGTGAGACGCGCGATGTATGCCGCGAGCTCCCTGCTGAGCGCGCCGCCTTTGGCCGCGAAGGAGCGCGCATTGGCGAGCGCCGGTGCGTAGAACTGGTCGGTATACTCCAGGATCATGCGGTGCGTGCTGAAGCCCCGCCCCACCTGTTGCATGGATTGCTTCATCTTGTGGATCCATGCCCGGGGGAGCCCATCCATGCCGCGCGTGTAGAAGAGAGGGATGATCTCCCGCTCGAGCAGATCGTAGAGAGCCTTTCCTTCTATCTCATCTTGCAGCGGCGTATCCTCGTATTCCTCGCCTCTTCCAATGGCCCAGCCGATGTCGGTGTTGTACGCCTCGTCCCACCAGCCGTCCAGGATCGACAGGTTGAGGGTGCCGTTCATTGCGGCCTTCATTCCACTGGTGCCGCTGGCTTCCAGCGGCCGACGCGGTGTGTTCAGCCACAAGTCGCTTCCCGAGGTGAGGTAGTGGGACATCGTCATATCGTAGTCTTCCAGAAACATGATGCGGTTTGCCACCCGCGGGTCGCTGGCAAAGTGGACGATCCGCTTGATGATTTCCTTGCCCGCCAGATCATGCGGATGCGCCTTGCCGGCGAAGATCATCTGCACGGGTCGCTCGTTGTTGGAAAGGAGCCGCACGAGGCGCTCGGGATCGGACAGGAGAAGGTCGGCGCGTTTGTAGGTGGCGAAACGGCGAGCGAAGCTGATGGTGAACGTGGACGGAGAAAGTGCGTCCGTGCCGCGGGTGAGGGCGCTTTTAGCCGCACCACGGCGCTCGAGCTGCCCCTGGAGCCGCTGGCGCGCAAAGGCCACCATGCGCTCCCGTCGTCTTTCGTGCGTACGCCACAGCTCGTCGTCGGAGATCCGATCGATCCGACTCCACACGTCCTGATTGGTCGGCGCGTCATGGAACTCGGGACCGAGGTAACGATCCATAAGGTCGATCATGTCGTGCGTAATCCACGTGCGGGGATGAACGCCGTTGGTGATGGAGCGGATGGGCACTTCCGCCTCCGGAAGAGAGGGCCAGATCCCGTTCCACATCTTCCGCGATACGGCGCCATGGAGCTTACTCACGCCGTTGTTGTACGCCGAGAGACGCAGCGCGAGAATTGTCAGGCAGAAATCCTCGCTGTCATTGCCGGCGTTCTCGCGACCCAAGGCGAGGAAATCATGCCAGGACAGGCCGAGGTCGGCGGCCATACCAGCCAGATACTGCTCCATCAGCGCAGGGGCGAAACGTTCGTTTCCCGCAGGCACGCAGGTATGCGTGGTGAAGACGTTCGTCGCCCAAACCGCCTGCCAGGCTTCGGGGAAAGAATACTTGTTCTCCTTCATGAGCTGGCGTATTCGCTCGAGCCCGAGGAACGCGGAATGCCCCTCGTTCATGTGCATGCAGCCGGCGGTGATGCCCAAAGCCCGCAGGGCCCGAATGCCGCCTATGCCCAGAAGGATCTCCTGCTGGATCCGCGTTTCTCGATCCCCCCCGTACAGCGAGGCGGTGATCAGTCGCAGGGGCTCGGGATTTGCATCGATGTTCGTATCGAGAAGGTAAAGGCTGTTGTTGCCCACCGCCACCTTCCAAATCCAGGCGGTCACGGTGCCACGGCCCATTTCCACGCTGACGGACAGCGGGTCCCCCGCCTTGTCCCGACACAGAGTGACGGGCATGTTGTACCAATCGTTTTCCGGGTAGGACTCCTGCTGGAAACCGTCCATGTTGAGGTATTGCTGGAAATAGCCCTGCCGATAGAGAAGCCCCATTCCGACAAGGGGGAGTCCGAGGTCGGAAGACGCCTTCAGGTGATCCCCCGACAGCATCCCGAGACCGCCGGAATAGACGGGCAGCGCCACGTCGAGACCGTACTCCATTGAAAAGTAGGCAATGGAGGAATCGCTGGCGCCTTTGAACCATCGCTCCGTGCCAAGATAGCGCTGGAACTTGGTCCAGACCACATTCAGCGCTGATATGAACGAGTCGTCTTTTGCGGCCTGATCGAGTTTTTCCTGGGACACGAGCCCCAGCATCTTCACCGGATTCTGGCGCGAAGCAAGCCACGCATCGTAGTCCAGATGCATGAAAAGCATGATGGCCTCGAAATTCCAGCTGATCCAAAGATTGCGCGCCAACTCGTCGAGGGGTTTCAGGGGGGCGGGAATGTTCGGTTTGATTGTAAATTTGAGGATACCCATGGAGTCAAAGGTAAACCTATTGCACCGGACTGTACAGCAATAGGGACCGGCTTGTAGACTCACGATCATGAGCGTTTTCAAATCGTACGACATACGGGGGATATTCGGCAGGGAATGGGACGGTGCGACCGCTCACGCGATCGGCCGCCACCTTCCGGCCCTTCTCAATGCGCGCAAACTCGTCGTCGGCCGCGATGTGCGTCTCTCATCGGACGATATATTCCGCGAGCTCACCGGCGGCATGCTTCTCGCCGGGTGCGACGTCCTGGACGTGGGTCTGTGCGACACACCGGCGGTCTATTTCGCGACGGCGTTCTACGGCGTGGATGGCAGCGTGATGATCACCGCATCCCACAATCCGCCGGAATACAACGGCCTCAAGGTGTCACGGCGCTCCGCGGTGCCGGTGGGATTCGATACGGGCCTCGACGAGTTGGAGAAGCGCGTCGCCTCCGGGCGGCTCCCCGCCCCCGCTGCGCGTCCCGGCATGATGACAACGCTGGACATCGCCGCCGACTACCTCGCGCATCTCGAGCGCTTCGCTTCGGATCTCTCACCGCTCTCCGCGGTTATCGACTGCTCCAACGGTATGGCGGGGATCTTTCTTCCGCGACTCCTGGCCGGGACGGACCTGCGGTACTCTCTTTTGTTCGAGACCCCGGATGGCCGATTTCCCAACCACGCGCCCAATCCGCTCGTGGAAGAGAACCTGGCCGCCCTCAAGGCGGAGGTCGTTGCGCGCAAGGCGAATCTCGGTATCTGTTTCGACGGCGACGCCGACCGCGTCATGTTTGTCGACGAATCGGGGCGCTTCCTGTCCCCCGACCTCATCATCGGACTCCTCGGCATCTTCTACTTCCGGCTGCACCCCGAGCGGCGCGCTGATGCAACCCCCGTGGTCACCTACGACGTGCGCTCGTCGCGAAGCGTCGTGGAGTTCCTGACCTCGCTGGGCGCCGAGCCGCGGATTTGCAAGGTAGGCCATTCATTCGCGAAGAAGCTCCTGCGCGACACGCGGGGAATCGCCGGCGGCGAGCTTGCGGGGCATTACTACTTCAAGGAGAACTACTTTTGCGATTCAGGAATGATCGCGGCCCTTGTCGTGATGGACGTACTGGCCCGCGACGGTCGGGCCTTTTCGGCGATCATGCGCGACATCGACCATTATCATTCCTCGGGGGAGATCAACTTCACCGTGCCCAACGGACCGGCAATCGTCGAAGCGGTAAAAGCCGACTATGCGGCCGGTCGCCTTACCGATCTCGACGGCATTCGACTGGATTTCCCGTCATGGTGGTTCAATCTGCGCGTCTCCAACACAGAGCCTCTTCTGCGTCTGGTCGTTGAGGCCACCAGCGAGCAGGAATGCTCCGCGCGCGTCGCGGAGCTGACGGCCAAGATCGGGCATTACGCGCAAAAAAAAGAGCCGGACTGAAATCCGGCTCTCACTGAATCTCCGCTCACTGCGGCGGTATCACAAGCTGCCATCCCGGGTAGATCAGGTCGGGATTCTGGATCAGCTTGCGGTTTCTCCGCCAGATCGTCGGCCACTTGTACGGGTCCCCATAGATATCCGCGTAGGCGGCGATGCGCCAGAGGCAGTCGCGATTTTCCGGGATGAGGCGCACGACATAGACGCCCTTCACCGCATAGGACTTGTAGATGTCAACGTAGCGTTGCGCCTCGGAGAAAAGATCCTGGGCCTTGCCGTAGTTTCCCGCCGCCTTCTCCTTCAGACCCTGCGTCCAGAGATCGCGCGCCTGCTGGAGCAGATTTACCGAGACATCGTCCGCCATAACCACGACGCTTTCATCCGTGGGCAGAGCCATGGAGGTACCACCCTGCGAAGTGCTTTGGTCCTGCTGCATGAGCTGATCGATTTCCTTCAGGAAATCCTCGTCCGTCCAGTTCTGCGGCTTTATGACCGTCCCGTCTTCGGTGACAATGGTGAGCGTGGATGCGTCCATGAGTGATTTCATGACCTGTTGCTGGAGCGCTTCCGCCTTTGCCTTCTCGGAGGCCTGGGAGGTATCCTGTGCCTCCTTGGCGATGCGCATGGTGTCCATTGCCGCCTGCTTGGCAGCGCCGAAGTTCTCCTCCGCGTCGTCCAGCTTGTAGCCGTTGTAGGAATCTATGCCCTTGAGATACAGGGAGTCGACCTTGTCCCTCTGATCCGGCGCCCACGTATACGCGTCTCCGGATTCAGCCTGTTTCATGAGCTGCTCGGTATCGTACTTCAGGGTGCGCACGCTGGCCAGTTGCGTCTCCAGGCGATTCTTCAAGTCAGTCATGTCTTTGAGGGCCTGATAGCCACGGGCGCGCGCGCCGGCGTAATCGTCAGCGTTGAACAGATTGGTGGCTTCGTCGATGCCCGCTGTGGAGCTCTGATAGTCGGCGGGTAGGAATTTGTCGGCTTGGATGGCGAGCAGCCGCTGACGGGCGGCCTCCAGGCTCGCGCCCATGTCCGCCGCCGCGCGTTGCACAGAATTGGTGAACGCGAGGTCCGCCGCGGTCTTGGAATCAACGAGCTTCTGCCGGGCGGTGGCCGGGTCGCTCATGCGCAGGCCGGTGCCGTCATCCAGAAGGCTTCGCGCCTTGTCGTAATTGTCCGGATCGAAAAAGTCGGCGTCGACTTCCTTTGCTCGGGCGAGGGCGTTGCGAGCGTCGTCTATCTCCACATCAGAGATCGGCGTAACGGCGGGTGTGGTTACGGTTTGGGCGACATTGATCGTGAAGGTGGCACTGGCCACCGTCGCGTTGTCCCAGCCCTGCTTTACGGCAATGGCCTTGATGGTCTGCGTCGTGGTGACGGAAATAGGTCCGGCGTAAAGCGTGCCGTTGCCGACGGTCGGATCGGTTCCATCCGTGCTGAAATAGATCTGTGCGCCGTCAGTTGGGGTGCTGAGTGTCACCGTGGCGGACGTATCGAACGTTCCTTCCACGGGGCTGAATTGGACGGTGGCTACCTGTCCTGTGATGGTAAAGGTCGCCGAGGTCACGGGCGAATCGGTCCACCCTGTCTTTGTGGCCAGGGCGCGGATCGTGGTCGTTGCGGCAACCGGTATCGGTGAGGCATAGACGGTGCCGCTTGTTGGCGTGGGAACGGAACCATCCGTCGTGTAGTGAATCTCGGCACCGTCGGTGGAAGATGTGATGGCCACCGTCTGAGTTTTCGCGTAGGTGCCTTCCGCCGGACTATACGCAGGCGCCGCGACGGTGTTTTCCGGCGGCTTTGGCGCTGAAGGGCAGTTCATGAGCACGAGAGAGAGGGCGCCAATCGTCACAATACGAAGGAAACGTGCCATGGTGAGCCTCCCTGACTATGCTCGTACGATCTTCCGTCACCCCAGCCTCAGCACGCCAAGGCGACGAAACACTTACTACAAAAGTTTAACAGTAGAAAAATGAGTTGTCAACTCAAACTCAAATTGATAAGATGAAGTGGTGTGACGTGTGAGCGAGGAGGCTGCGCATGAGGAACAAATTCATCCTCTCCGTCCTGCTGCTGTTTGTCGGTACGGGACTTTTGTGGGCGCAGTTCTGGAAGGACTACGACGACGCCCATCGTAAGAGCGTCGGCGAAGCGTACTATCTCGCGGGCAAGCAGTACCAAGCGGTCGGGGACGCCGCCAAGGGCAGCGACTACATCGCCATCGCAAAGCTCATCTACCCGCAGCTGGATCCCGCGGCCATCAAGGACGAAACCCTGCCTTCCGCGGCGGAGCTCTTGGCCCAGGGACGCGCCACCGCCATCGGGGCAGGCGCGAGCTCCTTACCGACGGCAACCTTGAGCTCATTCTTTTTGAGATTTACGGGCGCGCTCCTCGATGAAAATGCAGTGGCGGTGTCGGGCTTCCTCGATGGTTCGGTGTACCTCGGCAAATGGGGCCAGGAGGTGAGCCGCGCTGATTCCGTGCCCCAGCTCCAGGCCTTTTTCGACGCGGCGCCTTTGAAAGGCAAAACTCCATCGGAGGTGTTCAACCTCGATAGCATCGTCGTGACCAAGGCGCCGCAGTCCATGCAAAACGCCTGGGGAGAGACCTACACCCTCAGTGTGAAGTCGAGCGCCGATTTTTCGACGTATACGCCACTCTGGGACCAGACGCAGCAATACTATCTTCGCAAGGTCGGGGGAAGCTGGTACATCTTCGCCTTCGGCCAGAATCCTCCGCCGCTCACCTGGAAGCCCCAGACGGCAATGGTCGTGGTAGCGGCCGCGCCCGTGGAAACGGCCGACTCGGCGGCAACGACGGCCATCCAGGATGCCTTCGCTGCATCGATGGGCTCGTTGCTGAACAAGGACGTTGACGGCGGGATCGCCGTCATGAGTGCCAATATAAGGTTCCTGCGCCTCCGTCAGACCGTAACGCGTGACGAGCTGAAGACCACGCTCCAGGGTTACTTCGACAATACCGACTTCGGGCAGGCGGGTGTCGCGGATGTGATCGACCAGGGGAGCATATTCGTGCAGTCGGCTGACAGCCCGGTGGATGGCATAAGCGGACCGGTCTACGTGCTGAATGTGAAATCCAAGATGGATCTCTCCGCGAGCATACCCTACTGGTCCACCTACCAGAAGTACTATTTCGTCCAGGAGGACGACGCCTGGAAGGTGTTCGCCATCCTCTAGAAAGAGTGGAAGGATGAGGAGTATCAATCATACGCGCGGCCTTCTGGCCGCGCTTTTATTTTGCGCCGCCGCGCTTCTTGCCAACGCCGACGATACCCTCGGCTCCCTCACCTACATGGAAGGAGATGTGTCGTTGGTCCGCGACGGAGACGAGGTCAGCGCCCTCGCCATTGGCCAAACGGTGCAGAACTTCGATCTCGTGAAGACCGGACCCGACGGGTTGGCGGAAATTGACATCACGGCCGGGGGGGCTCCGCAATTCACCGTCAAGGTGAGCGCCGACACGCAGTTTTCCCTGGAGCTCGCAACGGTCCAGGGCAAGCAACAGACGACGGTGGGCATCATCGGCGGATCGGTGTCACTGAAGGTCGCGAAGCTTACCGGGGCACAGACCATGAGCGTACGAACGGATTCAACCGTCATGGGGGTTCGCGGAACGCAATTCTCCGTCACGGCGCCGGCGACGGGCGACATCCTCGTTACGTGTGACGAGGGGGACGTGCTCTGCACGGATGGTTCGGGCAAGGAGCTGCACGCGATTCCCGGCAGCGCTGTCGAAAACCGCCTCGACGCAACCTTCCGATCGACACCGGTGAATGTTGCCGACATCGCGACTTTCTCTTCCGCGTGGACGACGGAACGCGGCCAGGCCCTGGAAAAGAACGCACTTGGCCTTATACGGACCAACGCCCGACTCTACCTTCAACTGTCACGGGACCTCACAGCGGCCAACGCCGAGCTCGCGAGGAGTCAGACCATCATCACGAAGTGGTCGACCGAGGACAGAGCGGGACGGATCGGACAACGGGCGGAAATCGCACGGGAGCGTCGTTCCATCAGCGGAACGCTGTCGCGTCTGCGGCAAATCCAGTTTCGCATGGAACGGATCCAGTTCCGCCTCGAGAGATTGCGCGCCCTCCATGCCCGCGGGATCGGGCAAGGCTCCCTCGATGGCGGTGTTTCCACGACACAGTTCTTCCAGCAACTGGAGACGGACAGGCGGGACATCGAAGGAAAGCTCGCCCAAACCCGCTATGTGGCAAAAATGTACGCCAAGCGAAACAATGGAGAGCTTCCCTAGCCGCCGCATGTGGCCTTGATTGCGGGACACAAAAAAAGGGGCTGCCCTGAGGGACAGCCCCTTTGCATTTTCGGTGGATTTAGAAAATCGCCTTTTCCGTCTCGATGTCGAAGAAATGGATCTTCGTGAGGTCCGGCTTGAAGTTGGCGATGTCGCCGATATGGAAGGTGAAACGGGGTGGCACCTTGGCCACGACCTGATTTCCCTTCGTGCTCACCCACAGATGGATTTCGGATCCCAGGGGCTCGATGACCTCGACCTTCGCGGGCATGTTGTTCGTCTTGTCCGGTGTCTCCATGAATGCCAAATCCTCGGGGCGAATCCCGAAGATAGCGTCCTTACCGGCGTAGTTTCGCAGCGCCTCGTTCTGCTGGGGTGTGAGCTCCATGCGGAATGTCCCCTCATCGGCGAAGAGCTTGCCGTTGTCCATTTTCAGGCTGACTTTCATGAAGTTCATGGGGGGAGATCCGATGAATCCCGCGACGAACCGGTTCACCGGTGTGTTGTAGAGGCCCAGCGGCGTGCCGATTTGCTGAATGAGCCCGTCTTTCAATACGACGATGCGGTCACCCATTGTCATGGCCTCGATCTGGTCGTGGGTGACGTAGATCATGGTGGCCTGCAATCTGTGGTGCAATGCGGAAAGCTCGGCCCTCATCTGGACGCGCAACTTCGCGTCAAGGTTGGAGAGCGGCTCGTCGAAGAGGAAGACCTTCGGCTTGCGCACGATGGCGCGGCCGACCGCGACGCGCTGGCGCTGACCGCCGGAGAGGGCTTTTGGCTTGCGGTCCAACAGCTCTTCGATGTCCAGGATCTGCGCAGCTTCATGAACGCGCGTGTTGATTTCCGCCTTGGGATACTTGCGGATTTTCAGACCGAAGGCCATGTTGTCATACACCGTCATGTGCGGATACAGCGCGTAGTTCTGGAACACCATTGCGATGTCCCGATCCTTGGGCGCCACATCGTTCATGAGCTTGCCGTCGATGTACAGCTCGCCGCCGGAGATTTCCTCCAGCCCGGCCACCATCCTGAGCGTCGTTGTTTTGCCGCAGCCCGAAGGCCCGACAAGGACGACGAATTCCTTGTCGTTGATCGTCAGGTTGGCGCTATCAACCGCTTTCACGCCACCTTCGTAGATCTTGCTGATGTTTCTGAGCTCTACTGTCGCCATAGGCAACCTCCCGAGTTGATTATCTTATGCCGCGATCATAAAACAGAAGCATCCAGATGTCAAATGAATTGTCCCTCCGGGAAGTCACGCAATGCCGTTGGTGCTATTTCTTCTGAGCCTCCTGCCAGTCGCTCAGCCTTGATTCGAGGGCTTGAGTCGAGCCTTTGGCCGCGTCGAGGATCCAGGGCTCGATAACCCCATCACGTATCCTGACCCAGTTGTCCGGGAGGGTCTCGGGAAAGACGAGAAAGCTTTCGAGGGGAACATGCCCGAGCAGGATCGTATACTTCTGCGGCAGATCCTTTTCGTTGATGGTTTTGAGGGCTGAAAAACCATTGGTGATGCCGAATACGCCGATCCTGCGCGATTGGTTGACGCCGAGAAGACCCTGCTGGACGGGAACGGTGCACAGCCACTGGAGAAACGCCCGCGCGCCGCTCTTGTTTCGGGCGGTGCGCAGCACACCGGCAAAAAGCACATTGTCGAGAACGGGAACAACGCTGTCCGTGGCCGAGGCACCGGACTGGGCGAGCCATCGAAAGTCGAAATCGCGCCTTTCCTCCTCCGGCAAGCCGACCAGGTCGGTGAAGGAAACGAGCTCGAATCGCGTCACGCCGGAGGACAAACGTCTGAACCACGGTTGAACGCTCACGCGGGATGCGAAAGTGGCATCCGCCTCCGCGTTGCCATTGGTGACGGCCGTCCACGCATGCACGAGATCGACAGTTTTGCGAAGTCCCGCCTCATCCCACTGGACGGTGCCGTTCCGTCTCGCGCCGATTTTCGCTCCCGTGAGGAGGGCTGCGCTGGTCAGGAAGTCGCCGTTCCAAAGAGGCGAAAAGCCGACCGCTGTGAGGGCCCCGCTCTTTTCCGCATCGTTGAAAAGCCTGCCTTTCGATTGCAGGAGGTCCATCGGCATGAACATGGCGGGAATGTCGGAATCTATCGGAAGGCGCTTATAGACGATTGAGGGCAGGGAGAACGAAAGGGGAACCAGCACGGGGCGGTTGTCGCGGGATCCCATTGCCAGCAGCCTCTGGTAGAATTGAGAGGAGTCGATTTTCCCCCCCGGCTTCACGAGATCGCCAACCCCATCCATATGATCCATGATCGCTGGGGTCGACAGCGATTCTCCTATCACCAGATCGCCCCCCACGCCGTCGAGCACGGCCTGGTACGGTGTTTCCTGGTATGCGACCGTGACCTTCACCTCGGATTGGAGGGCATTGAAACGGTCTACATAGGCCGCCATTTCGGCACGATTGGTGACCAGTTGCACAACCGGCTCGAGCCCCAACCCGCAGCCGGCGAGCAGTGCGCACGCGGCGCCGACGAGGGCGAGAACCACCGCAGAAAAGGCTTTTCGCATCGTCTGCACTGTAGAAAGCGCTCATGGCTCTGTCAACATGCGCGGCGCTTCATTCGGGCCGATTCCCCAGCGACACGAGGCGGTTCCCACAGCGGCGACATTCTGGTAGCGTTTGCGGGAGAGGTATCGTGTCGCACCCTCCGTATCGGACATATGCCAGCTATTTGCGCGAGCGCTTCGGATGCAGCGTGTATCGGGTCGCCGTCGATGCCGGTTTCAGCTGTCCCAATCGATGCGAAGGCAGCCGCCACGGGTCGGGATGTACGTATTGCACGGAGGATGGTGCGCGGGCACCGTACCTCGGCGGCGAGGATCTGGATGCCTCGAATGCGATGGATTCACTCCGGCGCCAGGTGCGCGATTCGCTTCTCTTCTTGCGCCGACGCTACGATGCCAGTGCCTTCATTCTCTACTTCCAGGCGTATTCGAATACGAATGCGCCGGCGGAAGCTCTGCGGCGCGTTTACGACGCGGGCCTGTCGCTGGCCCCCTTTGTCGGGTTGAATGTCGCCACGCGGCCGGACTGTGTCGATGCCGACGTCGCCGACCTCCTGGCCAGCTACCGCACGGAATCTCGCGAGGTCTGGGTAGAGGTCGGGCTGCAATCGGCGCATGACCCCACGCTCGATCGGATCCGGCGCGGTCACAGCGTGGCCGATTTCCTTTCCGCCTATGGCCTGCTCAAGGGGCGCGGCCTCAAGGTCGCCGTGCACCTGATTTTCGGCTTGCCCGGGGAGCATGCGAAAGAGGTACGAAAAACCATGGATCTGATCGCGGACATCCATCCCGACGGGGTGAAGATCCACAACCTGCACATTGCGCGCGGCACCGAGCTGGCGGGGGAGTACATGCGGGGCGAGCTGACGGCGCCGTGCGCCGGGCGTCACCGCGAATATCTCATCGATGCGATTGAGCGCCTGCCTTCCGACATCATCGTTATGCGTCTCACCTGCGATACGCCGCCTGATCGGCTTTTGGCGCCGCGCGGATTCGGACCCAAGGAGCGCTTCCTTTCGAGCGTGACCGCGGAGATGCGTCGGCGAGGCGCATTCCAAGGCCGGCTGAGCGGGATGCCCTGACTGCCCCCCGCCGCCGCGTACGTCGGCGGGGCCCGATTTGGCACGGTGTACCGTGCCAGGCTGCCTTGACCTCACCGGATGCTTTGTTTACCCTTGGCGCGGTAGGTAAGAAGAGTGGAGATAAAAGACCCGGACGTGTTTCGTATTATAGAAAAGATCGGTGATCATTATCAGAACAATGTATCCAATCGCTTCATCCGCAAGGCGCTCGTGGTTTTGGAGCTCCAGCAGTCAGAATGGGATCGACTGGAGAATCTCACGGGCAAGATGGAGTACTACAAGCAGCAGGGATTCCAGTTCGACGAGCTTTACGAAATGGTGCTCGCCGCCGCTCACTTCGTCTACCAGGCGCGAACAAAGCTCATGCCCAATCTCAGGACAATGATCGCTCAGGGCGGTTCGGATCAGGACCGCGTTCTCCGCGACATGGCGGCGCAGAATTTCCCCGTGAATCTCGCCATCCTCTCCGATCTCGTAAACGAGCTGTACATGAAGGTCGCAAGCATCGACAAAGCGACGCACGAAAAGAAACGCCCCGTCTATGAGCGCATCCCCGAGCTCAAGGATTTGGGCAAGTACCTGGTCAACTCCTAAGAAAGCTTCTCCGCGGCCGCGTAGATAGCCTCGTACAGCGCGGGAAGCTTCTCCAGATCCACGCTGGAGAACGCCACACGGAGACAATGCTCGTCAATGGCGATCGTTCCGATTCCCTGCCCGAGCAGGGCCTTCCTCAAATCCTCCGCAGTTCCCTTGAGCAATCGGAAGCTCATGAAATAGCCGGAGTTGAAAGGGAGCGGCTCGATTGCCGCGCTTGTCCTGTCTGAGAGGAGCTGTTTCACCTTCTCGTAGCGTGAGCGCAGCAGGTTGGCCGCATCCTGCTTCTGCTCGTCGCGATGCGAGTCTTCCATGGCGTGCAATATCAGGTTCTGCGCGAGCACGCTCGAATTGGAGACGGTTGAGCGCACGGCGCCCATGAGCTTCTTCGTCAAGGCCTCGTAATGCTCAGGGGTCAGGCCTTTCGCCCCGAGGGTGATGAAGCCGGTTCGGAATCCCCAGGTGAGATCCTCTTTGGTCGATCCATCCACCTTGGCGGCCAGGAGATTCTCATGGAGGCTGCAGAGACGAGCGAACAGGGACTGGGGATATGTTTCCTTTTCATAGAAGAGTCCGAAGTAGGCATCGTCGGTGATTACGAGGCAGTGCGTTCCGCCCGCAGCCACATCACGCAGCATGCCCACCACCTGGTCGGCTTCGGCCCGGGTGAGCGAATAGCCGGTCGGGTTGTTGGGGAAGTTCAGGAGCACCATCAGCTTGCCCGTCGGCGCTACCTTTTGGAGAGCGCCGCGTAAGCCTTCTACGTTGAATCCACCTTTCGCCCCATAAAAGGGGAATGTCAGGATGGAGGTCTCACGGCGGGTCTCGAAGATGAGAGGATAATTGTCCCAGTGGAGATCCGGCAGGATGAGGGTGTCACCCTTGTCGGCGAACATGTCGGCAAGCGTGGAAATACCGCTTGTCAGCCCCGGCACCACGAGGGGAAGAGAGAACGTGGCGGAACCGATGTCGGGATTCTTCCGTACGATCTCCTTCTTCCATACCTCGCGAAGCTTTTCCACGCCTTGCGTCGGGGCGTACGGGAAGATCTCATCCGGGGCGAGCCCCGGCACGAGCATGCGGATGGCGGGGAGGAACACCGGTGAGCCGCCCCGGGTCGCGATCCCGATGGTCGCGTTGGCCGTGGTGGCGCGCTGTTTCGCCTCCGCGGACTGCGCGACGATCCCTTTGGGAAAGTACAAACGCCGCCCGAGACCTGACAGAAGGGCATCGACGACGGTGCCTTTGAGAATCGTGTTCAATTCCTGCGCCAGAGGGTTCATGTCATTTCTTATACGTGGCTGACAGCAACCTGTCAATCACGCCCTCGGCGTCGTGGATCTCGGGGCTTTCGCCTTGACACCTGCCCCGCAGGGGACTACATTTCGGTATCTTTTTTTCGATTGTAATACATTTTTGTAGTTTCAAAAGGAGAAAGCATGGCCGCGGAAAAGAAGAGAGTGGACGGCGGGCCTCAAGAGCTTTCCCTCCTCTTCGAAATCAATCAGATCCTCGACTCGAGTCTCGACCTGCGCACCGTCGTCGAGCCTGTTCTCGAGGCGATCATCCGGTCACTCGGCATGAAGATCGCGACCCTCACGCTCCTCAATCGGCAGACCGGCGAAATCTCCATCGAGGCGGCTCACGGGCTGTCGGCCAGCCAGAAAAGGAAAGGCCGTTACAAGCTGGGCGAAGGGGTGACCGGCAAGGTGATCCAGACCGGCAAGGCGGCAATCGTTCCCCGCATCTCGGAAGAGCCGGGATTCCTCGACAAAACCGGTGCGCGACGCAATGCCGAGTCCGGCGAGCTTTCATTCCTCTGCGTCCCCATTAAGATGGGTCGGGAAGTGATCGGAGCGCTCAGCGCAGACCTTCCGCTCACGCCACCGGCTGCCCTGCAGGAAGACGCGCGGCTCCTCTCGGTCATCGCTTCACTCATTGCGCAGGCCGTGCGATTGCGTCAATCCGCGCAAGAGGAACGTGAACGGCTTCTGGAGGAGAACCTGCGGCTCCAGGACGAGCTGAAGGATCGCTTTCGGCCGTCGAACATCATCGGCAATTCAAAAGCGATGCAGGAAGTGTATCAGCTCATTGCGCAGGTCTCGCGCAGCGAGACCACGGTCCTCTTGCGGGGCGAAAGCGGGACCGGCAAGGAGCTGGTTGCTCACGCCATTCACTACGCCAGCGCGCGTGCATCCAAGCCCATTATCAAGGTGAACTGCGCGGCGCTGCCCGAAGGAGTGATCGAAAGCGAGCTTTTCGGGCACGAAAAAGGCGCATTCACCGGTGCGGTTGCAGCGCGCAAAGGACGCTTCGAGCTTGCGCAGGGCGGCACCCTCTTCCTCGACGAGATCGGCGATCTGTCACCCGCGATGCAGATCAAGCTTCTGCGTGTGCTCCAAGAGCGGGAGTTCGAGCGCGTCGGGGGCACGGCCACCATCAAAGCGGACGTGCGCCTGATCGCCGCGACCAACAGAAATCTCGAGCAGCTCATCGAAACGGAACGGTTCCGCCAGGACTTGTACTATCGATTGAATGTTTTCCCCATCCATATCCCTCCCCTCCGGGAGCGGCGCACCGACATTCTCCTGCTCTCGGATTACTTCGCGGAGCGCTACAGCGAGCAGAATCACAAGAACGTCAGGCGCATTTCCACACCCGCCATCGACATGCTCATGGCCTATCATTGGCCGGGAAATGTCCGCGAGCTGGAGAATTGCATCGAGCGTGCCGTTCTTCTCAGCGACGATGACGTGATCCACGGTCATCACCTTCCGCCGACCCTTCAGACGGCGGAGGAGAGCGGCACGGTGCCCAGCGGCACTCTCGATGCCACACTGGAACGCGTTGAGAAGGAGCTGCTCGTGGAGGCGCTAAAATCCTCGCGGGGCAACATGGCGGCCGCGGCGGCATCCCTCGGCATCACCGAAAGAATCATGGGGCTGCGTGTCCGCAAGTACCGCATAGCGGCGCGCCGTTTCCGCGGAACTACGGTATCGCAGGAGGCCGAGGGGTCCTGAGCTCGGCACGTTTTGATGCTGCCCCCGCTACCCGCCCAGGCTTGGCACGGCAATTGCTAAACATTGATGCCAATCTCAAAAACCAGGGGGGTATCGATGACCGCAATCAATGCTGGAGACACGGCCTGGATCCTCATCTCGTCCGCGCTCGTCATGTCCATGACCGCGCCGGGGCTCGTGCTTTTCTACGGCGGGCTCGTGCGCCGCAAGAACGTGCTTTCAACGATGATGCAGTCCTTCTTCATCCTTTGCCTTATCAGCGTGCAATGGGTTCTGTGGGGATACAGCCTGGCATTCGGACCGGATGTCGGCCATTTCGTCGGAAACCTCGCCTGGATAGGCCTCCGGGGGGTGGGACTCGCGCCGAATCCGGACTACGCCGCGACGATCCCGCACCAGCTTTTCATGACCTACCAGATGATGTTCGCCGTGATCACCCCCGCCCTGATCACGGGGGGCTTTGCCGAGAGAATCAAGTTCTCCACGTTCGCCGTGTTCACGCTCCTGTGGGCCACCCTCGTCTACGATCCGATCGCTCACTGGGTGTGGGCCAAAGGGGGCTGGCTCCATGACCTGGGCGCGCTGGATTTCGCCGGCGGCACCGTCGTGCATGTTTCTTCGGGAATGTCCGCACTGGTGGTGGCGCTCATCATCGGGAAAAGGTCGAGTTATCCGCGCATCACCCCGGCGCCCCACAACATGACCTATACGCTCCTCGGGGCGGCGCTGCTCTGGTTCGGCTGGTTCGGTTTCAACGCCGGAAGTGCCTTGGCCGCGAACGAACTCGCCGTCAGCGCCTTCATCAATACGAACACGGCGGCCGCGATGGCCGCACTCGCATGGCTCACCATCGACTGGTTCGTCACGAAAAGACCAACCGTGCTCGGCGCTGCCACCGGCGCGGTGGCCGGTCTTGTGGCAATAACCCCGGCCGCCGGGTTCGTCACTCCTCTGGGCGCGATCGCCATTGGAATCATTGTGGCGGTGGTCTGTTACGTGGCGGTGGCGGTGGTCAAGCAGCGCCTCGCCTATGACGACTCCCTGGACGCCTTCGGTGTCCACGGCGTCGGCGGAACCATCGGAGCGCTCCTGACGGGCGTCTTCGCCACCCGGGCTGTCAACGCGGCGGGCGCCGATGGCGCTCTCCTGGGGAATCTCAGGCAGTTGGGCATTCAGGCTCTCGGTGTGGTGGCGGTCATAGGGTATGCCGTAGCTGTCACCTTCGTCCTTGGGAAAATCCTCGACCGTTTCATGGGCCTGCGCGTGAAAGGCGAAGAGGAGGCCATCGGTTTGGACATCACCCAGCATAAGGAAAGCGCCTACACGCTCATCGACTGAGCGCGTGAGCTTTAGGAGGACATTGTGAAGCTGATCATCGCCATCATCCAACCCCACAAGCTCGACGACGTCATGCGGGAATTGGACGAGAAAGAGATCTATCTGAAGACCGTCACGAACGTGCTCGGCTGCGGCCGACAGAAGGGCGTGACGGAGGTCTATCGGGGGACGAAGGAGGTGGGAACCCTCCTCAAGAAAGTGCGTCTGGAAATCGGGGTCAATGATTCGTACGTGAAACCCGCCGTCGACGCCATCATCGCCGGGGCGCGTACCGGCTCGATCGGCGACGGAAAGATCTTCGTGCTCCCCCTTGAACAGTGCATCCGCATCCGAAGCGGCGAGACGGGCACCGTGGCGATCGGATAGGTTCCTGCCGTCGGGGGGGAGGCGCCCCCCCGACCCCTCCCTTCCCAACCGAGCCCCTTCCCCTGACCCAATTGACAGGGTCCCCTCCATTGGTTATTTATAGGACTCAACTGCATAAATATGCACTCGTATCTCCGAGAGCCCCCGCGCTCCGAGATCGGTGCCGAAGGAGAGTGAGCATGCTGGAACTCAGGAAAGGTGTCGACATCCTCGCTGAAATTGGTGGGGTGAAGAGCATCGCCGAGGCGCGCCGTGTGTTCGCTTCGACCATGGATGCCGCCACTCTGGCCAAAGTCCAGACCATCCGCACGGAAGATGCGCTTCTGAGGATCGCCAACGCGATCAGCATGTGCGCTCCCTCCCGTGTGTTCGTGGTGAGCGGTTCGGCGGAAGACGCGGCGGCCTGCCGCGCGCTCAGCCTCGAAGGCGGGGAGGAATGCCCGCTGGCCATGAAGGACCACACGCTGCACTTCGACCTGCCGGAAGATCAGGGCCGCATGGTGGATCAAACCTACTACATCGCCAACGATGGCGAGGAGGTGAGCGTCCTTGCAAAGAAAATGATGCGCCCGGAAGCACTCGCCTACATTCGCGACACGATGAAGGGGATCATGAGTGGTCGGACCCTGTTCATCGGATTCTACAATCGCGGCCCCATCGGAGCGCAAGCCTCCATCCCGGGTCTCATGATCTCCAGCTCCGCATACGTCCTGCACAGCGCCAACATCCTCTACCGTAACGTGTTCGATCAGTTCGACGCGGAGGCGAAACGAGCCGGCGTCTTTTTCACGAACGTGCACAGCCAAGGCACCAACCGCTCCGAGGACATCCCCAAGGCGCGGATCTTCATGGACCGAAGCTGGTTCACCACGTTCAGCATGTATTGCACCTACGCCGGAAACACCCTCATGCTGAAGAAGGGGAATCACCGTTTCGCCGTCGATCTGTGCACGTACTACAGGCAGGAGCGGGAGCTGTCCGAGCACATGTTCATCACCGGCATGACCGGTCCGGGCGGACGAAAAACATTCTTCGCCGGCGCGGCTCCGTCCGGCTGCGGCAAGACCACCACCGCCATGGTGGGATCCGACTATGTCGGTGATGACCTCGCCCAGATCTGGATCGGGCCGGACGGAACGTTGCGCGCGGTGAATCCCGAGATCGGCGTTTTCGCCATTGTCGAGGACCTCAACAAGGACGGCGATCCCTACCTCTACAAGTGCCTGCGCGAGCCGGGCACGGAGGTGATCTGGTCGAACGTGCTCGTGGACGAGCACAGCGTCCCCCACTGGGCGGGCAATGGCGAGACCCCGCCGGCAAAGGGGAGGAATTTCCAGGGCGACTGGTGGCCGGGCAAGACCGATGCCAAGGGAAAGCCCGTGCCCGTATCCAATGCGAATGCGCGGGCGACGCTGAGCAATACGGCCATCGGCAACTACAACAAGGCGGTTGCCACCGATCCCGCCGGAGTTCCCATCAAAGTGATCACCTACAGCGGCCGCGACAGCGACACAATGCCTCCCGTCTGGGTGGCGAAGAATCCGGATCACGGTGTCGTGATCGGCGCTTCCATCCTGTCTGCCGCGACGGCCACAGAGGTCGGGGCAACGGGTGTCAACCGGCAGCCCTGGGCGAACTCGCCTTTCATCCCCTGTCCTCTCGGCGATTACATGGAGGCGCAATTCGCCTTTTTTAATTCCAAGAAATTCTCCAAGGAAGGACGCCCCCTCATAGCTGGATTGAACTACTTCCTGCTGGACTGCGCGCGCGGCGGAGACCTCAAGAAGCTCCTGGGAGAGAAGCGGGACGTGAAAGCCTGGCTCTCATGGCTGGAGCGCTACGCGCATGGAGACGTGAAAGGAATCGAGACCCCCATTGGATTCATTCCCCGCTTCGAGGATCTCAATCGGATCTTCAAGGAACTGATCGGAAAAGAGTACCCCAAGAGTCTGTACGACAAACAATTCTCGTTCTACATCGACAATATCCTCGCGCGCATTCAATTGCAGGAGGACGCTTATCGCAAGGAGAAGAGAATGCCGCAACGGATCTTCGAGGTTTACGACGAACAGCGCGCTGGTCTTCTTGCGCTGAAGGCAAAGCACGGCCCCGTGGTCAGCCCCGATCTCCTCTAGGGGGCATCGCTCCGGCTCCTGTTGTCGCAATCACGCATTTCGGCTTTAATAGGCCGCGGTGGAGATTTCGAACGAGATTCACGTCGGCCAAACCGATTCGGGCATTACAGCGCTGCTCGACGCCATCGGCGCCGCGCAGCGCCCTTTCAGCCGGCATTTCAGCCAGGGAGAGGACTTCTTCCTGGAGTTGGAACGCGATTTCACCGTCCCGTCGTTCTCCATCCATCATGACGTGCGACAGCGTGCGCCCTCGCGGAGCTACGTCGAATCACTTGCCACCGTCATGGAGCAGCTGGTGCGCCTCGCCCCCCAGGTCTTTTCCGAGCTCGCGTACTTCTTCGATCCGGCGGAAATCCTGCGTCCGTGCTTCTATCGCGTCTATCGCATAGAGGACAACCTCTATCTCTACATCCTGCGCCTGGATCTCATGATGCACGCCACGGAGAGCACCGTGGTGGAGCGCGGCACCAACGACGCGACGCCTCTCTACATGACGCGGCGGCTTTTTCTGGAACCCACCATCATCCCTTTGATGGAGGTCGTGCGCGTCGGCGAGGGGGTCAGCAGTTTCCGCATCCGTCAAACCATTTCGCAGACCTGGATCGGAGAATTCGGCAGGGGCTACTTCCAGCAAGGCATTTGGATGGATGCAGACCTCACGAGGTTTTTCAGCAAGCTGTTCCTGCCGGCGCAGAAAAAGACCTACCCCTACTACCCGTACCTCTGCAAATACAAGACCGTCTGCGCCGCGGTGATCGGTCTCTCGCCCTTGCAGCGCGCCGGGGCCGTGCCCCTTCTCCACCGCTCACTGAGCTTTCTCCTTCCCGTGCTCGAACGGATCCAGGCAGAAATGAAAAACGCCAGCTTCTCCGAGGATATGGCCGTTTTCCAAGAGCTTCGACAGAAAGTCCCTTCCTCATGGTTCGAGGCGTGGCAGAGCATCCGTGTCCAATCCTATCTCAATGGCGCCGACATGAAGGAGTTCAGCATTGACGATTGATACCGCCGCCATCGCGGGGATGAAGGTCACGATCATGGGGCTGGGGATCAATGGGGGCGGGCTGGCCTCCGCGCTCTTTTTTGCCCGCCACGGGGCACGTGTCACGGTGACCGACCTACGCTCGGCTGCCGTATTGGCAAAATCCGTTGAAAGCCTCCACGATTACCCGGTCCGTTATGTTCTGGAGCGCCACGATGAATCGGACTTCTCCGGAGCCGACATGGTCATCAAGAATCCCGCCGTGGCTCCCGATTCGCCGTTTCTCCAGAGCGCGCGCATAAAAGGCGTGCCCGTTGAAACGGATCTTTCCGTTTTCCTGTCACTCGCCTCCAATCCCATCCTGGCCGTGACAGGGTCAAAAGGCAAATCCACCACCGCCTCGGCTTTGGCCTTCGGCATGAGTGCGTTCCGTCCGGGTGCACGGCTGGGCGGCAATATCACCGTCTCGCCGCTTGCATTCCTGGAGGAGCTTCTGCCGGACGATCCGGTGGTGCTGGAGCTCTCTTCCTGGCAATTGGGGGATCTGAAAGGGAGAGGCATCCTCGCTCCTGCCATTTCCGCCTTCACCGTGATTCTTCCTGACCATCTGGACAAGTATCCCGGCATGGCCGAATACGTCGCGGACAAGAAGGGAATCTTCCTCGAGCAGCGTGTCGGACAGAGAGCCCTCTTCAATCTCGATGATCCCTGGCAACGTGACTTCCCGAAGGAAACGCGCGCCACGTCATTCTTCTATTCGGCGCATCCACTGCCACGAGGCATGGCGGGTGCTTGGCTGGAGGGAAAGAGCGGCATGTTTCGCGCGGCTCCCGAACAGCCGGCGCAAGCCATTCTCGGCCAAGCATTGGTGCCCGGCGCACATAACCGGATGAATTTGCTCTGCGCCGGGCTTGCACTCGCCCTCTTCGGGATGGAGCCGGACCGGATCAAGAGCGAGCTCGCGCGATTCCCGGGCATCGAGCACAGGCTGGAGGTGGTCAAGACCTGGCGTGGCATCAGCTTCTATAACGACTCGGCCGCGACGATTCCCCACGCAACCGTGCAAGCGCTGAATTCCCTTTCGCATCCCCTCGTCCTTATTACGGGCGGCACCGACAAGAATATCGACTTCTCGCCGCTTGGAGAGGTGGCGCGCGAGCCGCAGGCGATCATCCTCCTCGCCGGCTCGGGCACGGAAAAAATGCGCCTCGTGCTGGATGCCCAGAGAATAGGCTACGAGGGCCCCTTTACGAATTTGCGCGAAGCGGTAGCGGCGGGAATCGTATGCGCGCACGGCCTGAAAGGCGATGGCGGATGCGCACTCCTTTTCTCGCCGGGATGCACTTCTTTCGGCATGTTCCTGAACGAGTTCGACCGTGGTCGGAAATTCAAGGAAATCGTCGCGGAGCTGACGAGCGGGGATTGAGCCGCCCGCCTACGGCAACGGGCGCTGCCTCTTTCGCGCTACCACTTTTCGTGCCGCCCATTCCACGATCACGAACTGCTGCGCGGAAAACCCCGATCGGATAGCGGCTGCAAGCCACTGGATGCGGGCATCGCCCAGGGCCTCCGCGTTGCCCGAGGCCGGAACGGTGACAAAAGCGAGGGAGCGTTCCGCCCAGAGAATGAGGTCCCAGCAGCCCGCCTTGCTCTTGCCGTTGTTTTCGGCGATGCGCGCCACGGATTGATTCACATAAGTGCCGAGCGAAATCCCCTTGCTCTGGTTGGGCATGCGGTCAAAATACTTGCGGTGCTGCCCATCCACCCAGGCCCCGTCCCAACCGGCGCTTTTGAACAATCCGAGAAGGGCGAGCTCGGGAAAGGTGGCCTGTTTATCCACGAGAACGAGCGGCCGCGCCGAATAGACCCTGTCCAGGCCGATGGTCGGCCGTTCGAGACAGGGCGTGAACTCCACACGATAACGATGAAGCGAAACCGTGCGCCCCGTGCCGAGCGCGCAGTCGATGTCTTCCAGCGGAGTGAGGGAATCGGGGAACGTAGCGGGGTTGCGTTGCATGACGGCTGCCTGCCGCGAGGATAGGTCAGGTCGCGGCCGTGGTGCAAGCCACCGAATGGGCAGGCAGCGATGGATGCACCGCGGTTGGGACCAAGGCGTCTTTTAGAAGTTTTCCGCGAGCACCTCGTAGAATGCCTGCGGGTGACGACACGCCGGGCACACTTGGGGAGGCTCGGTGCCCTCGGAAACGTAGCCGCAGTTGATGCAGTGCCATTTCACCACCGTCTGCCTCTTGAAGACCTCGCCCTTCGTCACGCGATCCGCGAGGGTCCGATAACGCGACTCGTGGAACTTCTCGACCTTCGTGATCTGATCGAAGGAGCGTGCCACCTCGGGATACCCTTCCTCACGGGCGATCTTGCCGAAATCCGGATACAGTGTCGTCCACTCGAGCTTCTCCCCGGCGGCGGCGGCTTCGAGATTCGCCCGCGTGTCCTGGATGGAGCCGGCCGGGTAGGAGGCGGTTATCTCGAGGTCGCCCCCCTCCAGGTGGGAGAAGAAGACCTTTGCATGCTCCCTCTCGTTGTCCGCCGTTTCCTGAAAGATGTTCGCGATCTGTTCGAATCCTGCCTTGCGTGCAACGCTGGAAAAGTAGGTGTACCTGTTGCGCGCCTGGGACTCTCCGGCGAAGGCCTTGAGCAGATTTTGCTCGGTCTTCGAGCCCTTGATTGATTTTGCCATGTGATCCTCCTGGATATCTCATGATAGACGCGGCCCCATTGCGCTGTCAATGAGCCCGGCGCACGTCGCCGTGACCTTGACGGGCCGGTGACTTCCGAGGTAAACCTGTGGAGCAACGTATGGGCCGAAAGAGTAGTATATTTCCATCAAATTCGATCGGTTAAGAGGAGATAGAGGATGAGCGCGGCTAAGTATGTCTATTTGTTCGGCGGCGGCAAGGCGGACGGAAACGAGAAGATGAAAAACCTGCTCGGCGGCAAGGGAGCCAACCTCGCCGAGATGTGCCTGCTCGGGATTCCGGTGCCCGCGGGTTTCACGGTAACGACGGAATGCTGTACCGCTTACTATGCCAATGACTGCAAGTTGCCCTCCGAGCTGACCGGCCAGGTCATCTCGGCGCTTGCGAAGACAGAAGCCATCATGGGGATGAAGTACGGAAATCCCGACAACCCCCTGCTGGTATCGTGCCGGTCCGGCGCGCGCAAGTCCATGCCGGGCATGATGGATACCGTGCTCAACGTGGGTCTCTCCCCCGCCACGATCCCCGGCATGATCAAGAAGACGAACAATGCCCGTTTTGTGTGGGATTCGTACCGCCGCCTGATCATGATGTACGCCGACGTCGTCATGGAGAAGGCCGAAGGCATGGAGCCGGCTGAAGGGAAGGGCATCCGAAAGATCATGGATGACACCCTCGACCAGTTCAAGCACTCGCGCGGCGCGAAGTCGGATACGGACCTCAAGGCGGACGATCTGAAGCTTCTTGCCGAGGAGTTCAAGAAGCTCATCGTGAAGCACCTCGGAAAGGCCTTCCCCGACGACCCCATGGCCCAGTTGTGGGGCGGTATCGCGGCTGTGTTCAAGAGCTGGAACGGCAAAAAAGCGGTCTCGTATCGCCGCATCGAGGGGATCCCCGACGATTGGGGAACCGCGGTGACCGTCCAGGCCATGGTCTTTGGCAACATGGGTGACACCTCCGCAACCGGCGTCGCCTTCACGCGCGACCCCGCGACGGGTGACAACAAGTTCTACGGCGAATGGCTCGTCAACGCCCAGGGCGAGGACGTCGTCGCCGGTATCCGCACACCGAGCCCCATCAATGACGCCACCAAGAACGAGCAGAACAAGCACCTGCACAGCATGCAGGAAGCCATGCCCGCCACGTACAAAGCACTGGACACCATCCGCACGAAGCTCGAGAAGAGCTTCAGCGACATGCTGGACATCGAGTTCACGATCCAGGAAGGAAAGCTCTGGATGCTTCAGTGCCGCGTCGGCAAACGCACCGGCACCGCTGCCTTGAACATGGCAATGGATATGCTCTCCGAGAAGCTCATCAACGAGAAGACGGCGGTTCAGCGCCTGGATCCGAAGCAGCTCGACGAGTTGCTGCACCCCATCATCGATCCCAAGGCCGAGAAAGACGCCACGCCCATTGTGAAGGGTCTTCCGGCCGGCCCCGGTGCCGCATCAGGCAAGCTCGTATTCACAGCAGAAGAAGCAGTGGCTTCCGCCAAGGCGGGAACGCCGTGCATCCTCCTGCGTGAAGAGACCAATCCCGAGGACGTAGAAGGAATGCGTGCCGCGGTGGGCATCCTCACGGCGCGGGGCGGCATGACCTCGCACGCGGCCTTGGTTGCCCGCGGCTGGGGCAAGTGCTGCATCGTCGGCGCTGGGGCCCTTCATGTCGATGCGTCAACCAGAACGGCGCGCATCGCCGGATCCGACCTGGTGCTGAAGGCCGGTGACGTGGTCACGCTGAACGGAACCCGAGGACACGCCTATCTCGGCGCACTCCCCATGGTTTCCGCCACGGAGAATCCCCGATTCCAGAAGTTCATGATCATGGCTGACAAGTTCCGCACCATGGGCGTGCGCTCGAATGTAGAGACCCCGCAGGACGCGAAAGTTGCGCGCGGTTTCGGCGCCGAAGGCGTCGGCCTGTTCCGATTCGAGCACATGTTCTACGGCGAAGGCTCCGATCGGCCCCTGTTCCTCCTCCGCCGCATGATCGTATCCAAGACCGAGGCGGAACGTCGCAAGGCCCTGGAGGAGATGTTCCCGTTCATGAAGGATGACGTGAAGAAGACCCTGGACGTCATGGACGGCCTGCCCGTCACCTTCCGCTTCCTGGATCCCCCTTTGCACGAGTTCGTTCCCAATCGGCCCGAAGAGCGCCAGCGTCTTGCCTCGGACCTCGGGATCTCCCTCGATGAGTTCAACAAGAGAGCGGACGCGTTACACGAGTCCAACCCCATGATGGGTCATCGCGGCGTGCGTCTGGGCATCTCGTACCCCGAGATGACCGAGGTGCAGACACAGGCCATCCTCGAGGCCGCCGCCGAGCTGATCCAGGCGGGCAAAAACGCGAAGCCCGAGATCATGATCCCTGTCACCTCGGCGAAGACCGAGGTGGAAGACCAGAAGAAGCTCATCGAAAAGGTCTATGAGAAGGTGCTCGCGAAGTTCAAGCTTCCCAAGGCCAAGCTCGCGCTGATCGTCGGCACGATGATCGAGATTCCGCGCGCCTGCATCACGGCGGACAAATTCGCGAGCGTCTGCGAGTTCTTCTCCTTCGGAACAAACGACCTGACCCAGATGGGCTTCGGATTCTCCCGCGACGACATCGGAAGCTTCCTCCCCCACTATCTGGACAAGAAGATCCTCCCCGCCGATCCGTTCCAGACCATAGACCAGGAAGGAATCGGGGAGTTGATCAAGATGGGCATCAACAAGGGCCGCTCGGTGAAGCCTCACCTGAAGATCGGCATCTGCGGCGAGCATGGCGGAGACCCCGAATCGGTGAAGTTCTGTCACCGTGTCGGCATGAGCTATGTTTCCTGCTCCCCGTACCGAGTGCCTCTGGCTCGGCTGGCGGCGGCTCAGGCCGCCATCGTGGAAAGCGAAACCCCCAAGGCGCCCGCAAAGCCCGCTGCCAAACCGTCCCCCGCGAAGAAACCCGCCGCGAAGAAGCCGGCCGTGAAGAAAGCCGTGGCCAAAAAGGTGGTTGCAAAGAAGGTCGCGGTCAAGAAAGCCGTGGCGAAGAAGCCCGTGGCCAAGAAGGTCGTCGCCAAAAAGCCCGTGGCCAAAAAGAGCGTTGCCAAGAAGGCTCTTGCAAAAGGCAAGAAGAAGTAGCCACACAGCGTTCCGGTGCTGAAAGCCCCGACCCCGCGTCGGGGCTTTTTCGTCTGATGGGCCACGTGGTCCACCCGGGCCGGCATTGTGGATCGAAGCGCTTGTCTCGGAGCCCGGTCCGTTGCTACAGTACCGGTAGGACCATGGCTGAGACACCGTTTTTTGACCCGACCCACCTCGTGCGGCTCGCCAATACGCGCATGCCATTCGGAAAATACGCCGGCACTTTGCTCGTGGATCTCCCCGAGGCGTACGTGGTTTGGTTCTCCCGAGCCGGCTATCCGCAAGGTGAGATCGGGGAGCTTCTGGCGTCGTTGTATTCGATCAAGGAGAACGGACTGGAGGGCCTGTTGCGCCCGCTGGTCGGGAAGAGAATCCGCTGATTCGACGTGGGCGAGCTCTAGCCAGGCACCATCTCTACCCGCACGGCTCCGCCGTTGTCGTCCCGAATCCAGATCTCCCCGTCCTGCACCGAGCATTGGAGATTCATGGTCGGGCGCGCCATGGCCTTCAGTTCCTTCGCCGAGGACGCGCTCACGTGGAAGAGCGAAAGCTTTCTCTCACCGTCGAACCGTTGCTTGATGGGATCCCACCAACGCTCGGGGTGCGCCGAGTAGGTATAGACGATGACCCGGGACGCGCGGCCGACGGCTCTCGCGAGCACCTTTTCATCGGGATGCCCCAGCTCTATCCAAACCTGGATTTCGCCCGTCAGATCCTTCACCCATAAGTCCGGCTCTTCCGAATCCGAGATTCCTTTTCCAAACACGAGGCGTTCGTTTGCGTTGAGAGCGAAGGCGAGCAGACGGATCATGAGGCGCTCCCCCGTTTCCGAGGGATGGCAGGCTACCGTGAGTCGATGCGTAGCATAGTAGTTACGATCCATGTCGACAACCTCGAGCTCCGCCTTGTAGATTGTCGCCTTCAACCCCACGATAGGTCCCCCGACATCAGCCGAGCCTCGCCAGGTACTCGCCGTATCCTCCCTCATACACGCGCAGGGAGCCGTGATCGATCTCGAAGACACGCATGGACAGGTGCCGAAGGAAATAGCGGTCATGACTGACGATCATGAGCGTGCCGTCGAACTCCTTCAACGCCTCGAGGAGAACCTCGCGGCTTGCAATGTCGAGGTGATTCGTCGGTTCGTCCAGGACGAGGAAATTGACCGGCAGCGCCAGGATGCAGGCGAGCATGACGCGACTTTTCTCTCCGCCCGAGAGAACGCCGACCTTCTTGTCCACGTCGTCTCCGGAAAACTGGAAGGCGCCCAGCGTGTTCTTGATTGTGCCCTCGCTGGCCTTCGGCAGCCGTTCCTCGACTTCCTGATAGACGGTTCGGGTCGGAACGAGGATGTCGCTGGAATACTGGCTGAAGTAGCCTGTCCTGACTCCTGCACCGATGGTGCAGCTCCCGGCGGTGGCCTCCGTCTGCCCGGTGATTATCTTGAGGAGCGTTGATTTCCCCGCGCCATTGATGCCCGTCACAGCCACCTTGTCCAGCCTTTTCACCACCCCCGAAAGCCCGTGGAACACGGGATGGAGGGACCCATCCGGAAGAGGCCAGGACTTTGCCAGATCATCCATACGCACCACGATGTCGCCGCTGCGAGCGACCGGCGCGAAACGGACCTTCATTTCCTTGGGGTCCGGAGGGATCACGATACGCTCGATCTTCTCGATGGTCTTCACACGTGACTGGACCTGCGCCGCGTGCGAGGCCCGCGCGCCAAAGCGGGCGATGAACTGTTCCTCTTTGGCGAGCATGGCCGCCTGCCGTTTTTGGGATGCCACCAGCTGCTCCCGACGCATCGCATGTTCTTTCACGTAGAAGTCGTAGTTTCCGGCATACGTCGTTATGGCACCGTCTGCCACCTCGACGGTGCGACCGCAGATCCGGGTCATGAATTCCCTGTCATGGCTCGTCATGACGAGATCACCCTTGAACGAGCCAAGCCAGTCTTCCAGCCATACAATGGACTCGAGGTCGAGGTGATTGGTGGGTTCGTCCATGAGAAGGACGTCGGGATCGAGGAGCAGGATACGCGCCAGCGCGATGCGCATCTTCCAGCCGCCGGAAAAGCTCTCCACCGGCGCAAGAAAACGGTCCGCACCGATGCCGAGACCGCTGAGGATCGCCTGCGCCCGATTCTCCGATTCGTACCCATTGCGCCGCTGGAACTCCAGCTGCAGCTCGCCATAACGATCCATCTCCGCGTCGGTAAGCCCGGGGCCGGCCGTGTCGGACATCCGGTGCTCCAAAACGGCCATCTCCTTGCCCACCTCGTACACGCGCCCGGCTCCGGCCAGTACTTCCTCCAAAGCGCTGCGGCCGGACATTTCACCGACCTCTTGTGAGAAATAGCCGATGACGGTTCCCGGATCCATGGCGACGGTGCCCGCGTCAGGTTTCTCGAGTCCGCAGATGACCTTGAACAGGGTCGTTTTTCCGGCGCCATTCGGTCCGACGAGACCGACACGGTCACCGGGCCGAAGGAGGAAGTCGCCATTGTCCAGGATGATGCGCTCGCCGAAGGCGACGCGGATGTTGGAGAGATTTACCATCGATCTGTTCCAGAGGCGGCACTGTACTGCATTAGGGCTGTAGGGTCAAAGGGGGCCGTGCGCGGAGTAGTGCCACTCCGCGGGCGCCGTGGTCAATCCGCCGCCAGAGGCTTCACTTCTTCGCGGGCGGGCTCCGCTTCTTCCAGCGAGCGATAGGCAACCTTGCCGACCAGGGTCATCGGAAGACGCTCGCGGAACTCGATGCAACGCGGGCACGAATGGGGCATCAGCTCCTTGCGGCAGAGATCGATCAGCTCCTTCTCGAGCTCGGTGCTCGCCTGCCACCCCTCGTTGAGGGTCACGAAGCCTTTCGGCACCTGCACCTTCGTCGGATGGTGCACGCCGATGACGCAGGAAAGGCGCACGGCGGGATGCTTGTTCAGGACATCTTCGATCTGCGTGGGATACACGCTGATGCCCGACGACTTGATGATCCGCTTCATGCGCATCTTGAAAAAGAAAAACCCGTCCTGGTCCATATACCCGAGGTCGCCGGTGTGCAGCCAGACAAGGCCGTCACCGTGGCGCCGAAGGGACACGGACGTCTCGACCGGATCATCGAGATACCCGAGCATCAGCGTCGGACCGGTTACGCAGATCTCTCCTTCCGTGTTCGGATCCAACTCCTCGGTCGTGCCCAGCCGCACAACCTTGGCAAGCATGTCGGGATAGGGAACCCCGATGCTGCGCTCCTTGTAGGTGTCCCGTGGCATCAAGATGTTGGCTGTCACGCTTTCCGTGAGACCGTACCCTTCCCGCAGCGGCGCATTGCCGCCGTTTTTCCGCACGACCGCTTCGAATCGCTCCTTCGTCTGCGGGCTGAGGCTATCCCCGCCGCAGAACAAGCCCTTGAAGCAGGACAGATCCGTTTTGTTGAAAGCGGCGTTGGCCGACAGGGCGTCGAACAACGTCGGCACACCGGCGAGGTAGCCTGGCTTGAACTTCCTCACCAAGGCGGCGAGACCGGTCGGGCTGAAGCGCGGCACCAGAATACAGGTCCCGCCGTGGAGGAGCATCGTGTGTATGCCCACCGCAAGACCGAACCCGTGGAACATCGGAAGGATGGAAAGCATCGAGTCGCCCGGCAGGATCGGTCCGCCCGCCGCGTTTGTCTGGGTGGCAAGGGCGTTGCAGCTCAGGCTGGAAAGCATGATGGCCTTCGAAGTGGCCGTGGTCCCTCCGCTGAAGAGGAACAGTGAGAGCTCCGTATGGGAAAGCGGGTCCGGTGATTTGAGCTCGGGAGCCGTCTTCGATCTCTTTTCCAGGTCTTTCCAGGATACGATGTCCGGGTCAGGGGCGATCTTCGGCGTTTTTCGGCCCTCCGTCAAAGAATACCCGAGGGAAAGCAGGGGGCCCATGAAATCGCTGACCTTGCACAGGATCGTTCGCCGGATGGGGCTCTGACCTTTCACTTCGGCAAAGCGAGGGTAGAAAGAGTCGAGCGTTACCGCCCACGTACAGTTGGTCTGCGCGGCAAAGCCACGAATTTCCGCGGGCGCCGAAAGGGGGTGGATCATTGCGGGGACCGCGCCGAGACGATTCAACGCATAGAATACGATCACCGCCTGAGGCACGTTGGGCAGGCACACAAGGACGTGGTCCCCGCGATGGCACCCTTCGGCGGATAGACCA
>Ga0265342_10000236_pt1 | contig 61931 bp, 52 predicted proteins | sample 4CB327metaG_FD_203125 | JGI IMG/M metagenome (GOLD analysis project Ga0265342, IMG submission 203125) | Rhizosphere microbial communities from Carex aquatilis grown in University of Washington, Seatle, WA, United States - 4-CB3-27 metaG | ecosystem: Host-associated > Plants > Roots >...
AAAAGCCGGCGTCAGCGATGCGAAACACTACTACGGTTTCAGTTCTACCTTCGTTGATGTAAATAACGATGGCAAAGTCGATTTGCTGGTTGCAAACGACTCCTCTTCGAACTATCTGTACATCAATAATGGCGATGGCACGTTTGAAGATGCGAGTTACTATTCCGGCTTTGCTTTGAATCGGTCGGGCCGTGAGACGGCTTCCATGGGGTTGGGTGTTGGAGATTATGAAAATACCGGCCAAGTGGGGCTCTACACCACAACGTTCTCAGACGACTACAAGACTTTGTTCCAGAACAAAGGGAACGGCAATTTTTCCGAAATTACTGCAAGGACCGGAATCGACGAAGTTACGTATCCATTTCTGAGCTGGGGCACGGAATTCATCGATTACGACAATGATGGATGGAAAGACATTTTTCTCGCCAACGGGCATGTGTTCCCTGACGCGGCGCAGCATGACTGGGGAACCAGCTATGCAGAACGTCCGCTGCTCTTTCATAACGTCGATCATGGCAAGAAATTTGAGACGATGCCGGCTGTTGAAGGTACGGGGCTCGCCGATGTCATCCCCGCCCGGGGAGCGGCTTTTGGCGATCTATTCAATGACGGCAAGATCGACGTGGTGATGAATTGCATCGACCACACTCCCGTTTTGCTGCGCAATGTGAATCCAGACCATAACCATTGGGTAGGAATCCAGCTTATCGGCGGTCCAGGAAGTCCCCGCGACGCAGTTGGTTCGACGGTCTATCTGACGGCCGGCGGGATCCGCCGCCGGGAAGACGTCATGAGCGGAGGAAGCTATGAGTCCTCCAATGATCAGCGCCTTCATTTTGGTATTGGACAGTCGGCTTCGGTTGACTCAGTGGAAATCCACTGGGCCAGCACCGGGACTGTGGAGCATGTCAATCTTCCCAGCGTCGATCGTTACTTTGTCATCGAGGAAGGCAAAGGCGTTATACCCAGCGTTTACGATGGCATCGCGAAACAGATGACGCCGGCTAAGTGAGGAGCTCGTCAATTTCTCGTTGACCCAGGAGTGCACGGTGACAATCGCACACCATCTTGAAAATCAGAACATATGGAGGCCGCAAATGACTCTCGATCTTAGGCCTTCATTGGCCCCGCGCTTGCCTTCGCGTGGCGTCGCCATTCTCTTAGGGATGACCCTCGTCTGTATATCGCTTTGCACCACTGTATCCGCGCAGGAGCCGGATGCTGCGCGCAAGCAGTATTCCGACAAAATTGGATCCACTTACAACTATCGCTTTGGTACGGATCTCCCGTTCGCGCCGGGAAATCCAGAAGTCCAGGGTGGCGGCTTTATTCAACCTGGCGCTTTTCCCGACGCAACTTACTGCGCCCACTGCCATCAGCAGGCGTATCACATGTGGCGTCAGGCGCTGCACTCGAACTCCTTCCGTGAGCCGTTCTATCGGACCAGCGTGAATCTTCTCAACAAAACGAAGGGCATTGAATTCTCCCGGCATTGCGATAGTTGCCACAACCCGATTGGAGTGGTCAGTGGCGCCCTCACTCAAAACTCGCAGGTCGACAGGAAATTCGACGACAACGGCCTGACCTGCATGGTCTGTCATTCGATTCAGGGCCTGAAGTCTACCAGCGGCAATGGCGGTTATGTCATGGGCGTCCCGTCGGTGATGGTGGACGAAAACGGCAACCGCATCCCGGGGGAAGTTCCGTATGACGAGATATTGAAGCACTCCGATCGCCATTCCCGGGCCGTCATGCAAAGCTTTTACCGCACTCCAGAGTTTTGCGCCGCCTGTCATAAGGCGAACCTGCCAGAACATCTGAACGGATATAAATTCCTCAGCGCCTTCACCGTTTTCGACGAATGGCAGAATTCGAAGTTTTCTCATAGGAATCCGCTCACCTTTTATACGGGTGACTTCAAGACTTGCCAGAGCTGCCACATGAAGCGCGCTCCAAACGATCTGCCAGACTACGGCGCAAAAGATGGAACCTTCGCATCGCATAGCTGGGCCGCAGGAAATACAGGAGTGCCGTTCTATTACGGATTCGATGAGCAACTGGACAAGACAATCAAATTCCTCCAAGCCGGAGACTATCTCAACGTCGATATCTTCGGAATCAAAAAGGCCAATGAGGAGCAGATAATCGGGCCGCTTGGATCGGTGCCATTCCATATCGCCCCGAATGACATCCTCGACGCGTATGTAGTTATTCAGAATAAGAACATCGGGCACTCGTTAATTCCCGAGGTTCGCGACTTATATGAAGCCTGGGTAGAATTCATCGTTAAAGATCCACAAGGCAAAGACATCTATCACAGCGGTTTTCTCAAACCCGACGGCAACCTCGATCCCCGCGCACACAGCTTTACCAACCGGATCGTGGATAAGGACGGCAAGTTTGTCGATAACCACCAGGTCCAGACCATCCACTCGGTCGCTTACGACAACACGATTCCGGCGGGCCGGTCGACGCTTGTGCGATACCGCTTTCGAGTTCCCGCCGACATCAAGGGCTCTATCACCGTCATCGCGAAAGTGAACTACCGCCATTACAGGCAGAGCTATATCAATAACGTAATGGGCAATGACCATCCTGCCTATCCTGTGGTCGAGATCGCCTCGCGTACCCGGACGCTCCAAATCGGCGATAACTTCTCGGCCGCGCCGGATCCTCAAGACAATCCCGACTGGATGCGCTGGAATAACCTCGGTATCGCCTATCTCGATCAGCTTCAATACGCCGCGTCAGTCAACGCATTTTCGCGAGTGGTTAGCTTGCGGCCCGATTACGCGGACGGCTACACGAATATCGCATTGACCGAGATCGAGTGGGAGAAGTTTGCCTCATCGCGCAATGCAATCGAAAAGGCGCTAAAACTGAGCCCGAATAGCGCCCGGGCCCTCTATTACCGGGCGCTCCTGGAACGAAGAGCCGGAGAGAACGATGCAGAACTGGCGGATCTTCAGGAAGTAGTCCAGCAGTTTCCCCAGTCGCGTGATGCGCGGCGCGAACTTGGGGTCACCTATTTTCAGCGAGACGATGACGAACATGCGATGGAGCAGTTCCAGGCGCTCGAAGCGATCGACCCGGACGACGTGGCAGCACATTACAATCTGTCGGTTCTATATCGGCGTATGGGCATGAAACCGCAGGCCGAGAAGGAGCAGGCGTTGCTTCTCACCGAGAAGAATGATCCGGAGGCGCTCACCCGCTCGCTTACGTTTTTGAGCGATCATCCGGAAGTTTCGAACGAAAGCATTCCGTGGCACATTCACACAGATCTTCCGGGGAGCGACAACTCATACGGCCAGGAATGAGCGATTGACCGCCCGACTTTTTCTTGCCCCTTCTGACCTTTCCGTCAGCGCTCGCCGAGGCGGAAAACACGTACCGGACAGCTCGCAGGAGCCGGGAATCCCGAACGATTGCCATTTCGGCAACCCTGGAGTGACCCACCTATATGCGACCCATTCGATTGTTCGAAAGTAAATTATCAAATTGCGCCAGCATTAGTGCGATCCTGCTGTTCGCTACTTTTGTATCCGGCCAGAGCATCTCGAGGCCCCATTCCACGGAATCGCCGTTGCAGGCGCATCTTGATGCAGCGGAGACCCTCCAAGGGAAGGGAGACCAGGCGAAGGCAGCTTCCGAGTACAAGCTGTTTCTCGCCGAGGCGCTGCATCGGGTCGCCAATGGCCGGGCCCAGGTTGGAGAGTATTCGCAGGCAGCGCCCCTGTTCGACGAGGCCCTCGTGTTTACTCCAAACGACTCTGCGTTGGAGATGGACTATGCGGAAGCGGCATTAGACGCGCACGATCTGCCCAAAGCCCGGCATCTGGCTCAGGAATTGATCGATGCCTCTCCGAAGAATGTCAGAGACACGAGAGTGGCAAAGCTGCATTGGATTTTAGGCCAGGTCCTTCTCGGCATTGTTGACGTCAATGGAGCCACAGACCAGTTTCTCGCAGCTGTGGCGATCAGCCCGACTTTCGAAAATCAATATGCCCTAGCTCAGGCGTATCTCGCAGGGCTCGATAAGAACAGCGCGATCAAACTGTTTGGCAAGATATTGGCCCAATTCGGCGACTCAGCTCAGATTCATATGCAGTTTGGCCTCGCCTACGCGAATGCCGATTTCCCTGAAGAAGCCATCCCTGAATTCAAGAAGGCCCTGGCGAGAAATAACAAGCTTCCCGATGCGCATTACTCCCTCGGTGCGTCCTACCTGAGCAGATCCGGAGACACGGCCTTTCACGAAGCTGAAGCAGAATTCCGCACGGAACTGTCGTTTCATCCTGACGACTTTTATAGCTACTATGAGCTCGGTCATCTGGCGATGAGCGAACATCAATTGCCCGAGGCTTTGCGCGACCTTACTCGCGCCGCAGAACTAGACCCTAATAGTGACGATACTTTTCTGATGTTGGGCGACCTTGACAGCCAGTTGGGGAGGAATGCAGACGAGGAAGTCGCTCTGCGCAGGGCAATTCAAGTTTGCACGGACCCCTCGCGGAACCACTACCAGATACGCGGCGCTCATTACGAACTGGGTCTCTTACTGATCCAGGAGGGAAAGACCGAAGAAGGAAAGAAAGAGATGAAAGCTGCCGAAGACTTGCTGCTCCAGAATAGAAAGCTGGACGCAGCCAATCTGGCCGGGAAGTCAATCGTGAGATTCCCTTCTCGAAAGGCCGATGTGGTCACGGATCCCGCTGCCGCAGCCAGAGTCAAGCAATTCGAGGAGCAGCTTGGACCTGTGATTGCAGACAGTTTCAACAACCTGGGAGCCTTCAGTGCGCAGAACGAGGATTACATTTCAGCGTCTGACTACTTTAAGCAGGCTTCCGAATGGAATCCTGAGATGTACGGTTTGGACTACAACTGGGGGCGGGCAGCATTTGGTGCCAAGGATTACCGTCAGGCTGTGATCTGTCTCAGCCGGTACATGCATGCCCATCCTGACGACACTCGTCCGCTTGTGCCTCTGGGCATGAGCCAGTTCATGGTGTCGGATTACAGCGGCGCCCTCAAGACACTTTCTCCGTTGGGCGCACAGTTGGATACTGTTCCACTGCTTGCTTACGCTTATGCCGAATCTCTGGTGAAGACCGGCGATGTAGACCAAGGGATCGCTCGCCTGGAGAATCTGGAAGCTGCAAATCCTAATCTGGCCGTGGTTCCCATGGCTCTTGGGCAAGCCTTCGCAACTCAGAAGGACTACCCGAAGGCGGAAGTGCAGTTGCGTATGGCGCTTCATCTCAATCCGGCCGACATGAATACGAAATATGACCTTGCGCTGACGTTGATCGCCCTCGATCAAAAGAGTGAAGCAGAGTCGCTCCTCAAAGGCTTGACACAGCAGGCCGGAACGAATGATCCGAAGGTTTACTATCAGCTGGGCAAGCTTCAATTGGAGCTGGGGGATACAAACGCTGCGATCGCCAGCCTTGGAGCCGCAGCCAGATTGGCGCCGGACGATGACGCGATCCGTCTTGACCTGGCAGAAGCCAACCGCAGGAAGGGCGAGGTCGTACAAGTCAAGAAGTAAGGACCGGTGGAACGATACAGCATCTGTTGCATGGAATCAGATTCTCGCCTGATCTGGTCGATTGCCAAAGCCAGTTGGGATTTCCGTCTGGTTTGGCCCCCCTCTCTCGCAGCAAAGGGGTAGTTTTTCGAGTTTCTTGAGCCAGACTTGCCCGGGCGTCGACGGTTCCGGTCGGATGACCGCCCACTCGTAAATTACTACTTGAGCGACAGCTGAGTAGGCCTTTCTGTTTAAGCATCACAATATTAGTGAAAAGCCCGAGATTGACCGGCCTGAATCCACCGGTTGCCGGGCAGCCTGGCGATTGCCGCTCCGGCCTTGATACTCTGACAAAGGTTCGTCGGCTTCGCCCTGAAGCCGCATGTGTGCGCCCGTAGCTCAGCTGGATAGAGCGACTGACTACGAATCAGTAGGTCGGGAGTTCGAATCTCTCCGGGCGCACCACTAACTCAATAAAGATTCAATCATGTACAGGCGAGCAGAACCGCGTTTCTGCTCCCGCGGCAACGGCGGTCACTGCGGATGGCTTGTGCCAGCGGGCCGCTCAATCACTGGGTTGATCGGGCGCTACGATCACGGACCGGTTGCGGGCAACGCCTGTTGTGGGTGTCCGTGCGGAACCCAAGCCAGATTGCCACTAAGCACGTAGACCGACAAGGCCGCCGCCATGAAAACCGCTCCAATCCAGAAGCGCCAGTCACGATGCATGCGCTTCCAGTAAGGACCGGGTTCAGGTTCACCGCTGTCGCCACTGTTGCCTTCATGGTTATGTTTGTTTCCGGTCATCTGTTCTCCATCGCCCCGCTGCATTCGCCGCGGCGGGCCTCCTGATCGCACCATGCGCAGTAATACAGCGCTTACCGCGCTGCCGATACACGGCAGACGCACAGCCATCCCCGACTCCGTTACCAAAGATCGCCGCGCGGGCATCCCTCGTCGATTTGAAGTGAATGACCCGTGTCAGCCGATCATTTTGAAAAGATCGGATGCTCCTCGTCATAATGCTGCACGGTCTTAGTGGATTTCTCCGCGGCTTTCTCAGCCACCCGTTCAACCCGCTTTTCTGCCGTTACTTCCGAGGGTGTCTCTTCCTCCAATTTCGTCGATTCGTGATTCTCAAATTGTTCCGTCATGGTCGATTCTCTCCTGTTAACAGGATCATTCTTCTCACTTGAAGGTTCTGGTCAGTATTGCTCTTTCGGATCTCTGATGACGCGCGGATAACGCTGCCTGCATGAACAGGCCGAGAAGAACACGAGATATCACCATGGATCAGGGAAGTAAGTTCCTCTGTTGCCGGAAGGGTCAGTTTCGACCCAAAGCATTGCAGGAAGCCGCCGGAAGTTGGCGGTACGGCGCAGCGCCTTGCAACTTCTAGCGCGTGCGCGAAACAGGGGGGACTTACGTAGCTAGGGGATGGGGAGAATGGCGGGTTTTTGCGCGTTGTGGTCAGGCAGTTGATCGAGCAGCACCACATTCAAGAGCGACTTATGGACCTGGATGCGGCCGTTGTAGCTGATAAACCCGAGCTTGCGAAAACGATTCATAAAGAAGCTGACACGGGACCGGGTAGTGCCGATCATGTCCGCCAGTGTTTCCTGGGTGACGGGCGGAATGAAGGTTTCCGGTTCGCCGGGCTTACCGAACTCTGCCATCAAGAGGAGAATCCGCGCCAAACGCTTTTCGCTCGAGTTGAACAGCTGATCGACAAGGTCAGCCTGCGTTCGCATACTGCGGGTCAGCAGGAACTTCAGAAACAGATCAGCGAATTCGGGCTCGTCATGCATCACTCGGACCATTTCGTCTCTGGCGATCCTGAGTGCCGTGCAGGTGTTCACTGCAGTGGCAGTGGCCATGTGCAGCCCCGTAATCGCCGCCAGAGACTCTTCTCCGACAAAGTCGCCGGCGGATAAAAGCGTGATGGTGGCTTCTTTGCCCGTCTGCGAGACGACAGTCACCCTTGCACGGCCCTTTTGCATATAGAACACAGAGTCCGCTGTATCTCCCTGGCAAAAGAAAGTCTGCTTTGGCTGCAACTCGATGATGGTTCTGCCGAGCCCGGCGTTTGCAAGGAAGGCCGCGGAATCGAATGTATTTCTGTTATCGCTCGTCAAAATGCTACCTCGTAGCAGGTTGGTCCCTTGGCTGGACGATTGTGGTCAGGGGAAGCTTCGTCTCTTCATGCCGGGTTTAGAGGTTGTGGCGGGTGGACCAAGGTCAGCGAATGCATTGCTCTTGAAAATTAGAGCGGGTCTCAGATTCCGACCAGGCGCCGGCAGTGCAGGTCCGACTCGATCCCAGGGCACTTGCGCAAAATGGAGAGGGCCCACACGCGACCAACCGCAAATACCATCAATCTCTGTCCATCATCGCCCACGTTTAAAGCGGCCGTCTGGTCAATATTGACCACTTTTGGAAATGCGAAGGGAGCCCGGCATCATTTTGCGCTGCGAGATCGGGACGCCGTTTTCACTACCACCATTCCGTGGACTGTCTGGCCGGAATCTTCTCGTCGGCGTCAGGCTTGGCTGAGCGAAGAAGCAGGAGAGGACACTGCACCAGCTTTACCACCTTTTCGGCAATGGATCCGAAAACCAGCGGGTGCCAGCCGGATATTCCGTGCGTGGAGATCACGACCATGTCAATTTGCTCGCGTTCCACCACTTGCATGATGTTTCCGGCGATGTCATTTCCGACCTCGATACTGGAAGTTGACTTCACTCCCCTGGTCGAAAGTGCTGCATGGCATTTGGCGAGATGCTGTTCCGAAAATGTCCTCGCCTCCTGGATGAAATCTGCCTCGGGCACCAAGTCAGGCAGAGTAGTGGTGGGAAAAATCGGGATCACGTTCACAAGATGGAGCACCGCGTGAAAGTGCTTCGCGAGGTCGGCTGCCATCTCCAATGCTGCCTTTGAAGATGAGCTGAAGTCGATGGGCAACAAAATCTTCGTCGGAACAGAAGTGAATGCATGAATTTCAGGCATGGCAAGCTCCTCAGCGAATCGTGAAACAGACGATCTCTTGAATTCTCCTCTGACCTTTAATGCGAAACTGTGCTGTTTTACACACACGGTCGGCAGCATAAATGCTCCGAGTGTTGCCTCGATGGGGTTTAGCAGACAGGTTGCGATTCCGAGCAAATGTGACCATCCCTCTGCATCTTGACTCTGCGACCATCACTGATGGTGAAGCCATGCGATGCGAAAGCCTTTCGGTGGCGCATGCCGTCCGTGGAATGGGCGATGCGGGCCAAAGGAGAAATGATGTGGTTATCCAAATGCGTTTCAGTCTCGCACTCTCGATTGGCTAGCTGGGCTTGCCTGGCGAAATGGCGTGCAGGCCACTCGGGCATCAATCCTGCCGAATTCAAGGTTCACAAGGCGACGCTTCTGGTCTTGGTCACTGCGGCCCTGGCCGCAATGCCGGCGCTCGCGAGATCGCAGTCAAACCTCTCTTCTAAAGATCCTTCTGCAAGTTCGGAAATCACGGCCCCAGTGATATTTGATCTGCCCTATGATCGGCCGACTGAAAGAACGAAAGTGAGCAACTACGCATTCGACGCATTCGGTCCCTATCCGATTGTTGGCGCGGGAGTCGCGGCGGGAGTTAACCAGTGGACCAATTCACCACCGGAATGGGGCCAGGGAGCAACTGGATTCGGCAAACGATTTGGGTCTGACTTTGGGATCGCGGCAATCGGAACAACCACGCGTTATGGGCTTGCGGAAGCCTTCAAGGAAGATACGTTGTACTACCGCTGCGAATGCAAGGGCGTATTTCCTCGGCTGCGGCACGCAGTGATCTCTACGTTGGCAGGGCGCCGCGGCGAAGATGGCCATCGCGCCTTCTCTTTCTCCGCGCTTGCCGCGCCCTACGCGGGTTCCGTGACCGCCGTTTACGCATGGTATCCGGACCGCTTCGGGGCAAAGGATGCGTTTCGGATGGGCAACTACACCTTGCTGGAAAACGTAGGCGGCAACATTGCTCTGGAGTTCTTCTATAGTGGACCCCACTCCCTGATTTCACGCATGCATCTCAATAATGCGCACGGCTCGCCTGGTAAAGGTCCGAACCAATGAGTGACCGCGGATTCACATCCGTCGCGGGCCTCAACCCTTCACTTCCAGAGCGTGCGGTGGAACCTCTGTCTTCGATTGCAAGCTATCCGGCGAAGCTGTTTAACGGGCTTCTCGAGTGGTTCGGCAGCCTGGGCATCTTTTCCTGGCGCGTCTTGCGGGCCGCGGTGACTCCGCCCTATGAATGGGGAGAACTGATTCGGCAGCTTGACGAAGTCGGTTCGAAGTCTCTGCCGTTGGTCGCCATGGCAGGCGCCGCAATTGGCGTTATCCTCTCACTCGAAGCCCGCTACAGTTTAAGTCGATTTGGCGCCAAATCGATGTTCCCTGTCACTCTGGTTTATTCCGTGATTCAGGTCATGGGACCGGTCATTACCGGCCTCGTTGTAAGTGGGCGTGTAGGCGCGGGAATGGGCGCTGAGCTGGCATCGATGAAGGTGACGGAGCAAATCGACGCCATTGAGGCCTCCGCAATCAACCCCTACAGGCTCCTGGCAGCAACACGCATACTGGCTTGCATCCTGATGCTTCCGCTGCTGACGATTGCCACCGACGCATGCGCTTTGTTGACTGGCTGGTTTGCACAGGCCATGGTTGAGCCGCTCTCATTCCATCAATTCATTACCAACGGCTTTAATGGCGCCACTTTTGATGCATTCCTGCCGCAGACATTCAAGACTGCTGTATACGGCCTGATCATTGGTCTCATCGCATGCTTTCAGGGAATGCGCACGCGCGGAGGAGCCGCGGGTGTGGGCCGCGCAGCTACCAACTCGGTGGTGCTGGCCTCGCTCTTCCTCATTCTTGCCGACGTCGTTCTTGTGAAATTCATCCTTGTCTTCTTCCATTAACCGTTGTTCAAGCCTTCGTAAAACAATTATGGCCACATCTTATGACATTGCCACAAAGCAAGCGGAAACAGAGCAAGACAGTCTTGCGCCTGTCGTTGCCGTTGAGAACGTGTACAAGTCGTTCGACGGTCACAAGGTCCTGAACGGGATCAGCTTGCGCGTCGGGCGTGGAGAAACCCTGGCCGTGCTGGGACGCAGCGGCACGGGTAAAAGCGTGCTTCTGAGGCTCATCATCGGACTCGATACGCCCGACTCTGGAGCGATTCGCATCCATGGCAAGGACATCGCCGGCCTGGCCCTCGACCGGATGGGAGAAATCCGAAAGAAGATGGGTTTCCTGTTTCAGCAGGCGGCGCTCTACGATTCGCTCACCGTCAGGGAGAACGTGGCCTTCCCGCTTAAGCACCATCGCAGAGATATGCCCAAGTCGGAGCGAGCCGATCGTGTTGGGCAGTTGCTGGCCGAGGTGGGGTTAGACCCCAACATCGATAAGATGCCCTCCGACATCTCAGGCGGGATGCAGAAGCGCGTGGGTCTGGCGCGGGCGCTTGCTCTGGAGCCGGAGATCTTGCTTCTCGACGAGCCAACGGCCGGCCTCGACCCCATCAGTTCCGGAGAAATCGACGAGTTGGTTCTCAAGCTCCAGAGAGAGCGCAAGATGGCGTCCATCGTAGTGACGCACGATCTGCATAGCGCCAGGACGATAGCAGGCCGCCTTGCGCTGCTGGATCAGGGCAACGTATTGATCGAGGGCACCTTTGAAGAACTTCAACAAAGTGACATTGGCTTTGTGAAGGAGTTTCTAAAGCAATCGTAGGAGGTTTTATGTCGAGAGTGGCGAGGTTAGGGGCATTCATCTTTGCGACACTGGCAGTTCTGGCCGCTGGTGTCTTCATCATCGGGAGCAAGGAATATCTATTCAGTTCCACATACAACCTGAAGGCGCAGTTTGTAAATGTAGCCGGCCTGGCTGACGGCGCCGACGTGCAGGTAGGCGGAGTGCACAGCGGAACAGTCACGGGGATCGAGTTGCCGGACAAGCCGGGAGAAAAGGTCACCGTCATCATGGAGCTCGCCAGATCCACGCACGCGATTATCAAGCAGGACTCCGTGGCTTCGATCGAGACCGAGGGGATGTTGGGCAATCAGTTCATGTCCATTTCTTTTGGGTCTGCCGGGCAAGCCGATGTGGGGGACGGCCAGACCATCCAGAGCGTGCAACCGCTTGAATTGGGACAAATGCTCGCGAAGACGAACGCAATCCTTGATAGCAGTCAAGCGGCCGTGCTCAACACAACCTTGGCCACGGCCCATCTCAATTCCATAAGCTCCAAGATCGACTCGGGACAAGGAACGGTTGGAGCGCTCGTGAACGACAAGCAGGTCTACGAAAACCTGGAACAGACCACGGCGACCCTCCACGACACGATGCTCCAGGCGCAAACCGGTATCACGGACTTCCAGGAGAATATGGAAGCCCTGAAACATAATTTCCTCCTGAGCGGATATTTCAAGAAGCGTGGGTACGAAGACTCGACCGACTTGGCCGCCAATAGTATCCCTGAGCTGCCGCAAACTACACCCGTAAAGACATTCACATACGCAGGCAAACAGATCTTCGATGACCGTGATTCGGCCAAGTTGAAGAATCAGAAGACACTCAAAGACGCTGGCGACTTCCTCGCCCAGGCGCCATTCGGAGTTGCGGTTGTCGTGGTGTCTACCGGCATGGATGGAGATACTCAGAAGGATTTGGTCCTCAGCCAGGCGAGGGCTATGGTTGTTCGCGAGTATCTGGTCGAGAACTTTGGATTCGACGACAGCCAGCTTAAGACAATAGGTCAAGGCAAGCGATCGGGCGCGAACCTTGACGCGGATTGGGGCTCGATTCAGATTCTGATCTATCCCGCCGGCACCGAGATACCGGCTGCAACCACCCCACCGGCGGTTAGCTCGGCCACGCCCGGAGCAGACAGACCCGTCGAGGTCAATGCCGCTGCAACTCAAAAACCATAGTCTTGCGCGCGACTCCGGTGTGTAGCGAAATCTCGCCCACACTTGGATTAAGGAATCTGACAATGCAAAGGAAGGCGAAATGACAGGAAACCGGCACAACCACGAAGGAAATAGTGGCGACCATGGTGAACAGGACCCCGGCCCATACTGGCATCGGATGCATCGCGACTGGCGCTTCTGGGTGTGCGTGCTGCTTATGGCCATAGCGCTCGTCGTCTTCATTTTGAGTAATAACCTGTCTTTGATCCCGCGCCGCTAACCGCGCTGGCCGCAAGGACCGCCCGTCTTCCGCAGAGCTTGCTTGCAGCCTCATTGCCCCATGCCGCACTATCCCGCAAGCCGCATCACCCGCTCTTCCAAAGAAGCTGGATCTCCTCAATTGCTGCCCTCTTTGCCCTTCCGATGAGCATTATGACTCAGCATTTTCTCCATTGAGTTGGAAGAATAGAAACGAAGCGGAGTAATCGTTCTCCACTGTCTGGAGACTCCCACGCCAACTGAGTCAATCGTTCGTAACTTCCTGAATGCGCCCTTGGGCACAGCGCCTGAAAAATGATTGGAGAGCACGATATGCCGCTTACCACCGTACTCATCACACTTGTTGCAGCAGGGCTTCTTTTGTGGCTCGTGAACAGGTTCATCCCCATGCAGAGTCAAGTCAAATCGATCCTGAACGGCCTGGTTGTTATTGTTCTGGTCTTGTGGATCGCAAATCTCTATGGGGTGTTTGGTCAGCTCCATCAATTCCGCGTTGGGCGTTGACCGATCGCACCATCGATGCCGGCACGGTGTCGCCCACCAACGTACGACAACAACGCAATACGGCAGTCTTTGTGACTGCAGGAGAAATCGTGAAGCACACGCTATTGTTCGTAATGGGAAGTGTACTTAGCTTAAGCGCCTTTGTTCAGGCCAGCCCGCAGGAGCCGGTCGCCACCGTACCTGTCGGGGCGTTGCCCGCATATTCCGTGAACGAGACCAGTCGTAATGTCGACGCCATTGACTATCAACATCGCGGCGGAGCCACGGACGTGGACCTGGCCGGCACCAATTTGCTGCCTTCAGCCAACGGAAAAGCCAAAGTGCGCAGCAAACGCGGCACGCTGGAAGTCGAAGCGACCTTTGGAAACCTGCGAAGCCCAATCACCTTTGGCACCGAGTATCTGACTTATGTGTTGTGGGCGATCTCTCCTGACGGCCACGCAGTCAACCTTGGAGAAATCTTGATCGGCGATAACGATCGCAGCAAACTGACGGCCACCACGAATCTTCAGGCGTTCGCGTTGATTGTTACGGCGGAGCCTTATTTCGCAGTTCGCCAACCCAGCAATGTCGTTGTGCTCGAGAATATCGTCCGAGCCGACACTGAGGGAACGTCCGAAACTGTGCATGCGAAATACGAACTCATGGAGCGCGGCGGATATCTCCCGACCGGATACAAGTTCGATCCCGTGGTTCTGGATGCCAAGCTGCCTTTGGAGTTTCTTGAAGCGCGCAATGCACTCCGTATCGCCCGATCTGAAGGTGCCGAGCAGTATGCCGGCGAAAGTTATCAGCACGCTGTCGAGCTGATGAACACTGCCGACAGCTATGCAACAGAAAGAAACTACAATCAGAAACAGCTGATCGCCGATTCTCGCCAGACCGTGCAGACCGCGGAAGATGCGCGAGAAATCGCCGTCAAAAGAATCGACGAGGTTCGCCGGGAGAACGAACGCCAGGCTTCTGCGGATGCGCAGGCACTTTCGCAGGCGCAGGCTGACAGAGCGACCCGCCAAAAGGAACAGGCTCAGATCGATGCGGCCAACGCCCAGACCGCCGCAGCAACCGCCCAGGCGGCTACAGCAGACGCCCAGGCCGCAACGGCCCAAGCCCAGGCTGACGCGGATCAATCCCGACTGGCAGCTCAGCAAGCGCAGGAAAATGAACACCAGGCGGATCGTGACAAGGCGGCAATGCGCGCGCAATTGTCAGAGCAACTCAACACCATTCTTGAGACGCGCGACACGGCGCGGGGACTGATCATCAGCATGTCCGATGTGTTGTTCGACACCGGGCAATACTCGTTGAAGCCTGGTGCGCGAGAGAAACTGGCGAAGGTGGCCGGAATATTGCTTGCATACCCGGGCCTCAACATTGCAGTCGGCGGATACACCGACAATGTTGGCGGCGATGAGATGAATCAGAAGCTTTCAGAGAACCGTGCGGGATCCGTTCGCGATTACCTCGTGCAAGAGGGAGTGGTTTCCAACTCCGTTACCGCCCAGGGATTCGGCAATACGCTGCCGGTAGCTTCGAATGACAACTCCGCCGGGAGGCAAGAGAACCGGCGAGTGGAACTGGTCGTATCGGGTGCGGCTATTGGAACCCCGGCCAACGCCACGACTGGAAGCCTGCAGTAACTCCTACCCATCATCCTCTGCGGCCACCAAAAGGCCGTAGAGGAGTTTTTCGGAATGACTGGAGCAGGCAATGGCCCTGATCAAGGAAATTGACGTTGAGAATTACTTCGCAGCTCGGCGAGCCATGAGGTTGGGTTGGAAAAAGCCAGCGAGCGAACCCAATGCAACAAGGACCAAGCCCGCCGGAAGTGTGTCGAAGAACGCTCCACCCTCAGTTAGGACTCTTCCTCTTGAACACTCGTCAGCCCGCGCACCCTCCGCGATTCCGATCGTAACCGATTCTGGTCGGAACCGGTTGCTCAGGCCGCCGGGAAGTCGGCAACAGTGAAGATAAACACAATGTTCCTGCGGGACGGCTGCATCCTGCCGAGTCAGTTCACTCTTCGCCAGGAGCCTTTCTCCAAGGGCTGGGCAGAGGCGACAGAGACAGTGGCAACAGAACTGGACGCCGCAATCCGCTGCGTTGGCTGGCACTTTATGTGGCTAGCAGACTCCTACTCCTCGCAGGCACTCGGCAGAACAGCCGAGACCGCGATCCATCGGGCATTGGCTCGGACTCTTCCCGCAGTGAGGGGGCGGTTCAACGCCGCCGAGTTGGACTCCTTGCGTGTTACGAGTTTTGCCGGCTTCCACGTCGCCAGAGTAACCATCCACGCGCGCCAAATTCAAAGGCAGGCCTCACTGAACTGATTCAACACAGAGTCATCTCAAAAGGTCAATGATGGGCCGGGGCCACGATCGATTTCACCATTAGGATGCAAGGCTTCATCTGTATGAGCATGATGAATCGAGGTTCACTCTTGCCACATTGGCTTACGCACCTGGGAGCGCTGGGACTTTTCTCCGTTGCTGTCGTCGACTCCTCACCCGTCCCACTGCCAATTCCCGGCAGTACTGACCTGCTGCTTCTCTGGCTGGTAGCCTACGGAGGCAATCCATGGTCGCTTGCCGCCTTCGCCGTTGCAGGCAGCATCATGGGTGGATACACGACATGGAGCCTCGGGCGCAGAGGCGGTGAAGGGGCATTGGACCGCTACGTGCCGGCTCGCCTTCTCGGGCGAATTACCGGATGGGTAGAGCGTCACCACATCCTCGCCGTGTTTCTTCCCGCCATGCTTCCACCGCCGATTCCGATATTGCCATTTGCAATTGCCGCCGGCGCGCTTGGCGTCTCGCGCCAGCGATTCGTCGTTGTCTACGGCTCGGCACGCACCCTGCGTTATTCCTTCGTCGCCTGGCTTGGCGTCGTCTACGGGCGCCACGCTATCCGCCTGTGGTCTGGGCCGCTGCTGCGATGGTCCACTCCGCTGCTTTGTGTGTTCGCCGGCGTGCTCGTGGCCGGTGCTTGCTTTGCAATCTGGAAGGTTAGAGGCCTCCGCATGATCGATGCCGCAGACAGAGTTGAATTGCACAGGTCGGCAGCTCGGGCATGCAAGTCTCCCGAAGTTGCTTAGTCCTGCCGCCTATACAACAAACATGGCAAAGCCCGCTGCGAACATGGCTATCGTCGTAATTGCCACGACGATCCATCCCAGGCGGGAGCTCGGCTGGCCCTGCATCAGCTTCTTGTCTCTTGCCACAATCAGGATTGCGACCAGGAGGAATGGCGCCAGCAATCCATTGATGACTGCCGTCCAGTAAAGCGCCTTTACCGGGTTGACGCCGATAAAGTCCAGCGCGACACCCATTCCCGTCGACACCAGGATCAGAGCATAGAACCAGCGCGCGCCGGCTAGTTTCTTGCTCAAACCCTGTCGCCATCCCAGAGTCTCAGCGAAAGCATATGCGGTGGATCCAGCCAGCGTCGGGATGGCAAGAAATCCGACTCCCACGATACCGAGTGTGAACAAGGTTGCAGCGAAGTTGCCCGCAAACGGCCGCAGAGCCTCGGCCGCTTGCCTGGAAGTCTCGATATTCATAATGCCGTGCCGGTTAAGGGTGATGGCGGTGGTCAGGATGATGAAGAACATGACCATATTCGAGAAGAAGGCGCCGACACCCACGTCGAAATTTCTCAATTCAAGCTCCTCGGGTGTTGCGCCCCTGCGCGAGGCGAGGGTGCTTTGTCCAGCCGCCTTTTCCTCTTCCACTTCCTCGCTCGCCTGCCAGAAGAAAAGGTACGGGCTGATCGTGGTGCCAAGGATCGCCACCAGCGTTGCCCACTCATTCCTTGTATGCGGCATGGAGGGAATGAAAGTGGCGTGCAGTACCTGGCCCCAGTCGGCTCCCACTACGAACGCCGTAATGGGATAAGCGAAAAGCACAAGAACCAGCCACTTCAGCACGTTCGCGATTTGCTGATATTGGAGCCGGATGGTTGCCCACGAAATGAGGAGCGCAAACGCCACGACGAACCAGCGTGAACTGATCCCCGACAGCATCGACGCCGCATCCGCCATGCCCGCCAGGTCCGCGGCAATATTAATGGTATTGGCGGTCAAGAGCGATACGACAACCACGAGCAGCAGCCATTTCGGAAATCGCTGCTTGAGATTTCCAGCCAGTCCCTGGCCCGTGACCTTGCCGATGCGGGCGCACATCATCTGCACTGCAGCCATCAGGGGCCAAGTAAGCAGCGCCGTCCATAGCAGCTTAGTTCCAAGTTGGGCGCCGGCAACAGAATATGTAGCGATACCTGATGGGTCGTCATCCGCAGCCCCGGTTATGATCCCGGGCCCAAGCGACTTCAGCAGCGTTCGAATCCAGCGGGATGGGGCGGATGTCGGCAATGGAAATTTAGAGTTTGCACCGACTGCTCATGAAGGCTTATCCGATCAACGTTGTGACTTCTCCGGCACCGGCACGGCCAAGAGGGACGAAGCCGGCTTATTGCTGCGCGAACCATGGATTACAGTTCATGCCGGCTTCATCCTGTCGCATTCAAAAGAACTGCGTCCGGCAACTCGAGTTGCCCTTCAACTGAACTAAACTCAACTTAACTGCGTGGGTCGTCTTGCAGCTTAGTTTCCTGCTTGCTTCCGCGGACCGCATCTTGGGCTTTACCCAGAGTATTCTCAAGTTTTCCCTTTACCTGCTGAGTCATACCCTTTACCTGGAGCGGCGTATCGCCCGTCAACTTGCCTGCTTTTTGTTTGATGCTTCCCACAACTTCGTCGGCCGTACCGTTCACTCGATTGTTATTCATTGGTCACCTCCGTTGATACGATTCGTGTTGTTTCATGGAAGACGCCCCGATCAAAATTCATGTGGCGTCTACGTTGCTAGAGGGCGGTACAGCGTCGACCGGCGTTCATCCGGTCACGCCTGTTGGGGCCGCCATTTGCTGGCTCCAACGTTCTTGAGCGTAGCGGCACAAATCGCGTGAGTCTGAGCAGTTTGGACCAGGCGCAGCAATTACCTTGAAGCCGGAGCTGTGCCCGAGAGGGGCTCAGTGCTCACCTCGCCGGGGCAGGGGTTACGGCCCTCAATTCGGCAAGATCGGTCAAGACGTCTTGCCAGCGAGCCGGGTCGTTCCTGGTCGCGATAGGGAGCGAGAGATCGGAATAGAAGTCGAGAATGTTCTCGCGTAGTTGTGACGAAGTGCCATCGAACTTTTGCGCCGTCAATCGGGCCAGCAGCTTGGCATAGGTCTCGTCTGCGAGCGTGTACTCCGCTGCTTCGGTTGTCTTACCGTCATCAAGATCGCAGTTGGGCAGGACCAACGTACCCGCGTGCACCTCCTCGAGGAAGAGGCGGTACTGATCGACGGTGCCATTGATGCTCTTGATATATAGATCTTCGGTTTGCGGCGTAGGGTTATCGAACCCCAGTCCTTTGAAGGGCCCAACCTTCGGAATGTATCGCAAAAGCACGGAGAGAACCCGCGTACCCAAGTCCGGCTTCGAGTAGGTCTTTCCCCACTCCCGCTCATAATCGGAACGCGACAGGCGATACAGAAACTTCCTCTTTGCAAAATCAGGCGTCTCGCGCATCAGGTCCTTCTTGTGCGTCTGGAGTGCGACCTTTGTCATTTGAGGAATCAGCCTGCTGACTGAGAAGCGATACGAGCCGACCGCCAGGTCCTCGTGCGCGAGCACGTCTTGCAGTTTCATCCCGTATACGACGGCAAAGGTCCGCTCCAGCAGCGGCAGCGTGACCTTGAACCCGATGAAATCGTGGTACTGGTCCGACGCATATCGATTTTTCGCTACCTGCAAGGTATCAAAGCCGAACTCGGTCTTTAGATGGGCCGTTGTGTCCTGCGCATAGCGAACGGAACTGCCGTATTTGGCTCGCAGCTTCGGATAGCGGAGTGCAACAGCCTGATTGACCGCTGGGTGACCATCAATATCTGCCGTATAGTGCGATAGCGCGCCGAGGGCGAATGCGTACTCATTGACGTCCTGACTTTGGCGGAGCAGTTCCAGAACAAAGTCGCCGCTGCGAACGTAGTGAACCAGGTCGCTGAATTCCTTGTTGCCAAAAGGATAGTAGCCAAGATCCTGGATGACCGAGCCTCCGTAGGCGTAGGCATGAGCATCTTTGATCTGGTCTGCAGTCAGATGAGGAAAGCGCTGCAGCAGGAGAGGCTGAATCTCGGATGTCCACAGCAGGTCAACGATTTCCTCGTGCGTAAGAACGGAGTAGGCAAACGAGCCTTCGCAGGGCACGAGCATGACGAAAATAGCCACTGCCGCTCGGACAAGAAGCCGACTCCATTTACCCGTCATAAACAAGAATCACACTGCTGTTCTGCAACGCGCCAGAAAGCATTCCGGCTCCGGCAGCTTAGGTGTCGCGCGCATTGGCGCTGTGGCTGCTGTGGCTGATGTGGCCCGAGAGCCGACTTTCTTGTCATAGTCGAAGCGCGCATCCGCATTCAGGAATCAACTCGCGCGGAACACACAAGGCCCACTGAAAAATGAACAGAATCAGCACCATTGGCAGAAGCGTCATTGTACCCCCTCATATCTACTTCCGAATCGAACACCTTCCTGTGTCGGTTCAATTCAGAATCGGCGTGCCTCATCCCCGTTGCGTTTTAGGGATCAACTTTGTAGATTCAACGGTTTGATCGGTCGACGCGCGGCGTTGGAGTAAAGCGCTCGTGCCGAAACGGCAACATAAATGCCATATCGGCCGAATGAAAAATTGCGTAACGAACAGGGCTTCCGCAATGGAGGCATTCCGTCACATTGACTGGCCGAAGTTTGCCGCTGAGAGCCTTGGGAAAAGTTCCCAGACATTCCGAGCATTCAATGGTTGCATACGCGTCACCAGCGACGGTCAACTGGCGCCTTGCGAACCACACTGGCGAAGGCTCGGAACCGGGCTTCCGGGTCCTTCGCGTCCGCTGAGAAACAGAATTCATGGTTCGCCTCAACTGGGAGATGAATCTCCTTACCAAGGCGAGTGTCCCATGTGAAGAATGGTAAAACTGGTCAATTTTGTACAGGCCCAACGGGAAAAGCTTTGCTGGTAGTAACCCGTTTGGGTTATCAGAAATGACGCGCTTCTCGGCATCAACTTCAGGTAACCAATCGGCAGTTCCGGGATGGGCCGTGACTTGTCGCCGCGATTGCAGGCGTCGATTCGATAGACCTCGGCTTGCGAGATGGGTTCATCAGGAATTCCGTAACCTTTTCGCGATTTGAGGAATGACAATCAACTGACAAAAGACAGACGATCCGGAGACACGACCGAAACCCAATACCGCTATTTTGGAAATCATGCGGAGTGCGAGGTTTTACCCATATTTTGCCGTTCTTGCCCGGGTCGTGATGTTCGTCGTTGCGATTCTTGCCAGCGCTTTCGCGGCGAACCAAGCTGCGGCGCAGGACGTTCCATTGATTTCCGGCGGTGTGGGCTTTTTCACCGACACAAAGGGTGGAAATACCACCTACGAGCTTTATGCAAAGCCCGAACTGGTGGCGCCGTTAGGGCAGCACGTACTCGCCGAGACCCGGGCGTCTATCGTGGACGTCTTCGCTCCCAACCCGAGCGGCGGCTATATGCGGGACCCCGTCTTCAAAACAATAGACTACCTCCAGGCCGACGTCATTGCCTGCCCCCACCTCACCATTGTCGGCGGAGAGTTCCTCACTCCATTCGGAACCTACAACGAGCGCCTCACGCAGATCTGGATCGAGAACTTTCAAGACCCTCCGTTGATTTACGGTGCTGGAAACATGAATACGGGATCCAGCGTCGGAGGAATGGTGCGTGGTTCCGTCGTATCCACCCAGAAGTTTTCCATCAGCTATGCCGCCTATTATTCGGGCAACAGTACAAGCCAGTATTTCGGGGCCAATCGTTCCAGCGGAGGACAGGGCCAGATTTACTTTCCTGCTGAAGGGCTGGAGATCGGCGGATCCTATGGCCGCTCTCTCTACGGCACGCATGAAAATTTTGAGGGGATGCATCTCTGGTGGGAGCCGATCGGCGGTCCGCTCAGGTTTCGATCTGAGTTCGCCCATACCCCCCATGCCCAGGGATACTGGTTTGAGGCCGGCTACCGTTTGTCTCAGTTTGGCGGTTTTCGCAGCCCATTGGGCCGCTTGGAACCTCTCTTTCGTATGCAGCAGTCGTTTCGCTTGGCGCCCGGCCCCAGAGATGGCCTGCCTGCCGTGAACACGCAGCGAGCTGACTTTGGTCTCGACTACCACTTCCCCCATGAAGTGCGCATCAATACCAGCTACTCGCGCCAATTCGCATCGACTGGCGACATCAATATCTGGCAGACGGGCATCGCCTATCGCTTTCTTTTCCCAACCTGGAAAGGCAAAGCGAAGTAAGGGCGCGACCGATCGAGCCTCGATAGTTCCAGGTCACGCCGGAGGCGGCTGGTGTCAGGCAACTCCAATCCATTCACCGTCGCATTGTCGGTCGGCTCTCGACCTTTTCAAATGGCAGTCGCCGAAAGGCTGCAGCGCGACGGATCGTTGCGGCGCATGATCGCCTTTCCCGCCGGAGTGGAAATCTTCGATCCCGATGGTTCTAACGGACTGAAGCTGGTGCGCCGGTATCGCCGGTACAGGCTCATTAATCGGCTCATTTGGGCTGGATGGAGGCGGCTGCCGGGAAGCAAGCGCGCATGGAATTTGCCGATCGTAGTTTCAACCGCCTACGCAGATCGGCTTGCTTCGAGGTGGATTCCACCAGTCGCCATCTTTCATGGATGGACCGGCAATTGTCTTGCCTGCATCAAGAGGGCCAGACAACATGGTTCTGTCGTCATCATTGAGCAAGCCACAGTGCACCCCAGCGACTGGCAGCGTGCCGTGCTGGTGGAGTGCGAGACGTTCAGTGTTCGTCCGAGAGATTGCCGGGCAACACTTCCCGCGCCACTAACCAGACGAATGGAGCGCGAATTCGAACTCGCCGACTTCATTCTGGTTCCATCTCAGGTCGCACTGCGAAGCTTTGAGAAAGCGGGTTATGCCGGACGAACGATCATTGTCAACGCTGGCGTGGATCATCATTTCTTTGCGCCGCCGCCCAAAGCCGCGCCACGCGACATGTTCCGCGTGTGCTATGTAGGTAGAGTTGAGCTTCTAAAGGGTATCCCCTATCTGCTGCAGGCCTGGAACCAACTGGGTCTGGCACAGGCGGAATTGGTCTTAATCGGAGAAGTTGCGCCCGAGATGCGCCGCTTTATCAAGCTGTGGGCGCTCCCGAATGTGCGATTCCTGGGTCCTTTGCCGCGAGCTGAACTCGCAGAATGGTACCGCGCTTCTCATCTGTTTGCGTTTCCATCGGTCAATGAGGGGTTAGCCCGAGTGATATTCGAAGCAATGTCATGCGGACTTCCGGTGGTTGCCACTGAGCAATCCGGCGCAAGCGATTGCATAACACCAGGAATCGAAGGCACCATAGTGCCAGCAAGAAATGTGGCGGCGCTAGCCGAGGCCATACTTTGGCACTACGATAACCCAGAGCGATCCGAAGCGATTGGCAGAGCCGCGCGCTCGAGGATCGAGCGCCAGTTTACGTTGCCGCATTATGTGGAACGCATGATCGGAATCTACCGGGCCGCTGCACATCAGTCCGCCGAAGCGGTGGCCAGTCAACCACTCCTCTGATGCCGCCCTCAACGAGTCGACAACTGACGAAGCGTTACGTAGTTGTAGAAAATATTTGCGCGCCTTCGGGCATGTTCTTGTTGATTTCTTCCACCAGAGAACCCTCCTCAAGCCGGAAGATGCGATGAGCAAACGAGCGTGCGTGCGCACGATGCGTGGCAAGCAAAACGGCCATCCCGGAGGTGTTCAGGTTATCCAGTACCTCGCGCTCGTTGTCTTCATCCAGGGCCGAAGTCGCTTCATCCAGAAGAAGTAACTGGTACCCCCGCAAGATGGCCCTCGCCAGACCCAGCCTTTGCCGTTGTCCACCCGAAAACAAAGATCCGTTATCGCCGACGTTGGCATCGAGACCAAGCGGGTGTGCGGACACGAATTCGTCCAGCCTGGCAGCTTCGAGTGCCTTCATCAGCTCCTCGTCGCACTTTCCCGGTAAACCAAAAAGCAGATTGTTCCTTATCGAGTCATCCAGGAGAGGGATTTCCTGCGGCACATATGCGATACTCGCGCGATCGACACGAATATCACCGGTTGCCGGTTGCGAGACTCCCGCGATCAGGTTTAGCAGCGAACTCTTGCCAATGCCGGAGGCCCCATGAAGCACGATCGTCTCGCCTTTGCGCATGGATAGATTCACATTTCGCAGGATTGGCCAGCCCCCTGAATATGAAAAACTCACCTGATTCATCTGCATCACCAGACCTGCATCCGGCAAGCGCATAGGCAACGCGAAAGTGCGGTACTTCCGGCATTGCGTCAGTTCCGCTTCCAAAACCTTTACGTTCTCATATGAGCCTTCCATCTGACCGGCGAGATACGAGATCTGGCTTATGAGAGGAATCAGGCGTCGAGAGAGCACGAAGTAGAACACAAGAAGGGATAGCAATTGGGGTGCGTCTCCGTGCCGCAATTGAACTGCGACGACGGTACCGAGAAACACCAATGCAGCGCCCTGATCCGTTATCGTTCGCGTAACCTGCGGAAGAAACGCCACGCGTAAGCTGCTTGCCGCTGCGCTTTCCGCCTGCCGGCCAATCCGTTCTTGAAAGAACGCCTGGTTTCCGTAGGTGCGAATCTCCTTGCCTGCCAAAAGCATGTCGGCGATGCTTCGCCGGAGCTTGCCGAGAACTTTCTCGCGATTTGAGGCCGACCGCTGAACTTTCTTGCGAATGATGAGCCGGTGCACGCAATACAACGCCGCGACGGCACACGCGGAACATGCAGCTGAAACCAGGCTTTGGCAGACAAAGGCCGCCGTCATGACGGCGACGACTACGACTCCGGCCAGTAGCTCGATACCGCGGTGGTAGAAATCAGCTGCTTCGCGCCCCGTGTGGAGCGCGTGGTTCGTCAGCTCGCTTCGGTTGCGCATGACGAATTGAGTCCACTGCATCTCGCTGTATCCGTGGGTGAGCCGAAGCAGGAAATTGGTATAGAGGCTCTGGGTGTAGCGAAAGACAGAGCGTGACGTGCAAATGTCGACAACGGCACGAGCGGCAACGAGGATCAATGTGAGAAATGCGGCCGCGAGAATTGTCTTTGGCGCCCACTTGAATTGATGGGCCGGCGAGCGGCCTTGCAGTAGAAGAAAGAGCAGGTACATTGCCGTCGCGAGGGCCAGATCGCAAACTCCGACCGCAATTCTGGCTCCGGTTAGCAGGGCAAATTGAATGCGCTGGCGCAATCCCAGAAGCCTGATGGCCGTTCGCCACCTCGGATTGACGGGAGGACGGCGCTCGGTCTCCGCATCCTCAATAATCCGCACGGCTGTCGCGCTCCTTTGACTCAAAGGCTACTGAGCGTCGGAGGGTCAGTTGTCAGGCGCGGGTCGTTCAAATGTCAGCGTATTGTCATGCGGTTATGCGCGCACTTGAAACTTTGGATCCGTCAACGTCACTTACTTCGGCGCGGATACCCAAGACAATCTGATGACAACCTTAAGACGCTGCTGTGACACAGCGCCGCAGCAGGGGTTTTAGGCTTTGTCCATGCGACATCGATGGGCGGTCGTGAAGACTTGGTCACCTTCCGGATGTCGCAATTCAATGTCCACGGAGGAGCAACGATGAAGCGTGTGCAGCAACTGATGCTTGGTTGCATCTTGTTCGCCACGGCCGCGGCTTTTGGCCAGATGAACAGTGAACCTCAGCAACCCCAATCTCGGCCTCCGGCTGCCACGGGAAAAGCTCGAACTGCGCACTCAAGTCGCGGAGAGCAGGTGTTCCATCAGAATTGCTTCCGCTGCCACCAGGAACCGGAAGGATTCTCGCCTGGTATTTCGAGAACAATTGTCACGCATATGCGAGTGCGCGCTGGGCTCAGTGATCCTGACGTGAAAGCGGTTCTGGAGTTCCTGAATCCCTAGGTGGAGAGTTTTGCATCGGTAGGTTCCAGTCCATTCGGCCAAAAGCGATCTTGCAAATAACAACAGGAGAACTCATGAAAAAACCGGCTCTGCTTCTATTTCTGATTCTTAGTCCGTTTGCCGCCGCACTTTCTGCCCCTTTGGCAACGGCTCAGGCCACGCCGCAGCGCATCGAGATCACGGCGCAGCGCTTTCTTTTCAAGCCCGGCGAGATCACAGTGAAAGTGGGACAGCCCGTGACGCTGGTGCTGACCAGCAAGGATGTCGGCCACGGGCTTCGCATTCGCGAGGTGGGAGTGGACATGAAAGTCAAGGCCGGCCAAACGGCCCAAGTCACATTTACCCCGGACAAGACCGGCGATTTCGTCGGTCATTGCTCTGTATTTTGCGGATCCGGTCACGGTTCGATGATTTTCACAGTGCACGTGGTGGCCTAGAAGGGCTTTGACCCTGGACAGTTAGTGAGGCGCTGTGGGCGCAGAGATCGCGTTGACGGAGACAGCGGAATTCAAGCGGGCTGCGGTCCGGGGGCTTTCCTTCGCAGTCGGCTTCTTTTTCTCCTTTCGCCTCTGCATTGTGCTACTTTCGACGCGCCTGTTGGGGATTGAACCCAGCACTGGAAGCGCCCTGACCTTTAGCCTGGACCTGATTCTCTTTGGGCTCGTCTGTTTCGATTCGACAGGCGCCAACCAACGGACTCTCGGCTCGATGCTGCAACTACCGGCGGTTCGCTGGGTGCTGCTGTTTCTGGCTTTCTCCGGCGCCAGTCTTCTGTGGACCGAATCGGCGTCGCTTCTTAATTCCATCGCTTACTGGTTTGGATTGGTCGTCGATGTTGGGAGTGTTCTCTTAATTCTTCGCAGCGGCTCCGCCATCGACGATTGCTACTCGATGTTGAAAGGATTCATCTGGAGCTCTTGTTTTCTCGCGCTGATTGCCTGGATGATGCCGGTGGCGTCAGATCTCCGTCTTGGTGATGAGCAGTTTTTCCCCACAAATGAGATTGCGAACACTTGCGCCTTTGCAATCTTCTTCGCTCAGTACCTTACGCGCCAAGACCAGGGAAAGTGGAGTTTCGCCAAATTCTTCCTCGTCGTCACGCTGGTTCGAAGCCTGAGCAAGGCCACGCTAGTTGCCTTCCTGGTGAGCGAGAGCCTGCTGCTGATTATGGATAGATCGATGCGGAGGAGAACGAAAGTTGTTCTTTTGACCTCCGCGATTGTGCTCATCTTCGCGTTTTGGGGGCTTTTTGAAGCCTATTACGACGTCTATACAACCGCCGGCAACCAGGCAGAGACTTTTACCGGCCGCACCGCCATTTGGCTTTACGCGCTGGCGGGGGTCACCGCTCGCCCATGGAACCTCTGGATCGGACACGGATTTGATTCCTGGTGGAAGGTCGTACCCCCGTTCGGAAGTGAAATGTTCGAGGCAAGGCACGCAGAGAACGAATTGCTGCAGCAGCTTTATGCGTATGGCGCCGTCGGCGTTGTTCTTCTTGCCGGAATCTATGGAAGCCTCTATCGGCAACTACGCAAGCTGCAGCTATGCCCGACAAGGGTCCTGTTTCTCTCACTTCTGACTTACATTATGGTGCGCGGTCTGGCGGAGGCCGGTCCGTTCGATCTTTTGCTCCCACTGTGGTCAATCATCGTGATAAGTCTTCTGATCGAGCAGGCTCGCACTTCACAGCAAGAAGCATCTGAGATTCAAGCTCATCATCCATCGTCTCGTGCGGAGAATTCGCAGAATCCTTCCGTCATTTGTTGATTGGGGTCCGGTGAAATGCGCAGACTCAAAGGCGCTCGACTCCAAAATTGTCATCCCATTGTAATTTCTTGGCCAATTCAGCTACGAAAACGGGCCTGAATCAGCGAAAATATCATTGAAAGGGCAAATATCATGGTCAATGCAATGGAATTAGCAACCGAACCGCAAAACGGACCTCCCCCCGCGATGAGTCTCGGCACGATCCTGATCATTGAGGATGACCCTCGCATGCAACGAACGCTGCAGAGGGCCTTTGCCCATGAGCACTATGCCACCCTGATCGCCGGAGACGGCCAGGGCGGGCTGGATCTGTTCCGCAGCGAACGGCCGCTCGCGGTGGTTCTTGACTTGATCCTGCCCAGCATCTCCGGGCGGGAACTTTGCCGGATTTTCAAGCAGCAATCCAGCGAAATTCCAATTATTGTGCTGAGCGCGATCAGTGAAGTCGCCGACAAGGTTCTGCTGCTGGAGCTGGGCGCTGACGATTACGTCACCAAGCCGTTCAGCCCGCGGGAGCTGACGGCGCGGGTTCAGGCAGCGATCCGCAGGCAGCGTAAGCCCGCTCCGCAAGACACGTATCGCTTTGGCGAGTGCGAAGTCGACTTCAAGAAGATGACGATTCAGCGCAGCGGGAGGCCGGTCGTGCTGACGGCACACGAATTCAAGCTGCTGAAATTCTTCACCGACCATGCCGAGCGGGTGCTCACCCGCGATGTACTCTTGAATGAGGTTTGGGGATACAATTTCTATCCAACGACGCGCACCGTCGATAATCAGATCCTGAAGTTACGCCAGAAGCTGGAGCCGGATCCGACCAATCCGAAGCATCTGGTGACGATTTACGGCGCTGGATACAAATTTGTCCCCTGACGATCGTTCGGATCAAATACCGGCGAACGACGCTTCGAACCCAGGATCACTCATGCTCGAAAAGGAAGGCGTGCGAACGCATGTTCTTTTGGTGGTGGCGATGGCCACCATCATTGCGGTCGTCACCGGACTCAGCCTTCTTCTTATTCGCCATCAACTATTAAACCAGGTGACAAGCGATCTATCTCGCGACCTGGATCACTCAGTGGTTGCCTTCCAGACTTTACAAGCCGAGCGGTTGGGAACTCTGGAGCGTGAAAATGCCCTCCTTGCCCAACTGCCAACCATCAAGGCGCTGATGACCAGCGGAGATGACCTCACCATTCAGAATGGGGCTACGGACTTCTGGCGCCTCAGCGGCGCCGATCTGTTTGTTCTGGCCGATCCCGGTGGCCGGGTCGTGGCTGCTTATTCGACAAGAAATGTCACGACCGACGCCTCTCTAGGCCGGGGATTGCGGACTCTACTTGATTCTCCCGGCAAGCATTATCTAGTCTACGGCGGCTCTCTTTATGCCTGCGCCTTGCGGCCCCTCTACTTCGGCAGCGACCAGGGGGGCACATTGCTGGGATATGTTGTGAGCGGAGATTCCATGGAGCGCACCGTTCGCGAGATCAGCCAGCCCACGGGCGTTGAAGCTACCTTCCTCAGCGGCGGTCAAATCCTCGCCAGCACACTCGATACCGCTGCCCAGGCGCGCCTGGCCCGGCAGTCCCTGTCGATTTCCGGAACCTCTCGGGAGCCTGCGGCGGTTGTGCTCGACGATACGCCATTTCTTTCCACGCGCGAAGATCTTTCCGCAACGGCGACCTCTCCCTTGGAATTGGTCGTCCTCAAGTCCTTCGCACCCGCGGAGCTTTCCATCAGCCGCATTGACAAAATGGTGCTCGTGGTTGGTCTGCTGGCGCTTCTCTCCGGCACTGCGCTGATGATCGTTGTCTCGCGCCTGGTGACGCGACCGCTTGAAGAGCTCTCAAGCAGCGTGCGCGCGTTTGGGCTCGGGGATGTAGGACACGATGTGCCGCGTTCCGGCACTCAGGAAGTGCGCCAGTTGAGCACCGCTTTTGCCAGAATGCGTAGTGAGATTCAGAAAGCCAATCGGGCGGTCCTCGAATCCGAGCGCCTGGCGACGATTGGCCGCATGGCCAGTTCGGTTTCTCACGATTTGCGCCATTACCTGGCTGCCATTTACGCAAATGCGGAATTCCTCGCCTCCGACAGGTTTTCAGAAAAGGAACGCGCGGATATTTTTGGAGAAGTTCGCGCGGCGGTGGGCGGAACAACCGACATGATCGAGTCGCTGTTGATTTTCAGCCGCACTGGCGCCGGCGTTAGAAGACAACCAGAGTTGATGGCAACACTCGTCGAGCGGGCAGTGGCCTTGGTCCGGACGCATCCAGACGCAGAGCGCGTGAATTTGGCGATGAATTGCGGCGACCCGACGCTCACTGCCGCGGCAGTGGACGGCAAGCAGATCGAGCGCGCGATCTCCAATCTGCTCCTCAACGCCTGTCAATCCGCTCGATCGTTGGGTTCGTCAGCCAATGTTGCGGTAACTCTCGAAGCACAGGAGAGTCAAATCCTCATTAACGTAATCGATAATGGCCCAGGCGTTCCCCAGAATATTCGCAATAGCCTCTTTGAGCCCTTTGTGAGTGAAGGCAAGCAAAAGGGAACGGGACTTGGCCTTACCCTCGCTCACTGCATTGCTTTGGAGCATGGCGGAGAGGTTGTCTTGCTAAGCAGTCGCGCCGGCGAGACGATCTTTCAAATGAAAGTGGCGCGCGGGCTCTCGGCGTATAGCCAATCTCAAGCGTCAGAGTTCGCTCGTCACGAGCAGGTGATCGCAGATGAGAATGTTCGGACGTAAACAAAACCGGAATTACGGCTTGACCCTTTGCGGCGGATGGAAGACCCTCGCCATCCTGCTGCTCGTGCCGTCTCTGCCACGGACCTCTGCGCAAGCCGCCGATCAGCCGGTTCTTGCCCAGAAAATTCAACAGCTGACCGATGCCATGACGAAGGTCCAGACGCAGCTCGAGCAGTCTCAACAGCAATTGGATGAGATGCGGAAGGAACTGACGGTATTGCGAAGCCAGATGCCACAGGACGAAGCAGTTCCGCCGCTGGCACAGACCAATTCCACTCCCAGTCCAGTTTCGGCCTCGCCCGAAGAACCACCAGGATCGAAGGAAACTGCAATCCAGGATCTTGAGGAGCATCAGACGGTTCTCGATTCCGAGATTGCTACCCACGAGCAATCCAAAGTCGAGAGCGAATCAAAGTACCCTATCAAAATTACCGGGATGGTGTTGCTGAACGGCTTTGTAAACACTGCTGCCGTCGATGTGGCCGCAAATCCTGCGCTCGCGACCGGGGGACAAGGCAGCGGCGGAGCTTCGGTGCGGCAGACAACGCTGGGCTTTGATGCGCGCGGGCCTCACCTGTTTGGCGCGAACAGCTCTGCCGATCTCCGGATGGATTTCTACGGAAGCGCGGCCGCGAGCGCGTCTGCCGCGACATATTCCGGCCTCTACAACACGAGTACGGGGTTGCTCCGCCTGCGCACCGCTCATGCCGGCCTCTACTGGGATCGGACTGAGATTTACTTCGCACTCGATCGTCCAATCCTCAGTGCCGATGCTCCAACCTCACTGACCGCTGCATCTGTGCCGGCTCTTGCCTGGTCAGGGAATCTCTGGACCTGGAACCCTCAGGTTGGAATTACGCAGAAAATCGGAGCGATTGAATCTCGTGGCGTTCAGCTGCAGGCAGCGATGATTGACGTGGGCGACGCGCCACTCACGCCACCGACCTCGCCGTCGGGATCTTCAAATCCAACACCACCAAGCAGCGCAGAACACAGTTCCCGTCCGGGCGTCGAGGCACGCGTTGCCTTGCTTGGATCGGAGCAGGCAGATGATCGCAACCAGATCGGTGCCGGCGGTTACTTTGCTCGCCATGCCAGTTCGCTGGGGAACAGATACGACTCTTGGGCGGCAACTTTGGATGCGCGGCTGCTCCTCGTCGCGCATTTGCAGTTTTCCGGCAGCGCCTATCGGGGACTGGCGCTCGGAGGCCTCGGCGCTGGAGGCTACAAGGATTTCGCCTATAGTCCAAATACCAACACCGGCGGCTACTACTTCCGTCCGCTCAATGATGCAGGCGGTTGGGCACAGCTCAAGGAAAAAGTGAATGACCGCCTCGAGTTCAATGAAGCGTACGGCATGGATAATGTCTTCGCGAACGATTTGCGGCGCTATTTTGTCTATGATGGCTCGGTGGCACAAAATCTTGCCAGAAATCGCACCTTTACGGCCAATGTGATCTACAGTCCCAGCGCCTACTTGCTGTTCTCACTGGAGTATCGCTACCTCGAGAGCGCACCGGTTGTTGGCGTTCCGAATGCAAGCAACATCATCGGCCTGGGCGCGGGGTACAAATTCTGATGAACCGCCGAGCACTGATGAATGGTCTGCTATGTGCGGCCGCAATGGCTGCAGGAATTGCTCACGCGCAGGATCAGCCAGCAACCAACTCTGGATTTGAATTGCGCCTCCGGATCGTTTCATCTTTGCCTGGAAGCCGCCGTGCCGTACCTGCGGTCGTCTGGCTCGAACCCCTGCCGGGAACATCTTCGCTCCCCTTCGTTCCGCGCGATCATTACACATTACTGCAGAAAAACCGCACCTTCATTCCCCATCTACAGGTGATTCCAGTTGGAAGTGTCGTGCAATTTCCCAACGCCGATCCCTTCTACCACAATGTTTTTTCGCTCTTTGAAGGCAAACGTTTTGACCTCGGGCTCTATGAAGCGGGATCCAGTAAGTCGGTTACGTTTTCCCGGCAGGGCGTGTCGTACATCTTTTGCAACATCCATCCGGAGATGAGCGCAGTTATTCTCGCTGTTACAACGCCGCTTTATGCCATCGCCGACGCGCATAACTCAATCGTCCTCCGCGGCATTCCGGCGGGCGATTACAAGTTGAAAATCTGGATTGAGGGTGTGCCGCAGTCCTTCCTCGAAGGCCTTGGCAGACCTGTGCACTTCTCCACGCACGATGTGGATTTGGGAAGCGTCAGTGCCCCGATCGCCAGTCCCATGAACATGACCCATTCCAACAAGTTCGGCAATCCATACGACACAAATTCAACTTCTACATATTAGTCAGCAGCGGCTTCTTCAGTGCGCCTATTAATCCTTGAAGCGAGCGCTCTCCAAGCGATCTTCAGGTCCTTGTGACAATCCAATGACAGCGCTTTGACAACTCCGCGCGCCTGCCTCGCTAGAGTTCACCTATGCAGCCGAATCTTCTGATCCAGGATTCCCGGTTTACTGATGTTCCAAGCGCAATCGAGCAGATTCGCGCCGGGAGCATGGTTGTGGTCGTGGATGATGAAGACCGCGAGAACGAGGGAGACCTCACTATCGCCGCAGATCACATCACGCCCGAAGCAGTTAATTTCATGGCAAGGTATGGCCGCGGACTGATTTGTCTCGCCTTGACGCCTGGCCGCATCGATGAGCTTTGCCTTAGTCCGATGACAAGGTATAACACCGCTCGCTTCGGTACCGCGTTCACTGAGTCGATTGATGCACTTGGGCGGGGAGTCACGACGGGGATCTCTGCATACGATCGTGCTGAGACGATCCGATGCGCGATCGACCCCGCGACAAGGCCGAGCGACTTGGCTCGTCCTGGACACATTTTCCCATTACGCGCACAGGAAGGCGGCGTTTTGGCTCGCCCAGGGCAAACAGAAGCCGCAGTGGATCTGGCCAGACTTGCAGGATTAACGCCGGCCGGAGTGATTTGCGAGATCATGAACGAAGATGGCACCATGGCCCGCGTCCCCGACCTGGTCGAATTCTGCAAGCTCCATGGCCTGGCAATGATTACGATCGCAGACATGATCCGTTATCGCGTGGCCAATGAACGTCCCGCCCATCAATACCCCAGCGCGTATGGTCTCGCTATTCCAGATAAAGAGCCGATGGCGGCGCACTAATTCCGGCTCCGATTGCCTCGAGTGCAATCTCATCTGACTTGACTGAGAATCCTGGCGTAGCGCGCACGCATAGCAGCAGACTCCGCAATCGCTGAGAGCTCTTGTAACTCCGTAATCGAGGGTTTGAGATTGAGGGGCAACTCCTTCCAGTAATACTTCAGATCATCGCGTTGCCAGCCGGAATACACCTTCTCCCACGACTTTCCGGATTCGCCGGCAAACGCCAGATTGGAGGGATTGAGCACCCGGCTGTAGTCCTGGAATCTGCAGTCAATTGACAGCCGAAGTTGTTTTGATGTGTTGGGAGCGGCCGCGTGCACCGTCAGGCTATGAAAGATCAGTACATCGCCCGCGTTGATTTCTCCTCCAGTCCACTCGCCCCCGATCGCCGAGCCCTCCGGTATCTCTGGAACATGCAGGTTCTCGTTCTCGTGGTTCTGGAAGCCGAATTGATGTGAACCTTCCATGATGCGCAGTGGACCTACTTCATCCGGGCAATCATGGAGCGGAATCCAGGCTGTAAAGCACTCCGGATCTCCTCCCATGAATCGGTAGTCCTGGTGAGCGTGGACAGTGAGTCTCTCGCAATTCGGAAAAATCAAGCGCCCGATCGGTTTTGGATGCACCAGGAGCCGATTGCCGACCAGCATCTTCATGACTCGCTTGAGCTCAGGATGATGAGGAAGCGCGTGAAATGCAGCCAGATTAAAGACTTCCTGGTATGTCTGCTTGAACCCAGGGTCGGGATCACCGCAAGCAGCTTGAACATCCGCCATTCGCTGGCTGGGGTCGGAGCCGGGCAAAAGCCAGCCTGCTGCAGCGATCACGTGCGCGACACTACCGAGCACCTTGTTGATTTCGTCCCGGGGCAACACATCTCGAACGAGGGCATAGCCTCTGGCCCCAATCTCGGCTTGCAAAATGCACGCATTGAGATCGTGAGCCCGAAGTTCGTGAAAAGGCTTCATTGATTATTCCTCCCCCGATCCGGAATTCACTGAACGTCAGCGCACGAGACGAACGCTTCGTCGCGTGTTTGGGCTGGCGACTGGCCCGCATTGAGAAACCGCAATCTCTCTTAGTCTGGCAAGCGACCAAGTTGAGCGACGCACTGACTGAAGATCACCATAGCGATTGACGAGCGCAAACGTGTCCCGGCAGGGTCTCCTCATTGTCATTCGATTGTCATTCGCAATGTGATAGAGCCGACCGCCGGGCGCCGCACCCGGCAAGTCCGGGGCACTGCGCCGCGGGCTGGGCCCTGGATCAACAAACCAGTGACATTCGACTTACACGGGTATGACAAAACCGAAGCACGCGCCCAATAGGCTCGAACTAAGTCGGTTGTTCAGAACTTTCTGTCACGGAGTTAGGTCAACTCTCCAAAGTGAGCTAACGATGCCACTGCTCCAAGGTCGAGCGAATCCCAGCGATCGAGAAGGCGATGATTTCAGACTGCCGCCGTTAAGCAGGGAGCAATCTATCCGCCAGACTGTGCTGCGCACTTTTTGCAACCCCCTCCCTCAGCAATGCTCTGAGTTACAGCAGATTTCCGTCGGTCAATGGCGGAGCCTGGTCCGCTGGCTCGATGTCAGCGGCCTCGCGCTCTACTTCTTCGATCGGCTGGTCGAGTTGCAACTTGACCCCATCTTGCCCGGCCCCGTATTCGCACGCCTGCAGAAGAACTTGCACGACAACACAAAGCGCACGAACGGTATGACCGCCGAATCAATCGCAATTCAGCAGGAATTTCAGGCGAGATCGATTCACTATGCCACGTTGAAAGGCCTTTCCCTTTGGCCGAGTTCTGTCCCTAAACCGGAGTTGCGCTCGCAGTTTGATATCGATTTCCTCGTAGCGGAAAAAGATCTGCAAGAAGCACGGAATGCTCTGGATCATCGAGGGTATCGCCTCTACGGAATGAGCGGACGTAGCTGGGAATTCAAGTGCAACGAGTTTCCCGGTATTGAATTGAAGGACATGTATAAAGAGACAGGTTCCTGGGCCGTGGAATTGCATGTCGAATCCAGCAACCCCTCGCCTCATTCACTCTTGAACCGCATCGAATGGCGCGAGCTTGGCGGCTTCAACATGCCGGTGCTTTCGCCAGTCGATCTGTTCCTCGGTCAGGGGCTTCACGCATATAAACACGTCTGTTCAGAATTCTCGCGCGCCGCACATTTGCTGGAATTCCGCCGTCACGTGCTTTTCCGCTGCCGTGACGAATCCTTCTGGACGGAGCTCCAGTCGAGGGCGTCCGGGAACCCTCGATCCAAACATGCGCTCGGGGTGATGACGCTCTTGATCTCCGGAATCATGGGCCCGTTTGCGCCGGACGCACTAACTAGCTGGACAATGTCTTCCCTTTCCCGTCCGGCGAAGCTATGGGTCGAAATGTATGGACCCCGTGCGGTTCTGGGGAGTTTTCCGGGCAGCAAACTCTATCTGTTGCTTCAAGATCGAATCGAAGATTCAGGGCCTCCATCCAGCCGGAAGGTCCGGCGATCGTTGATCCCTTCGCGCCTGCCTCCCCCTGTCATCCGTGCATTGGCGAATGAAACTTTTCTGTTTCGCCTGGGCCGCTATCGCATGCAACTCCATCTCATTCTTACCCGCTTGCGCTTTCACCTGGCAGAGGGATTGCGCTTTGCCTGGGAGTCGCATCGCTGGCGGCGCAGATTGAGCCAGGTGGCGCGATAATGTCTGCCCTCCGCCCCGCCGCGTTGGCGTTCGATTCGATAGCCGCGGATTTCGACACACGATTTGGCGATTGGCGCAGCGTCGCGGCTCAACGCAGCGCGGTACGCGCGGCACTGCTTCGCGAATTCCCGGCAGGAGGAATAATTCTGGAGCTAGGCGGAGGCACGGGGGAAGATGCGGCCTTCCTGGCGCAACGCGGTTTTAAAGTGGTCATGACGGATGCTTCGCCCGCAATGGTTTCCTGCGCACAAGCAAAGCTGGCCCAGTGGGGAGCGCGAGCCGAGATTTGCCCTGCGGAGGAGATTGGACGCTTTGCGTGCCACTCTCCCGCTGACGGCGTGAATGCGTTCGATGGCGCCTTCTCCAACTTTGCCCCCTTGAATTGCGTCAGCGACCTTGCACCGGTGGCACAAGGACTGGCAAGGCTGCTTAAGCCCGGCGCAGTGGCGATGTTGGTTGTATTTGGAACCTGTTGCCCCGGCGAAATCGTGACAGAAGTCCTACGTGGTCGGCCCCGTTCGGCACTACGGCGATTCAAGAGCGGCGAATTACCAGCGAGACTCGCCAATCGCCACTTTCGGGTCGTCTATCACAGATCTGCGGCGTTGAAGCGCACCTTCGCACCCTGGTTTGTGCTGGAAAAACGCTATGGAATCGGCATTGCAGTGCCGCCCAGCGCCGCCGAGCCCTGGATCACTCAACAGCCAAGGTTGCTCGCGATGATGGAGAGATTCGACACGATCGTTTCTCGTCCGTTTGCTTTTCTCGGCGACCACATCCTTTATCAATTTCGACGCAACGATGTTCCATGACGTTGCGACCAGCCCGAGCCAAAACCATCGGTGTTTCCTTGCACGCCAGCGTTGAACGTCTCGTCGGCAGAGCTCTTGAATCGCTGGTCTTTCCCGCCCGGACAATGAAATGACGATCCCCAGACATTCTGGAGACACCGCAATATATGCAGCGAGTTAGCCTCCTTTCACGGCCTGGTGAATTGAATGTCGAGGACAACAAAAAGGCGCACCTCCATGACGCTGACTCAAGTTGCCGACGTGAGATTTCCAACGCGCTGGGCCTGCTTCCGGCTGCTGGCCTTCGAAGCTCTTCACGTCAACGAGAAGACCGGAAAAGAGCAGATCGAAACCGCTCTCGCTCTCATGCTCGGCGACCTCCACGACTTCCCGCCCCTGGTTCGCATTCATTCTCAATGCACGACTGGAGAAGTCTTCCATTCACTGCGCTGTGACTGCCACGATCAGCTTCATTTGGCATTGCGCGTTGCCGCCGACGAAGGCGCCGGCCTGGTGTTGTACGAACAACAGGAGGGCCGTGGCATCGGCCTGAGAGAAAAACTGCGAGCGTATGAGCTTCAAGATCGAGGCCTCGACACGGTCGAAGCAAATCTTCGCCTGGGGCACCCGGTTGACTCACGCGATTACGCGGTTCCCATCGAAATTCTTCACTTTCTCGAAATTCGATCGATTCGCTTGATGTCGAACAATCCAGAGAAGGTCAATGCGGTACTGAATTCGGGAATTCAAATTGCCGAGCGAATTGGCGCCGACGTGCCAGCCACCCCTTATTCCAGCCACTACCTCGCCACCAAGCGCAACAAACTCGGTCATCTCACCAATCCCTCGGCGAGCCCGTATGTTGGCGACGATGATTCGATCCAGGGAACGTTGCTAACCGGTGCTCGAGGCCATGCCACTCGTCCTGAGTCTGACACCTGTGCCGATTTCCGAGGTGACCCTTGGCAGATGTCTTAGTAACTCATTCCTACCACCTTCCGTTTGATCCCAAGCAATTGCGTAAGATGCAGCCCTACCTGCCCCTTGCGACACTCTATGCCGCAACCGCGCTCCGAGAGGCCGGCATCTCCGTCGTGGCATTCGACTCCATGCTTCAGGACCCGGCGAACCCCTATTCCGAAGCCCTCGCCAATCACCAGCCCAGGATCGTGGCCGTTTACGAGGATGACTTCAATTTTCTTTCAAAGATGTGCCTCACGCGCATGAGAGAAGTTGCATGGAATATGGCAAAGGCGGCGCGCGAAGCAGGCGCAGTAACCGTCGTCCACGGTTCTGACTCGACAGATAATCCGCTTTTGTTCCTTCAGAATGGCTTCGATTTCGTCTGTTGTGGAGAAGCTGAGCAGGCCCTCGTCGAGCTGTGCACTTCAATTCTGCACTCCGGAACAATCCCGAACATCGACGGTCTTATCCGGATCGATGATAACGGGGAAATGATCCAGGGCCCTCAAAGGCTGGCAAAGAACCCAGCCTGGCCGGCATTGCCCGCACCCGCTCGCGACTTGATCGATTTGGAGCCTTACCGCCGTGCGTGGATCAAGGCTCACGGGAACTTCTCAATGAACATGGTCTCCAGCCGCGGTTGCCCTTACCAATGCAATTGGTGTGCCAAGCCAATCTCCGGGAATCGATTCCAGATTCGCCCGGCGGCAGCCGTTGCCGAAGAGATGAAGGACCTCAAGACAAACTCGGGAGCGCAACATATCTGGTTCGGCGACGATATCTTCGCATTAGATCAGCATTGGGTAAAGCAGTTCGCCGCCGAGGTGTCAAAGAGAGACGCGGCCATTCCCTTCAAGATCCAGTCTCGCGCCAACCTGATGACCGAGCTGACCGTTCAGCACCTCAAGACCGCAGGCTGCAACGAAGTCTGGATGGGCGTTGAATCCGGGTCCCAGTCCGTGCTCGATGCGATGGACAAAGGCCTGAATCTCTCCTCTGTCCGGAGCGCCCGTCGCCACTTGAAAGACGCCGGAATTCGCGCGTGTTACTTTCTCCAGTTCGGCTATCCGGGAGAAACCTGGCCGGAACTGAAGCAGACGATTGAATTTGTCCGTGAAACCCGTCCAGACGATGTAGGCATCTCGTTCTCTTATCCGCTGCCCGGAACTGCATTTTACGAACGCGTGCGCATTCAACTCGGACATAAGCGCAACTGGAGCGATAGCGATGACCTTTGCATTATGTTCAAGGCGGCATATAAGACCGATTTCTATCGCGCCGTGCGCGATGCATTGCACGCCGAAGTTGACTCATGGCATACGACGTCGAGCGCCGTTGAATCGAACATGCAGGTCGCGACGCTATGGACCAGGGTGGATGAGTTAGAGCCTCTGAGCCGGGACGCAGACGCTTTTGCGTTTTCAGAGCAATCGCCGGCTTTTTCGTCATCCGCATTCGTCGCCGTCCAGCAGTTGGCTCCTGCCGGGAGGGATTAATGCCGACTGACGCAATTGCGAAAGGCCCGGCAACGATCGCTTCGAACCATGGCATCACCCAAGGTGATCCTTACTTCGGAATTGAATTGCAGTGCCCTCGCTGCAGCGCACTTCTTTCCAGCTGCTTTTGTTCCAAATGTGGACTTCAGATGTTCGATAGCCGTGGTGTGATTCATGCTCTGCCGCCTGAGCGTGCCGCACACTTCGCGCAGTTTATAGCCGACTACGAGCATGTGCGGGCAGCGGAAGGCCGCGGCAGCGCAAAGGACGATTTTTATCTCGCCCTTCCCTATCGCGATCTCTCTGGCAGGAATAGCGAACAGTGGCGCATCAGAGCGCGAAGCTACGACTACCTGATGGAGCGCGTACTCAAGCCCGCTTTGCCTCCCGGCTCTCGGATTCTGGATCTTGGCGCCGGAAACTGTTGGCTGAGTTTTCGGCTGGCACTGGCTGGGTTTAGGCCCTGCGCCGTTGACTTGTTGACGAATGAATGTGACGGCCTTGGCGCTGCCGAGCATTTTCGCGGGCATTTGCCTCAGGTCTTCCCGCGCTTTCAGGCGGAGCTTACCCATCTTCCGTTTCAAGGCGAACAGTTCGATGCTGTAATATTCAATGCCTCATTCCATTACGCAGAAAGCGCGCGATCGGCTCTTAAGGAAGCGCTCCGATGTGTCAAATGCGGCGGCATCGTCGTCATCAGTGATACTCCATGGTATTCCAGCGAAGAAAGCGGCAGAGCGATGATCTTGGAACGCCGTCGCGCTTTCTTGCGGCGATATGGCACAGATTCGGCATCCATCGAGAGCATCGAGTTTCTTACGGCCGAACATCTCCAGCATCTCGAGGAAAGCCTCTCGATTTCCTGGACAACTCATTTTCCGGGATACGGCCTCAGGTGGTCGATGCGCCCATTCCTGGCAAAGGTTCGCGGAAGGCGGGAACCTGCGCGGTTCCGCATCTATGTCGCTCGTAAAGTCCATGAAAGATAACAGGACAACCCACGGGGAAAACCCAGACGAGACTATCGTCGTTCATGGCGCTCGAATTGCTCGCGGGCCAGGGCACGTGGTGCGCGGCTCCATTGAAATCAAGGCCGGCCGCGTTCAGAGCATTGAAGCCGGCCCGGTTCTGGGGCGCGTCAATGCTTCGAAAGTCAGAACGATCGACCTCGGCGGCTTTTTGGTCTTGCCCGGATTGATTAACTCCCACGATCATTTAGGCTTCGCTCCATTTCCCCGACTCGGCGATCCGCCTTATCGCAACTACGTCGATTGGGGAGAAGATATCCATGACCAGTTTCCAGATGTGATCGCATGCTACCGGGCAATACCGAAAAGGTCTCGCCTTTGGTGGGGCGGAATTCGAAACCTTCTTTGCGGAGTAACGACTGTTTACCACCACGATCCTCTATGGCCCGACTTGCTCAGAGCAGATTTTCCTGTCCGCGTGATTCGCCAGGATATGTGGGCCCACTCGCCAGCATTCGGCGGCGATCTTTCTATAAAACGAGCAGCCATACCCAAAGACAGCCCATTCGTTCTGCACGCCTGCGAAGGGGTCGACAAGGTTGCTCGAGAAGAACTTTGGGAACTGGATCGCCTGGGCCTTTTGGATTCGGGCGCGGTTCTTGTTCACGGACTCGCAATCGATTCCACCGGCGCCGCTCTGATGATTGAGCGTCGAGCTTCGTTGATCGTCTGCCCGTCATCCAACTACTTCCTGTTCGGAGCGCTTCCTGACATGGATGTGTTGAGCAAGATCGGCCGCGTAGCTCTGGGGAGCGATTCACCGCTCACCGCGGCCGGAGACTTGCTCGATGAAATCCGCTTTGCCATCGATCGTTGTGCAATTCCGCCCGATTGCGCCTATCGCATGGTGACGACGATTCCAGCCGAGATTCTCAAGCTTAAGGATTGCGAGGGCAAAATAGCGGAATCGGGCGTTGCGGATCTCTTCGCCATTCAGGATACCGGCGCCAACCCTGCAGACCGGCTTCAAACGCTCTCCATGTGCGACGTCGAATTGGTCATGATCGGAGGGCGAGTTCAACTCGCGTCACAAGCGGTCATGGATCGGCTGCCGCTTTCAGAACGGCTCGGGCTCGAACCCCTATCGATCGGGCCGGTGATTCGTTGGCTGCGCGCCCCCGTCCATGATCTGCTCCGTGGCACGGAAGAAGTGCTTGGCAGGGGCCACGCGCGGTTGGGAGAAAGGTCGCTGCAACTTCCTGCGCCCGCCGAGGCACAGCATGTCGGCTGAGAGAAGCAATTGGCACTTTGGCGTCCTGTCCTTTACCGGCACTGGACACTTGAACGCTCTCATCGCCCTTTCGCAGGAGCTAAGAGATCGAGGTCACAAGATAACATTTTTTGAAAAGCCAAAAATCGAGAGCCGTGTGCGTCAGGCAGGACTGGGATTCTTCCCGATCGGTGCGGCCGATACCTCAAATAAGCTCCCACAACCGAGCGACAGGCTAAATCTATTATCGGAGATTTCAAGGCTGCGCTTCAACGTGGCGCGCATTCAGACTGACATGGACGTTTTCTTCCGTGACACTCCCTCGGCCCTCAAACACGCCGGCGTTAATGCACTCCTCATCAACGAAATCGCGGTGACGGGCCCCACTGTGGCAGAAATGCTTCACTTGCCCTACTTCCTCATTTCAACTTCAGTGCCTCACCGGTTGGGATGGAGAGGCCGCTCGTGGCTTACAGGCTACCGGTACTCTTCCTCATGCCTTTCCTGGATGCAGAGCGTATTCCTTGAAGTATCCGCGCTGCGTACGCGTGGGCCCATACGACGCGCTCTCGAGAAACATCGCCGGCATGCAGGTCTGGGTACCCTCGGTGAGGCTTCGTCCGCTTTCCCCCCGCTCGCACACATCACTCAACTCCCTCAATGCCTCGATCTCCCACGCAAATCCCTCCCTGGCAACTTCTATTACACGGCGCCGTTCATTTCTAATGCCGCAAGGCCGCGCACTTCGTTTCCCTGGGCAAAGTTGGATGGCCGGCCCCTCATCTATGCATCTCTCGGCACCACACGAAATGTTCGACCGGGCGTCTTTCGCCTGATCGCAAAGGCCTGCCAGGATCTTGATGTTCAATTAGTAATCGCTCTTGGGAACCGCTTTGATTCAGAGGATCTTCCCGATTTACCCGGCAAGCCTGTGGTGGTTCGATATGCTCCTCAGCTCGAACTTTTGAAACTCGCCCGGATCGTTATAACGCACGGCGGGCAGAACACCGTTCTCGAGGCACTAATGGCAGGTAAGCCAATGCTGGCAATTCCGATGACCCTGGATCAGCCGGCGATCGCGGCGCGGTTGGCGCAATTGCACGCCGCCAAAGTGCTTCCCGTCATGCGCCTTTCCGCGCTACGTATACGCGCAGCCATAATTGAGCTCCTAAACGACGGAAGTTACCAGGATGCGGCTAAGGCGCTGCAATCCACGCTTCAGTCACTCTTTGGACCTGCGCAGGCTTCGGACATCATTGACGCCGCGCTTGAGCGATACTCTCAACGCCGGCCGATAACAGCCGCGGCAGGTTCGCGCAACCGAGACAACAATCGAGCGCTATTCAGCGCGGAGGAGTCTTGCGATCCTCAAATTAATGATTCAAGTGCTTCGATCGCGTCTTTCAGGTCGCAGTACCTTAACTCATAAGTAGGAACATCATGGAGTATTTCAAGGCATTTGATATGTTTTGCGCGAATCTGCCCTGCGGAATAGAGAGAGTCGCCCAAACGCCTCGAGGCAGTCCCGCTCGGTAGCTTCAGAAGCTCACCTGATGCAAGCGCTGAGCGGTTCAGGTAAACGACTGAATGCACGGCGACGTCATCCGCTGTTTTCTCAATGGGAAGTTCTGAGATTGGAACCTCAATAGAGGGTTTCCCTTCCATGCGCGGCGTAACCGCCCGGCTCTCCAGTTCCGGAAACAATTGCCTCGTCGACGGGCGGAATCGAACTCTGTGGCTGTGCCCGATAACGCGCGGCGACTCCGATCGGTTCATTAAATAGCTTGTGTCATCGGAAGTGTAGGTCCATCCAGCCCGGGCACAAGCATAGGCCAGTGTCGTCTTTCCTGCCCCCGAGTTCCCGCAAAGCAGAATGCCCTTACCGTCTTTGCTGACGCACGCTGCGTGTATGTCAGTTACAACCGAGGCGCCTAGCAATAAATAGACAGTCTTCTCAAGAAAGTTACTGCGGAAATATTGGATGTTATCGACGGCCGCCTGTGTCAACCAGGTGAAATTTGCCCCTGTTTCGAGATCGAGAAGCGCCTGATTCTCGGCGTCAGCGACCAGGGAGTACAGATGGTTGAACTCGCGACGCGTGGGCTCTCGGGGACACACCGAGCTATCTCCGTTCACGACGCCAATACGAATGTTCAATGACGTGTTGCCCCGTGAACAGCGCACGTGGCCGAAGCTTTCGTTAGCCGCCGACAATACAGCCGGACTATTGGTCGCAATCTCAATCGAGTAGCCAAGCGGATAGAAGATTCCTCGAAGCGGCAAATCCAAGTTGCACAGGAGCTCGCCTTCTGGAGTCCGGGGTGCATGATCGATCATCGCCCCGGAATCTTCCGCTGGAATCTTGTTCCTGTCCAATACTCCAGTTTTCTGCATATTCATTCGGCGGTCGACTCAAACAATAGATACCAGCGGATCGTTCCAGTGATGTCCAGCAACTGTCTCCGGAATGTCATTACGTCGCTGCAGCAATCTGTTCGCTCCGGGAGATCTTCAATGCCCCAAATCGCAGCGGCGCCAAAGTAATTGTTCGGAATTCCTGCGTTCTGCGCCACTTAGGCACAGCCAACAAAGGAATGACAATTGACTAACGAGCGCATGACATGCGCCCCGGCAGGGCCTTCTACTTTCGAAAGTGCAGAACAAATGCCCTATGCCGCAAACCCTCACATTCAACGCGAGGACCGAAGCGAATCGAAGCAGGGACATTGCGCTCCTGTTTTTCTCGGCGATGTCTCTATTGGCGTTTCTATTCGCCGCTCAAGCCACTGGGTTTTGCCAGATTCCTTCCGAATCCTCGCCTAACCAGGATGGTTCGCTCGCGACCGACCAAGCAGCCGAACCGATAACCGCAGCGCCGGCAGACAGTGAGAGCAGTGGTGCGCTTCGCGGTTTGGCCGCAGGTGGAACCCAGGCGTCGCCGCCAGCGCTCTCCTCCGACCAGATCATCGGCATCTTGCGCGATCATCCCGATCTCATGGCAGAGTTCAAGTCCGAGCTAGCCGACAGGTTCCAGCAACAAGGCGCTCAAATCGATGGGAATGAGATCTCCGACGAGATGCTCTACAACCAGATCTCGGCTAGTGCGGGACTGCGAGCGAACATAACAACTGTCCTGGTAGCGCGTGGCTTCGTCGATAACACCGATCTCCAGCAGGCTCGTTCGAACACCACCGATGACGGAGCCGCGGAACCTCTGCCCGGAGCACGGCAGCCTTCTCTCTCGGATGCAGACGAAGCCCCGGCGGAATTTGGCCCCGGTTCCCGCGCTGAGAGTAGCGCAACCGGTGTTGATCGCACCAGCGCATCAGGCCCGTTGACACCCGGCATGCGCCCCGGCGTTGCGCGGCAAAACTCCGGACCCGGCCCGCGTAGCCAGGAAAGAGCAAATGCGTCAACCGATTTACCCGTCGCCCTGCACGAGCCGCCCCCACTCGATTTGCAGTCCATGCGTGACCTCTACACGGAGATTCCCAGTGAGATTCCGCGGTTGCAGCGTTTTGGCTCCGACGTTTTTGTCAATCGCTCGCTGCCCTCAACGGCGCACGGTATCTCCGGTCCGAGTACTCCGTTGGACGTGCCTCTCGGTCCGGATTATGTCCTCGGCGCGGGCGACAAGCTCGCCATTGATTTGTGGGGAGGCGTCACGGAGACCATCGTTCGAACCGTCGATCGCGATGGCCGCATCATTCTTCCCGACGCTGGCGCTTTTCAAGTCGGTGGGCTGGACCTCGGCAAGGCGCAGTCCGTGATCGCGGACGCGCTAAAGCAGCAATATCGAAACGCCCAGGTCGCTGTCACCGTCGCAGGCATTCGCACGGTTCGCGTATACGTTGTGGGCGATGTCCAGCGACCCGGTGGTTACGACATCAGTTCGCTCGCAACTCCCCTGAGCGCGCTCTATGCTGCTGGGGGACCAACCGCCGTCGGTTCACTCCGGACGCTGCGTCACCTTCGTGGAACGCGGATCGTTGAAGAAGTCGATCTCTACGACTTTCTTCTCCACGGCATTCGCGCTGTCAACGCCCGGTTTGAGAGCGGCGACGCTTTGCTCGTGCCGCCGGCTGGCACTCAAGTCGCTCTCTCCGGCGCCGTCAAGCGTCAGGCGATTTATGAGCTAAGGTCCGGGGAGACAACGCTCGCCGAAGTGATCGATGATGCCGGCGGCCTCACCGCGGCCGCATCACTCAATCACATCGTGATCGAGCGTATTGACGCCGGACACGAGAGAGACACAATCACGCTTCCCATTGGCGATGGCCAAACTCCGCAGGCCGATCAGGCTGTCCTCGCGAGCTTCGCCGTGCGAGATGGAGATCGCATTCGCGTTGAGCCCATCCTGCCCTACAGTCAGCGCGCTGTGTACCTCGCCGGCCACGTGGTGCGCCCCGGGCGCCGCGCTTTCACAAACGGTATGCGTCTAAGCGACGTCCTTCACAGCTATCAGGACATGCTGCCCGAGCCTGCCGCTCACGCGGAAATCATCCGCCTCGTTCCGCCTGATCTCCACGCTGAAACCATCGACTTCACTGTTCCGGACGTTTTGATTGGAAATGCGAACGTCGATCTGAAACCGTTCGATACCATTCGCATCTACGGGCGCTACCAGGTCGATGCGCCGGCCGTCACGATTCGTGGCGAAGTGATGCGTCCTGGCCAGTATCCCATGTCGAATGGAATGACGGCCGCGCAACTCGTGCGCATTGCCGGTGGATTCAAGCGTGACGCGCTGGTTCAGCGAGCCGATCTCACCAGCTATGCGGTCGAAAGCGGAGATCGAATCATTCAGAGCCTCACCACCGTGCAAATTGGATCGGCAGTGACCGGAGGCGATCCGAATACAGATGTGGCGCTCAAACCGGGCGACATTCTCACCATTCACCAGATCACCAATTGGCCTGACATCGGTGAGTCGGTCGCGATTTCAGGCCAGGTCAGGTTCCCTGGCAGTTACGGCTTCAAAGACGGCGAGCGCCTCAGTTCCGTGCTGCGCCGGGCAGGCGGTTTCTTGCCTACGGCCTATCCCATGGGCGCTGTGCTGGTTCGAGCGCAGGTACGAGACCTGGAGCAGAGCAGCCGCGACGAACTCATCCGACAGATCGAAACCAGTTCGGCTGCGGCAAGGCTTTCGCCGGGCCTTTCCGGGTCATCCGAATCAGGTGGCACACTCCAGCTGATCAAGGATCAGCAGGACCAGGTGATTGCAGATCTCAAGAGTCACCCGCCGACTGGACGCATGGTCATTCATATCAGCTCCGACATCGACAGTTGGGCAAACACTCCCGCGGACATCGAGCTCCGCCGCGACGATGTGTTGACGGTTCCAAAGCAACCTGGATTCGTGCTTGTGACAGGTCAGGTTTATAACTCGACCGCCATTTCGTTTAGTCCGGGAAAAACTGCGGCGTGGTATCTCGGCCGCGCTGGTGGCGTCAATGCAACCGCCAACAGAAAGGAGATCTTCATCATTCGCGCCAACGGGTCGGTCATCGGCCGCCACTCCGGGGGCGGCTTTGAGAACAGTGTTCTCTCCACTCGCCTGAATCCGGGCGACGTTGTTGTTGTGCCTCAGAAGATCATCGGCGGCTCCCTTTTCTGGAGAAGTCTGCTGACCACCGGCCAGCTTGCCGCATCGTTTGCAATCACCGCTGGAGTGGCGGCAACGACGCTTTAGAAGGAATGGAAAATGACGCCGAATTCTTCTCATACGGTTTCGCAACAGGATGAGCTTTCTCAGTCGCCCGCCGAGCCGCGTTGGCTCGTCCATTCCCGGTTGCTGTGGAATCGTCGCCGCATGCTGGTTCGGTTCACGACCATTTCTTTGCTGATAAGCCTTGGTATCTCATTCGCCATTCCCAAGCAGTACAAGTCTTCGACAAGCATCATGCCTCCCGATGAGCCGGGTTCAAGCGCCATGTTGTTGGCCGCCCTTACGGCTCATCTGGGTAGCCTGGGGACGCTGGGTGGTCTTGCCGGCGGCCTTCCGGGTGGACATTCTAATTCTGAATTGTTCATTTTTTTGCTGCGCAGTGGGACGGTAAGCAGTGACCTGATTGACCGCTTCAATTTGCAGCAGGTCTACCGCAATCGCTATCGCGTCGATACCGCCAAACATCTTGCGCGCGTCACCAGGATTACTGAGGACAAGAAAAGCGGTGCGATCACGATTGAGGTCGCGGATACGGATCGCGAACGCGCTCGCGAGCTGGCACAGGGTTATCTTGACGAGTTGAACCAGCTTGTCATGCGAACCACAACTTCAGCCGCACATCGGGAGCGCGTCTTCATCGAGCAAAGGCTGCATTCAGTTCAGGCTGACCTTGAAGACGCAGAGATGAGGCTCAGCCAATTCTCGAGCAACAACACAGCCATCGACATTAAAGAACAGACTCGCGCCACGGTCGACGCCGGCGCGAAGGTGCAGGCAGAGCTCATGGTGGAGCAGTCGGGACTGGAGTCGCTTCGCCAGATTTACGGTGACGGCAACATGCGCGTGCGCGAGTCTGAAGCTCGCATTGCGAGTCTTCAGTCCCAGCTTGTGCGGATGACCGGCTCATCCGCTCCCGCCGCAGGCGAGGGGCTCCGCGATACCGCGATGAAGTCCGGCGATAGTGGCGACAAAGCCCAGTTGTATCCGCCCTTGCGCCAGCTTCCACGCCTTGGCGTTCCTTATGCCGATCTCTCTCGCCGCGTACGAGTCCAGGAAGCGGTATTCGAGCTCCTCACACAGCAGTACGAAACCGCCCGCATTGAGGAGGCCAAGGACGTTCCGGCTGTGAACGTGATCGATCCTCCCGCTCTACCGGAAAAGAAGTTCTTTCCGCCTCGGCTGCTGCTCACGCTTCTTCTCACTTGTTTTTCCTTCGCGTGCGTGTCGTCGCTGATCCTGGCACGTCATTACTGGTCGATGATGGCTCTGGATGACCCGCGCAAGAACTTTTTCGGCGAAGTTCTTCTGGTTTTGCGGCGCCGCTTCTATTCCATCCGTGCATTCCGGGGGGCCGCCACATGAAGAGGCATCTGACAAATGCCGGGTATGGTGTCCTCGACTACATCTCGTACCCCATGGGAATGCTCCTCGTGGCGCCGGTCGTTCTGCGCCGGCTCGGGGCTGCGGAGTACGGCTTGTGGATGATCTCCACCGCTGTCATCAGCGCGGGATCGATCATCGCTTCCGGGTGCTGCGACGCGTGCATTCAGCGCGTTGCGCATCTGCGTGGAAGAGGCGAATTCCACCTGATGCACAAATCCGTTCGGACCATGTTGGGCATCAACCTTTTGCTTGGCTTGGCAATCGCCGTTTTCGTCTGGATAGCAGCTCCCTTGGCCGCACACCATATCGCCGCGACCTCGCTCATTCCCACGAAGGAATGTACGATCTCGCTTCGCATTTCCAGCGTGTGCATTTTGGCACGTTCCATCGAGAGCGTGGGTGTCGGTGTTCGGCGCGCGTTTGAGCTTTACCGTGGCGCGGTCCAGATCAGCACTACGATCAGGCTCCTCGTCCTGGCTTCGGCCGCTGCGCTCGCGCTGTTCGGCCAACGGACCCCGAGCATCCTTGCGGCAACCGCGGCCTTCCTCGCCCTCAGCACTTTCCTCCAGTTTCGCCAGCCGCAAAAACTACTGGGTCACGCCATCTTGTGGCCAGCCTTTCACCATGATGAGACGCGCCTTTTGCTGGGTCAGGGTGTCTTTGTCTGGTTGCAGACCGTGGGTGGTGTCGTATTCTCGCAGTTCGATCGCATTCTTCTCGGCGTTTCCCTGGGCGCGCTGGCGGTCGCTCCCTATTCTCTGTGTGTGCAGTTTGCGCATCCCATCTTTGGTCTCAACGCTTCTGGTCTAAATTTCCTTTTTCCCTATATTTCCTCGCGCACAGGAACCATTGCGAGCAGCGAAATGAAGCGAACGCTGTTGAAGGCGTTCACTTGCAATCTGCTTCTGGTCGCAGGCGGCGCGGGTTTCCTGCTCCTTCTCGGCGATCGCCTCATCCGAATGTGGGCAGGCCCTGCCGTCGCGCTCAGCGCGGCGCGCGTTCTTCCACCCATCGTTATGGGATCTGCCTTGATGGGCCTCAGTGTTACTGGAACGTATGCCCTGCAGGCGCTCGGGCAATTCAGGACGGTGGCAACCATCAGCTTGGCCGGAAAAGCGGCAATGCTCATGGTCATGATCTACCTCATGCATCGCCACGGCCTCCAGGGTCTCGCCATGGCGCGCCTTTATTACGGTGCTGTTGCCCTCCTGGTGTATCTGCCGCTGCTTCGGCGACTCAATCCTGTTAAGGAACGAAAAGAGCTCGTTTTGCCTCTGACAATTCCTCTCGAAGCGCAAGAGGGATCGAAGCTATGAAGATTCTTGTCGCGGCCGTATCATTTTCCTCAAATATCTCCGGTGTGGAACGGCATGCCTTGAACTTGGTGCGCTGTCTCCTGTTGCAGTCCGATATTTCCGCGTTGCATGTCGTCGTTGCGCCTTGGCAACACCAGCTTCTCCAGTGTTTCCAGCCCCATGTTGATCCTCGACTGAGAACCCACGTAGCCGAGGTCCAACGAAGCTCACGCAGCCGAAATCTCTGGTACTATCGTCGGCTTCCTGAGCTTGCGGCCCGGTTGCAGGTTGACGTGGTTCATTTCTCTTTCCCCATGCCCTGCAACGGGTCGGCGTTCCATTGCCCCACAATTGTCACTCTCCATGACATGTATCCCTATGAGATTCCCCTGAACTTTGGCTTTCCCAAGTTCATCTTCAATCGTCTGGCTGTCCGGCAGTGCCTTAGCAATGTTGATGCAATCACGTGTATCTCAAAAGCAACCCGTGCCCGACTAAGGCAGTATGTCCCGGCACGCGTCGGGCAAAAGGCTTCGCAAATCTATAACTACCCGATGACGGCACCCGAGCCATCTTCTCAGTCTCCGATTCCGTGCTGGAGAGGTGAGCCATTTCTGCTCTGCATCGCACAACATCGGCGGAATAAAAACATTCCCACTCTAATTCGCGCTTTCGACCGCTTAGTGCGATCGGGCGAGATCTCTCCGCGCACTCAGCTTGTTGTTGTCGGAATTCGCGGACCTGAGAGCGAGGCCATCGATCGCCTCGTGTCCCGCTCCAGCTTGATGAACAACATTCACCTCCTTGAAGGCCTTTCAGAACCGGAGTTGCAATGGTGCTACCTGAATTGCGAAGCCCTCGTCGCTCCATCCTTGACCGAGGGCTTTGGCGCGCCAGTTGCTGAGGGCATCCTGGCCGGCTGCCGGGTCGTTTGTTCGGATATACCGGCACACAGGGAAATCGGAGAAGGGCACTGCCGATTTGTGGCGCTTCGTGAAGATTCGGACGAGGAATTCGCAGCGGCGATCGCGTCCGCCCTTCGCGAGCCGAAGCCGCAGCCGGTCTTTCTCCCCATGTTCTCTGCTCCTGCGATTGGAAAACAGTACCTGGCTCTTTATCGCCGAATCCTGACGTCAGCCGCGTCCGCGCAAGGCGCAACTGTCGCTTCCCCGATCAACATTTCAACCTCTGAAAGTCAGTCTCTATGAATAGCCTGCGTGGCCATTTAACGCTGCGGTGCTGGAGGAATTAACCATGGCAGCGCCTGATTTTGTAGCCCCGAATTTTTACGCGGAAGCGACTGCATCCGCGCATACGGAGCCTCGGGCGATTTTCCGGCAGCTGTTCAAAGGCATCCTGGCACTCGTTGAGGCGGTGGCCGATTTTGTCTCGTGCGCGGCGGGCTTCGTCGCGACCTACTGTCTTTGCGCTTCCCTGCCCTTCGGCGCTTCCGTGCATCAACCGGCGCATCGCATCGCCACGCAATGCGCAATCTTCGGATTCTTTGTGGTCTTTCTTCAGATTCGCGATGGCGCGTACAGCGCAGGCGGGGGGCTTCTGCAGATTCGGGAAACCGAGCGCGCAATTCGCGTGCCAGCCCAAGCGGCGTTTCTCCTGTGGATCGGTTCCTTATTGCTCGGTTTGAGCCTCCCGGGATTTGTGCTTCTCTTAGCTGCTTTCCTGGTTTCACTTATCCTGATCTTCCAGAAGAAGGTCCTTTTCGCCGTTATCAGGCGATTGCAGCAAAAAGAGAATCGATTCGACCGAGTTGTCGTCTACGGTCCCTCTGATTCCGGAAGAAGTGTTCTATCGGCTTTGCTTGATTCGCCCCGGCTCGGGCTCCTGCCGGTCGCTATGATTGATGTCCGCTCAGATTCTGGCGGCCCGAATATTTTGGCCATGGGATACCGTGGTCGCCCCGCCATCCCCGTGCACTCGGGGCCGCTGACATCCTCGCTGCTCGAATCTTTAGGATGCGATTTCCTCTTGATTGCAACGCCGGATTTGCCCTCTCATGCACTTCGTGACGCTGTGCGCGCCGCAACGCAGATTGGATCGGAGGTCGCGTGCCTGTCCGGCCCGGCAGATCAGACACCTGAGTGGTCCGAGTGGATTGATGTCGACGGCCTGCACTTCAGTTCGCCTAAACGCCCTTCCAGTTCCTGGCTCTACGCTTTCGCCAAGCGAATCGCCGACCTGGTCTTTTCATCCGTCCTTCTTTTAGTGCTGGCTCCTCTTCTCATTTTGATCGCGGTTCTGGTTCGTCTGGACTCGCCTGGACATGCCCTCTTCGTTCAAAAGCGAGTCGGACTGAACGGGGACCTTTTTGATATGTATAAGTTCCGCTCCATGTTTGCCGATGCCGCAATGTATGCTCCATCCCCGACCTCGTCAAGCGATCCGCGCATTACGCGGATCGGCCGCTTTCTTCGCCGCGCCAGCCTGGACGAATTGCCGCAACTCATCAACGTCTTTATGGGAACCATGTCGCTCGTCGGTCCACGGCCGGAAATGCCGTTCATAGTGGAACGCTATGACGCACGCCAAAGGCAGCGGCTCGCGGTCGTTCCCGGCATTACCGGCCCCTGGCAATTGAGCGCCGACCGCGCATACCCGATTCACTCAAACATCGAGTATGACCTTTACTACATTCGCAACCGGACCTTCGTAATGGATTTGGCCATCCTCATTCACACCGCGTTCTTTGCCGTTCGTGGCGGCATATGACGGCTCCCTTCCATTCGATGGCAGACCACGAGGGTTCCTCCACCGCCACTTCCCCAGGCGTTCAGCCAAACGCTGAGTTCATTCCCGGTCCGCAATCCATTCCCGGCTTAGTCGATGTGCTCGGCGTAAACGTTTCGGCAGTCAATATGGATGTGGCCGTCAGACTGGCGGAGAATTGGATTGACGCCGGCCAGCCCGGCTACATCTGCGTTACTGGCGTGCACGGAGTGATGGAAGCGCAAAAGGATCCTGAATTCCGTCGGATCTTGAATAGCGCGGCGATGAACCTTCCGGATGGGATGCCGATGACCTGGGTAGGCCGAATGCGCGGCTTTCGCCACATGGACCGCGTCTTTGGCCCGGACTTCGTGAACTCCCTTTGCCGCCTCTCTGTCGAGCACGGATTCCGCAACTTCTTCTATGGCGGCCAGCCCGGTGTCGCGCAGTTGCTCAGCGAAAACCTCAAAAGCAGATTTCCCGGCCTGCAAGTCGTCGGAACCTGCACGCCGCCATTTAGAAGTCTCACATTCGAAGAGGAAGACGAATTAATGGCTCGGGTGCTGCATCTGAGGCCGCACATTCTGTGGGTGGGGCTCAGCACGCCAAAGCAGGAGCGTTTCATGGCCCAATACAGCCGTCGCTTCCAGGTTCCTCTTATGGTCGGCGTGGGAGCGGCCTTTGACTACCACACCGGCCGGATTCGAGATTGCTCTCCGTGGATCAAGCGCGCTGGCTTGCAGTGGCTGCACCGCCTCTTGCAGGATCCGAAGCGTCTGTGGAAGCGCTATCTGCTCAACAACCCTGCATTTATCTGTCAGATTGTTTGGCAACTCGCAGGAGTGCGTGCAAAGGCCACCACCATTCAGTCCTTCTGAAGAGTCAGCAAACGCTCGTCGTTCTACTCATCGGCCACCTTTATGATGGGTTCATGCCTGCCTCGACCGCTAATAGGATCCCGGAATGGCTCGTAGAGCATGCCTTGCGGCCAGTAGCCATCGCGGTCGTGTTTGTTCTTGTTGCCCTCCTGTGGACGTTTCCGCTCCAACATGTGATTGCCTATCCGTTTGTGTTCCTCTTTTTCGGCGCGATCATGGGCAGCGCGTGGTTTGGTGGCATGGTCGCGGGATTTGTCGCGGTCGTTCTCTCGTCGATGTTCGTCGAGTATTTCTTTATCCCCCCGTTCTATTCCATGTCGATTGGAAAGGAATCGCAGAGCTTCTTCACTGCGTTTATCCTTTGCGCCATCGCCATTACTGTCGTAAGCTCCGCGAGGAAACGCGCCGAGTCTGCGGTAAGAACGGCCCGCGACGAGCTTGAAGAGCGAGTGAAGGCGCGAACTGCGGAGCTGGAGCAATCGAATCGGGAGACGCAGGAGAGCGAGCGGCAACTGCGCCAGCTCACTGAGGCGATCCCTCAGCAGATTTGGCGTGCCGACGCGCTGGGGAACGTGGAGTACTGCAATGGGCACCTCCTTTCCTACTTAGGCCGGCCAATCGCCCTTCTGCAAGGTGAGTCATTCTTCAATATTTTCCACGCCCTGGATGAGCCGGCAGTTCGCCAGGCCTGGCGCGCCGCATTGGAATCCAGGAACAGTTTTGAAGCTGAAGCGCGTGTGAGCAACGGCGCGGGAAGCTACCGGTGGTTTTTGATTCGAGCTATCCCGCAACTGGCGGCAGACGGGGCCGTGGCTCGATGGTATGGAATTCATATTGACATCGAGCAACAGCGTCAAGCTCAACATAGCCTTGCCGAGGCGCAGGACGAACAATCGCGCATTTCGCATCTGCTGAGCATGGCGGAAATGGCAGCATCGATCGCTCACGAGCTGAACCAGCCGCTGACCGCAGTGGTAACACATGCCTATGCCTGCCGCGAGTGGTTGCGCGAAGACGGTTTGAATATCGCCAAGGCCTCTGCAACCGCGGAAAAGATCGTGCAGGAAAGCACGCGAGCGAGTGCTGTGGTCAGCCGGGTTCGCGCTCTCTTCCGCAAGGAAGCCCAGACGCGGGAAACGACCGACATGAATGGAATCATCCGCGGCGTCATGCGCCTCCTGCGCGACGAAGCCATCAGGCGCGACCTTTCCATCCGGCTCATTTTGGCCGATTCGTTGCCGAAGCTCATTGTCGATCCCATTCAGATTCAGCAAGTGCTCCTGAATCTAACAGTGAATGCGATGGATGCGATGGCTGGAATTTCGGGACCACGAGAATTGACGATTCGCTCTCGCCAAAAGGACGTGGGCGAAGCATGGATCTCGATCGAGGATCATGGGCCAGGCATTGCCGAAGATACGATAACGCGCATCTTCGAACCGTTCTTTACGACCAAACCAAATGGAGCTGGTATGGGATTGGCAATCTGCCGTAGCATTGTCGAAATGCACGACGGGCGTCTCTGGGCAGAGAATCGTCCTGAAGGCGGAGCCGTATTTCACTTTACGGTTCGGACACAAGCATGAGCGATACGGCCAACGCGGAATCGACAGCCAGGCAGACAGTCTTCATCGTCGATGACGACCCGTCCATTTGCGAGGGGCTTTCAAACCTGCTTGAATCGGTCGGGATTCCGACCCGATCCAGCCCATCGGCAGAGACCTTCAGAGAGAGTTGGGTTCCTGAAAGTGCCGGCTGTTTGTTGCTCGACGTACGGCTTCCGGGAATAAGCGGTGTTCAATTCCAGGAGCAGATGCGCGCCATCGGAATCGATCTGCCCATCATCTTCATGACGGCGCACGGCGATATTCCAATGGTCCGTAAAGTCATGAAAGGGGGCGCGGTTGAATTCCTCACCAAGCCATTTCAGAAGGAGGAGCTGCTCCAGGCTGTCAGGGAAGCTTTCGCGCTCGACCGCACAAAACGAACAGAAGAAGAGGGTTTACGCAAGATTCGAACCCGTATTGACTCGCTAAGCCCGCGAGAGCGCGAGGTGCTGGACCTTGTGACAACAGGAATGCTCAACAAACAGATTGCCGGCCAGCTGAATCTAAGTGAAATCACGGTAAAACTTCACCGTCGGCAGGTGATGGAAAAAATGCGGGCCGGCTCATTGGCTGAACTGGTCAAGCTCTATGAGCAGTTCAAGACGTCGCCCTACGCGAACGAAGAGCAACGCTGAATCAAACTCGCCTTGAACCGGCTACCGCTCTCAGGAAGATTGTACTTGCACATCGATCGGCCAACTGGCCAATCAGTTCATTTCAAAACGTATTGCCGTCACCGCACTGTTGTCCCCTGGCAAACAGCAGAGATTTTCGTCTTGCAGATGAAAGCGAAAGCCAAGATTCTTCGCGCGCATGGCCAGCGAGTGAACCCAGCGGGATGAATGGTCGTTGCGATGCACGTAGCCTGTAACGATCAATTCGTGCCCGCTGTCTTCAGTGTCCCGGTAAATCCGGAGCGACGCTGTGTCGATTCCGGAGAAAGTGCGAAAGATAAGCGAACGCACGTCGATTGCATCATGAAGAGTTTGCAGCGAAGCGTGCCGTTGCCTGACCATTTTCGGCAGGTCCGTGTCCCATCGGTCCGCATCGCGCGCAAGCCAATCGCATTCCAGCGTGTCTTCCGATATTTGCATGCGAAGAAGCTTCAGAGAAGCGCGAGTCAGTTCCCCATATCGCAGTTGCGTCCGAAGCCGGCAAAGAAAGTGGCTGACGTTACAGAATTGTTCCGTCAGCCCCAGCAGGCCCCGCGGCTTCTCCCAGTGTTGTTTGTACACCTCGAACATTGAGACGGCAGAGAGAATCGGCATCCAGGTCTCCGGCTTGTTTGTAAGTAGATGTAGCTAGACTGCCGTAGCTCCCCGCTCACGGCTACGGATACGAATCGCGTCGCTCAGGTTGTACAAGAAGATCTTCCCGTCGCCAATCGATCCTGTATAGGCTGTGGTCAGGATCGTGTCGATCGCTTTCTCAACGACATTGTCCTGTAGGACAAGCTCCACCTTGATCTTGGGCAACAGGTCCACTTCGTATTCGCGCCCTTTGAACACTTCGGTATGGCCTTTCTGCCGGCCGTGCCCGCGAACCTCCGAAACCGTCATGCCCTCGATGCCTATTTGAATCAGCGCCGTTTTGACCGAATCAAATTTGCCCGGCCGGATGATTGCTTCAAGCTTTGTCATCTGCTCCTCCTGTCGTAACTGTCTGTATGTGGTTTCACTCAATCGCCGGTGACCTTGACGGCTTGGTGCGCGACCGATGGTGCGCCCACGGTTAGGTCCCTGGGCGTGCCTGCGGGCGCTGCCAATGACGAGATCACATACTCGGGGTAGGCAGGAATTCCGTGCTCGTGAAGATCGATGCCGTACAGCTCACCCTCTTCGGAGACACGAAGCGTTCCGGTAAGGTTCACAACGTACATCAGCACCATCGCAACACTGAACGTTGACAGTGTGATGATCCCGCTGCCGATCATTTGCGCCTTCAGCAGGGTGAATCCGCCGTGATAAAACAAGCCGGCCAGTGGGGCGGAGTTGTCGGGACTGACGGGGCCCGTTGACCCGTACTTGCCGCAGGCAAAGAGGCCGAGAGACAGTGTGCCCCAGATTCCGCAGAAGCCGTGAACAGGGACAGCGCCGATTGGATCGTCGATTCGCAACCACTCAAGCAATTCAACGCCGAGGCAGACGATAACGCCGGCTATGCCGCCAAGAAGGATGGCTCCCGTCGGACTTACCCAATAGCAGGGGCAGGTAATGGCCACCAGCCCTGCAAGGAATCCGTTGACCGTGAATCCGATGTCCCATTTCTTGGTGAGCGTATAGGCATAGAACATCGCGGTCAGGCCGGCCGCACAAGCCGCGAGCGTCGTATTTGTTGAAACGCGACCGATCCCAACGAAGTCCATCGCCGAGAGCGTTGAGCCCGGATTGAAGCCGTACCACCCGAACCAGAGAATCAAGCCACCGGATGCGGCAATCGTCAGGTCATGCGGAAGCATTGGGCCGCCGCCATCACGCTTGAATTTTCGGCCAAGCCGCGGGCCCAGAATAATGGCGCCGGCAAGTGCGATAAAACCGCCGATGGTGTGCACAACGGTTGAACCGGCGAAGTCGTGGAAACTCTGTCCGAGGTTCGGCAGGAAATAGCCCGATGAGCCCATGGTAGCCAGGAATCCGTCCGGACCCCATGCCCAGTGACCAATAATCGGATAGATGAACCCGGAAACGCCCACAGAGTAGAGCAGGTCGCCGAAGAAACCGGTGCGGCCGATCATTGCGCCTGAAGTAATCGTTGAGCAGGTGTCGGCGAAGGCAAATTGGAAGATCCACACGGCAAGGAACGCAACGCCGGTGGACTCGTAGGTATCGGGCGCGCCCTGCAGGAAGAACCAGTGATAGCCGATGAATCCGTTTCCGTGGCTGAACATGAATGCAAAGCCGATGGCATAGAAAAGAATGCCGCAAAGGCAGGTGTCGACGATGCACTCCATGAGCACGTTGACGGTTTCGCGCGAACGGCAGAATCCAGCCTCCAGCATGGTGAATCCGACTTGCATGCCGAAAACCAGAAAGGCCGCAATCAACGTCCACGCGGTATTGACCGGATTGACGATGTCTTCCGGCTTCACAGTGCTGTCAGCGGCATAAACCTTGGCAAAAAACACGCCGCCGACGGCAGCCATGATCAACAAGGTTATGCCGACGCCTGCTAGCTTGCCCGCGAACAGTGTGGCGCCATAGCGCCGCCACTCGGGTTCGCGCAGTCGCGACGTCAAACGCGTAAGCTTCTGTGCAAAAGACAGGGATCTCCTTTGCCGCACGATACGTTTCAGCATGAGGCCCTCCAGGCTAGTTTTTAGATTCTTGTTCCAGCGACCGAATGACTGCGATGAATGTTTTCTGTTGACAACTCCACGGAGGAATCTGAGCGCAAGGAACGATCTGCTCAGACCGGCGGACTTAGAGCTAGGTCTTTTGGGGAACTCGATTAACAACGGTGATTGTTGCCAGCACGATTTCTGCTTGAGTGGATTCTAGACATCTTGGTCAATAAGAAATAGCTATACCTTGGTATAGATTATTGCCATTGAAGCGCCAATCGATTTACTTATTTCGAATTGCCGGCGGATTTCTCCCTTGCAAACTTATGCTTCATCGTGTTTGCAGGCTATCCTTTTCGCAATCGGCAGGGCCGAAGAGCTCACGTCGCTCGAGGCGCGTTTTAGCTCGCTCACCAATTCCGTTTTTCGCAATCCCCAAAAGACACCCTGACTCAGATGCCGCTGTATGCTGAGAATCCCCCGTCAATGGGAACCACTACACCGGTGACAAACTCCGACGCCGGCGATAGCAGCCAGAGCACCGCGCCAAACAAGTCTTCCGGCTCACCAAAACGCGCCATGGGCGTATGCCCGACGATCGATTTGCCCCGCGCAGTCAGCTCGCCGGTATCTTTATCGGTTAAAAGAAAACGATTCTGATTGGTGAGGAAGAACCCGGGTGCAATCGCGTTCACGCGAATCTTCGGCGAGTATTCCTGCGCCATATGCACAGCCAGCCACTGCGTAAAGTTGCTCACCGCTGCCTTGGCGGCCGAGTAGGCCGGGATGCGCGTCAGGGGCCGGAATGAGTTCATCGACGAAATGTTCAGAATCGTTCCGTAGCCCTGCGCCGCCATAATCTTTCCAAATGCCTGGCTGGGAAGAATCGTCCCCAGAATGTTCAGCTCGAACACCCAGCGCAATGCGTCGGTCGGCAGATCGAAGAATTTCAGCTCGCCACTCGTCGTGGCCTGGGGCTTGTTGCCGCCCGCGCCGTTCACCAGGCAGTCCAGCTTGCCCAGACGGCTCAGAACATCCCGTGCCGTTTCCGCCACACTGTCGCGATTGAGCACATCGCACTGAAAGACCGAGACCTGCTCTCCATGCTCGCCCATCCGCTCAACTGCAACCTTACCCGCTGCCGGATTCACATCGAGAATGGCTACCTGCGCCCCGCAGCTAGCCAGCGCCCTGGCGATCTCGCTGCCCAGGACGCCCGCGCCACCGGTAATCGCCACAGTTCTTCCAGAAAAGTCGTACATCCTCGTCAGTTCATCCAGGTCGAACGGAGCCCGATGCGTCGCTTCCGCATCCCGTCGAATTTCGTTGACAGCTTCCATCACCGCAGGTCCCGCCATATTGCACCTTTTCCTTTGCCCTTCCGGCCTCAGACACACCGCGGAGACGAAAGGACGTTTGAGAAACAGGGTTTCGCGGAAAGTGCTTTTCCCACGGTGCGGGTTGTCACACGCGCGTGTATGCCAAATCACGGCCTTGGCTTGCCGCACGCTGTATCAGATAAAGAGGAAGAACACGAAGGGGTGCGTCCATGCTTCTCGAGTTGAGCGTATTGCCGAAGGGCAAAAGCCCTCATGTCTGCGACGCCGCAGCGCACCTGGGAAAAATAATCGACGCCAGCGGTCTCTCCCATCAGGCAAAGAACAAGGGGACCGTCCTCGAAGGCACTTGGGAACAGCTGATGGCAGTGGCGAAGAAATGCCATGACGAAGTCATGAAGACGAACGAACAGTTTGTCACCGTCATGCGCGCCGTCGATGGTCCGGAAGTCGACGGCCCGGACGTTGACGGCCATCATGCGGCGGCCTCTTCGCTCGCGCCCGGGGATTGCGCCGCAATAAAAGAACTCCTCGAAGATGACGGCGATTGGTTGATCCCATAAGAAAAGCGGAGCGATGTTCGCTCCGCTTTCCCGTTCCCTGAAAGTCTCAAGCCTCAGTACAGCCGGAAGTTCACCTCGATGGTGATCATCACCGGTACAGGCGTCTTTCCGTCCTTCATGGCCGGCCTGAATTTGTACTGGCGAATGGCTTCGATGGCCTTCTCATCCAGGCCCATACCCAGTGGCTGCGTAACATGAATATCCTGCGGATTGCCCTGCGCATCTACGATCAGCGAGATCATGCAGACCCCTTGATACTTGGCGCGCCGTGCCTCGTCGGAGAACTCAGCTTCCACGCTGTGGACGACCTCCGGCGACGAGATCCTGCCGCCAACCTGGTACAGTCCGCCACCTGTGTTGCCTCCCTCGCCGGGTCCATATCCGTTCCCGCCGCCCGGTCCCATCCCGCCGCCGTGGCCCGTGCCCATGCCCGCTCCGTTTCCAGAGCCGGCCGACGCAATGGTCACATTGGCTGACGTGTGCATGCCGACCATCGGCATGTTCATGTTGTCGGGCAGTCGAATGTCCTTCTGCACGTTGATAGTCGGCGGATCGGGAATTTTCGGCTTCTCGAGCGTCTGAGCCTGCGGCGGCGTTATTGTGTCCTTCGCCTTCTCAGGCAGCTTGCCCTTATTGGCTTCGATGATGCTCCGGTCGCCGCCACCGCCGCCGCCGCCAGCCTTGATTTCGGATTTCGGCGCGTTGTATACACCCACATCGATGTTCGTCGCCTGCACAGGCGGAGCCACGATGTTGTGGACCACGCGAATGCCCAGCCAGATGGCCAGCAAGAGGATGGCAATATTCAACGTCGATGAGATCCCGATGGCCCAGGGATTCGCCTTCACCGCCATCCGATCGGGAACCGGAATGGGTTTCGAGGTCAGCTCCAGAGGCGGCAGCTTGACCGGGAAAAACACGTCCTGGACGCGCTCCCAGAGGCTTGCCCAGATCGGCTCCTCATGGAACGCCTTTCCCAGGAATGAATCCAGCTCGTGGCCAGTACCTGGAACCGAGGCTCCTTGTTCGTCCTTTTCTTCCGGTGTCATGAGTCGATCGTTCGCCTTCTTGCCGGTGCCGTCCCGGCTGTCCCGGCCTGCCCTTGCGTGTCTCCTGACGCGAGCGCGCCGGCCGTCAGGCCCATCAATCCATTATATGCGGGAACGCGTGGGCCTTCCTCTCGGTTCCCAGGCAGACTGAGAGTCAAGTGTTCCGCTTTCCCATAGAACAGTGCATTCACCACTCCCATACGCAATAGACGGTCGGTGGGTTCGGTTTGTTACCGGGAAAAATGTCACCCCTTTGTTTACACTGATTCTTGAGCAAGTTTCGATCACCGAACGGAGCCCAGATGTCCCCTGCGCCAGAGTTGAAGGCGACCCTCACCCTGCCTCAAACCGCCTTCTCGATGAAAGCCAATCTGCCGCAGAATGAGCCCCTCCGGCTCGCCCATTGGGCCAGGCTCGATCTTTATGGAGAGATGCGGAAAGCGGGCCTCGGGCGGCCTGTTTACCTCCTGCACGACGGTCCTCCCTACGCCAACGGCCCCATCCACCTTGGGCACGCCCTCAACAAAGGTCTCAAGGACTTCGTCGTCAAATCCAAGACTATGGCTGGATTCGACGCCCCTTTCGTCCCCGGCTACGACTGCCACGGCCTCCCCATCGAGATCAAAGTCGATGAGAAACTGGGCCACAAAAAGCTCTCCATGCCGGTCCCCGAGGTCCTTGAAGCCTGCCGCGCCTACGCCCAGAAATATGTCGACCTGCAGACCGGGCAATTCGAGCGCATCGGCTGCTTCGGCCGTTGGCCAGCGCCCTACAAGACTATGGCGCGTGGATACGAGGCCAGCATTCTGGAGGCCTTCTACGGCTTCCTTGAGAAAGGTTTCGTCTATCGCGGCCTCAAGCCGGTTTACTGGTGCATCCACGACCGAACGGCACTCGCCGACGCTGAAGTCGAGTACGAGAACCACACCAGCCCGTCGGTCTACGTTCGCTACCGGCTCACCTCGGATCCAGGCGCCATCGCGCCCGCGCTTGCCGGGAAGCAGGTCTCCACCATCATCTGGACCACTA